>Ga0209347_1002101_pt1 | contig 27839 bp, 20 predicted proteins | sample AutmiccommuBRH23_FD_187382 | JGI IMG/M metagenome (GOLD analysis project Ga0209347, IMG submission 187382) | Deep subsurface microbial communities from Mt. Terri, Switzerland - Autotrophic microbial communities BRH/23 (SPAdes) (version 2) | ecosystem: Environmental > Aquatic > Deep subsurface >...
CAACCCTTGTGGGGGGAGCCGTCGAAGGTGGGACTGGCGATTGGGACTAAGTCGTAACAAGGTAGCCGTACCGGAAGGTGCGGCTGGATCACCTCCTTTCTAAGGAGCATCTTGGCTGGCCGGCTTTGTGCTGGCTGGTCCAGGGCCTGGTCTGTCCCCGAGTGTGGGGCAGCGGGTGCTCGAGGGTGGAACATCGATTATTTGGCGCCGTCATGTTGCGGGTGCTGGCAAGTACTGGCCGTTTGGAGCCCTTGGGTGGGTGAGGTCGTGGAAAGCTGGTCCGTGGGGTGGGGGTGTCTGACACGTTGTTGGGTCCTGAGGGATCGGGCGAGCGCATAGCTTGTCGGGTGCTTCTGGTGTGGGCCTCGTGGATGGTTCGGCGGTTGCCGGGCCGGGTGCGGGGTGCCGGTTGTATGTTGAGAACTTCACAGTGGACGCGAGCATCTTTGTGGCCAAGTTTTTAAGGGCACACGGTGGATGCCTTGGCACCAGGAACCGAAGAAGGACGTAGGAATCTGCGATAAGCCTCGGGGAGTCGATAACCAGACTGTGATCCGAGGATTTCCGAATGGGGAAACCCGGCTGGAGGCAAGTCCAGTCACCCGCGCCTGAATATATAGGGCGTGTGGAGGGAACGTGGGGAAGTGAAACATCTCAGTACCCACAGGAAGAGAAAACAACAGTGATTCCGTGAGTAGTGGCGAGCGAAAGCGGAAGAGGCCAAACCGGGCGTGTGTGATAGCTGTCAGGCGTTGCACGTCCGGGGTTGTGGGACCTCTCGGTCGGGACTGACATCCCGGCATGGAGTAAGAAATCTGCGTCATAGTCGAAGAGCATTGAATGGCTCGGCATAGAGGGTGCGACCCCCGTAGACGAAATGGCGTGGACTCCAGAGGGGGATCCCAAGTAGCACGGGGCCCGAGAAATCCCGTGTGAATCTGGCAGGACCACCTGCTAAGCCTAAATATTCCCTGGTGACCGATAGCGGACAAGTACCGTGAGGGAAAGGTGAAAAGTACCCCGGGAGGGGAGTGAAATAGATCCTGAAACCGTGTGCCTACAATCCGTCGGAGCCTCCCCCCGTTGGGGGTGTGGGGTGACGGCGTGCCTTTTGAAGAATGAGCCTGCGAGTTAGTGCTCAGTGGCGAGGTTAACCCGTGTGGGGGAGCCGTAGCGAAAGCGAGTCCGAACAGGGCGCCCATAGTCGCTGGGTCTAGACCCGAAGCGGAGTGATCTACCCATGGCCAGGTTGAAGCGCAGGTAAGACTGCGTGGAGGACCGAACCCACTTAGGTTGAAAACTGAGGGGATGAGCTGTGGGTAGGGGTGAAAGGCCAATCAAACTCCGTGATAGCTGGTTCTCCCCGAAATGCATTTAGGTGCAGCGTCACGTGTTTCTTACCGGAGGTAGAGCTACTGGATAGCTAATGGGCCTCACCAGGTTACTGACGTTAGCCAAACTCCGAATGCCGGTAAGTGAGAGCGTGGCAGTGAGACTGCGGGGGATAAGCTCCGTAGTCGAGAGGGAAACAGCCCAGATCACCAGCTAAGGTCCCTAAGCGTGTGCTAAGTGGGAAAGGATGTGGAGTTGCTGTGACAACCAGGAGGTTGGCTTAGAAGCAGCCACCCTTTAAAGAGTGCGTAATAGCTCACTGGTCAAGTGATTCCGCGCCGACAATGTAGCGGGGCTCAAGCACACCACCGAAGCTGTGGCATTGACATACTGCTCGGCCGTGACACCTGAGGGTTCACGGTCCAGGCGTGTTGATGGGTAGGGGAGCGTCGTGTGGCCAGGGAAGCGGCGGAGTGATCCAGCCGTGGAGGCCACACGAGTGAGAATGCAGGCATGAGTAGCGAAAGACGGGCGAGAAACCCGTCCGCCGAATAACCAAGGGTTCCAGGGTCAAGCTAATCTGCCCTGGGTAAGTCGGGACCTAAGGCGAGGCCGACAGGCGTAGTCGATGGACATCCGGTTGATATTCCGGAACCGGCGAAGAACCGCCCCTGACGAGGCATGTGATGCTAAGTGCCTGAAGCGCGCCCACCGACCCTTCGGGGTCACCGGGTGCGTGGAGCGCACGAACCGAACTTGTAGTAGTCAAGCGATGGAGTGACGCAGGAAGGTAGCCGCCGCGTGGCGATGGTAGTCCACGTCCAAGGGTGTAGGGCGAGGTCCAGGCAAATCCGGACCTCATACAAGCCTGAGACCTGATAGTGACCGCGTATGCGGGAAGAGGGTGATCCTATGCTGCCGAGAAAAACTTCTAGCGAGGTTCGAGCCGCCCGTACCCCAAACCGACTCAGGTGGTTAGGTAGAGAATACCAAGGCGATCGAGTGAATCGTGGTTAAGGAATTCGGCAAAATACCCCCGTAACTTCGGGAGAAGGGGGGCCCTGATCGTGACGGAACTTGCTTCCCGAGCGTGATCGGCCGCAGAGACCAGGGAGAAGCGACTGTTTACTAAAAACACAGGTCCGTGCCAAGTCGCAAGACGATGTATACGGACTGACGCCTGCCCGGTGCTGGAACGTTAAGGGGACGGGTTAGCCGCAAGGCGAAGCTCAGAACTTAAGCGCCAGTAAACGGCGGTGGTAACTATAACCATCCTAAGGTAGCGAAATTCCTTGTCGGGTAAGTTCCGACCTGCACGAATGGCGTAACGACTTCTCCACTGTCTCAACCACGAACTCGGCGAAATTGCACTACGAGTAAAGATGCTCGTTACGCGCAGCAGGACGGAAAGACCCCGGGACCTTTACTACAGCTTGGTATTGGTGTTCGGTACGGCTTGTGTAGGATAGGTGGGAGACTGTGAAGCCGTCACGTCAGTGATGGTGGAGTCAACGTTGAAATACCACTCTGGTCGTTCTGGATATCTAACCTCGGTCCGTGATCCGGATCAGGGACAGTGCCTGGTGGGTAGTTTAACTGGGGCGGTTGCCTCCTAAAAGGTAACGGAGGCGCCCAAAGGTTCCCTCAGCCTGGTTGGCAATCAGGTTTTGAGTGTAAGTGCACAAGGGAGCTTGACTGTGAGACAGACATGTCGAGCAGGGACGAAAGTCGGGACTAGTGATCCGGCGGTGGCTTGTGGAAGCGCCGTCGCTCAACGGATAAAAGGTACCCCGGGGATAACAGGCTGATCTTGCCCAAGAGTCCATATCGACGGCATGGTTTGGCACCTCGATGTCGGCTCGTCGCATCCTGGGGCTGGAGTAGGTCCCAAGGGTTGGGCTGTTCGCCCATTAAAGCGGTACGCGAGCTGGGTTTAGAACGTCGTGAGACAGTTCGGTCCCTATCCGCTGTGCGCGCAGGAAACTTGAGAAAGGCTGTCCCTAGTACGAGAGGACCGGGATGGACGAACCACTGGTGTGTCAGTTGTTCCGCCAGGAGCACCGCTGATTAGCTACGTTCGGAAGTGATAACCGCTGAAAGCATCTAAGCGGGAAGCACGTTTCAAGATGAGGTTTCCACGGCCGCAAGGCCGAGAGGCTCCCAGCTAGACGACTGGGTTGATAGGCCGGATGTGGAAGCACAGCAATGTGTGGAGCTGACCGGTACTAATAAGCCGACAACTTGACCAACAAAGATGCTACGCGTCCACTGTGCAGTTCCCGAGATACAAACGGGAACCCACCCACTGAATTGATATCTCCATAGAGTTACGGCTGCCATAGCGAAGGGGAAACGCCCGGCTCCATTCCGAACCCGGAAGCTAAGCCCTTCAGCGCCGATGGTACTGCACTGGTGACGGTGTGGGAGAGTAGGACGCAGCCGGACAACTTTTCGAGGTCCCGGACGAAACTTCACTGATTCGTCCGGGACCTCTTTTTTGTGCGTTGCGCCGGCGGGATGGCGCGATGCCGTCCAGAGGCGGAAGGATGACCCTATGAGTGACGAGCGGGAGTCGAAGGACAGCGGTCCCACGCGAGGCGACGACGGGGACCGTCCCCGCCGTGGACCTCATGACGGCCGGCAGCGTGGCCGTCGCGACGACCGTCGTGACGAGCGGCCCGGGGCTCCGCGGACGGGGTCGGCGGATCGCGGTCGCTACCAGGGGGGCGACGACCGGCGGAGTGACCGTCGTGACGAGGACCGTCCCCGGTCCCAGAGCGGTTCACCGGTCCGCCGTGGTCCGGGTGGTCCAAGCGCCTCCAGGGACGCGGGGCGACCGCAGGGGGGACGCGGCGCCCAGGGGGCACGCGGGGGGCAGCGACGGGACGGCCAAGAGGGTTCGGGCCGCCCGGACCTCGAGCGTCGCGGCGGCCCTCGCCTCACGCCGAAGACACCTCGAAAGCCGGAGCCCAGAATCCGTGAGGGCGTCACCGGCCACGAGGTGGACCGGGGCGTGAAGAACCAGCTGCGGACCCTGTCGAAGGAGAACGCGGAGGGTGTGGCCCAGCATCTCGTGATGGTCTCGGAGCTGCTCGACGTCGACCCTTCGGCCGCGTTGGCTCATGCCGAGACCGCGGTGCGGCGCGCCGGAAGGGTGCCCGCCGCGCGAGAGGCGCTCGGATTGGTTGCTTACCGGATGGGCGACTGGGCACGAGCCCTGACCGAGTTCCGCACCGTGCGGCGCCTGTCCGGGTCGAGCCATCTCCTGCCGCTCATGGTCGACTGTGAACGCGCTCTGGGACGTCACGCGAAGGCTCTCGAGCTGGCGCAGAGCGATGAGGCCGCCAACCTGGCGATCGACGACCGCGTCGAGCTGGCCATCGTCACGTCGGGCCTGCGCAGGGACCTCGGCCAGCTCGATGCGGCGATCGCCGGACTGTCCGACCTCGTGCGTCGGTTGAGCCCCAACCGGCCGTCTGCTGCGCGGCTGTACTACGCGTACGCGGATGCCAAGCTGGCCGCCGGCGATGCAGCCGGGGCGCGGGAGTGGTTCGCTCGAGCTGCGGACGCGGATCACGAGTTGACCACTGACGCAGCTGAACGGCTCGACGAGCTCGATGGGGTGGAGGTGCTCGACCTCTCGCCCGAGCACGATGAGGACGAGGAGCTCGGCTCCGAGACACCTGAGCCGTGATCTGGCGAGCAGTCTCGTGATCGAGCTGGGCTCGCCCTCCCCGGACCGGGCCGCCGCGCCCGTCCCTTCGGCGCTGGCCCGCGGCCGGGCAGGCGCGCTCAGCGCTGCCTATGCCGGACTGGTCTGCGACCTCGACGGCGTGGTCTATCGAGGAGTGGACGCCGTGCCCGGGGCGCCGGAGGTCCTGCGGCGTCTCACGGCTCACGGAATGGCAATCGTCTACGCCACGAACAACGCGTCTCGGCTTCCATCGGAGGTCGCGGAGCATCTCGTCTCGCTCGGGGTGCCGGCATCCGCCGCCGACGTCGTCACGAGCGCTCAAGCGGGAGCGGCCGAGCTGGCGGCATCATTCCCGCGCGGGTCGCGGGTCCTCGCGCTCGGCGGCCCAGGGGTTGCGGCCGCGCTGAGGGAGGTTGGGCTCACCGCAGTCCCGCCCGAGGCCGCGGATGCTGGTGCGCCAGTCGCGGCGGTCCTGCAGGGGCTGGGTCGCCAGCTCAGGGTGCGGGATTTCGAGACGGCCGCCAGGCACGTCACGGATGGAGCGGTGTGGGTGGCGACCAACACCGACGCCACGCTCCCGGTGGAGTGGGGGCACGCGCCCGGGAACGGGGCCTACGTCGCCCTGCTCGCGCAGGCGACAGGGCGCGAGCCGCTCGTTGTCGGCAAGCCGTACGCGCCCCTCTACCAGGCGTCCGTGGACCGGATCGGGACCCGCCCTGAGGCGACGCTGGCTGTGGGGGACCGGCTCGACACCGACATTGCCGGTGCGCTGTCGGCAGGGCTCGACGCAGCCTGGGTGCTCACCGGCGTCCACCGCCCCAGCGACCTCGTCCGTCAGCCCGAGCTGGGGCCGCCGACCTGGGTCATCGGGGCGCTGAGCGAGCTGGAGCAGCCGTATGCCGCTGTGCTGGCGAGCGCTGACGGGTTCAGCTGCGGGGGTGGGTACGTGCAGGCGACGCAGTCCGGTCTGGAGGTGGCTGGGGGGTCGGCCACGCCCGTGGAGCTGGTCCGCGCCGGACTGGCCGCTCTCCTCGACCGCACCGCTCGCGGGCTGCTCGAGCCGGAGGACGCGGTACGTGTAGCCGGGGAGCTGGATGCCTGGTTGGACGGGTCGCCTCCGCAGTAACCGATACGGTGGCTGGCAGCGGCGTCTCCGGGCGAGAGGAGAACGCCGAGGAGAGCGCTCGGAGGCGAGATGGGCACACAGTTCACCGGTGAGGATCAGCACGGCGACGACTCGGTGGTCGGGTCTCGGCCCGGCCCGGCCAGCCCGACCAGCCTGACCGGGACTCCGGGGAGCCGTCGGCCAGAGGCGACCGCACCCCAGACCGGGGACGAGCCGATCGATGCGGCGCTGCAGGACCTCGCCCGGGCCCAGGCCGGATCACTCACCGAGCGCATCGACGCGGGTGAGCGGACCCAAGCCGCGCTTCGCTCCCGGCTGAGCGACCTGGGTGGCACGTGACTCGAGGTCGCCTCGATGCCGCCCTCGTCGCCCGTGGGCTCGCCCGGTCGCGCGCGCAGGCTGGTGAGCTCGTCCGGGCGGGCGTCGTCCGTGTTGACGACCGGGTGGTCGACAAACCGAGCCACCCGGTCTCGGAGCTCGCCTCGATCGTCCTGACCCGGCCGGCCGATCGCTGGGTGAGCCGGGCGGCGTACAAGCTGCTCCGAGCTCTGGAGCTGTGGCCGGTCGATGTCGCTGGTCGGCGGTGCCTCGACGTCGGCGCCAGTACCGGCGGGTTCACCCAGGTCCTGCTGGAGCACGGGGCCGCGCGCGTCACCGCGCTGGATGTGGGGCATGGGCAGCTTGCCCCGGTGGTCGCGAGCGACCCCCGGGTTCTCGATCTACCCGGAACGAACATCCGCGATGTCGGGTCCGGGACGGTGGACGGGCCCTTCGACCTCGTGGTCTGCGACGTCAGCTTCATCTCCCTCAGCGTCGTCCTGCCGGTGCTGCGACCCCTCGTGGCGGACGACGGGGACCTCATCGTGCTGGTCAAGCCTCAGTTCGAGGTCGGCCGCGAGCGCTTGGCCCGCAGCGGGGTGGTCACCTCGAGCGGCGAGCACCGACGGGTGCTGCTGGCGGTCCATGCGGCGGCGGGGGGCGTCGGACTGGAGGTCAGGGGCGCTGCCCGCAGCCCGATCCGTGGAGGGGAGGGCAACGTGGAGTTCCTGCTGTGGCTTGTGCCACGTCGCCCCGGGACCGGCGGCCTGAATGCGGATGACATGCTGGTCTCGATCGACGCCCAGGAGGAGGAACCGTGACCCGCCGCATCCTGCTGGTCGCACACCCTCGGCGCCCCGAGGCACTCACGGTCGCCAAAGGGGTCATCAAGCGGCTGACCCACCTTGGCATCGAGGTGTCCTTGCAGGCGGATGAGGCGAAGGTCCTCGATCTCAAGCACAGCAAGCGAGTCCACATCGCCACCGAGGAGGTCGTGGCCGAGGGATGCGACCTCGTCGTCGTGCTCGGTGGCGACGGGACGATCCTGCGGGGGGCGGAGTTCGCGCGCAGCGTGGATGTGCCGCTCCTCGGCATCAACCTCGGTCACATCGGGTTCCTCGCCGAGGCGGAGCGCGACGACCTCGATGCGACCGTCGAGCACATCGCCAACCGTCAGTACACGGTGGACGAGCGGATGACCCTGCACGTGGACGCCAGGTTCGACGGTGAGATCGTCGCCAGCAGCTGGGCCCTCAACGAGGTGAGTGTCGAGAAGGCAGCGCGCGAACGGATGATCGAGCTCACGATCGAGGTCGATGGTCGGCCCCTCTCCAGCTGGGGCGGCGATGGCCTCATCGTGTCGACGCCCACCGGCTCGACGGCCTACGCCTTCTCCGCGGGCGGCCCGGTCATCTGGCCCCAGGTCGAGGCGATGCTCCTGGTCCCCAACAGTGCCCATGCCCTCTTCGCCCGCCCCCTCGTGCTCGGCCCCGACTCCCATGTGGCGGTCGAGCTGCGAACCGGCACGGACGTGCTGGGGATCATGTGGTGCGACGGTCGGCGCCACATCGACCTTCCCCCCGGGGCCAGGGTCGAGGTCCGTCGCGGACTCCGACCGGTGCGTCTCGCCCGCCTGACGCGCGGGCCGTTCACGGACCGGCTCGTTGCGAAGTTCCACCTGCCGGTGCGGGGCTGGCGGGGTGACGGGCGGCACAGCGCAACCACGCCGGCGGAGCCGGAGCGGACGGACCTCTGGATCAAGGGCACCTCAGACGAGGTGGACCGGAGGGCCGACGCTGGTGGTGCTCGGCCCTAAGGTGGACCCGTGTTCAGCGAGATGAGGATCCGCGGGGTCGGCGTCATCCATGACGCCGTGCTGGACCTGAGCCCCGGCCTCAACGTGCTGACCGGGGAGACGGGCGCGGGCAAGACCATGGTCGTGTCCGGGCTGGGCCTGCTCCTCGGCGAGCGCGCTGACTCGAGCTTGGTGCGAAGCGGCGCCGACCAGGCGTTCGTTGAGGGAGTCGTCCAACTGCCGCCCGGCCATCCGGCGCTGGACCGGGCCGCCGAGGCTGGCGCCGAGCATGAGGACGGGGAGCTCGTCATCGCGCGGACGCTCAGCGCTTCGGGGCGGTCTCGCGCCCATGTGGGTGGGCGGACCGCTCCGGTCGGCGTGCTGGCCGAGCTGGGCCGACACCTGGTCGCGGTGCACGGACAGGCCGACCAGTGGCGCCTCAAGCAGGGCGACGCCCACCGAGAGGTGCTCGACGGCTTCGGCGGTCCGGCGCTCGGCGCGCTGCGTGACCGGGTGGGGCGCCTCCACGACGAGTGGCGGGCGGCCCGCGCAGAGCACGACCGGCTCGTTGCTGAGTCGCGAGAGCGCGCTCGCGAGATCGACTCCTTGACGGCTGCTCTCGAGGAGATCGAGGCCGTCGATCCCCAGCCGGGGGAGGACCTCTCGCTCCGCGCAGAGGACGAGCGGCTGGCCCATGCCGACAGCCTGCGCCTCGCCGCAGCCCGGGCGCTGGCGGACCTGAGCGGTGATGAGTATGCCGCTGAGCCCGCTCCCAGCGTTCGTGACCTCGTGGGGTCCGCTCGATCAGCCCTCGGGCACGGGGCGGTGCACGACGGCAGGCTGGGTGACCTGGACGCTCGGCTGGACGAGGTCGCCGCGCTCGTCGGTGACGTCGCCGCAGACCTGACTGCCTACCTGGACGACGTCGATCTCGACCCGCAACGGCTCGAGTTCGTCCAGGAGCGCCGAGCCGCCCTCGCCGCGCTGACCCGGAAGTACGGGGAGACGGTTGACGAGGTCCTGGACTGGTCCCAGCAGGCTGCCGCGCGGTTGGACGCTCTGGTCTCGGCCGACGACCGAGTCGAGTCCCTCAGGTCCCAGCTCGATGAGCTCACGGCCGAGCTCGCGGCCGCCGCCTCCGACCTCTCCGCTGCTCGCACCGCGGCGGGCGCCGACTTCGCCGCGCGCGTCTCGGGTGAGCTGGCGCACCTTTCCATGGGCAAGGCCGTCATCGAGGTACGGGTCGAGCAGCGCCTTGCTGGCGACGGGATTCTCCTGGCGTCCGGTGACCGGGTCCGAATCAGCCGGCTCGGTGCCGACGATGTGGAGATCCTCCTCTCGGCCAATCCCGGCGCGACACCGAGAAGTGTCGCGAAGGCCGCCTCGGGCGGAGAGCTGTCCCGGGTGATGCTTGCCCTCGAGGTGGTCGGGGCGAGCCCCCGTGCGCAGGGTCGCCCGGGCAGCCAACCGCAGCCCCGGGCGGGCACCCCGCCGACCTTCGTCTTCGACGAGGTCGACGCCGGGGTGGGCGGTCGTGCGGCCTTGGATGTGGGTGCCCGGCTCGCCGCTCTGGCGCAACAGGCCCAGGTCATCGTCGTGACACACCTGGCGCAGGTCGCGGCCTTCGCCGACCGGCACCTGGTGGTCCACAAGTCTGACGACGGCGCCATCACTTCGAGCAGCATCACCGTTGTCGACGGGGAGGAGCGGCTCCGGGAGCTGTCCCGGATGATGGGGGGAGATCCCGACTCGGAGGCCGGTCTCGCCCACGCTCGAGACCTGCTCGAGCAGACCGCGGCGGCTCGCGGTTCCCGGATCGGCGCAGCCTGAGGGCTGGGCGCAGGCCGGGGGTGCCGGCTGAGCATGCTCCGCTGCGGCCGCCGCTGCTCCGACGTGGCACGATGGGGGCAACCATGGCCATGTCTCTTCGCCGCCGCATGCACGCTGCTCCCTCGGGCGGCGGTGGGGTCGGCCCTGCCCGCGTGGATGCTCGGACGAAGAACCTCACCAAGCGCCTGCGCCCCGGCGACATCGCCGTCATCGACCACGCCGATCTCGACAAGGTGAGTGCGGAGGCGCTGGTCGCGGCACGTCCGACCGCCGTCGTCAACGCCTCCGCATCGATCTCCGGGCGCTATCCCAACGTCGGCCCGCAGATCCTCAACGAGGCCGGCATCCCGATCCTGGACGCCGCGGGGCCCGAAGTCATGGACCTGCACGACGGGGACCTGCTCCGGCTCGACGGCGCGGACCTGTGGCACGGGTCGGCGAAGGTGGCCACCGCCCAGGTTCTCGACGCGGACGCGATCCAGGCACAGATGCACGACGCTCGCGCCGGCCTTGCCGTACAGATCGAGGCCTTCGCGACGAACACGATGGAGTTCATCCGGAAGGAGCGTGAGCTGCTCCTGGACGGGATCGGCATCCCGCCCATCCGGACGAAGATCGAAGGACGACACACCCTCGTGGTCGTGCGGGGCTACCACTACCGGGACGACCTGCAGGCTCTGCGCCCCTACATCCGGGAGTACCGCCCGCTGCTCATCGGGGTCGATGGGGGAGCCGACGCGATCCTCGAGGCGGGGTACCGGCCGGACCTCATCGTCGGCGACATGGACTCGGTCTCGGACCGCGCCCTCCGGTCGGGGGCCGAGATCGTCGTGCACGCCTATCGCGACGGACGGGCGCCGGGACTTGCCCGGGTGGAAGCTCTCGGCATCAGCCCGGTGGTGTTCCCGGCCGCCGGGACGAGCGAGGATGTCGCCATGCTGCTCGCCGATGACGCGGGCGCGGAGCTGATCGTCGCCGTGGGCAGCCATGTGACCCTCGTGGAGTTCCTGGACAAGGGCCGTGACGGCCAGGCCTCGACCTTCCTCACCCGCCTCCGCGTGGGCGGCAAGCTGGTCGACGCCAAGGGAGTCAGCCGCCTCTACCGGGCGCGACTCCCCGCTCGCTTGCTCCTGCTCATGCTGCTCGTGGGCCTGTTCGCGCTCTTCGTGGCCGTCTCCGCCACCCCCGCGGGCCAAGCCTGGCTTCAGGTGCTCGCCGCGAGGTGGGACGACCTCTGGACCGCCGTCGTGGGGATCTTCACGTGATCGATTTCCGCTACCACCTCGTCTCCATCATCTCCATCTTCCTGGCCCTCGCGGTCGGGATCGTTCTCGGGGCAGGTCCGCTCCAGGGAAACCTCGGTACTCAGCTCACCGACCAGGTGGCCGCCCTGCGCGCCGAGAAGCAGGCCCTCAACGACCAGCTCGCCGCGAGCGAGCGTCGGGTCGCCGCGGGCGAGGAGTTCGCGTCCGCCGTCTCCGAGCGGGTCCTCGACGGCGCGCTGAGCGGGCATGAGGTCGTCGTCATCGTCCTTCCGTCTGCGGACGGCGGTCTGGTCGACCTCCTCGAGGAGGGGGTCACGTCCAGCGGTGCGACGCTCAATGCCACGGTGACGCTCGGCGGCGACTGGTTCGACCCCACGTTGGCTCCGGAGCGCGCAGAGGCGGCGTCCGCCGCCGCCTCGACGCTCGGAATGTCCTCACCTCTCTCGGGGGATGCCCTGCTCGCCGAGGCGCTCGCCCGGCTCACCGTGAGCACTGATGTCGTGTCTGCGTCGGAGTCGCGCACCGCCGCCCTCAAGACCCTCACTGATGCCGGCTTCGTCGACGCGTCGGCCGAGCAGCTGGAGCCGGCGGACCTCGCCATCATCGTCTCCGGCCCGTTCGCAGGGGACGAGGCGGAGATCCAGCGGCAGGCCGAGACGATCCGCACCCTCTCCCGGTTTGTCGCGGAGAGCTCCGCCGGCGCGGTCGTCGCGGGTCCGGAGCCGGTGACCGCCGCCGGTCAGTCCCTCACGTCGGATGCCGTCGCGTCGGTCAGAGGCGTGGAGGCCACCGCGCGTCTCATCTCGACGGTGGATCACGCGAGTGACCCGTCGGGTCCCGCCATCGTCGTGCTGGCCCTGAGGTCCGAGCTGGCTGGGGACGTCGGACACTACGGCACGGCGGAGGGAGCAACGGCTGCAGCGCCGCGGGTGTCCCCGTGACGTCGGAAGGGCGAGGCGTCCCAGAGGCCGTGGTCCCCGTCAGCAGACCGAGGCTCACGCAGTGAGCAGGAGGAGCCGACGGATGACCGCTGCCCTGAGCGGCCTTGGCACCCCGCGGGTGCCGGCGTCTCCGCGCAGCCTCGACGGCCGTTCGGAGCAGTACGAAGGCACCGGACCCGTTGGGGCCGTAGACGGTCGGATCCGGGCAAGCGTGGCCACGGCAGTTGCGGCCACCATGGGCACGCTCGCCTTCCGACGACTCGCAGCCCGACTCCCGGAGACGACCAGGGCGACCTGGGAGCGGACGAACCACGCCGGCCGCAGTGTCACGCTCCTTCAGGGCCCGGTGTGGGTCGCCGCCGCCGCCACCGGGCTCGCCCTCGGATCAGTGATGAACCGAAGGCCCGGCGGACGTCTCGGGCCATCCCTTCTCGTCGTCCTGGCGAGCGGGGGACTCGGAGCGCTCGATGACCTCGCCGGGAGCGGCTCGAGCAAGGGCCTCAAGGGCCATCTGGGGGCCCTTCGGAGAGGAGAGCTCACGACCGGGGCGGTCAAGGTGGTGGGGCTCGCCGCCACCGGGATGACAGGTGCTCTCCTGGCTGACCGCTCTGCCCGGAGTGACCGGCTGGCTGATCGTGGCCCGCTGCCTGTGCGTGGCCGAGTCGCGGCGCACCGCCGGGCGCAGGATCGGGGCCCGTTGGCCGCTGTCGTCGGCGGAGCCGTGATCGCCGGGGCTGCGAATGTCGCGAACCTCTTCGACCTGCGGCCCGGTAGGGCGCTCAAGGTCGTCGTCCTGTGCGGGGGGCCCCTCGCGCTCGCCGGATCCCGTCCGGCAGCAGCGGCCCTGGGCGCCTCCGCCGGAGTCCTGCGTGATGACCTCGCCGGGCGGTCCATGCTGGGTGACACGGGCGCGAACGCCGCCGGAGCCCTCATCGGGCTCGCCCTGGTCGAGGCGACCGGCCTGCGTGGGAGGGTCGTCGCCCTCGCGGCCCTCACCGCCCTGACCCTCGCGTCGGAGAAGGTCAGCTTCAGCAAGGTCATCGACGCCCATGGGACGCTGCGCCGGCTCGACGAGTGGGGTCGGTCCGGGTCATGAGGGCCAACCCCACGACGGGGGCCTCGCCGGCCCTACGCACCGTGGTCGCCGCAGCGGGCTCCATCGCCGCGATCACCCTGGTCGCCCGCGTCGTGGGCTTCGGCCGCTGGTTCGCGTTCTCGCACTCGGTCGGCGCGACCTGTGTGGGGAGCGTCTACCAGTCGGTCAACGCGGTGCCCAACGTGATCTTCGAGGTGGCCGCCGGTGGTGTCCTGGCGGCTGTGGCAGTCCCGCTCGTTGCCGGGGCGCTCGCTCGCGGAGATCGGGGGAGCGCCGACGCCACGGCGTCCGCCCTGCTGACCTGGGCGCTGCTCGTCCTGCTCCCGCTCGGTGCGCTCGTCCTGGTCGCTGCCCGTCCGATCGCAGCGACGCTCCTCGGCACCGGTTGCGCGGGGGAGACCCAGCTCGGCGCGGAGTTCCTCGGCGTCTTCGCCGTGCAGCTCCCGCTCTACGGAATCGCGATCGTCCTGGCCGGCGTCCTCCAGGCCCACCGTCGGTTCGTCGCCGCGGCGCTGGCCCCGCTCGTCTCGAGCATGGTTGTCATCGCGACCTATCTGAGCTACCGCGCGATGGTGCCCCAGCCAGCCGCTGAGATCGCGGCGATCCCGCCCGCCGGGGTGCTCATCCTCGCGATCGGCACGACCGTGGGCGTGGCGGCCATGGCCCTCACCGTTGCGGTGCCGATCTGGCGTGCCGGCGTTCGGCTCCGACCCCGAGTCAGCTTCGCGGACGGCACTGGCGCCCGCGTGCGCTCGCTCGCCCTCGCGGGGTTCCTGGCCGTCGCCGGCCAGCAGCTCGCCACGCTCGTGGTCATCCGGCTCGCCAACGATCGTGGCGGCGCCGGCACGCTCAACGTCTTCATGTACGCCCAGGCCGTCGCCCTGCTGCCCTACGCCGTTCTGGCGGTTCCCCTTGCGACGGCAGCCTTTCCTGACCTCGCACACGCCCTCGCGGTGGGGCGAGAGCACTCGGCCGCCGGTGGCCGTGGCCGACAGCCAGGCGGCTCGGTGGGTGGCTCGGTGGGTGGCTCGGTGGGTGGCTCGGTGGGTGGCTCGCCCGGGCCTGGGCTCGACGCCCGGGCCCCACGGCGGGGCCGGCCCGAGGTGTCCGCCGAGGCGCACACGACCCTCCGCCACAGCTGGTTCGGCGTCCTCGTGGTCGGCATCGCGGGGGCGGGGCTGCTCGCCGCAGTGGCGGGGCCGGTCGGCACCTTCTTCACGCTGTTGGACGCGGGTGGCGCCGCCAGCACCTCAGGCCGCACCCTGGCGGCCATGCCACAGGCTCTGGCTGCGTTCACTCCCACCGTTCCGGCGCTCGGCGCCATCGCCCTGCTGAGCCGCGCCTGCTACCTGAGAGGCCGAGCCGTGCTCGCTGGAGCAGTCGTGGGAACCGCCTGGCTGGCCACGACGGTGCTCCCCCTCATCCTGCTCGACGATCGAGGCGCAGACGGACCGGCGACCCTGAGCTTCCTGGCGCTGGGATCGAGCCTCGGACTGGCTTGCGGAGCAATCGTGCTCGCCTTCGTCGTCATGCAGGAGTGGGGCGCTTCGGTGCTGATCGTGCCCTGGCATCCGCTGATCGCGACGGTGCTCGGCGCGCTCGTCGCGGGGAGTGCCGGCTGGTATGTCGGGACCCGGTTCGAGGACGTCGACCTGCTCGGCGCACTGACCCTCGCGACGGTCGTCGGTCTGGGCGCAGCCCTGGTCCTCGTCGTCGTCGCCCTGGCTGTTGATCCGACGCTGCCACGTCGGCTTCGCCGGATGCGCTCGGCGACCACGTCAGGTGTGGGCGGCTCGGGTGTGGGCGGCTCGGGTGTGGGCGGCTCGGGTGTGGGCGGCTCGGGTGTGGGGGACTCGGGTGTGGGGGACTCCGGGGCCGGGGGCCGGGACCCAAGGAGTCCCTCGTGAGGATCCTCATGGTCCTCGGAGAGTCCACCGGCGGGATCGGGGGGCACGTCGACCGACTGTCGCAGGACCTGAGGGCGGCCGGGCACGACGTGCAGGTCGCCACGTCCGCCGCGACCGCAGCCGCCTTCCAGTGGGGCGAGGCCCATCCGCTCTGGCCGGTCCACCGCGGCTGGTCAGCCCCGAGGGGCCTCGTCGACGGGCACCTGCTGAAGAACCTCGCCGGGACGGTCGACGTCGTCCACGCCCACGGCCACCAGGCTGGCGTCGTGGCGGCGGTCGCCGTGGCCCGCGCCAAGCCGCGTCCCGCATTGGTCATCTCGCTCCACAACACCCTTCCGCCGAGCCTGGTCGCCGGCGCGGACCGGATGCCGCTGGGCCCGTCCCGCGCCCGGGCCGCGGTTGCCGGGGCGGCCCGTTCCTCCATCCGCTGGGCGCTGCGGCGAGCCGCCCTCGTCACCGGCGCGAGCGCCGACCTCGTCGAGCTGGCCGAGGAGCTCGGGGCGCACCGGGCCACCCTCGCCACCGTCCCGTCGCCGGCCGTCGAGCAGCTCCTCGCGACTCCCACGCCGAGCGAGGCGGCGCGGCGCGAGACACGGCGCGCGCTCCGCGAGCAGGGCCACGACCTCGACGAGACCCGCCCCCTCGTCCTCACCGTCGCGAGGCTCGCCCCACAGAAGGACCTGCCGAGCCTCGTCGCCGCAGCACGGTCCGTGCGGACCCCCGCCTCGTGGGTGGTCGTGGGAGGCGGGGACGAGCGGCTCCGGGCGTCGTTGGAGAGCGAGCTCAGCGGCATACCCCTGCGGCTGGTCGGGCCACAGCGCGACGTCGCGCGTTGGCTGCGGGCCGCGGACGTCTTCGTGCTGCCCAGCCGGTGGGAGGCGCGCGCGCTCGTCGTCCAGGAGGCGATGGCGGCCGGGCTGCCCGTCGTCACGACCCGCACGGGCGGCCTGCCCGACCTCGTCGGCGACGCGGGTCTGCTCGTTCCCGTGGGGGACCCGGGGTCGCTCGCCGCGGCCGTCGACCACCTCCTCTCCGACGGTCCGCTGCGCCGTCGCCTGGGCGAGGCAGCGCGGGCGCGAGCGAGCGCGTGGGCCACTCCGGAGGAGGAGGCGCGCCGCTGGGTGTCGCGCTACACCGAAGCGCTCCGCGGATGACGTAGACTTAAAGCCCGTGGTGGAAACGACGAAGCACATCTTTGTGACCGGAGGCGTCGCCTCATCCCTCGGCAAGGGCCTGACGGCTTCCAGCCTCGGCCGACTGCTTCGATCCCGTGGTCTACGGGTCACGATGCAGAAGCTCGACCCCTACATCAACGTCGACCCGGGGACGATGAACCCGTTCCAGCACGGCGAGGTCTTCGTCACCGATGACGGAGCCGAGACCGACCTTGACGTCGGGCACTACGAACGGTTCCTCGACGTCAACCTCGTCGGGGCGGCCAACGTCACGACCGGTCAGGTCTACAACACCGTCATCGCCCGGGAGCGTCGGGGTGAGTACCTCGGCGACACCGTCCAGGTCATCCCGCACATCACCAACGAGATCGTCGCCCGGATGCGCGCCCTCGCCACGGGGATGCCCGACGCGCCGGACATCATCATCACCGAGATCGGCGGGACGGTCGGCGACATCGAGTCCCTGCCCTTCCTCGAGGCGGCCCGTCAGGTGCGCCACCTCATCGGCCGCGACAACAGCTTCTTCCTCCATGTCTCGCTCGTGCCCTACCTCGCCCCGAGCGGCGAGCTCAAGACGAAACCCACGCAGCACTCGGTCGCCGCGCTGCGCCAGGTCGGTATCCAGCCGGACGGGCTCGTGCTCCGGGCCGACCGGGAGATCCCCGACCCCATCAAGCGCAAGATCTCGCTCATGTGCGACGTCGAGGTCGATGCCGTCGCCGCGTGCCAGGACGCCCCGAGCATCTACGACATCCCCAAGGTGCTGCACAGTGAAGGGCTCGACGCCTACGTCATCCGACGGCTCGGCCTGAACTTCCGGGACGTCGACTGGACCGAGTGGGACGAGCTGCTGCAGCGGGTGCACGACCCCGAGCACGACGTCGAGGTCGCTCTGGTGGGCAAGTACATCGACCTGCCGGACGCCTACCTCTCGGTGACCGAGGCGCTCCGCGCCGGCGGCTTCCACCACGACGCGAAGGTCCGGATCCGCTGGGTCGCCTCCGACGACTGCCAGACACCGGCCGGTGCCCAGCAGGCCCTCGGCGGCGTCGACGCGGTCCTCGTGCCCGGGGGCTTCGGCGTCCGTGGCATCGAGGGCAAGCTCGGCGCGCTCACGTGGGCTCGTGAGAAGCAGGTGCCGACGCTCGGCATCTGTCTCGGCCTGCAGTGCATGGTCATCGAGTACGCACGGTCGGTCCTGGGTGTCACCGGGGCGTCGTCGACAGAGTTCGACCCCCAGACGCCGGACCCGGTCATCGCCACGATGGAGGAGCAGAAGGCCTTCGTCGACGGCGCCGGCGACCTCGGCGGGACGATGCGCCTCGGGCTCTATCCTGCCCACCTCAAGGACGGTTCCGTCGTCCGAGCGACCTACGCAGCCGCTGAGGTCAAGGAGCGCCACCGGCATCGCTACGAGGTCAACAACGGCTACCGCGACCAGCTCGAGTCCGCCGGACTCGTCATCTCGGGCACGTCCCCCGACGGTCACCTCGTCGAGTTCGTCGAGCTGCCCCAGGACGTCCACCCGTACTACGTGTCCACGCAGGCGCACCCGGAGTTCCTCTCCCGGCCGAACCGGGCACACCCGCTCTTCGCGGGCCTGATCGGCGCTGCGCTGGAGCAGCAGCGGGCCGAGCGCCTCGTCGAGGTCGAGCGTCCGAAGCACGGCCACGACGAGGACGGCCATCCCGTCGGTGACACCCAGCCGGGGGCTGCCCAACGGTCCCCAGACCCCACCCTGGTCCCGGTCGCCGCCGAGGCGGAGTGAGCCTCTCCGCCCCGAGGGGCAGCCTTGCGGACGTCGTCGAGGAGTGGACCTCAGCACCGGTCGTCGAGTCGTCCGTGCCGTACTCCGGCCTCATCTTCGACGTGCGGCGGGACCGGGTCGACCTCGGCGAGGGCGGAGTCGTCGACAGGGAGTTCATCGAGCACCCCGGGGCGGTCGCCGTCGTCGCGCTCCAGCCGTTCGAAGGGGTCGACCACGTCCTCCTCATCCGCCAGTACCGCCACGCCACCCGGGGACACGTCTGGGAGCTGCCGGCCGGTCTGCTCGACGTCTCCGGGGAGCCGCACTGGGAGGCGGCCGCCCGTGAGCTGGCCGAGGAGGTCGACCTCGTCGCCGGCCGGTGGGACGTCCTGATGGATCAGGTCGTCTCTGCCGGCGCGTTCCCCGAGCCGGTGCGCATCTTCCTCGCGCGAGACCTCGTCGACGTCCCCGGTGAGCACCTTCATGAGCGGCACGCCGAGGAGCTGACGATCCGTCCGCTGTGGGTCCCCCTGGACGAGGCCCACCGCGCGGCCCTCACCGGCCGGATCAGCAACAGCGCTGCCCTCATCGGGGTTCTCGCCGCACACGCGGCTCGCGCCGTCGACTGGGCGACACTGCGGCCCAAGGACGCTCCCTGGCCAGCATGGGAGGCCCAGCGCCGGCCGGAACCGCCGCCGGGGGCTGGCGCGTGAACCGGCCCGCGGTCAGCCCGTGCCCCTGTGGCGGCGGCCCGTACGCCGAGTGTTGTGAACCCCTGCTCGACGGCGCCCGGCAGGCCCTCACCGCGGAGGAGCTGATGAGGTCGCGCTACACGGCGTACGCGCGCCACGACGCTGACCACGTCTTCCGCACCTGGCACCCGCGGACCCGGCCCGACAGTCCCCCCGTGGATCCCGAGGTCGTCTGGACGGGCCTGCGCGTCATCCGCGTCGAAGCCGGCGGGCCTGAGGACGACACGGGGACAGTGGAGTTCCTCGCCCGGCACACCGGTCCCCACGGTTCGGGCGAGCTCCACGAGGTCAGCCGGTTCGCCAGGCGGGCGGGACGATGGTGCTACGTCGACGGCGACGCCGGCTGATCAGGACCCTCCCGGTCAGCCCGGGCCGCGAGGGTGTCAGCTGAACCCGGCGGGCCAGCGGTGCCGGATGTGCCCGGCGAACCCGGCCTGCCCGGCGCGTCGGGCAGGCCGCGCGGGTCGAGGGAGGAGGACGGTACGGAGGCCACGGCGCGGGCGACCAGCTGTCGACGAGACGGCTCGTCCAGCCGCAGCCGGCCCCGTAGCCGGCCGGCCGGCCGCTCCACGACGACCCAGGACAGCCACGACAGGACGACCGCGGCGGCGATGAGCGCGAGGTTGCGCAGGACCGTCTTGTCACCGAACAGGACGGAGTTGATCAGGGCCTGGTGCCACAGGTAGAGCGCGTAGCTGATCGTCCCGAAGAAGACCATGACCGGCGACGCGACGACGGGCGAGTGACCGAGAACGGCACTCGCGACGAGCCAGACCCCGAGCACGGCATAGACCGCGCCCAGCGGCCGGAACAGGCCGTGGTCCGTGGCGATGTCGTGCGAGGGAAAGGCGGACACGAGGATCATGACGGTGAACGGGATGAGGACGCTCACCCGTGGCGGGTGCCAGCCCTTGCGCGCGATCGACGCCAGCGCGACGGCCAGGGACACCCCCAGCAGGAGCGCGAACGCGTTGGTCTCCGTCGAGATGTCGAGCCGGATGAACGAGCCCTTGGCCCACACGCTGTACACCGTGGCGACTCCGGTGAGGCCGAGGACCAGGCCGAGCAGGTGCTGGCGCCACCAGGCCATCAAGGCGAGGAAGACGAGGGGCCAGACGACGTAGAACTGCTCCTCCACGGAGAGCGACCACAGGTGGTTCAGCACCCCGAGGTCGGTGCCGGCGATGCGCACCCAGTTGCCGACGTAGAACAGCGAGGCCATCGCCGCCGCCGGGTAGCTGGCCAGCCGCGAGTCGCCGGTGGCCCAGAGGAGGAGTGGGACCAGGGCGAGGAAGACGAGCAGCGCGGGAAGCAGCCGCAGGGCGCGACGCCCCCAGAAGCGCCACAGGGAGACCGAGCCCCACCGGTCCCACTCCCGGATGAGCAGGCTCGTGATGAGGTACCCGGACAGGACGAAGAAGAGCGTGACCCCGGACAGGCCACCCCACCGGATCGGCAGGCCGCTGTGCGCGGCCACGACGAGGAGGATCGCGAGGCCGCGGACCCCGTCGAGGTCACGGTTGCGGGAGTGCTGCACGCGCCGAGCCTAGGCGTTCTCAGCGTCCCGACACCTGCGGGGCCGGCGACCGGACTCGGCGGCGGCGCGGGAGAGGCCGCGCCCGGCACCCCGTAGGATTGGCCGTCGGCGCCCTGCGCCCGACCAGCGACCCGACCCCGTTCCGACGGCACCGTCGGAGCGCGAGCGAGCTCAGCGGCATACGGCAGCATCGCTCATCAGCACGCCACCCAAGCACCATCGGAAGGACAACCTTCGTGCTCCGCACTCACGAGGCCGGAACCCTGCGCGCCGACCACGCCGGACAGACCGTCACGCTCACCGGCTGGGTGGCCCGGCGGCGAGATCACGGCGGCGTGGCCTTCCTCGACCTGCGTGACGCGAGCGGCATCGCCCAGGTCGTCGCGCGCGACGAGGTCCTGGCCCAGGGTGGGGCGCACGACGTCCGCAACGAGTTCTGCGTGCGGGTGACCGGCGAGGTGCGGATCCGACCCGAGGGGAACACCAACCCTGACCTGCCGACCGGCGAGATCGAGGTCATCGTCAGCGAGCTGGAGGTGCTCAACCCCAGCGCCCCGCTGCCGTTCCAGATCGACGAGCGCGTCACCGTGGGCGAGGAGGCGCGGCTCAAGCACCGCTACCTCGATCTGCGACGCCCCGGCGCCAGCTCGGCCGGCTCCGCGATCCGGCTGCGCTCCAAGGTCAACGCCGCCGCCCGCAAGGTCCTCGGCGAGCGCGACTTCGTCGAGATCGAGACCCCGACCCTGACGCGGTCCACCCCCGAGGGGGCCCGCGACTTCCTCGTGCCGGCCCGCCTCGCACCCGGCAGCTGGTACGCCCTGCCGCAGAGCCCCCAGCTGTTCAAGCAGCTGCTCATGGTGGCCGGGATGGAGCGCTACTACCAGATCGCCCGCTGCTATCGCGACGAGGACTTCCGCGCCGACCGCCAGCCCGAGTTCACCCAGCTCGACATCGAGATGTCCTTCGTCGAGCAGTCCGACGTCCTCGAGCTCGGGGAGGCGGTGGTCAAGGAGATCTGGAAGCTCATCGGCGTCGACCTCGAGCCGCCGTTCCTGCAGATGACCTACGCCGAGGCGATGGCCCGCTACGGCTCGGACAAGCCGGACCTGCGCTTCGGGCAGGAGCTGGTCGACTGCACCGAGTACTTCACGGACACCCCCTTCCGGGTGTTCCAGTCCGAGTACGTCGGCGCCGTGGTCATGCCCGGTGGGGCGTCGCAGCCGCGCAAGCAGCTCGACGCCTGGCAGGACTGGGCCAAGCAGCGCGGCGCCAAGGGGCTGGCCTACGTCCTCGTCCAGGCCGACGGAACACTCGGCGGGCCCGTCGCCAAGAACCTCACCGACGCCGAGCGCGCCGGCCTGGCCGCGCACGTCGGTGCCAAGCCCGGCGACGCGGTGTTCTTCGCTGCCGGCCCGGCCAAGCCGTCACGAGCCCTGCTCGGCGCGGCCAGACTCGAGATCGGGCGCCGATGTGACCTCATCGACGAGTCGCAGTGGAGCTTCCTCTGGGTCCTCGACGCGCCGCTCTTCGAGCCCGCCGCCGACGCGACCGCCTCCGGGGACGTCGCCCTCGGCCACAGTGGGTGGACGGCGGTGCACCACGCGTTCACCTCGCCCAAGAAGGAGTTCGAGGACACCTTCGACTCGGACCCCGGGTCGGCGCTCGCCTACGCCTACGACATGGTGTGCAACGGCAACGAGATCGGCGGCGGCTCCATCCGTATCCACCGCAGGGACGTCCAGGAGCGGGTCTTCGGCGTCATGGGCATCGGCGCCGAGGAGGCGCAGGAGAAGTTCGGCTTCCTCCTCGACGCCTTCCAGTACGGAGCCCCGCCGCACGGCGGCATCGCGTTCGGCTGGGACCGGATCGTCTCGCTGCTCGCCCGGACCGAGTCGATCCGCGACGTCATCGCCTTCCCGAAGACCGGTGGCGGCTATGACCCCCTGACCGCAGCGCCCGCGCCCATCACCCCCCAGCAGCGCAAGGAAGCCGGCGTCGACGCGACGCCAGCCGACGCCAGCTGAGCACACCCGGTTCGCCGGATGTCGGATGCCGCTGGGCTCGCCGAGCCCGGCGGCACCCGTCACCGTCGGGTGGGGTCAGCTCGAAGGAGCCTCCGGCTCGACCAGAGGTGGTCGTCGCCGTAACCGAGGCCGTGGTAGACCCGACGCGCGACGTCGTTGTCGGAGTACAGCCCGAGGGTGCAGAAGCCGTCCGACCGGACCGCCTCGCGAGTCAGTGCCGCGGTGACGGCGAGCCCGAGCCCGGTGCCGCGCAGGTCCGTGCGGACGGTGATCCCCTCGAGGATCGGGGCGCCGGAGAGCGTGCGGTCGAGGACGCCGCAGGCGACGAGAGCATCGCCGTCGTCCCGGACCCCGACCCAGCGCTGGCCCGGCGTCTCGAACGGTCGGGCGTCCGTCCGCGGGTTGGCGAGGGCGAGGAGCGCCTGAATCTCGTCCTCGTCGGTCTCGTCGAGACCGACGACCCGGTCCTCGCCGGGGACCGGGGGAGGCGCTGCGCGGGTGCACATCCACTCCCAGTCGCCGCCGGGGTCGGTGAGCGGCACGACCGACGCGAACGCCTCGAAGGCGGGGCGCTCCACCGTGGCGTGCAGGACGCGTGGGTCGGCCAGCGGGTTGTCGGTGTCGCCGCGCCCGACCAGCTCGAGCGCCAGCCCTGCGACGTCGTCGGGACGGCCGAGGACGACGAGCCCGAGGCGTCGGGTGTGCGTGCGGCGAGGCACGATGAGTGCCGAGCCGAAGGACCAGCCGGGGCCCTCGAGGGGATCCGAGAGGTCGTGGCGGATGAAGGCGTCGCCGCCGGTCGCGGCGACCAGCTCGGCATGCGTGCCGTGGGTGGCGGCACGGGCCCGGCGGGTGCGGTCTGTCATGCGGGTCGAGTCCTTCTGTGATCCGTGCCCTGGCCGGTCAGTGGCGCAGGCCGTAGCGGGTGTGCAGGCGCCGCAGCGGGCCGGGCGCCCACCAGTTCCACCGACCCAGCACCGTCATGGTGGCGGGAACGAGGAGCATCCGCACGATCGTCGCGTCGATGAGGACGGCGGCCACGAGGGCGGTTCCCATCTCCTTGATGATGAGGATGTCCCCGGCGATGAACCCGGCGAAGACGATGATGATGAGCAGCGCCGCCGACGTGATGATCCGGCCGGTCCGCTGGAGGCCGAGGGCGACCGCCCGGTCGTTGTCCGCGCCGGCCTCGTGCTCCTCGACGATCCTGGAGAGGAGGAAGAGCTCGTAGTCCATCGAGAGGCCGAAGCCGAAGGCGAGCACGAGGAACGGCACCATCGACTCGACCGCCCCGACGGAGGTGAAGCGGAGCAGCCCCTCCAGGTTGCCGTGCTGGAACACCCACACCACGACGCCGAGAGCCGCGCCCAGGGAGATGACGTTGAGCAGCAGGGCCTTGAGGGGGATGACGACGGATCCGGTCATGAGGAAGAGAAGGACGAAGGTGCCGAGCACGACCAGCCCGATGGCCCAGGGTGCGCCACGGGCCATCGAGTCGAGAAAGTCGATCTGCCCCGAGGCCTGCCCCGTGACCCAGGTCTCGAAGCCGGGCTGGAGCTGCGAGAGGGCCGTGACGAGGTCCTGCGCCTCGTCCGAGGTCGGCGGACCCTCGACCTGGAAGGCGGCGAGCTGGTGCTCGCCCCCGAGTGGGCGCACGGTGAGGTCGGTCACCCCGGGGGCCACGTCGAACGGCTCCAGGGCGGTTCGTACCGCCGCGGTGTCGGAGGTCCGGGCGACGACGGTCACCTCGGGAGCGGCCAGGGCGGGGTAGTCGCTGCGCAGGGTGTCGAAGAAGGCCCGCTGCGGCGCTGACACCGGGAGCAGCTCGGTGCCGGAGGCCGTGAGCCGCATGCCGAGGGTCGGCGACGCGAGCGCGGCCAGCGCGACGAGACCGCCCACGATCACGGCGAAGGGGCGGCGCTGGACGGAGGCGGCGAGCCGGCTGAAGGCTCCGGCGTCCTCGACGGACCGGGAGGCCCGGCGGCTCAGGCGCCCGGCACCGAGGACCGCGAGCGCGGGAACGAGCGTGACGGCCACGACCATCGCCACGAGGACGACGCTGACCCCCGCGAGACCGATCGCCCGCATGATCTCGGCCTCGAAGATGAGCAGCCCGGCCAGGGCGATGGCGACGGTGACGCCCGAGAACAGCACCGTGCGTCCCGCCGTTGCCACGGTCCGCTCCGCCGCGACCACCGCCTGCTCACGGGTCGGGGTGCCACCGGGTCCGACGGACAGCTCCTCCCTGAACCGGCTCACCATGAGCAGCCCGTAGTCGATGGACAGTCCCAACCCGAGGAGCGTGACGATGTTGACGACCGTTGCGTCGAGGTCGAGTGCGTGCGAGAAGGCGAAGAGGGACAGCAGGGCGCCCCCGATCGAGACGACCGCACCGGAGATGGGCATACCCGCGGCGATGAACCCACCGAAGACGAGGACCATGACGAGGAAGGTCAGGGGGAGCGCGATGCCCTCGCCCCGGACCAGATCGCTCTCGATGGTGCCGGTGATCGCCTTGATCACGTGGTGGTAGCTCCCGACGGATCCGGTGGCGCCGGGCAGTGCCTCGACCACGGTGGCCAGCCCGGACTCGACCGCGGTCCGGGTTTCGGCCAGCTCGGAGTCGGCTCGGCCCTCCGCGAGGTCGACGATCGTGACGAAGCGCCCACGGTCGGGCGAACCACCGGCGAGGAGCGGGCGGACGGCTGGGTCGTCCAGGCCCTGGGGCGAGAGCAACGGCGACCTCACCCGGACCACGCCGGCGAGCTGCGTGATGCGGCCGGTGGCGACTGCGGCGGCCTCGAGTGCCCGGGGGTCGCCCAACGGGGCCCCGTCGACCTGGAGCATGACGGTGTCCAACGACGGCTCGACCTGCTGGATGACCTCGCGTGCAGTCTGTGACTGGCCCGGCACCCGGGGCTCGCCGGAGGTCAGCCGGTCGAAGAGCGACTCGCCGGTGACGCCGCCGACCGCGACGGCGAAGGAGACCAGCGCGGCCACGACCCAGGCCAACACCCACCACAGCGGGTGGCGTCCGGTGGACCGGCCGAGGCGGGCGAGGAGCGTCGGCGGCGCTGCTGGGCGCGTGGCTCGGGACGGCTCGGGAACGGGATGGGCGGGCACGCCAGATAGCCTTCCACAGTGACCTCCGACGACCTCTTCGGTGCCGCATCCGCGGTCGAGCGCGACCAGCGGCCGATGTCCGCAGGTGGTGCTCCCCTCGCGGTGCGCATGCGACCCCGGTCCCTCGACGAGGTCCGAGGGCAGGGCTCGGTGCTGCGTCCCGGGAGCCCGCTGCGGCGCCTGATCGAGGGCAGCGGCGGGGCAGCCGGGCCGCTCTCCGCCATCATCTGGGGTCCCCCCGGCACGGGCAAGACGACCTTGGCCCACCTGGTCGCGACCGCAGCCGACCGTCGTTTCGTCGAGCTGTCGGCGGTGACGGCGGGTGTCAAGGACGTCCGCTCCGTGATGGAGTCGGCGGTCCGTGAACGCGATCTCTACGGACGACAGACGGTGCTCTTCCTCGACGAGATCCACCGGTTCACCAAGGCTCAGCAGGACGCGCTCCTCCCCGGAGTCGAGAACCGCACGGTCATCCTCGTCGCGGCGACCACGGAGAACCCCTCGTTCAGCGTCATCGCGCCCCTGCTGTCCCGGTCCGTCCTCATCACGTTGGGCTCCTTGTCCGACGAGGACATTCGGGACGTGGTCCGGTCCGCCCTCGTCGACGAGCGGGGGTTCGCCGGGGCGCACCTCATCGACGACGATGCGATGGACCACCTCGTGCGAACGTCCGGGGGTGATGCTCGTCGCGCCCTCACCTCGTTGGAGGCCGCGGCCGGCGTGGCTCTCGACGCCGAGCCTGCAGGGCGGACCGACGACACACCCGTCCTCATCGGGCTCGCCCACGTCGAGCAGGCCATCGCTCACGCGGCCGTGCGCTACGACCGGACTGGTGACCAGCACTATGACGTGGCAAGCGCCTTGATCAAGTCGATGCGTGGCAGCGACGTGGATGCCGCCCTCCACTACCTCGCACGGATGCTCGAGGCCGGGGAGGACCCGCGCTTCATCGCCCGACGGATCGTCATCGCCGCCAGCGAGGACGTCGGGATGGCGGACCCGACGGCTCTGCAGACCGCCGTTGCCGCCCTGCACGCCGTGGCCCAGATCGGGATGCCCGAGGCGCGGATCATCCTCGCGCAGGCCGTCGTCCACAACGCCCTGGCGCCGAAGTCCAACGCGGCCTACGCGGCGATCAACGCCGCGATCGCCGATGTCCGGGCCGGCCGGGGAGGGGCGGTGCCGGCGCACCTGCGCGGCAGCGGATACGCCGGGGCGGAGCGGCTCGGTCACGGGGACGGCTACGTCTACGCCCACGACGAGCCGGACGCCGTCGCCCGCCAGCAGTACCTGCCCGACGACCTGGAAGGAAGCACCGCCTACTACCTGCCGACGGATCGCGGCTTCGAGGAACGCCTGCGGGCCCGGCTCGAGTGGCTCCACGAGCGGCTCGGGAAGGGCAAGCGACCGCAGGGCTGAGCCTCCAGGGCATCGGTGGGCGCACATTATGCGGCCGACCCGTCCAGAAGCGTAACGATTTGTGAATTTTGGCCGTCGAACCCGGTGACCGGCGCGGCGCTCTGTGGCAGAGTCACCCCCGGTTCCGTCATGGGGCCGGGCGCGTGCGCCCGCCCAGTCGGCAGGGGCCCCTGGTCCACGACCCGTGACCAGAGCACTCGTCACCCCGATGCGTGGACGGAGACACCTCGTTGAGCAGCCCGGGCGCCATCGACGCCTTCGCGCCGACCACGGTGGGCCCGCCAGGGGCGCAGTCCGTCGAGCCGCCGCCGGACTCCCGCGTCACCCGGACCGGTCGAGCGGGCCGAGCCGGCGTGGGCGGCCGAACCGGAGGCCCCGGCGCGCCCGGCGCGCCCGGCGCGCCCGGCCGGACGGCGGGGCCCGGCCGCTCGCCCGGTCAGGTCGCCTGGGACCGCCTCCGGCGGGACAGGGTCGCGATCGCCTGCGCCGTGGTCATCCTCTTCTTCATCCTCGTGGCGGTCTTCGCCCCGTTCCTCACCAGCCTCCAGTCGGTCGACCCCCTCACCGGCACCCACGCGGACCCATACACCACCCACACGGAGCTGCTCGATCTCAACGGGTTTCCCACTGAGGGAACCAGCTCGGCCCACTGGCTCGGAATCGAGAAAGGCCTCGGGCGTGACCTCTTCGCCCGATGGGCCTACGGGGCCCGGCCCTCGCTCGTCATCGGGTTCACCGCGGCGGCCCTGTCGACCGCG
>Ga0209347_1002102_pt1 | contig 27803 bp, 26 predicted proteins | sample AutmiccommuBRH23_FD_187382 | JGI IMG/M metagenome (GOLD analysis project Ga0209347, IMG submission 187382) | Deep subsurface microbial communities from Mt. Terri, Switzerland - Autotrophic microbial communities BRH/23 (SPAdes) (version 2) | ecosystem: Environmental > Aquatic > Deep subsurface >...
TGGATTTCGAGGCGAAGCACGAGTCGGCGATCCGTCAGACGCCGGCCATTCTTCCGATTCCCGCCGACCAGTTCGTCGTCACCGACCGTTTCGGATGGCGCATCTCCCCCTATACGCAGAGCAATGACTTTCACGCCGGTCTCGACCTCGCGGCGCCGACCGGCACGCCCGTCCATGCGACCGCGGACGGCGTCGTGGTTTTCGTCGGCCGCTACCCGATGAGGGGAAGTGTGTTCTGGTGGCGCTTCGGCAACGTCGTCGCAATCGACCACGGCGGTCGCTTCGTCACGATCTACGGGCACTGCGACAAGCTCCTGGTCAAGGCCGGAGCGAGCGTGCGGCAGGGGGAGGTAATCGCCACCGTCGGCGCGAGCGGCTGGGCGACCAACTCGCATCTCCATTACGAGGTCCGCTCGAATGCGACGGGGAGATTCACGCCTCTCGATCCCCAGATCTACATCCTGAACTACCAGTGGAACGATGACGCGGATCTGCTGAGCCGCACGCAGGAATCAAAGAAGGAGCGCGCATGGGAGCCGCTTCCTTCCGGGATGATCCGTGGTGGGAGGAAAGGGTGATGTCCTCATCAGGAGAGACACAGGCGCTTCCGACGATGGTGGTTCCGCAGGGGACCGAGATCCGCGTCAACCCGCAGGGCCACCTCTCGATCCGCACCCCGGGAAACCTCATCATTCAGAACTCCGGCACCTATGGCGAGCTCGAGTCGACCGGCGGGTCGATCCGTATCGACACGAACGTCCACGTCGAAGCCGCCAGCGTTCGCGCCGCGCAGGGATGCTTCATCCAGGGGACCCTGACCACCTGGAGGCTCAAGGCGCGGAAGGTCGCGCTCGACGAGAGCGCATGCGCGTACGTGATGCTTCAGGAGTGCGAGTATCTCGAGATGGCGAAGTCGGCGCGCCTGGTGGGGAACTTCGCCAACGAGCAGGAGGTCTACCTCATGCTCGGCAAGTTCTCCAGCCAGCTCCGAGAGCTTCCCGGCAGCTTCGAGCTCCAGAAACAAAGCGCAGTCGGTGCCGGCCCCGCTCCGCTGCCACCGTTCGCTCCTCTCGCCGCCCCCCGGGAACCGGCTCCCGAGCCCCCCGCTCCACCGGCGCCAGTCGCTCCAGCAGCGCCCGCCGCACCAGCCGCGAAACTTTCCGAGCCGCTCACCCAGGCCCTCGAGATGCTCGACCGCGAAACGAAGCGCCCCGACCTCGACTCCGAAGACCGCTTCCGGATCGAGATCATCACCAGGCGGCTCCGCTCGGGCAATCTCGAAGAAGCCGCCGAAACCTACCGCGAAGCCTTCGCCGAGATCCACAGCTCATCCGAGTCGATGCGGATGGCGTTCAATCTGATCGACAACGAGCTTAGGTATTTCTAAAGGCAGGGACTAGGGGCCAGGGGCCAGGGGCTAGGGAAAAGCAACGTCAGAAGCGTTGTCATCCTGAGCCGGCGAAGCGCGGCGAAGGATCTCAAAATGGCAGGACGCTGCCACCTGCCTTTCCCGCCCGAACTGGCCAACGCAATCCTCTCATTTTGAGATCCTTCGTCGGCTGCGCCTCCTCAGGATGACGGAGAGTCGTGCTGGCTCTTGCTCTTGCCTTTCCCTGACCCCTAGTCCCTAGCCCCTAGCCCCTGAATTCCGGATACTCCGGCGGCTTTCTCTTGCCTCCGAGGATGAAGACGAGCGCGAGGCCGGCTACGAATCCTCCGATGTGGGCCCACCAGGCGACGCCGCCTCCTTCGGTCACGCCGATCGACGCCACGCCGCTGAAGATCTGCATGACGAACCAGAGCCCGAGGATCAGGAGCGCGGGGAGCTCGCGCACTGCGATGAAGAATCCAATCGGGATGAGGGTCATCACGTGGGCGCGCGGAAAGAGGATCAGGTAGGCCCCCAGGACGCCGGCGATTGCTCCGCTGGCGCCGATGGCGGGAAGGCCGGAGCCGGCGTTGAAGAATGCGTGAGCCATGGTCGCGGCGACGCCGCAGACCAGATAGAAGACGAGGTAGCGGAAGTGTCCCAGCCGGTCCTCGACGTTGTCGCCGAAGATCCAGAGGTAGAGCATGTTGCTTCCGATGTGAAGCCAGCCGGCGTGGAGGAACATCGAGAGAAACATCGACAACCCGTCCGCGCTCCAGCCGCCGGGCTCCCAGAACCTCTCCGGAACGAACGCCACGCTCGCGAGGGTGCCTTCGAGACGGACTCCGAGGGAGAGCTCCCAGGCGAATGCCGCGAGATTGAGGGCGATGAGGATGTAATTGACCCACGGAGTCGTGGTCCTGGGGTTGCGATCTCGGAGAGGAATCATGTCGGGTGAAGTCTCCTCACTTGTGCATCTGCATCGCGTGACGCAACTCCCGCGCCGTCTCCTCCGGGGGGACGATGTTCACCGGAATTCCGGTCGCGAGCTCGAATCCTCCGTCGAGCGCGAGACGCGGGACGAGGTCCACGTACCAGTGAAACGCCTCGGCCCCGGCGATGCGAAGCGGGGCGCTCTGGATGACGAGGTTCCAGGAGGGCGACCCCAGGGTGTGGTCGAGGGCGCGCGTGGCAGAGCCGAGGAGCGCGGCGAGCGACTCGATCTCCTGTTCGCCGGTCTGACCGAAGTCGGGCGAATGCCGCCTGGGCTGGATCCTGATCTGGTACGGCGAGCGCGCCACCAGAGGGGCGAGGGCGACGAAGTGATCGTCGCCTCCGAGAACGCGCTCGGCAGCTGAGGATTCTTCCTCGCACAGGGGGCAGGGCGCGCCGGCCCGCGACCGGGATCGAAGTGCGGCAGCGTGACGCTTGTGCCGCTCGGGGATGAACGGGAGGCCGACGATCTGAGCGTGGGCGTGAACGATCGTCTGTCCCGCCTTCGGCCCTTCGTTTCGGAAGATCACGACGTGCCGGAGCGCGCGGTTCCGGCGATGCGCCGCGAAGCGTTCCCGGTACGCGCGCAGGATCCGTTCGCGTTGCGAGTTCTCCAGCGTCGCAAACTTCGCCTTGTGGGAGGGAGTCTCGATCACCACTTCGTGCGCGCCGGGTCCGTCCGTGCCGCCGACCATGGGGTAGCGATTCGGGACCACGCGAACCTCCCACCGGCCGCCGTGCGCGATTCGCGCGACCTCGGGCGGTGTCTGGTCCTCGTTGCCCGGGCAGAACGGGCAGAGCGGATCGGTCGAAGGATCCGCGTCGAATGCATTCGGTCGAAGGCGCCGCTCGGGAGCGAACAGGACCGGCTCGTTGCTCAGAGGGTCGAATCGAATTCGGGACATGAGCCCTATTCTACGGGCAGCCTGTCGCCGCCGCGCTCCTGATCGAGCGCGATGCGCCGGGCGACCCGCACCCGCTGGAGAGTTCCAAAGAGAGCCGCCGCTCCGAGAGCGAGGGTCAACAGATCGGCCGCACTGAGCGGACCGGCCACCGGCCCGGTCAGCCGCGGCCCAAGCCACCACGCCAGCAGCGGGAGCGTCAGGATCGCGGCGTAATACTGTCCCCGCCCAACGGTCTCGTACTCGCGCGTTCGGAAGGTCGCCTCGACCTGCGTTCCCGCGTAGCCGTTCAGCATGACGGCAGCGAGAGTGGGGATGCCGATCACGGGGTGAATCGCCGCCCCGAGCACCCATCCGGCCATCAGGGAAAGATCGCTGACCCGGTCGCAGAAATGATCGAGAAAGTCTCCCCAGCGGGTCATCCGGTTCTGCGCCCGTGCGACCACGCCATCGAGAAGATCGAGCAATCCGCCGATCCCGGCCAGGAGCATGGCGACGAGCCAGAGAGCCCGGGCGTAGGGGGCGAAGGCGAGCGAGGCCGCCGCCGCGAGGTTGAAGAGGAGGGCCAGGCCGGTGATCGCGTCGGGGGAGAGAGGAGAGCTCCTCCCCAACGGCTCGAGCAGGGCTCCGGCGCGCGATCTGAGGTCCGTCATCCGGGGAGAGCATACTCTTCTAGGGGCTAGGGGCTAGGGGCTAGGGGCTAGGGGCTAGGGGCTAGGGGCTAGGGGCCAGGGGCTTGGGGGGGCAAGGCAGAAGGCAGGAGGCAGAAGGCAGAAGTAAGAGCAACGGCAACCGCACGCGCCATTCGGCTGAGAGAGGACGGTGAGCGATCTCGGTAGGGACCGGCTGCGCCGGTCCGGTCGCGAAGCGACGGTGGGAGGATTGGGCGATCGGGCGCGGTGACGCAAAACACGGCCTTCTCCCCGGGGAATGCGCGATTGTTGCAGAGGGTAGGAGAGGGCCTTTTCCGGCCGGCGAGCTCTTCGGAATGGAGAGGGGCGAGCCCGCGTTGCCGGTAGGGCAATTTTCCGATAGGAGAAGTCATGTCTGAATACGTCAAACAGGTCAGTGACAGCGAGTTCGAGCAGGCGGTTCTCAAGTCCGAGAAGCCGGTCTTCGTCGACTTCTGGGCGCCGTGGTGCGGCCCGTGCCGGATCGTCGGCCCGGTCATCGAGGAGCTCGCTCCCTCTTACGACGGCAAGGTCGTCATCGCGAAGATGAACGTCGACGACAACCCGGCCGTTGCGCAGAAGTTCGGGGTCACCTCGATCCCGACGATGATGATCTTCAAGGACGGCCAGGTCGTCGATCGCGTGATCGGCGCTCTCCCGAAGGCCGAGCTGCAGAAGTTCCTCGACCGCAACGCCTGATCCGCTTTTCCTCGACGGGGCCGCTCTCGCGTGGCCCCGTCGCGTAGGGACCGGCTGCGCCGGTCCGGTCGCCAGCAGCGACCTCGTCATCACCTGGCGATGAATTTCGCGAATCTCTCGATGACCGGACCGCGCACCGCGACGGGGCGGCGGGTCGCGCCATCGAGCCAGATGTGCGCGCTGAATCCGGAAGCGCAGATCGTCCCTTCGCTGCTGCGGAGCTCATAGACGAAGCGCATGCCTCGCGGTGACGCGAGCTCGACTCCCGTGCGGATGACCACCTCGTCGTCGTACCGGAACGGGACGCGATACCGGCAGCCGATCTCGGTCACGACCAGCAGCAATCCGCTTCCCTCGATCTCCCGATACGTCGTACCGACCGCCCGGCAGAGATCCGTTCTCCCGATCTCGAACCACGCCAGGTAGTTCGCATGGTGCGCGATCCCCATCTGGTCGGTCTCCTTGTAACGGACGCGGACCGTGGCATCGATGCTGAGAGAACGGGAGATCGGGCGGTGTGACATCGGGGGGATTGTAGCTAAAGACAAGGGGCTAGGGGCTGGGGACTGGGGACTGGGAAAACCAGAAGCCAGAAGCCAGAAGCCAGAAGAAAAGGCGAAGCTGGAAGTTGAAAGCTGGGAGCCAGAAGAAAAGTCAAAGGCGGCGGCCGGTTCCCTCAGGACGATGGGCGGGTTGCCGTTGCTCTTACTTCTGCCTTCTGCCTTCTGCCTTCTGCCTTCGCCTTTTCTTCTGGCTTCTGGTTTCTGTCTTCTGGCTTTCCCTAGCCCCTAGCCCCTAGCCCCTAGCCCCTGCCGTTAGTAGCTCGCCAGCCGTCCCGTCGCATAACTCTCGGGGTCTGCCTGGAACGTCCGCCGGTTCGCCTCGGAGCTGAAGTAGTACCACTTGTTCTCGAAGCTGTAGATTGGCGTGTCTTTCGTGATCGAGACCTTGCTCCCATCGACCGGATCCATGGCGATGCTCGGTGTGAACGGAAGATTGACTCGCGCGCGCAGTGCCTCTTCGGCCGACGGCTGCTGCTCGGTGCCATCCTTGGCAGTCTGGGTCGCGGGCGTCTGTCCGGGGATCAATCGCTGAGGAAGCGTCTGTTCCTCGAGTACCGGAGGGGGATCGACCGGGGCAGGGCGGACGCCCGCCGACTCGAGAGTGCGCACCTCGAGCGACGCCTGCTGTTGCCGCGGAGTCTGGTCACACCCGGCCGAGAGCACCAGAGAAAGCGCAAGAGCGAGCTGAGCGGTTCTCTTCATCATCTGCGTGGCTCAATCCCTGCCAGAAACTTCGTCGCGGCGCGGTTGAACTCCTCAGGGTTCTCCAGATTCGAAAGATGTGCCGCTTTGTCGATCAGGACCAGCTCGGCCCCGGGAATGGCCTGGCGCATCCGCTCGGAATCGGATGGAGGGGTGATGACATCCTCCCTTCCGACGATGACGAGGGTCGGAACTTCGATTCTCGGCAGGACGGCGCTGGCGTCCGGACGCCCGGCCATCGCGCGGAGGGCCGCTTTCACCCCTTCCGGCGAGGCCGATTCCATGATCGTCCGAACTTCGTCGACCATTTCCTTCTTCTCGCGGGCGGTCTGTTCGGTCAGCATCTTCGGAAGCATTCCTTCGACGACGGTCCCCGTGCCGGATTCCTCAACCTTCTGGATCGACTCGGCCCGTCCCTGTCTGGCCGCTTCCGAGTCCGGAGTCTCCTTCGTGTCGATCAGGATCAGGCCGCAGAGGCGCTCCATGGCGACGCGCGCCACGGCCAGGGCGATGTAGCCGCCCATGGAAAGCCCCGCGACGACCGCCGAACGAACCCCCGCTTCGTCCATGATGGCGAGAATCCCCGCGGCATAGTCGTCGATCGACAGAGGGGCGGAGGGGGCGGGGGAGTCGCCGAAACCCGGCAGGTCGGGAAGGATGTGCCGCACGCCCTCGATGGACGCCTGAGCGTCGTAGACCCTGGACGAGAGCGGGAAGCCGTGAATCCAGACGATCGGAGTCCCGGATCCCTTTTCGGTCCAGCGCCAGGTGGAATGAGCCAGTTCGATCTGCATCACATCTCCTCGAGTAACCGTGCGCGTCCCTTGCCGAGAGCGCGCCAGGCGAGTCCCTCGTTGCTTCCGGTCCGAAGCACCAGCACCAGATAGTACTCGTCGTCGACCGCCTGGTTGAGGATCAGCGACCGCTGCCATTCGACCTTGAGCCGGCGCGGAGGCGCATCGTCGAACGTCGAGCAGGCGGCTTCGAGGCGGGTGAGAAAGATCCCCTGGTAGGCGCCGATGACTTTCATGTCCCAAGCGGGGAGGTCGCCCACGATCTGGACGGTCTCTCCGTGACGATCGACGAACAGGGCCGCGACGGCGCCGTCGACGCTGCTGACGACGTCGGTCAGAATCTTGCGAAAAGGCAAACCTTACTCCCACATGACCAGGAATTTGCGGGCTTCGACGGCCTCTTGACTGTCCGGACTGCGGAGCGCGACCTGGCGCAGGTACTTCACGGCAAGGTCGCGATGGCCCGCCCGATGGGCAACGATCCCGAATCGTAGCATTGCCACCGTCGAATCGGGATCATTGTCGAGATACGCGCGATATCGTTTCCCCGCTTCGGCGAACCGTCCCCGTTTCTCGAGGACGACGCCGGAGTAGAGGAGGGCATCCGGCGAGCGCGGCTCGATCTCGAGGGAGCGGTCGAGCCAGGCCGAGGCTTCCTCGAGGCGTTCGAGCCTCTCGGCGGCGAGGGCGCGGTGATTCGCGGCCGACGCCCGAAGGGAAGGTCTCACCTCCTTCTCGCTCCAGATCTCCTCGAACGCCCTGGCGGCCTCACCGGGCTGGCCGAGGCGCAGCAGGACCACTCCCCGATTGAAGCGAGTCTCGAACGAGCCGGGATTTTCTTCGGCGCCGCGGGTGAAGGTCGCCAGCGCCGCGTCGAGCTGCCCTTTCTGCATCTGGGCGAGACCGCGGAGGTTGGTCTCGGATCCGTCGGTCACGCCGGCGAGAGCGCGAAGCGCCCGGTCGGTGTCGCCGTGCGCGAGATACCACGCCGCGGGGCTGCAGCTCTGCGCTGAGGCGACCGAGAGCGGAGCCATTGCCGCGATCAGGCCGAAGAAGATAAAGAGACGTGAGGGCACGGTGATCAGGCGGCTCCCCGGATCAGGTCGTCGGGCTGAATGTCGCCCGCTCTCACCGCCAGCTCGAAGGCCGCGACGGCCCTCGGGTCGAAGCGCGAGACGGCGAGGCCCTTGATCTTCTCGACCACGTAATCGAGATTCATCGCCTTCTGATAGGGGCGGTTGGTGGTCATGGCGTCGAAGGTGTCGGCGATGGCCACGATCCGCGCCTGCATCGGAATCTGCTCTTCCCGAAGGCCTTCCGGGTAGCCTTCGCCATCCCAGCGCTCGTGGTGGTACTTCATGCCGGGAATCACCTCGATCAGCTGCGGGACGCCGCTCATGATGATCGCGCCCTTTTCCGGGTGCGTCTTCATGATGGTGAACTCTTCGTCGCTGAGCGCGGAGGGCTTGCGCAGGATGCGGTCGTCGATTCCGATCTTTCCGACATCGTGAAGAAGGGCGCTGATGCGCAGGCGCCGGATCTCCTCCTCGGGAAGCTTGAGGTGCCTGCCGATGGCGACCGAGTAACGCGCGACGCGCTCCGAGTGTCCCCGGGTGTAGGGATCCTTCGCGTCGATGGCCGCGGCCAGCATCCGGATGGAGTTGATGAACAGCTGATGGTTCTCCTCTGCTGCTTTTCGCAGCTTGAGGATTGCCTTTTCGATCTCGCCGGACATCACGTTGAAGTTCTCGGCCAGGTCGCCGATCTCGCTGCGGGACCGGATCTCCACGCGCTGCTGGTACTTTCCTGCGGCGATCTCGCGTGTCTTCTCGGCCAATGTGCGGATCGGCCGCGCGATCTGCGCGGCGAAGAAGATCGAGACCACGATCGCGAGCGCCAGGGCTACCCCGACCCACTGCATCGTTGCCTGCGTCATCCGGTTCACCGAGGCGAACGCTTTGGAGACGTCCTTCTGGACGACCACCCCCCAGTCGGGCTGGCCGACCGGCGCCACGGTGCCGAGGACGGTGATCGGGACGGTGCCGGTGCTGTCGTCGTAGGTCTGCGTGAGGCGGACGCGCGCCTTCTTGAACTCCTCCACCAGTTTGACCGAAGAGTAGTCGGGACGCTGGACGGAAACCGAGGGTTCGCTGTGCATCAGGACCCGGCCGGATCCGTCGACGATATAAGCGGTGACGTCCCCGCGCGCTTCTTCGCGGAGCCGTTCGGCCACGCGCTGCAGGCTGATCAGAGCTTCGACCGCACCGATGATTTCTCCGCTCCCGTCGTTGATCGGCACGCCCATGACGAGGGCCGGCTGGTTGATCGAGGGGAGGAACTGGAATGATCCGACGTAATTCTTTCCTTCCAGGGCGGCTTCGAAGCCGGCTGTGAGCTCGGCGAGCACCGCCGGCTCGAGGGTGGCGGGCTGCGCGGCGGCGCCCGAGCCGTTCCGGTCGAGGATGCGCACGGCGAGCAGTTCGGGATCCGCGGCGACGTAGCTGGCCACCACCCCGGACTCGCCGATCCGCGCGAACGGGTCCATTCTCGAGACGTTGGCGGTCATGGCCACGCCGCCGGCCATCTGCGTCAGCTGCCGCCGGTAGCCCGTGATCATCGACTCCAGCTCGGTCGCCGTTCCGACGGCCGTTCGCGTCAGATACTGCTTCTCGAGCGTCTCGAGCGAGTCGCGGTTGATCCCGATCAGAAAGTAATGAGACACGACGAGTGGAAGGAGCCCCACCAGGATGAGGATCGCCAGTAGAGTCCAGACCAATTTCGGCCGGGGAGCCCGCAGAGACGGCATGGGGCGATTATAACAACCTCATCCCGCCGGTCCGTGAGCTGCGTCATCCTGAGAGGGTTAGGCGAGTCTCGCGAAAGAAACAAGGGGATAGGAGGCAGGGGGCAGGGGATAGGCCCAATGCTGCCAACTTCCCCCGCCTCCTTTCCCCTACCTCCCGACCCCTTGTTTCTTTTCGCGAAGCTTGCCTACCTCGGGTCATTGAATCGACATCCGAGCTGTCCGCGCGGTTCCCCTACTCAGGATGCGGCGGGCCGAAATGAACCCCCTCTCCCCATCGTTGCTGAACCCGCGCGATGTCGGATCAATCAGACGCGGTGGGACTCTACCTCCACCTCCCGTTCTGCCGGGTGCGGTGCAGCTACTGCGCATTCGCGGTCTCGACGGACCTGCGGCTCGAGCAGGCCTACCTCGGCGCGATGCTCGACGAGATTCGCGCCCGCGCCGACGGCCGCCGGGCCGATACCGTCTTCTGGGGGGGCGGGACCCCCTCTCGAAGCTCGTTCGCGTCGATCGCCTCGATTGACGCGGCACTCCGCACGGCCTTCGAGGTTCTGCCCGGGGTCGAGACGACCATCGAAGCGAATCCTGAAGACATCGACGCCGAGGCCATCGAGCGGTGGAAAACGATCGGCATCAACCGCCTCAGCGTCGGCGTCCAGTCGTTCCATGACCGGGAGCTGATTCCGCTCGGCCGCATTCATGGCGCCCGGCGCGCGCTGCAGGCCGTCGAGACGGCGGTCCGCTCCGGCCTCCGCGTCTCGCTCGACCTGATGCTCGGGCTCCCCGGGCAGACCCGCCCCAGTTTCCGCGAGACGCTCAGGATTGCGATCGACTCGGGGGTCGGTCACATCTCCGCCTACATGCTCGATCTCGAGGAGGGGAGCGCTCTGGTCTCGCGCCTCGACCGCAACCTGGTCAGCGTCCCGGACGACGGCGAGACCTCCGCCGCCTATCTCGAAATGGTCGACACGCTTTCCTCCGCCGGGCTCGCCCAGTACGAAGTCAGCAACTTCGCGCGGCCCGGAGAAGTGAGTCTCCACAATCTCCGCTACTGGGAGCGGCGTCCCTATTACGGTTTCGGTGCGGGAGCGCACTCCTTCGTGGGAGAGCGCCGCACGGGAAACTTTCGCAACGTGCGGGGCTACATCGAGGCGATGGAGCGCGGTGGCCCGGCGATCGAGCTCGTGGACGAGCTCGGCGAGACCGAGCTCCGCCGCGAGCTGATCTTTCTCTCGCTCAGGCGCGCCCGGGGCATCGTGTATTCTGATCTCGTTGCATGGACTGGAGAGAGGGGGGGCACGTGGATCGAACAAGGTCTGAAGTACGGCTGGCTGAAGAGGGGAGAGGATCGGGTCGCGTTCACGCCCGAAGGATTTCTTCTGAGCAACGATCTCCTCTCCGAGCTTTTCTGACGCTCCTCCTGTTCGCGTTCGCCGTGCCTCTCGCCGCGGACGAGCTCCCCTTCGACATCTCGCTCGCGCAGGAGGAGTACGACGAGTTCGTTCTCCGCGTCGGCGACGCGATTTTCGCGTCGCCCGTCGACGCACCGGGGCGCACGGGACTTCTCAGCTTCGACATCGGCCTGGTGGGCACCGGCGTTCCGGTCGACGAGGCCGCGCCGTACTGGCAGGCCGTCGGCGCTCCCGACATCCTGGTGGAGGGCCACCTTCCGATGGTTCGCGGCGTGATCAGCAAGGGGTTCAGCCTGGCGAGCGCCTCGATCTCCTACGGCGAGATTCCCGATACTGGCGCGGGGATGATCGGCGGCTCGCTCGACATTCCGATCATGAGCGGCGGTCTGGTGAGACCGACCATCGCGGTGCGCGGCATCTATTCGGAGCTGACGGGAGTCGACAACACCGATCTGAGGAGTTGGGGAGCCATTGCGATGATCGGCAAGCGGTTCGCGATCGTCACACCCTGGGCGGGCGTCGGATATCGCGGCATCGAAGCGAAGAGCGAGTTCGACGATCCGGTCACTGGTCTCCCGTTCGTCCTCGAGTCCGACCAGGGCGGCACCATCGTTACCGTCGGCGCGCGCCTATCGCTCCTCTTCCCCGTCCTCGCCGTCGAGGCCATCCGCACCGAGGACTGGACGTACTCGGCGAGAATCGGGTTCGGATTTTAGAGGCAGGGGCTAAGGGATCTGTAGGGACCGCCTGCGGCGGTCCGGTCCCGCGCAGCGGGACACGGTTCCGTTCCCAACCCCCTCACCGTCGCTTCGCGACCGGACCGGCGCAGCCGGTCCCTACGGCGTCCCCAGTCTCGTTCGCAGCATCTCGTTGAAGAACGCGCCGCCGTCGCTGCGGTCGATTACCTGGCCGTCGAGGAGGAAGGTCGGGGTTCCGAACATCCCGAGGTCGTAGAGAAGGCCGACCTGATCGACCAGCTTCTGGCGCTCTTCCTTCGACTGGTAGAAGGATTCGATCCGGTTCCAGTCGATGTCGCGTTCCTCGGCAAACTCGCGAACGGCCGACTGGACGTTGCTTCGGGTGGTCGTCATCTGGCGGTCGAACATGTAATCGACGAAGTCCCAGTAGGCGTTAGGCGCCGCGTGCTGAATGGCGCGTGCGCCCATCGCCGCATCGAAGGCCCAGTCGTTGTGCTCGAAGATCGGGAAGTCGATCCGGATGTACTCGATCCGGTCGAGGTTCCGCTTGAAGAGAGGCTCGAGTTTTTCGTGGGCCATCCGGCATGCCGGGCACTGGAAGTCCGAGATCTCGATGACGCTCACTTTTCCCTTCGCGTTCCCGCGAGCCGGCGCCCCTTTCGCGAGCGTGCTCTTCACCCGAGCGCGCGGATCCGATCCGATCGGACCGCGCGTTCCGACGATGAAGAAGTTCCTGCTGGCATCCAGCCAGCCGGTCATGGCGACGGGACCGATGGAGGTCTGCCGGAGCAGCTTCACTTCGAAGATCCCGTCGGTCAGCGGCGAGGATGCGATCTGCGCCGTCGCCTCGGTCTGGAGCATCTTCGACCCGAAGTCCGAGAGCAGCGCCTGCAGCGTCCGGCCGTCCTCCGGCAGAATCCACATGTTGCCGAGGATGACCTGGCCGGACTTCTCCGAAACGAGCGCCAGCAATCCTCGTCCGCAGCCCGGCGAGTCGCCCTTCTGGACGACCTTCCAGACTTTGAAGTTGGCCGGCCCGCTCTTCGCGATCGGCTCGATCTGTACCGTCGAACCGGGGCAGTTCTGGAGCGAGCGCTCGACGTACGTCCGGAGCGCGCTCTCGGAGACGCCAGCGGCGAGGGCGGAGGAGGAAACGAGCAGGAGAGCGGAAAGGATAAAGGTCCGTTTCATTGCCCTGGGCTAACAGTGGCGTAGCCCAGATCAATCCACTTCCGGATGCCGCCCTCGATTCGCACGATGTTCTCGAAGCCCGCCTCCGCAAGGATGCGGGCTCCGCGCCGGCTCTCGTCTTCGTTGTCGCCGTAGACGAGGACCGTGGTGTCGCGGTAGGCGAGCAGGTCCGGCAGTCGCGGCTGAATGGTGCCGACGGGAACCGGAATCGCCCCTTTGATATGGCCGAGCGGTCCCTCGAACTCCGTCAGCGGGCGGAGGTCGAATACGACCACCTGCTGGCTGTCGAGGATCATCTCGTGGGCGACGGTCGGCCGGACCACCGCATATCCGCCTTCTCCGCGCGCCACGCCGACGGTGGAGCAGGCTGCCACGGCGAGCAGCAGGGCTGCCGCCAGAAGTCGGTTCCAGGGTTTGTTCAACGCGGCTCCCTCAGAAGAACTCGAGCTCGAACTCGGATCGGACTCGACCCACTTCGATGCCCGCGCAGTTCTTGATCCGCCGGTCACGGTATGTTGCGAGCGTTTCGGTGTCAATTGGAAGGCCGAGCTGCTCGAGCGTGCGCAGAACCGCGGGATCGCGCCCGCGGGTCATCGAGCCGTCGGAGATCTTGAGCGCGATTCCGATCGAAGGACCCTCGCCCAGACCGAGGCGTTCGAGAATCGGCGCCGACAGCGTCGAGTCCAGGCCCATCGCATAAAAGCCCTCCGCCCCTTCTTTCGCGAGGAGCCGTCCCTCGAACGCCTTCATCAGGGGAGTGGTCATGCTCCATGCCCCGGCGACGTAGTCGGGATTCAGCGTCATCGCCTCGAAGATCTCCTTCGCCGCGTCGGCATAGCGGGGAAGCGAGGGATTCGAGTCGCCGGACGACATGCCGGTGAGTCGCGCGAATGCGAAGGCGGTGCGATGGATCGGAAGATAGAAGCTCGGGACGCCACAGCCGTCGATCCCGAGGCCGATCTCTCCGGGATCGAGTCCGGCGAAGTCGGCGAGAACCTGAAGGATCTGCCTCTGAAGCGGATGCTCGATGTCGACGTAGGAGGCCGGAGGAAAGTCGAGCAGCCGGCTCGCCAGCAGCATTCCGGCGTGCTTGCCGGAGCAGTTGCTGTGAAGCGGGGTGGGAGCCTCCCCGGATGCGCGAAGCTCGGCCGCGGTCCTCTCGTCGAATGGCGTGTGCGTTCCGCAGAGGAGATCGTCCTCGTCGAAGTCCCCCTTTCGAAGGAGGGCGGCCGCCGTGCTGACGTGCCTGGGCTCTCCCCCGTGGGAGGCGCAGACCAGCGCCAGCTCCTCGGTGCTCAGGTCGTACTCCTCGATCCCTCCCTCCATGACCAGCGGAATGGCCTGGAACGGCTTGGCTGAGGAGCGGATGAAGGTCTGGTGGTTCGGCTCACCGGCCCAGGCGAGGAGACGCCCGGTCGAGTCGACGACCGCGATGGAGCCATAATGAACCGATTCGAGGAAGTCGCCGCGCCAGACCGAGACCAGAGGTGTCATCGGGGCGGTATTCTGCCGGAAAGAGGGGCGGCCGGGAGAAAAAATCGAGTGAACCCGTTCACCGGTGACGCGCGTCCGGGAGAACTACTCGGTCGCGCCCCCCTCGGTCGCAATCGCCTCGTCTTCGCTGCCGTAGATCTTGAAGACGCTGTCGAGCTTCGCGAGCTTGAGGAGTTTCTGGATGCGGTCGGAGGGGTTTACGAGTACGAGCTTCCGGTTCTGGTTGGAGAATTTTCCGAGGTAGCCGACCAGCTCACCGATCCCTGTCGAGTCGATGTAGTCGATCTTGGTGAAGTCGATGATCACGTTGGTGTTCTCGTTCTTCAGCACGTTCTCGAGTGCCGAGGAGAAGAACTCGGCGCTCTCTCCCAGCTTGATGAGACCCTCCACGTAAAGCACGGTGAAGTTGTCGAGGTGCTTTTTTTCGACGATCAAATGAAGGCCTCCTTACGGCTCGATTCTCACTGTTATTGGACGCGGATTCGCCCGCGAACGGGAACAGGCGGAAACAAAGCAAATCCGGTGCCGCGAGGAGGAAGAACCCCGTCATCCTGAATAACGAAAGCACGGCGAACCCGTAGGGACCGGCTGCGCCGGTCCGGTCGCGAAGCGACGGCGAGGGAGGGCGGCACGCGACGCAGGATGACAGGATTCGTACCTATCCCCAAAATGAAGCCGAGCGGGTTCATTGGAAGGGAGCGCCGCGCTCATGCAGTAGGTTCATTCCTGCGTCACGCGCCCAAGCCCCCTCACCGTCCCGCTCTGCGGGACCGGACCGGCGCAGCCGGTCCCTACGAGACAGCGATCACACCTCTTTTGCCGTTTTCACCGCCAGGACCGCGTTCAATCCGCCGAAACCGAACGAGTTCGAGAGGAAGACGCCGACCTCTCCCCGCCGTGCTTCGAGCGGGACGACGTCGAGGTCGCACTCGGGATCAGGCTGGTGGCGGTTGAGCGTCGGTGGGATCCACCCGGCGTTGAGCGCGATCAGCGAGAGTGCGGTCTCGATCGCCCCGCTGGCGCCCATCGCATGTCCATGCATCGCCTTCGTGGAGCTGACCGCCAGCCGGTCGGCGTGCTGGCCGAACACCGTCCGGATCGCGCGTGTCTCGGTCGCGTCGTTCGCGCGTGTGCCCGTTCCGTGCGCGTTGATGTACCCGACCGCGGCCGCATCGATGCCGCTGTCCCCCAGGGCGAGACGCATCGCGGCGCCCTGGCCGTCGGGCGACGGATCGGTCAGATGCCCCGCGTCGCTGTTCATCCCCGAGCCGGCGATCTCGCCCAGGATCGTCGCGCCACGTCGCAGCGCGCTCTCCATCTCCTCCAGGAAAAGCACGCCCGCACCTTCGGCGAGAACGAGCCCCTTCCGGTCGGCGCTGAACGGGCGGCAGGCCCGCTCCGGATGCTCGTTGTCGACGGCGAGCACGCGCAACGCTTCCCAGCCGCGGAGGATCCCGTAGGTCAGCGGCGCGTCCGCGCCTCCGGCGAATGCCGCATCAACCGCGCCCCACCGGATCCACTGCGAGGCGAGCCCGATCGCGTGCGCGGCCGAGGAGCAGGCCGACACCGGGGCGAGCGAAGGGCCGCGCGCACCGAACGCCGCGCTCACGGCGCTCGTCGCCGCGTTGTACATGATCCGCGGGATGCTCATCGGATGAAGGCGGGGGTTGTCCTCTCGATAGAGCCGCTGGTAGGCCGCATCGATCGTTTCGCTTCCGCCGAGCCCCGTCCCGATGACCGTGGCGATCCGCTCGGCTGGGATCGACCCTCGCTCGAAGAGAGCCGAGGAGGCGGCATCGCGGGCGGCCAGCAGCGCGAGCCCCGCAAAGCGGTCGAGCCCCCGCTCGAGCTCGGGGGCGGCGCCGGGCGGAAGCTCCCCCGCGATGCGGCATTGCAGGGTGGAAGGATCGAAAACCGAGATCGTGCGGATTCCGCTCTCTCCGCCGGTGATCGCTTCGAGGTGGCGCTCGGAGCCGCGTCCCAGAGACGAGAGGATGCCGATCCCGGTGACCGCGACGCGTCGCATGGCGCGCTATCCGGCGGTGGCGCCCTGCGCCTTCTCGATGGCCTCGACGAGATCGCCGACCGTGCGGATCGCTCGCGAATCCTCCTCCGGGATCGAGACGGAGAACGCTTCCTCCAGGGCAAAGAGGATATTGAGGGCGTCGAGCGAGTCGATCCCGAGGTCGGCCAGCGCGGTGTCGCTCGTGAGGGGGATGTCCGGCAGCGTCTTTTCTTCGCGGACTACGGCGAGGATTCGCTCCTGCAGGTCGCTTCGGGACATTGCCGTATTATACCCGGCGTGTCGAAGCTGACATCGTTTCTGAACCGGCACTTCTGGGTGCTCTACGTCTTGTGGATCGTTTTCTGCGGCGCGCTGTTTCTCATCCTCCAGCCGACGGAGGAGGAGTCGGCGCGATCGACCCGGCTTCCGAGCAGGACGGCCGGAGAGATGGCCCAGCAGATCGTCCGAAAAAGCGACCCGGAGCGGTGGGGTGGGCACGACGTGGTGAACGTCTCCTACTCGCGCGAAGGGGAGGCCGGCCCGGAAGCGCGCTGGATCGTTCTGCTCGACCGGCAGCCGCGGAGTGGGTTGAAGGAGGCGGTGGTCGTGGAGCTCGAGCCCGCCACGGGGGCGCTGATCCGGATCCGCGAAGCGCACCACTGAAGGGGACGACAAGGCGATCGCGCGCCGGGTTTACCGAGCATCCGGACCGGGCCCGCTTCGGATCGCGGCCGGCGGAGGAAACGATCCTCCGCCACTGATGGTTTCCGCTTTCGCCGCGGCACTCTACAATCTTCGCTTCGAGAACCCGGGCCCCCCGGCATTGACCGCTATGAAACTCACTCCCATGCTCGAGCAGTACTTCGAGATCAAGCGCCAGGCGCCTGATGCGATCCTCTTCTATCGGATGGGCGACTTCTACGAGATGTTTTTCGAGGACGCCGAGACGGTGGCGCCGCTCCTCGATCTCGTCCTCACCGCCCGCGGCAAGGGGAGCGAGAACGAGGCTCCGATGTGCGGCGTTCCCCACCATTCGGCCGAGCAGCACGTGGCGAAGCTGGTCCGCAACGGCTACCGGGTCGCCATCTGCGAGCAGGTGGGAGAAGCGCCCGCCGGCAAGGGGCTGGCGACGCGCGAGATCGTTCGGATCATTACTCCGGGCACAGCGGTCGAGAGCTACCTGCTCGAACGCGAGGGGTGTTACCTGCTCGCGGTCGCGCCAGGCTCGGAGCTTCTCGGAGCGGCGTACCTCGACGTGTCGACGGGAGACTTTTTCGTCACGCGCTACGTGGGGAGCGGCGATCCGCGGCTGATGGACGACCTCGTGCGATTCGCCCCGCGCGAGATCATCCACCCGCAGGGGACCGACGCGAAGGCGCTGGTCGCGCGGAGAGGGGAGGTTGCCTCGCGCGAGCTCGAGGAGTCGCACTTCGATCCCTCCGGCGCCTTCGATCTCCTGACGCGCCACTTCCGGACGCAGTCGCTGCGGGGGTTCGGCCTGGAGAAGGGCGATCCTCGCATCGCCGCCGCCGGCGCCGCGCTCCGCTACGCGCAGACGAGCCACAAGCGCGATCTCGATCACATCGCCGACCTGCGGATCGACGACGATGCCGACTATCTCATCCTCGACGCGTCGACGCTCGAGAATCTCGAGATCTTCGATGCTAGAGACGGCGGGCGCGCTTCAGCCCTCTGGAGCATTCTCGACGAGACGTCCACCGCGATGGGCACCCGCATGCTCCGGCGGTGGGTGAGCCGGCCCCTTCGCGATCGCGATGCGATCTTCGCCCGGCACGACGCCGTGGACGAGCTGACCAGGACTCCGCTTCTCCTGCAGGAGATCTGCACCGCGCTCGGAAGAATCGGCGACCTCGAGCGGCTCGCTTCGCGGATCAACATCGGCAGCGCCATGCCGCGCGAGCTTCTCAGCCTCGACTCCTCCCTCGGGTCGGTCGAGGAGGCGGGGCGCGCACTCGAGGCCGCACAGGGACCGCTTCTCGCGGGCCTCCGCGCGCGGCTCGATCCGTTGGGCGACGTGCGCGACGCCGTCCGCGAGGCGATCGTGCCCGAGCCGCCGGCCAACCTGCGCGAGGGAGGGGCGATCCGCGCGGGCGTCGATTCCGAGCTCGACTCGCTCCGGGAGATCGCGCGCGACTCGAAATCGATCCTGCTGCGCATCGAGCTCGAGGAGCGGGAGAAGACCGGAATCCCCTCGCTGAAGGTGCGCTTCAACTCCGTGTTCGGCTACTACATCGAGATCTCGAAGGCGAACCTGGCGAAGGTTCCCGACCGGTACATCCGGAAACAGACGCTGGTCAACGCCGAGCGCTACATCACACCCGAGCTGAAGGAGCTCGAGGAGAAGATCGTCGGCGCCGAGGAGAAGAGCCTGGCGATCGAGCTGCGGATCTACGAAGAGCTGCTCGCCCGGCTGGGCGAGAGCTGCCAGAAGATCCTCGCGACCGCGCGGGCGGTGGGAGAAGTCGACTCGATTGCCTCTCTCGCGACCCTGGCGCGCAGGCGGCGATACGTCCGCGCGAAGATCATCGATACCCAGGAGATCGAGATCGAGCAGGGGCGCCATCCGGTCATCGAGACCCTCACCGAGCGCTTCATCCCGAACGATTCCTCCATCCGGAGGGACGACAACGGGATTCAGCTCATCACCGGCCCGAACATGGGAGGAAAGTCGACCTACCTCCGCCAGGTCGCCCTGATCGTCCTGATGAACCAGGTCGGCTCCTTCGTGCCGGCCTCGAAGGCTACCCTCGGGATCTTCGACCGGATCTTCACCCGCGTCGGCGCCTCCGACAACCTCGCGCGCGGCGAATCGACCTTCATGGTCGAGATGCACGAGACGGCCAACATTCTCCACAACGCCTCGCCGAGCTCGCTGATCGTGCTGGATGAGGTGGGAAGGGGGACGGCGACCTTCGACGGACTCTCGCTCGCCTGGGCCATCATCGAGTACCTCCACGATGTCCCCGAGCGAAACGCCATCACCCTCTTCGCGACTCACTACCACGAGCTGACCGATCTGGCGAAAACGCGCGAGCGGGTGGCGAATTACAACGTCTCGGTCCGGGAGTGGAACGACCAGATCATCTTCCTTCGAAAGGTGATTCCGGGCGCGGCCGACAAGAGTTATGGAATCCAGGTTGCAAAACTGGCAGGGATCCCGAAACAGGTGATCGGAAGGGCCCGCGAGATTCTCGAGACGCTCGAGCGGAAAGAACGCGACATGGTCGAGGAGACCCGTCGGCCGGGCACCTCGGTGCCGCGGGCGCAGATGTCGCTGTTCGACCGTCGCGAGGACGAGGTCGCGCGGCGGATCAGGGCCATGGAGCCGGAGGCGATGTCGCCACTCGAAGCCCTCAACGTACTCGCGGAGCTGCAGTCGATCCTGAAGGGAAACGAACATGGGTAGTCGAGTCATCGGCGTCGGCCTGACAGGGAAGACGCTCACCGAGCTGGAAAAAATGATCCTCCGCCAGACCCCGCCCTACGCGGTGGTGCTGTTCGGCCGGAACGTCGGCACGGCGGAAGAGCTGCGCGAGCTCGTCCGCGAATGCAAGGCGCAGTCGGATCGCCCGCCGCTGATCCTGATCGACCAGGAAGGGGGGCGCGTCGACCGCCTCCGGACACTCTTCCCCGGGCTGCCTGCGGCCGAGTCGTTTCTGGCGAACGAAACGACCCGGGCCATGGCCCGGGAGTACGGGCGGGTTCTCGGCGTGGCCCTCCGCTGGTTCGACATCGAGATCAATCTCGCGCCCGTCGTCGACATCCAGCGCGATGTGCCGACCAAGGGGCTCGAGCGACGCTGCTTCGGCTCGGACGCCGAGACGGTCATTCGCCTCGCCGGGGAGTTCGTGCGAGGGCAGTCGAGCGCCGGCACCGCCTCCTGTCTGAAGCATTTCCCGGGGATCAGCCGGGGAAGCGGCGATCCGCATTACGGGACGACCGTCGTCGACCTCTCCCTCGAGGAGCTGAAAGCGGCGGATCTCCGCCCCTACATGGAGCTCGGAAAGATCGCTCCTGCGGTGATGGTGGGCCACGCGACCTATCCGCAGATCGACGACCGCCGCACTCCGGCGAGCCTCAGTTACCAGATCACCACTGGCATTCTCCGGGACGTGGTCGGTTTCGACGGCCTCGCGGTCTCCGACGACATGGAGATGCACGCGGTCTCCGACCTCGGTACCTGGGAGGAGATCACCGACCAGGCGCTCCTGGCGGGGAACGACATCGTCCTGTTCTGCAGCCACATCGAGCGCGTTCCGGACCTGATGCAGCACATGGAGAAGCGGGCCGCGGGCGATCCCTTCTTCGCCCCCCGGCTGGCGGAAGCGAATCGTCGCGCAGAGGAGTATCTCCGTTTCATGGCGAACCTTCGCCGCGACAACCCTCCGATCGTCGAAAGCTACGAGGAGCTCGAAGATATGGTCGGGCAGTTTCTCGATGACTTCGACCGGGCCGGGGGGGAGCTCTCCCACGTCAAGCCGCTTCCGCCGCGCGGATTCTCCGACCGCCGCTCCTATCCCCGCTACCGCAGCGACGGCACGGTCGAGGACCGGCGCGAGGAAGACCGCGAAAAAGGGGGCACCGGGCCGACCGGCCGCGAAGAATGGACGTGAGAAGAGAAGGGGTTAGGGGCTAGGGGTCAGGGGTCAGGAAGAGCAAAGGCAACGTAGGGACCGGCTGCGCCGGTCCGGTCGCGAAGCGACAGGGAGGGAGGGCGCGCGACGCATTGACAGCAACTTCCCGCCAGGAATCGTTCCTGCACTTCGAGATGTCCATGAACGAGAACGACGAGAAGCAGCGCCATCAGTCAGAAGACGAAGTCTCCGAACCGCGGGCGAAGCGGACGGGACGCGAGGGGACCGACCCGGGGAGCATGCCGGCCGAGTTCATCGACGAACAGCCCAACCGGACCGGCGAGCCGCCCGAGCCGGACAAGTAATGTCATCCCGAACGTAGTGAGGGATCAGGGGGGGTGGGGAATCCGAAAACGCGGGAACCTTGTCGGCGCGGAATGTGAGTTCGTCGAGTAGGGACGACGAACTCCCATCATCCGCCGACAAGGCTCCCGCGTCGTACGGATTCCCCGCCCTCCCTGATCCCTCCCTTCGTCGCTATCGCTCCTCAGGGCAGGCGCTACGCTCGGGACGACAAACGGCCCCGAAGGGCCGTTTGTTCTAAAACGGGACGTCGTCGTCGTCGACGTCGGGTCCCGATGAGGCCGGGCCCGAGCTGCGGCCTCCACCGCCGCCGCCGCTCCACGATCCTCCGCCGCCTTCATCGTCGCCCTTGCGGTCGAGCATCTTCATGTCGCGCGCGACGATCTCGGTGCGGTACTTTTTCTGGCCGGTCTCTTTGTCGTCCCACGAATCGGTGCGGAGCGACCCTTCGATGTATACCAGTTTTCCCTTCTTGAGGTACTGGCCGCAGATCTCGGCCAGCTTGGCCCAGGCCACGATGTTGTGCCATTCGGTCCGTTCCTGGCGCTCGCCATTGCGGTCCGTGAACTTCTCGTCGGTGGCGATCGAGAACTTGGCGACCGTGGCGCCGGAGGGGGTCGATCGGACTTCCGGGTCTCGCCCGAGGCGGCCGATCAGAATCACCTTATTGATACTCATGTGACGTCTCCTCTCGTCGAAAACAAAGCTGAAGGGTATCCCAGAATATGGCGTCGGAGACGATGCCGGTGTGGGGTACGGCGGATTCTAATCGAACCGGCCCGAGAATCCGATACTCTCCCCGGGAGACTGGATACGAGGAGTAGATTGCCATGCGTTGCGTGATTCAGCGGGTCCGCTCGGCCTCGGTGAGGGCGGGGGAGGAGCTCGTGTCCGCCATCGGTCCGGGAATGCTCGTGCTCGCCGGCGTCGAGCGCGGCGACTCGGAGGAATCGATGCGCGTTGCGGCGAAAAAAATCCGCGAGCTCCGGATCTTTTCCGACGAGGCGGGAAAGATGAACCGCGATGTCTCCGAGGCGGGCGGCGCCATCCTGGCGGTCTCGCAGTTCACCCTCTCCGGCTCGATCGAAAAGGGGCGCCGTCCCAGCTTCGACCGCGCCGAGGAGCCCGAACGCGCGCGCGTCCTGTTCGAGCTCTTCGCCGCGGAGCTCGCCGCCACCGGGCTCGAGGTAAAGACCGGCCGCTTTCGCGCCATGATGATCGTCGCCCTGGAGAACGACGGGCCGGTCACCTTCGTGTACGACATGTCATCCCGAACGGAGTGAGGGATCAGGGGGGGTGGAATCCGTACGACGCGAGGACCTTGTCGGCGCGGAATGTGAGTTCGACGAACCGACATTCCGCGCCGACAGGGCTCCCGCGTTCACGGATTCCCCGCCCCCCCTGATCCCTCACTCCGTTCGGGATGACATCTCCCCGTTCCGTTCCTCCGCCCGCCTCTCCCGCCGAATCACGGCGCTCAGAACGCCTCGCCCGATCGTCTCGGCGACTTCGATCCGGAGTCCGGCGTAGAGGAGCGAGTCCCCCTCGCGCGCGGGGCGTCCGAGCTCGGCGAGAACGAGTCCGCTGAGCGTGTCGACACGCGGATCCTCCAGGCGCATCCCGATCTGCTCGCCGATCTCGTCGAGCCGTACCGTTCCCCTCACGTGGTACGAGCCGTCGGCCCGCTCGGTGATCGCCGGGGTATCGTTCTCTTCGTCCAGGTCGCCGAGAACGAGCTCGAACAGGTCCTCGATCGTGAGGATGCCGGCCGTTCCGCCGTGCTCGTCCATCACCACCACGATCTGCTCGTGCGAAGCGCTGATCTGCTCGAGCACTTTTTGCAGCGGCGCGGAGTGGGGGATGAACGGCACGCGCCTGACGGGAAGGCGGAACCGCCCCTTCCGACGGACGGCGGCGGCCAGGTCGCGCACGTGGAGCACTCCGATGATCTCGTCCAGAGTTTCGTCGTAGACGGGGTAGTAGGTGTGCAGCGGCCGCGCGGCGAGCTCCAGGATGTCCTCCCGTGTCGCCCGCACGGGGATGGCCACGATGTGGACCCGCGGAACCAGGATCTCCGCGGCCGTCCGGCCTCCGAACTCGATGAGCTCGCGGAGGACGTCGCTCTTTCGCTCGTCGAGGGCGCCCTCCCTGCGGCTCTCCGCGATGACGTAGCGAAGCTCCTGGACCGAGTGTGGCGCGGCGCCTCCGGCCACGGGAAGTCCGAAAAGGCGAAGGATCGCGTTGCCGATTCCGTTGAGCGCCACCACCAGCGGAAAGAGCACCCACCGGATCACTTCCATCGGGAAAAGAAGGGCGAAAGAAGTCCGCCGCGGGTCCTGGAGCGCGATGGCCTTCGGCACCATCTCGCCGATGACGATATGAAAGTAGGTGAGGATGCCGATGGCGAGGACGCTCGCGAACGCGTGGCTGGCGAGCCAGGCGGGCATCCCCTCTCCCTCGAACTGGTGGTAAAGCCACTCGGCGAGCATATGCTCGCCGTACATGCCCAGCCCGAGGCTCGCGAGCGTGATTCCGAGCTGGGCGGTGGCGACCCACTGATCCTGCCGCCGCGGATCTCCTGCAATTCGCAGTAGGCGGCGCGCCATCGGGCTTCCGCCGGCGGCGAGCCGCTGCAGCGTCGTCCGGGGCGCCGCGATGATCGCGAACTCCGCCGCCACGAAAATCCCGTTGAGCAGGATCAGTACGGTGATGATCAGGATCGCGGTTACGGTCATTTCGCTTCCTCCGTGTCCCGCGAGACGAGTACGGACACGACGAAGTGCCCATGAACCTTTTCGATCTCCGCACGCCATCCCTCGATCTCAACGATTTCGCCCTGACGGGGAAAGCGCCCCAGCTCGAAGATCACCCGACCGGAGACGGTGTAGATTCCGCTGGCGGCCCACGCGTCCCGCATCTCCGCCGGCAGGTCCTCGAGGGGGAGATTCCCCGCCAGGCGCTCGATCCCGGGTTCGAGCGTCGTCACCGGAGCCGCGCCGCTCCTCCGACGCATCCCGATCACGCTGCCGAGGATGTCCGCCGCCGAGAGCACTCCCTCGGTTCCCCCGTACTCGTCGATCACGATCGCGAGCTGCGACTTCTGCTCGCGCATCTCGCGCAGCGCATGCTCGAGCGTCGCCGTCTCCGGAATCAGGAGCGCCGGGCGCACAACGGAGGCGAGAGGCCGTTCGCTGTCGCCGGCGAGCACTGCCCCGGACAGGTCTTTCGTGTGGACCAGTCCGATGATGTCGTCGATTCCCTTTCCGTAGACCGGGAAACGGGTGTAGGGCATCTGGGCAACCTCGTCGAGCGCGGCCTCGATCGTCAGGTCAGCCTGGAGGGCCACGATCATCCGGCGCGGCGTCAGGATGTGCCGGACCGGCCGGCTTCCCAGCCGAAGCGCGCTGGCCAGCCGGAGGTGCTCCTCCCGCCGGAGGACGCCACCTTCCCGCGACTCCTCGAAGAGCAGCTCGATCTCTTCGGGGGAGTGGACGTGCCGGTGCGAGGAAACGGGAATCCGGAAGAGGCGGAGGATGGCGAGCCCCGAGCCGTTGAGCAGGGCGATGAAGGGACGAAGCAGGACGAGCGACCAGGCCATCGGGAGGACGGTCGCCAGGCCGGTCCGGGCCGGACGACGGATCGCCACCGACTTCGGAACCAGCTCCCCGAGAACCATCTGAAAGGCGGTCAGGCCGATGAGGATCACCAATGCGGAAATCGAGGCGGCGTGGAGAGGTCCGAGGCCGAAGAGCCTCTGCAGGGGCGCCTCGAGAGAGCTGGAAAGCTTCGCCTGGCCATAAGCGCCCAATACCAGCGAGGAGATCGTGATTCCGATCTGGCAGGCGGCGATGTACCGGTCGAGCAGCTTGGTGTCGGTCAGGATCGGAAGCAGCCGGCGGGCCATGGCGCTGCGCTCGGCCAGCTGGTGAATACGGCTCGGCCGCGCGGCCACGGCCGCGAACTCCGCCGCCACGTAAAGCGCATTGACGGCGATCAGCAGAAGAAGCACGAGGGCAACGATCAAGGCTGACGGAGTCTACAAGAATGGGACCAGAGGACAAGGCAGAAGGCAGAAGGCAGAAGGCAGAAGGCAGAAGAAAAGGCAGAAGGCAGAAGGCAGAAGGCAGAAGGCAGAAGTAAAGTCGAAAGCCCCCGTCATCCTGAGGAGCGCCGCGTAGTGTCAACCATCAGGAGATCGGAGGGCACGACCGAAGGATGGCCGGGGCGGGGGGGGCAGGCAGGTGGCGGGATCCTGCCATTTTGGGGTCCTTCGTCGGCGCGCCCGGTCGGGGGTGAGCAACCCTGAGCCCCGCGCGCCTCCTCAGGATGACCCGGACTTTGCCGTTGCCTTTCCTTCTGCCTTCTGCCTTCTGACTTCTGCCTTCCCTGGCCCCTAGCCCCTAGCCCCTGGCCCCTCGACCCGCTAGACTTCCCGGCTCTGGAGCAATTTCCAAACATGGGATCGTACGAACCGAATCAGATCGAGCTGAAATGGCAGGGGCGCTGGGCGGACGAGCGGGTCGCCGAGATCGACGTCGCCAAACCCGGCCAGAAGTACTACATGCTGAACATGTTTCCGTACCCGTCGGGCGACCTTCATGTCGGCCACGGGCGGAACTACATCCTCGGAGACGCGCTCTACCGCTGGCTGAGGATGCGCGGGCTGGCGGCCCTCAACCCGATGGGGTGGGATGCGTTCGGCCTTCCGGCCGAAAACGCCGCGATCAAGCGCGGCGTTCACCCGCGCGAGTGGACCCTCGGCAACATCGGCCGGATGAAGCGGCAGTTCGGCCGATGGGGCATCCTCTACGACTGGTCGAAGGAGCTCGCTTCCTGCGAGCCGACGTACTACCGCTGGAACCAGTGGCTTTTCCTGAAGATGTACGAGCGGGGGCTCGCCTATCGCGGGAAGGCGCCGGTCAACTGGTGCCCGAGCTGCCACACCGTCCTGGCGAACGAGCAGGTCGTCGACGGGAGATGCGAGCGCTGCGGCGCAACGGTCGACCAGCGCGATCTCGAACAGTGGTTCTTCCGCATCACCGAGTACGCGGACCGGCTCGACGAAGGGCTCGACACGCTCACCGACTGGTCCGACCGCGTCCGTACGATGCAGCGGAATTGGATCGGCAAATCGGTCGGGGCCGACGTCGAATTCGCGATTCCGAAACTCGGCCGCGCGATCACGATCTTCACTACCCGCCCGGACACGATCTACGGCGCGACGTTCATGGTGCTGGCGCCCGAACACGCGGACGTGCCCACGCTCATCGCCGACGCGCCGGACCGCGAGTCGCTCGAGGCGTGGATTCAGGACGTGCGGAACCAGAGCAATCTCGAGCGGCAGGAGTCGGGGAAGGAGGGGAGATTCACCGGCTCCTACGCGATCAACCCGTTCACCAACGAGGAGATCCCGATCTGGCTCGGAAACTTCGTCCTGCCGCAGTACGGCACCGGGGCGATCATGGCCGTCCCCGGACACGATCAGCGCGATTTCGAGTTCGCGCGCCAGTACGGGCTGGACATCCGGATCGTCGTCACCCCGCCGGGCGAGACTCTCGACCCGAATACGATCACCGAAGCCTACACCGAGAATCGCAGTGGCGTGTCCGTGGACTCCGGATCGATCTCGGGGCTTGCCGTTCCCGAAGCGATCGACCGGATCATCGCCGAGATCGAGAGCCGCGGGATCGGAAAGCGGATGGTGCGCTACCGCCTTCGCGACTGGCTCGTCTCGCGCCAGCGCTACTGGGGAACACCGATCCCGATCCTCTACTGCGACACGTGCGGCATGGTCCCGGTGCCGGAGAAAGAGCTGCCGGTCGAGCTTCCGCTCGACGTCCCGTTCACGGGGAAGGAAGGAAACCCGCTCGAGAAGTCCGAGAGCTTCCTCCACGCCCCCTGCCCGAAGTGCGGCGCGAAGGCGCGGCGCGAGACCGACACCATGGACACGTTCGTCGATTCGTCGTGGTACTGGGCGCGGTTCATCACTCCGGGAGACGAGCGGCAGATCTTCGACTCGAAGCTGGTCGATCGCTGGCTGCCGGTCGACCAGTACATCGGCGGGATCGAGCACGCGATCCTCCACCTCCTCTACGCCCGTTTCATCTGCCGGGTCCTTCACGACCTCGGGCTGGTGAGCTTCGAGGAGCCGTTCGCGCGTCTCTTCAACCAGGGAATGATCACCAAGGAGGGGTATCGCGACCCCGCCGAGGCGATGGCGTGGATTCCGCTCGCGGAAGTCGAGCACCGTGACGGGGTGCCGTACCGCAAAGGGCTCAACCGGCAGCTGATCCCGGAGATCGGGAAGATGTCGAAGTCGCGGTTCAACGTCGTGCCGCCGGACGAGCTGATCGATCGCTACGGCGCCGACACCGAAAGGGTTTACACGCTCTTCATCGCCCCGCCGGAGAAAGAGGCCGCCTGGTCCGATGAGGGCGTCGTGGGAGCATGGCGTTTTCTCAACCGCGTCTGGAATTTCGGCGGGCAGGTGCTGACGCTGAAAGGGGACGATGCTTCGTCCGCGGCACACGACCTCGAGCGAAAGAC
>Ga0209347_1002103_pt1 | contig 27794 bp, 39 predicted proteins | sample AutmiccommuBRH23_FD_187382 | JGI IMG/M metagenome (GOLD analysis project Ga0209347, IMG submission 187382) | Deep subsurface microbial communities from Mt. Terri, Switzerland - Autotrophic microbial communities BRH/23 (SPAdes) (version 2) | ecosystem: Environmental > Aquatic > Deep subsurface >...
CTTGCCGTCGATAGCGATGTGGCCGTGAGTGATGAACTGCCTTGCCTGCGCAGGACTGCGTGCAAGACCGAGCCTGTGCACCTGAGTCTGCAACCTGCGCTCAAGGATGGAGTTGGTCTGCAGACCAAGGATATCATCAACATTGGAATCCGTGCTCAGCATTGAATAGCGAATGAGCCTTGCAAGAATCTGGTCAGCTTCTGTCTTGCTGTGACCTGTAAGTTCGCTTTCTGCGGATTCTGCCAGAAGCCTGCGGGCGTCTGCCCTGTATCTTCTGAGGACACTCTGTGCCTTCCAGAGTTCTTTCTTGTTACGGAGACCGTACTTTTTGACGAGCTCAAGTTCACTTGCCATCCTGGCTGCCTGCCAGGGGTGCTTCGGAGTATCGTAGCTCTTTCTTTTCTTACCCGGATATCCCATAGGATCACCTTATTTCTTCTTGCTCACACCAATGGTGGAACCACGCCTTCCGGTGGATTTTGTTCTCTGACCTCTTACCTTGAGACCTCTCTCGTGCCTGAGACCACGGTAGGCTCTTACCTTCTTCAGATTGTTTATATCTTCCCTGAAGGTAAGCAGTATATCCTGACCGAGCAGGTGCTTGTCCTCTCCGCTCAGGGGGTCTATCCGCCTGTTGAGCATCCAGGTTGGCATCTTAGTCTCTAATTCCCCGATAGCTACATCCAGCTTTGCAACGTCCTCATCGGAAAGGTAACCTATGATGCCTTTGGGGTCAACACCGGTACTGTCTACGATAATCCTTGATGTCCTCAACCCGATACCACGTATACCGGTCAGCGCATACATTACCTGCCGACTTCCCTGAAGGTCAGTATTCATGATACGGACTAAATGTCTTATTTCTTCGTCTGCCATTAAATTTCCTCCTTAAGGATGCAATGCATCCCGTAGCCCCGGAGCACAGAAACCCCGGCACACCCGATTTTGCGGGTAATGTTATTCTAATTTATAGAACATGACTCGGCCGCATATACTATGTTTGCATTTTAATGTTTTATTCGATAATACAAAATAGTAGTTTAAGCGAAACTCACTATAGCTTTATTCCATAAATACTTTCCCGAGAGCCAGCGGACACAATATATTAAAGTCAGCCCCAACATCAATCCTTCAGTGAACTTCCTGCCTGCTGCTTGTCAGTGGTCATCAGGGATGAACTGAGCTTGACCTTAAAGAACACCATGCCCGACAGAGAACAGACAATAGCGAAAATAAGAGTTTCCTTGTATCCGAACTGATCAAGCATTACTCCACCCGCTATAGAACCGATGATACTCGCGGCAGCTATCACTGAATTGAGAATGCCGGTCGCCGTTGCTTTTTCAGCATTGCGTTCCACAAGCAGCTGGTTTCCACCCACATAAAGGAAAGACCATCCGAATGCCACAAAGATCATCCCGGGTATCACATAGATAAAACCGGGTGCGAGCAGATAACAGGTAAATGCCAGAGCCGACGTGATGCAACCCCACTTGACAAGCCATTCATTGTCCAGGCCATCCATCCTGCGCATGACAATGAACTGTATCAGAGGATTGATGGCATAGATAATGCCTATCCAGAAATTAGTGGCTCCCAATTGGACCAGATACAGAGGCAGGATGGTCCAGACAGCAACAGCGCCTATGTGCCTGACAAATATAGAAAGGTACACCCCGACATTACTGTAAAAGGTATCAACTGAGAAATAACTGATCTTCAGGGAAGGCTTCTCGATGTCTTTTAGCTTTAGGGCGCCCAGAAAAGCGGCAAAATAGAAAGCTGATGATAGTATAAAAAGAAAATGCACATCTTCGATCACGGCTGCGAGCAGATAACCTATCATCCACCCCAGGGAACCAAACGAAGTGAACTTTCCGATACTCCCTTTCTGGTAATAGATATACACAGTCAGCGCAGCCGGATATATGCTTATACAAAAACCCACAAGTGCCCTCGAAAGCGCAAGAGAGAGAGCATCATACGCGAACACCTGCAGGAGGAACGCAATGCCGGATACAACCAGACCGATCAGCACTATAGGACGAAGACGGTTGATATCCGCCGCTTTCCCGAAGATGAAAGAAGATATAAAGGAAGTCAGACCGAACAGAGCGCTTATCAGGCCTATCTCAAAGAAGGAAGCACCCAAGGAAGCTGCAAATATAGGGACGAACACGTTGGACATTGTGTGCGAGGTATTCGTCAGAAGCTGGATCGTGTTTATTCGCATCGTCTGAACAGAGCATAATCCGGTCTGACTATTTTAATCTATTTACACATAATTTCACGGGAGTTTCGTAGCAGACCCAGCCTCACCTGAAGAAGGCACAGGAGCAGATAAGAGCAAAAGTGAATGACATGAAGGAGAAGAAGAAGGAGTGAGGATTAGATCTTCACTACCTTTTATGATAAGACCCTGCAATCAAAGGTAACCACTATCCTGACCAGACATGAACGGATTTAATCTTGCCATTGCAGTACGCATTTTTCTGAAACCGCATTTAGTGTAGAAGTCCTCACGACCCGGGACCGAATACAGGATTATATTTTCCACCGGCAGCTTTTCACACAGTTTATCAATTATCTTTTTTCCGATACCTTTCCCCTGATATTCAGGCAGGACTACCATATCATAAATAGCAGCCTGATATTCACCATCACAGAGAGCGCGGCCCATACCAACCAGTTTACCGGAATCGTGGACAACAATGACCGCATAACTTGCTTCAAATGCCCTCTGCAGCTTTTCAGGATCACGTCTCTGTTTACCTAAAGGAGCACGCTCGAAAAGTATTGAAGCTTCTTCCCAATCCACAGCCTGCAGGCAGCTGCTAAAAATAATGTTGGATAAGCTCATATCAAACTCACTGTTGACGATCATATCTTTAGAAATAAGTATTACACGGATATTAAAATTACTTGGCCCCTCAAAGGACAACAGGGAAAAGAATGCCTTGCTGCAGGAAGCAATATATTTTCAGTTGTTTTAGAAAAGCGCCGAGGGGGAGATTCGAACTCCCGAGGGGCGGATGCCCCACAAGCTTTCCAGGCTTGCGCCCTACCACTAGACTACCTCGGCATTATGTTTTGCGTGCTTTGCTCTTCCAGCCTTGCGGATAAGTGCCAGCAACCATTATTACTCTTTCGGTCGATGCTGCAAGACCATGCTCTGAACGAAGCATTTCGTCAGTATCCATGAGCGATCTGGACAGGGATACTGCCTCGCCTTTTAAGCTTAAGAGGCATACCTCATCGCCTATTTTGATATTACTGTCAAGGCTTACTATACCCGGCACGGCAAGTGAGGCGCCCTGGCACACCGCATCAACAGCACTGTCCCGGATGATTATCCGGGGCAGATGAGCCAGGCCTTCTTCAAGAGGTCGGACCACTCTGCGAATATGACACTCGTCGCCATCCTCTTTCCAGAATACATAGGCATCCTTCAGCTCCTGAAGGGTCACAAGAGTGTCTTCCCTAAAAGGACCGGTCTTGGTCCTGCGCAGCTGCTGCATGTGGGCACCGGTTCCAAGAGCTGCACCGATATCATGGCACAGCTTACGCATGTAGGTGCCGGCCTCGCAGCCAACTCTCATAAGTACGGATTTGTCCTTTACCTCAAGCACTTCAAGATAATAGACCATCCTGACCCGTAATTCGCGCTTCACAGCGGATATCACAGGAGGCATCTGGAAAACAGGACCGCTGAACTCTTTGCATACGTTGCGCACCTTTTTCTCGGAAGCCGGTTCATGAAGGCTCATAAGACAGATGTATTCCTTACCCGACAGGCGCAGGGCTGAGACCACTTTTGTAGCCTTGCCAAGCATTATAGGCTGGACGCCGGTGACACCCGGATCAAGGGAACCTGAATGCCCGGCACGGTTGAGCTCAAGTATGTCCTTGACCCATGCGGTAACTTCGTGGCTCGTAGGCCCCCGGGGCTTATCCAGATTCACGACACCTCTTTCAATATATCCCCTTACAGGGCGTTCAGCAGGAGAACACCCATATGAAGGATTTGTCCGTGCCTGCTTCTTTATGACAAGCTCCCGGGGATACTCCGATGGTAACATTCCAGCAGATCCCACAGGATCACATCTTATATCATCGGGACTCATATCATAACCGTCCTGAATCATGATTCAGAAAACATTCTATTGCACAGGAGATAATGTCCGCAACCCGGAACTGGTCCCATTTCATGGAATCAATGACAAGATCATAGACCGAAAGATCCCCTATGTCAATACCGTAGATACTACTGTACCTGATAGCTTCCGATGCTTCGCGCTCCTTTGTTTCCTTGAGTTTCTGCTCAAAGGAACCGGATTCCCGGGCCACTATGCGCCTGACCCTCACTTCAACGGGCGCTTTGATCCATACTTTGAGAGCGCGTGCTGCCATATGGCCTGCAAGCCTTCCTTCAAGAATGATATTATCCCTGGTACGGGCTATATCCTTCTGAAGCTCATCGATCTTAAGATCGATAGAATCATCCGATTCTGCCAGCTCGCCAAACTCTGCGAGGGTCATGCCATAATCTTTCGCGAGAGAACGGAAAACCTCACCGGCTGATACTATCTCAAGTTCATGCTTCTGAGAAAGAATGCGGGAAACAGTGGTTGTGCCACTGCCCGGCAGACCGCTTATTGTAAGCAACACTTAAATTCCACCGACATCCAGTGCTTTTCTCATTAACTGGCTCACTGCCAGGGATGCGATGAAGTACCAGAATATCCAGTACTGGAAGGGACCAAGTATAGTATTTGTCAGTATATGCTCTCCCCAGAAGGGGAAAACCATTGTTGCACCTACATGGCTTTTGATATAGAAATAAGCCCACATGAATAGCGGGAGAGAGATTATACTGATATAGGCCATAGGCTTGAACTGCTGCTTTGACATTTCCAGTTGCTCGGTCATCATCTCGGCTCGCTGTCCCTCCATTTTCTTCATCAGGGCGGCATTGTTGGAAAGCTGAGCCTCTCTGAACTCTTTCTGGAACACACGCATCTTTTCCTGAACGTTACGCATGAGGTCCCAGTCCATTGTGTACTTCTGGATGAGCGTTGCGTAAAGGGCAGTTATTGCTGCCATTATGAACAGCACGATATGAAAATTACTGGCTCCGAGAAGAGTGACCAGAGGATCCATGAAAAATCCTACGGACCTTCCCAGTGAATCCCTGAACTCCTCCCCCAGTACCATAATACCTATCATCAGGGAAATGCCCAGAGCAAGCAGTCCTCTCTCCAGCTGTTTCTTATAGTTGGCAGTTACCACAGGTTATCATCACCGTATTAGATTAATCAGCTACTTGTATTTGTCCATTACCCCGGAAACTGCACGGAATACCTCATCGACACTCCGGCTGCCGTCTATATTGACAAGGATATCGGCCTTAGCATAGTAATCGATCAATGGTTTTGTCTTTTGGTTATAGACAGCAAGCCTCTGCCGGATAACCTCTTCCCGATCATCGTCCCTCTGATAAAGCTGTGAGCTACATGCGTCACATACTCCCTGTTGTTCAGGAGGATTGAAAACCACATGGTAGCTTTCACCACAAGTGGGACATGTTCTGCGGCCGCTTAGCCGCTCCACAAGAGAGTCATCTGAAACATCAATATTGATCACCACATCCAGAGGTTTACCTATCTCCAGGAGTATGATGTCAAGTGCATCTGCCTGAGGGATAGTCCGAGGGTAACCGTCGAGAAGATAGCCTTCCTTACAGTCCGGTTCATTCAGCCTGTTCCTTATAAGGCCAATGAGCACAGTGTCCGGGACTAATTCGCCCCGGTCCATGTACTCCTTTGCCTTCATACCGAGTTCAGTCCCGTCACGGACATTTGCCCGGAGGATATCCCCTGTCGATATGTGAGGAATGCCGTATTTCTTAGTCAATTCCTTGGCCTGGGTGCCTTTCCCGGCACCCGGCGGACCGAATAATACTATGTTCATACTTAACACCTGATTTATTGTCCGAAGAAGGACCTGACCATCGGATGCATTTCCATCATCTGTTCGGATGCTATATCCTCATAGAGACGGTAGACGATACTGACTGCAAGCAAAAGCCCTGTACCTCCTGCACCTCCCAGGGTACCCATCAGACTTGCCACCAAAGTAAGGACACCTATGAAAGCACCGCCAATGACAGTGACCTTCGGGATGTACCGTATCATTACCTTTTCGATGCTCCCTACATTCCTTCTGAAACCGGGGATCTGCATTCCCGAATTAAAGATCTTCTTCGCAGTAGGCTTGGCACCCATTCCGGTAGTCTCGATCCAGAACAGAGCGAAGATAATACCTCCTCCTATCAGGAAAGCTGCATCTACCATCACGTGCAGAGCGATCTGCCATGTCGCCGGGGCAACAGCACCATAGCTGGTAAAGGACTCCCTCACAAGAGAGGGTATCCAGTCATAAGGGCTATTGATGGGGGCCAGATAATACATCAGACCGTTGACAGGAGTAGAACCCTGGAACTCCCCCAGGATAGTGATCCCCCTGCTGCTGAGCAGAAGTCCTATCAACTGGATATTGGCCTGCAATGCCCTGACAAGGATCATTGGAAGGACTGATGCATATATGAGTTTTACCGGGAACTTGCCTCTTGCTCCCCTTACGGCACTGTGTGCCAGAGGGATCTCGATACGGGTACTTTCAACGTATACTACAAGCATGAAGATAATGATAGTACTCACAAGAGCAAGTATGCCTCCCCTGATCAGCATGAACATGATACCATCACCTGTGAACAGGTAATCGATACCGACATTCTGGATTATGTAGATCCATTTAGGGAAGAAACCTGCAGGTAAGCCTGTGGAATCACTGACCCAGCTGAACAGACCCGTAACTATCTGCTGTGATACGCCGGCCACGATGAACAGGCCTACGCCTGAACCGATGCCCCATTTGGAAACAACCTCGTCCATGAAGAGGATCAGCACGCCACCAATACATATCTGCAGGAACAGAATGAGTGTGATAACTCCTATACCTACACCAAGAGCGGCTGCAATCGCTTCATCAGGCATCACGAAACCGCCGACTATCTGTGGCAGAGCCTCAAGGACTATCATCACGAAAACCAGAGCTTTCTGCGCACCCTGGAAGAATGCCTGATCCTCGGGGTTGGACATATCAAGCTTGATAACGTCGGCACCGACCAGCAACTGAAGGACGATCGATGCGGTGACGATTGGCCCGATACCCAGAAGCATCAAAGACCCGGAAGCTCCTGCAAAGAACGCGCGATAAGACTCGAACAGATCGATCGAATCCGGTGACAATCCAAAAAGCGGGACGTTAGCTAGCACGAAATAAAGCACGAGGATCCCAAGTGTCCACATCAATTTGTTTTTGAAATGCACGTGCCCTTCGGGACTTGCAACCGCAGGTAGTTTATTAAAAATTGGTTTTAAACTTTCCTTAAGACTCATTAATTCCACCCTTGACTGGGAAATCCATACGATTCATTTAACAAGTATGGCTAAATAATCTTAAATATTAATAAATATACGCTTTCTGTGCGAATATAGAACACTGAATAAATAAGTAATGCCAAAAGAGGCATTACTCTTCAAGTTCTGTGCAGGAACCACCTGCATTTTCGATCTTGGATCTTGCCGTGGCTGAGAATTCACACGCGGTAATGGCCAATTTCTTTGAAATTCTGCCTGTACCGAGCACTTTCTCAATTTCAAGATCACCAAGGTTCATGTGATAAACCCCATCCGTGATCTCAGCAAAGCCGTCTTCTACAAGCTGGTCTGCAAGTTCATCCAGTTCACCTACATTTACAATGGACACATCATGGAGTGTTTTGAAAGGACGGACAAATCCCTTTTGCAGGCCGAGATTGTAGCCCCGCTGCATTGCACGGGTGTGATGATGAGCGTTTCCACCACATTTGCCTCTTCCACCACGGTTTCCGGCACCACGCCTGTTCTTGCCGGTGCCTCCACCGCATGTGCGTGATCCTCTGAACTTTTTAGTGTTACCTTTAACCATCCAGGTCACCTCATCTTCTTTAATAACTGGTTGATGTCTTCACCGTGGTTACCAAGGACACCGCCCTGCTGTACAGTTCTCTTAATACCGGCATGGCCTTTCCTTGGAGGGTGCAGCCTGAACACCGGCTTGAGCTTGGGGACATCCCTGAGGGTTGCGCTGCCATCGCATACAGCCTGTGAGAAGGCCTCTATGGATGCAAATTTAGTGTTTTCCACGATATACTCGTTGGTGAGCTTTTCGCCACCCTGGAGCATTCCACGGTTGTTAAGCATCTCTGTGAGCGTGTCCGGACTAATAACGCCATAGGCCACATAGTCCTTGACCTTCTGCATCATGCCCATATTCTGCGGGCTGTCGCTGAGAAGCACACAGTGGTTGACCCTGTGCAGACGGAGCATCTTAAGGGTATCATCAATGGATCCCCTTACGTTCACGTTCCCACGTACTCTTACCAAAGCGTACATCTCATACCTCCTTTTCCAGGCGCAGAGGCTGTTTTACAACACCGGTGTTCTGCAGTGCATTGAATGTTGCCTTTGCAAAGTTCAATGTACACCTGGTAGTACCTTCGGTCCTTGTCCACACGTCTTTGACACCTGCTTTCTCGAGCACTTTCCTTGCTGTATCTCCGGCAGCAAGTCCAAGTCCACGTGGTGCGGGTTTAAGTTCGACGATGACACTACCTGCTTTACCCGTTATCGCGGAGGGTACAGTGTGTTCGCGTCCGCATGCACATTCCCATGAGCCGCATCCACGCTTTACCCTGATGATATTGATCTTGGCGCTGTCGATCGCCTTTCTTATAGCCGGACCGACCTGGACATCCTTACCCTGTCCAAGACCTACAAAACCATTGCCGTTCCCTACAATGACGGTTGCTCTGAACTTAACACGGCGGCCAGAGTCAGTCATCCTCTGTACCATGTTGATGTCAAGAACCTCATCTTCAAGTTCAGGCAGTAGGATATCTACTATTTTGGATTCCCTTATGGGAAGGCCGGAGTCGATAGCCTCATCCATGGAAGTGATCTGCCCTTCTTGAACGAGTACTCCCAGCCTTGTTTGCGGAACCCATTCTTCTTCATATTCATATGCCATATAATCACCTAATTGAAGTCAGCAGAGATCTTTTCCTTAACTGCATCGAACAGTTCCGGCAGATTTGATCCTTCCATATACTCTGCTACGTGTTCTCCTCTTATCCTCTCATCAGAGGGCAGTACAGACGGATCATGAGGAATCTCAAATCCAGCATCCACTATGCCCTTCAGGGTTGCATATACCCTTGACCCGTGTGATGCTGCCTGCAGCCCAAGGTCAAGGATACCATACTCATGCCCATTGGCCTGTGCCCTGTAACCGAACAGAAGGCCAGTAAGGTACGCAGCCGTTGTGTTTCCGGTGGATGCGTCATATCCGTACTTTTTCAGCTCTGTTGAGATTGCAGATGAAAGAGTTACATCCCCTCCCGGGGTAGGAGCGACAAGCTGGACCTGCATGTGCTTTGAACTCTTGCGCACGACCACACGGTCCTCCTTTGAAATGAGTAACCTGAGTCTAAGATGGTAATCAGTGCGCCCTTCTCTTCGCCTCCTGAAAGCGACTTTATATCTGGGTCCTGTTGCCATGATTAACTTCTCCTTGAAATATATAGATTATTTGATCTCATCAATCATTCCTCATGCTTTATTAGCTTCTCGGACTCCAGGTGTGCTACCAGGTGAGCGACACTGCGGTATTCTCCGCCTTTTGCCTTGCGGTATACCTTGCAGTAAGTGGATTTATCCAGTGAGCCATCGGCACGCATATCCTTTAGTTTCTGCCTCAGAGCGCGGATCTTCTTCATCCACTGCTCTTTGCTGGGGGTACGTGCACCCTTCTTACCTTTCCTCTTACCCTGACCTTTGCGGTGCCCATACTTGCGCTTGGCGTCCCTTGCTCTTGCACGGCCACGGCTGACACCCTTGACAGCTTCTGCCTTGATATTGCCATTTTCTACCTGCTCACGTATGTCAGCTCTGGTAATGGCAACAGCAATATCTGCTGCAGCTTCGGGATTCAGCCAAACCCTGTGAACTCCACATCCAAGGACCTCTGATGCGATCCTCTTCTGGTTTGTAAGATCGGTCATCTTATTCACCTCTTGTGGGGTTCAGGACCTTAAGGCCGAGTTCCTGGGCTTTTGCCTGAATGATTGCTTTCTTTCTTGCACCGACTGTTGCTGCAATCCTTACAGCCTGTAAGGACACATCTATGTTTGTCAGATCGGTGACTGTGTTCACAAGAACCTCAGAGTATCCTGAGGGGTGGAATCCCTTGACGACGAGCGGGCTTCCGTAGCCTACCTGTGCAAGGGCACCCTTTGCCTTGTAGTGCCTGCGCTGTTTACCACGGAGGCCTCTCGGGCGCCTCCAGTTAGAATCCAGACGCTTGTATTTGTGGGAATCAGTCCTCTTGAATTCGGGTTTTTTACCCTTCTGGACTTTTCTTACCTTGAAAAGGCGTTTGGTTGTACCATCCATTCAAATCACCTACGCTGTCTTCTCCACTATGTATATTCCATCCTGGAATGTACGCGGGTCAAATCTCTTGATCTTAGTTGCCTGTTCGATGTTAGCTGCAGTCTGACCAACGTCTTCCTTGTTGATGCCTGTAACGATAACTTCATCAGCGCTCGTTTTGATCTTGGTCTCACCAAGGATGTTTGCAGACCGGGCCTTTTTCTCACCGAGGAAATTACCTATTGTGAACTTCTTGCCCTCTACTTTCACCTGCATGGGGAAGTGAGCATAAACGATCTTCATGCGGTATTCAAAGCCAGTTGACACACCTGTGATCAGATTGGTGATGTGTGAGGCAAAGGTGCCGATCATTGCCCTCTGGGCCTTTTTCGGTACCTCTGTGTCGATGACGACCATTGAATCAGCAACTTCGATATTGATGCCAGGGTACCAGAGATTCCTCTGGTTAGAGCCTTTTGGCCCTGATACTGACATGACGTTCCCTTTCATTGTGACTGTCACGCCACTGGGAATTGGGACCTCTCTTTTAATTTCTTTTGCCATGATATCCCTCTGTCATCAGTACACATACGCCAGCAGCTGTCCGCCTACGTTGTTCTCACGAGCCTCGTACTGTGATATTACACCCATAGAGGTAGTCAATATCAAGGTACCGAAGTTCTTTGCTGGCAGATACTGCTTCTCCCATCTTTCGAAATCTGCAGCGCCTACTGAGTAACGTGGCTTGATAGCACCACACTTGTTGATCCTGCCAACAAGCTCCACCTTGTAGATTCCTGCTTTACCATCTTCAATAAACTCAAACTCGCCAACGTATCCACGGGACTGCATAACCTTCAGGACGGTTCCAATGAGCTTTGAAGCCGGCTTGATAGTACAGGAACTCTTTCCTATAACCTCTGCATTCTTTATTGTAGATAACGCATCTGCGAGTGGATCTAGTAATACCATTTATCTCACCTCACGTATATTTCTCGAATCCCATATCGTGGGCTATCTCGCGGAAGCAGTGCCTGCACAGGTAAATGTCGTATTTCCTGACAAGACCCTGCTTTCTGCCGCATCTCTTGCATTCGTGTGCGCCCCGTCCAAAGCTCTTAGTGGTCTGAACCATTACATAACCTCCACGGAATATCTCTCTTTAAAGAAGGCGACGGTGTCATCCTTTGTGATCCTGTGAGATGTTGGGACCTTGCCTCTTGCAATCTTTCTTTTACTTATCCTATAACCTGGACGCTTGACAACCACATTGATGTCCATACCAAAGATACCAATGTTAGGATCGTATCTCATACCAGGGAAGTCTGTGTGCTCCTCTATTCCGAAAGCAACATTTCCGTTCTTGTCGAACTGGGATAAGCGAAGCTTCCGCTCGAGGATCTCAAGTGCAATGGAGAGAAATGTCTCAGCACTTTCACTCCTGAGTGTTACCTTACATCCGATAGGTTCATTCTTCTTGATACTAAAGGCAGGCAGTGTTCTCTTGGAGTATGTCCTGATGACTTTCTGTCCGGTGATCTGTGCGAGTATTCCTTCTGCGTCCACGAGGTGCTGACCGCTTTCTCCAACACCCATGTGAACAACTACCTTCTCAACAACAGGTGTTCTCATTACATCACTCAACTACTTCACCACCTAGCTTGATCGCAGGTTCCTTCTCACCGATGACAACCACATAATCCTCAATGGTCTCAAAGTCATAATCGCCGGATATGGACACCGTGTTATGCCTGGAACTGCGGACTGTATTGATCTCCTTTATAGTACCAATAGAGCCTGTGTGCTTACCACCAACTATCATTGCAAGGTTGCCTGCCTGATACTTAATGTGCTTTAACACTTTCTTATCAGGCAGTGAAAGGATGATTGAATCCTTAGTATTATAGTCATTGGACCCGATGATGTTTGAACCATCATTGAGGTTCAACTGGATAACTCCGCCTTTCAGGGAGGTCTTCCCGTTGATCCTGCAAAGTTTGTTGTCAGTAGCTTCCTTTATCTTATGGAGTTCAAGCCTTCCCTTGTTGTCCAGAAGCACACGATATGCGATATTCTCTACAGGCATGGATATTACATCCAGTAACCCTACAGGGAACCTCAGATCTTTGCGGATAACTCCGTCAACAAGTACTTTGCCTTCTGAAAGCACACGTTTTGCCTCAGCACGGTTATCTACTACACCCAGCATATCCCTAAGCACTACAGCGAGAGGGATACTTTGCTGTTTGTTGTGTGGACCTGGCCTTGTTGCAGTGATCCACTTATTGGATTTCTTTGATATCTGCCAGCTGTTTGGAACAGATATTCTCTTTTGATGTTTGCCCACAGAACCACCTACTTTCTAATTACTGCTTCCCTGCGTTCATCCTTCATTTCCAGGGATGTGATCATAACTTTCGAAGGATAGACAGGTCTTGCAACTTCAGTGCCATCTGCCTTGGGTACACTGACCCCTTCGACCACGATAGTACCGTGTTTCAGGGAGACTCCTTCTACCTTTCCCGTAGTGCCGGCGTGATCTCCACGCATGACCTTTACGGTGTCACCTACGATAACGCTTGCTGATCTGCAACCGTATTTCTCGCGCAGATCCTTTGAAAGAGGAGCACCCATGTATTTCTGTCTAATATGAAGAGGAGCGTTATATCTTGCTTTCCTCTGCTTTCTTGGCTGATTTGATACCATCTTTCATACCTCAGGATACAATGGATGCTGTGGTTCCGATCTTTGGATACCTTTCTGCCGCTTCCCTGGCAACAGGACCCTTGAAGTCTGTTCCCTTGGGCACTCCGTCCTTATCGACAATAACAATGGCATTGTCCTCAAAAGCAACCCTAAGGCCGTCCGGGCGACGGAATTCCTGCTTCTGACGAACTATGACAGCAAGGAGGATCTGCTTACGCATCTCAGGTGTGCCCTTCTTGACAGACACAACACACATATCGCCAATACCTGCCTTAGGATATCTGTTCTTAACGCCTCTGTATCCCTTAACAGCTATTATCTCAACCACACGTGCGCCGGTGTTGTCTACACACTCAATGCGGGATCCTTTGTTCAAGGCACGCGGGATAGTAGATCTGATACCTCTCATGCCTGAGCCTCCGTCTTTATGACAACATATGATTTTGTCTTACTCAACGGCCTGCACTCCGCGATCGTCACAACATCTCCGATCTTTGCATCAATGCAATCGGGGTTGTGTGCATGGATCTTGGATTGCCTTTTCTCATATCTTTGATATTTCTTGATAAGCATCTCGTGCTTGCGCTGGATGACCACGGTCCTGTCCATTTTGTTACTAACGACAGTCCCTACTAGGACCTGTCCTCGAACAGGGAGTTGTCCATGGAAAGGGCAATTTACATCATTGCACTCCTTTTCCGGGGATGGGACATCCAATCCGATATCTCTTGTCATGATTATTACCTCATGCGTATTTTTCTTATATTCTTGGTTCTGTTCTCAGGTTGTGAGACCAGAAGGTTCCCATCTATTTTTACATGCCTTGCAGCATGTTTGCCCGATAACCGGGCAGGTATCCGAAACACAAAGGTCGCGCCTGCCTTTGGAACCATTTTCTCGCGACACGCCTTTGTTTGAACAATTATCATGTTCTTCGTTTCGTCAACCACTTTACCACTGACACCTATCAGCGTAGGGTTTGCAGCATCTACTACTTCAGCGTTTAATCCAATCAGTTCATGGAATATTAGCTTTGAAGGAGCGATTTCCACTTCAGATCTCCTTCATTTCATTCTGGATGGTCTTTACCCTTGCAATGGTTCTCCGGAGTTCCCCGATCCTTCCGGGGTTGTCAGGAGCGCCGCCTGCAGATGAGAGCGCGCGTTCACGAATGAGCTCGTCTCTCATCTTATCGAGTTCGTCCATCCTTTCCTGAGGAGACATGTCCCTAATTTCGTTCAGTCGAAGAACTGCCATTACTTCTCCTCCTTGTGAACACGTGCAATAGGGTGCCAGTAATCATAGCCATCATGTTTGTGCTGCCAGACATCGTCTGTAAGCCTGCGCTGTTCATTGACAACGTCTTCCGGCGATACCGGTCCTTCATCGGGGATAGTTCCTACGTTTCCGGCAATATCAGAAACCACTGCACCAGCTTCTGCATCAACCGAACCCATAGATTCTGATCTTTCACTTTCAAGGACTTCTGCGATCTCTTCCTCATCAGCGACTTCGCCTTTGGCCTCGGTCTCAACAAGCTTCTTAATGCCAGCTTTTGCATCCTTACTGACAAATGCTGCTTCGACTTTTGGCTCTTCTGCGATGTCCTTAAGATGGAAGGAATCAGGCAATACTGCACCAGGGGGAATGATCCTTACTTTGCAGCCAAGGGTTCCGAGCTTCTTGATCGCGACCGCAAAACCTTCATCAACGATATCATCGACAGGTTTTCCGGCGTGCTTGATATAGCCCTGAACGATCTTCTCGACCCTGGACCTTGCACCGGTAAGCTTTCCGGAGATAACGATCTCACAGCCCAGTGCACCAGCATTCATGATAGCACGGATCGTGTTATGACCGGCTTTCCTGAAGTACCAGCCCCTCTCAATTGAGGAAGCAAGGCGTGTTGCCATCATCTGAGCATTAAGTTCCGGCCTCTTGACTTCCTGTGCATCGATCTGGGGATTGTCGATATCATACATCCGGTCAATGTCACGGGTAAGTTTACGAATGACCTTACCAGCCTTACCAATAACCATACCCGGCTTTTCAGCGTATATCGTTATCTGGGTACCCATGGGAGTACGGTTGAGCTCCATGCCCCCGTAACCCGCCCTGTTAAGCTGTTTCGCGAAATATTCATCCATGGAGGCTTTTACATAACCTTCCTGGACGAATTTCTTCTCTATTGCCATCACAGCACCTCATTCAAAATAATCTCGATATTTACAGTATCCGTGTTCTTGGGACTGCCACGCCCGCGGGCCCTGGCCATCATACCGTGTATCACACGACCGCGTTTTGTAGCGATGTGTGCGAGATACATCTTGCTTGAGTCAAGTCCCTTGTACTCTGCGTTGCTCTTCGCATTTTCCAGGATCTTCAGAAAAGCCTCTGCAGCATTTACAGGATACCTGCCTGTTGCCATAGGACCTTTTCTGTGCCCTGTACCCACGTGGTGTCTCTTGAAGGGAACCGGCTGCTTGAGTTCCACTACATTTTCGAGATACTTCTGTGCTACCTCGGTGCGCATGCCCTTGATGGCATGCCCGATCTCACGAGATTTCTTAGGTGATATGTGAAGCTCCGAACCCATTGCCTTTGAGGATGTTTTCGGTTCCAGTTCCACTGTGTATCCAATTCTTGCCATACAATCACCTTATTTCAACGGAACGAACCTGCTTGAACGGGTTGCTCCGACACCTGCGCTTCCGTGGGAGACCTTTGGACGTGTTGGTGCAAACTCTCCGAACCTGTGTCCGATCATTTCAGGCTGTACTTCGACCGCCACAAATGTCTTGCCGTTGTAGACTTCGATACTCTTGCCGATCATCTCAGGGAATATGATGATGTCCCTGTGATGAGTACGTACATTGTCCTTGCCGTCTCTGAACTGTTGCATAACATTCTTTCGGCCTTCTGTGAATCCCCTGCGAATTGTGCGGCGCTCACGTGCCGGCAGCAACTCGGAGAATTCCTCAAGACTCAGGGACCGAAGTTCCTCAACCGTCCTGCCACGGTAGGTATATTCACCCTTTCGTTTTGGTAATTTTGATGATGCTTTCTTTGCCATGATCTATTCCTCCGGCTAACGCCTTCCTGTCCTGCGTGCTGCGATCTGTCCTACCTTACGTCCGGGAGGTGCATTCCTGCTGACCGTTGTCGGCCTGCCCGGATGCTGCCTGTTACCTCCTCCGAAGGGGTGATCGACAACGTTCATGGCGACTCCTCTTACGCGCGGATACTTTGCTGCCCTGGATTTCATCTTGTGGTATTTCTTACCAGCCTTCAGGAACGGCCGGTCTACCCTGCCGCCACCTGCAATGATACCGATAGTTGCACGGCATCTTGGATTCATCCATTTCATCTCACCGGATGGCATCTGTACGACAGTCTTGCCACGCTCATGTGAAACGACAGTAGCATATACTCCAGAAGCTCTTGCGAACTGTCCGCCGTCGTTTGGCCTGCCCTCTATGTTACATACAGGAAGCCCTTCAGGGATCTCTGCAAGTGGCAGGATATTGCCGGGCTTTACTTCGGCTGAGATTCCACATGCTATTTTGTCGCCGACTGCTATTCCCTCCGGCGCAAGGATCAGGCGCTCTTCACCATTATCAAAGGACACTTTTACAACAGGTGCGGAACGTGCCGGGTCGTGTGTTACCTCAAGTACCACACCATACACCGTATCATTCTCATCTACACGGGGGTGCTTCATTGAAGCTTTATACCTGTGAGATGGTGCCCTGTATGTAGGACCTCCACGACCTCTGCTTTGTGAAATTATTCGCTTACCCATACTATTTCACCTCACATCAAACCTATCCTGGTAGCTATTTCGTGGGCAGCGTCTTTACCCTTGAAAGTCACTATAGCCTTCTTCAGGCCATTCATTGTGCTCATAGTACATATTGAAGCTACAGGGAAGCCATACATCTTCATTATTTCAGATTTAACCTGATTCTTATTCGAACGGTTATCAACGATAAACTGAAGCTTGTTGTCTTCCAGAAGCATCATTGCCTTTTCAGTAATGAACGGGTACTTAATAGATGTCATTGGAACGATCCCTCCAGATCAGCTATTGCAGATTCTGTCCATACGGTTAATCTGCCTGCGTGAGTTCCTGGCGCAAGGGTCTCAGCGTTCAGAGAGGAAACTGATACCACATCTACACCTGCGAGGTTCCTTGCAGACTTGAATACTGCTGAATCACTGGAAGCTACGATAAGGATACTCTTCCTGTTCTTGTATCTTCTGCCTCGGAGTTTTCCCCTTCCTGCCCTGATGTTCCTGCCATCCTTTGCGCGGAGTACATCAGTGTACACGCCTGCAGCCTGCAGGAAAGTGATGATGTCTTTTGTCTTCTCGATGTTCTCGAGCGCATTTTCAGCTACAAGTGGAAGCTGTGCATCGAACTTGTGACCGCGTCCCTTTACAAGGTCCGCATTACCGGTTGACGCAATGGCTGAACGAATAGCCATGAGCCTCTCTTTCCTGTTGACTTTCTCAGTTCGGTCAGTCTCTACTTTGGGAGGATGTGCTCTTCTACCACCCCGGGCCTGAGGAACTCTTGCTGCACGGCTACCGTTAACAATTCTTGGTATCTGTGCAGCACCCCTGCCTGAACCCCATGACACTGCAGATGTTTCCATGCCTGCGTACATTTTTGTACCATAGGGTTGCAGCCTGTTTGCCTGTGCTGCGACGACCGCTCTTTTGATCAGGTCGGGCCTGTAGGTTTCACTGAACACATCAGGCAGTTCCACATTGCCCTTTATATTCCCGGATATATCGATAATATTTGCTGTAACCATTCACTTCACCCCTGCTGGGACTGTGTGCTTACGTGGAGAAGCTGTGGTTCACCCATCGCGGACACTTTTGCCCTCATAGGTTCTCTGAGCCTTACAAGTCTCTTGGAAGGGCCCGGAATACTTCCCTTGATGAGGACGTAATCTCCCCTTACAAGTCCATAGTTAATGAAGCCGCCTGCGGGGTTGATCTCTTCACCGTTTATGGAAACTTTAAGGAGGCGTTTGTTGAAATCGGTCCTCTGATGATATCCCATCTGACCCATCTGCGGTACTCTCCAGCTTACACGTGCCGGATGGAAAGGACCAAGGGTACCGATCTGCCTGAGACTTCCCTGACGGGAGTGCTTGCCTTTCATCAGACTTATGCCCCATCTCTTGACAGGACCCTGTGTGCCCTTACCGATGGTGATAGCTGCCACGTCAATGAACGCACCACTGTTAAAGACATCGCTTATCTTTATCTCGCCGCCGAGTATTGACTTTGCGTATTCGAACTTTGCCCTGACATCGGAGCCACTTACTGCAGTCTCCATGATATCAGAGTTCTTTTTCGGAACACCAGTCAGGTTCTTTGGCAGAGTGTAAGTCACTACCTTGATATCAGAAACGATGCCTTCTTCTATCAGGCTGCCAATCTTCTCAAGCGATGCATCAGTGTTTGCGGTCTTTGGTAAATGGATGCTCTTCCCGAGGCTTGGATCGAGCTCGGAGCTCCATGCTTCTGCAACAGCCTTGTCACCGTAACTGCCACTTGAGTAAGCACGTATAGCAGCAACACGAACAGCAGGTGTTTCAACAACTGTCACAGGCACGGATATCTCCATACCTTCAGTTATGCTGTTCTTCACATCGTCCACCAGTATCACGTGAGTCATACCTACCTTATAGCCGGCGAAGTCCTGGAGCTTTGGCTCTCCTGCAGACTCCGGCCATGAATTGAACCTCGGTATGTGGCTTTTTGCTCTTTTGCGAGGACTGTAAGCGAGTGAACCTCGTCTTGGTCTGTGTCCTTTTGCCATTCTTATTCTCCTAATTACACATTTTATTTTATATCAGGTCATGAATCGCTGCATGTCCTGGATGCAAAAAAGCCATCAAGTTCACCAGAATCCACCTCTGCAGGGGAATCTGATCACGATAAGAACTCCACGTACCCCAGGCACGCATCCTTATAGTGTACTGCTACCTTCCCTTATGTAATAACGGACCTTAGCATACCCCTTCAAGGGCAAACTCCGATGATCATCTCGAAAAGATTTAAACACATCTGCACTTTGGCACACTTTATTGTGTGCGGCGGGCATTCTTGAAGAGGCCCTGATACTTCATGTTAAATCCGACTTTTTCGCACTGTAATCTTAATCTTGTCAGATACTCTTCAACTGTTATCTAACGTTGCGCCATTAAACGTATATTTAGTATTTAAATTCTTTGCATGGCACAAACAGGTCTTTTCGGGAACGGAAAGAAAGAACTGTACCTGACCTGGACAAATATTAAGATAACAACAATAACCGCTTATAATGTTAGTAAACATTAATACATATAAATGGCATATGCAGATATCAATAGTTACAGATATCAATATTGATCAATGTTCGAAGTGAATATATGGAAGTTAAAAAGGCCGTTATACCAGTAGCGGGGCTTGGAACAAGATTCCTGCCTGTCACTAAGTCCATGCCAAAAGAAATGCTCCCCATAATTGACAAGCCTGTCATCCATTATGTAGTAGAGGAAGCTATCGCGTCAGGTATAGATGACATAATATTCATAACTGGCAGAAGTAAAAGGTCTATTGAGGACTATTTTGATGATTCCCCTGAGCTGGAATACCATCTGAAACAAAAGAACCAGCAAAATCTGCTCAAGATCGTACAGGATATTTCTTCCATGGTCGATCTGCACTATATCCGGCAGAAAGAACCAAAAGGACTTGGTGATGCGATACTAACCGCACGGAAGCATATAAATGACGAGCCTTTTGCAGTACTGCTCGGCGACGATATAATCGTTAACAAGACACCATGTACCAAGCAATTGATAGACAATTTCTATAAATACGGAAGGTCTACACTGGCAGTGGAAGAGGTGCCCCTGGAAAAGACAGGCAGCTATGGCATAATCAAAGGCACCCCCCTGGATGATTCACTGTACGTCCTTGAAGATATCGTAGAGAAACCCAGGCCGGAGGATGCGCCTTCAAACATCGGAGCCATTGGGAGATATGTATTCACAACCGAGATACTCGACTGCATAAAAGAGACAGCATCAGGGTTCGGCAATGAATACAACTTACAGATGGCATACGTCTTTTGAATGATCAGCAGAAAATATACGCCTATAAGTTCACAGGCAAAAGATACGATACCGGAGACAAGACCGAATACGTGAAAGCTATCATAGACTTTGCTCTTAACAATGAGGACATGAAAGAACATATAATGAAACATCTTGCAGGCATCCGCCTTTAATTTTTAAAATTACGTTACAGTGTATCTGGCACTTCTCATTTAATTTTGTGATATTTTGCCCGAAGAGTTGATACCCTCCGAGCGGCATGCCTATTGATACACTCCGTTTTCAAAGCACAAAAAAAGCACAACGACCGGATCATGAGTAAAAAACAGGGACGATGAGCATCATCCCTGTGCTACAGACCTTCCTATCTCAAAGGCCCTTATGTTGATATCGATGGTCTTTGGAGGTACCAGCTCCCTGACACATTCCATCATGATGTCAACAGATATCGGCAGGTAGTTTGAGACTGCACCCACCATGACAACATTCATGGATTGCGCATTTCCTGCCTCCTTTGCAGCCTCGGTTGCATTGAAGGCTGTAACTTTCCTCTTCTCTCTCAGGGTAGAGATGATCTCACCTACATCAGGATAAGCGCAAAGACCGGATGTCACTGTCACCGGAAGTATCGGGTCGGTGTTGACTATGATGATACCATCATCTGCAAGATATTCCAGATACCTCAATGCCTCACTTGGTTCAAGAGCAAGGAGCACATCGGCGCCTTTTAGAGGGATCATGGAGCCAAGTTCACACCCAAGCCGGATATGATTGACAACAGAGCCGCCGCGCTGTGCCATCCCATGAGTTTCTGCTGCACGCACAGGCATGTTTTCCTTCACTGCAGCCTTGCCGATAATATCGGATGCAAGGATTGCACCCTGTCCGCCCACGCCGGCGATAACAAGGTCGAATCGAGATATTCCTGGAGCACTCATTTCTTCACCTCCGATATAGCATCGAACCTGCACATGCGGGAACATACTCCGCAGCCAGTGCACATGATATTGATAGAGGCCTTTTTGGCCTTAGTGTCAAATTCAATTGCAGGACAGCCGAGCTTTACACATATCCTGCACCCCGTACACTTTTCAGCATCGATAATGAATGGCCGCCTGCGAATACCGGCGCGCTTGGCATCGATGACACAAAGCTGCTTTGTGATGACAACAGAGGTTCCTCTGTAATCTTTTGCTCTCCGGAAGACCTCTTCTGTCCGTTCGAGGTCATAAGGGTCAACCACTTCCACAAATCCGGCACCAAGCCCTCTGCAAAGCGCTTCCAGGGAAACCTCCACCGTATCCTCGCCGGTGGCGGTCTTACCCATTCCGGGATTCGGCTGGTGGCCGGTCATTGCAGTAATGCGGTTGTCCACAATAGTGACCGTGATGTCAGCTTTATTATAGATAGCATTGAGAAGACCGTTCATTCCGGTGTGGAAGAATGTGGAATCCCCGATAGAACAGCATATAGGCTTCTTCTCACCGGCCTGATACATCCCGCTTGCAACTGTTATGCTTCCACCCATACAGAGTGTCGTGTCAACAGTACCGCTCTGAATGCCCAGAGTATAGCAGCCAATGTCGCTTGGGAAGATCGCATCCTTACCATATACCTTTTTCATGGCATGGAAAGTTGCCCTGTGAGAACAGCCGGGACACATAACCGGCGGACGCATCGGCAGATCGATCCTGCAGGCGTTATAATCAAAATCCTCTCCGACATCAGAAGGAACAGCAGTCCTCTCAAGACCCAGAACTTCGGCAAGGACATCTGCACATATATCTGCGTTCAGTTCGAATATCCTTGGGACGGGACCCTGCATCTTGCCGATTATCTCAACAGCGGCACCTGCCTGCTGCGCTATCATCCTCACCTGTTCTTCGACAACAGGCTCCATTTCCTCAAGAACAAGGACCCGGTCCGAATTTGAAATAAGGGTGCGTACCTGGTTCTCAGGAACAGGATAGGTCCCTATCTTCAGGAAAGATGCATTTATGCCAAGTTTAAGGAGTGCTTCTTTAGCATAGACGGAAGCAATTCCTGATGCTATGACACCAAACCTGGCATCGTCGCGGATCTCCAGCTCATTCCACGGGGAGTTCTCAAGTTCCCGGAGAATTTCCTCCTGCAACCCAAGCAAGTGAATATGGCGAATCCTGGCATTTTTAGGGATCATGACCCATCTTTCGAGTTCTTTCCGGAAATCTGCCACCGGCTTGTTCTGAGTTACAGTCCCGAGCATGACATCGGATTTTCCGTGTGATATGCGTGTTGTGGGTCTGAAAATGACAGGCATCTGTATCCTGTTGGACAGTTCGAATGCATAGGGGATCATATCCTTTGCTTCCTGCGGTGTTGAAGGGTCCAGACAGGGAATAAGAGAGAACTGCGAGTACCTGCGCGTATCCTGCTCGTTCTGCGATGAGTGGCATGAAGGGTCGTCCGCAACGATGATGATCATACTGCCCTTGATACCTGTGTATGCAAGGGTCATCATCGGGTCTGCTGCAACGTTGAGCCCTACGTGTTTCATGGTGACCACGGAACGCACACCAGCCATTGCAGCGCCGGCTGCCACTTCGAAGGCAACCTTCTCATTGACCGACCATTCAACATAGAAATCCCTTTCCTTCATCGACGCAAGGGTACCGATTATTTCGGATGAGGGAGTGCCCGGATAACCGGATATGACCTGTGCCCCCCCTTCCACGATACCGCGCGCTATCGCATCGTTTCCCAGCATATACTCGCGTTTTCTCATGAGAATCTCCTGCTAGCCCTAACTTAACGATTATTGATAAAGATATCTAAGGCGGGAAATCGTGTTAAAATGTGACAGGCGTCGGTAATTTGCTTGGTAAGCAGGGATTGAACTTCCAATCTTCAAAGAGAGGAGCGGGGCAAAGCAGTAATATTCCAGGGGGAGATAGCAGCTTGCGAAATATACAGGTATGCGGGATATATCCACAGCCAGTGAGATCGCTGCGGCAGTGGAAATGCATACGGACTTGCCAAGACCGCAGGATGTCAGAAAGGAGCTACTCATCGCCCCGCCTGTGCCTATCAGCCCGGCGAAGAAGCCGGAGATACTGCCACCAGGCAGGATATTCCTTCCTGCTGGCTCCAGTGACAGACGGGCCGGGAGATAGAGAGCAAAACATACGCCAGGAGGAAGGCACCAGGATCAGCTTCAGTATCTTCCGAGGGACATGATCGACGAGTGGCGCGCCTATAAGAGTGGACACAACACTTAGGATACGAACCTGAACAATAGCCCTTTATCGAAACCATGCCGGATGAAAGCGATCATGCCAATGTTACCCGATATGTGTAATATAGCTACTAATATATGTGTAATATAGCTACTAATATTAGTGCGGTCCTGAACAAAGAACAACATGCCTAGGGAAAGAAAGACCATAGAAGAGCCAAAGCCTGCCATGGCCCCACTACCTCCGTAAACAGAGCGGCGATGAAAAAGAGGATATCCGGATCTGATATCACAGATATGTTTGTGAGCAGATTTTAATGAATATTGATAAGATCCTGTAAATTCCCTTATTAGTATAAACTCAGACAGGATAGGATATATCGCAAATATTATCGACAAATATATGTGTAAAGAATTATTTGCAATAGGTTATATTCTAGTTACGAGAGACATATCCTATACACTCTTTTATAAATCTATCCGGATGATCATTGATGGTTACAGATATCGAAGCTAAAGTGATGCAGGCGAAGAAGGCATCTATAGTCCTTGCGAGTGTCGATACCGCGACAAAGAACGCTGCTCTTGAAGCTATGGCACAGGCGCTGGATGAGAACCGCCGGACCATACTGGAGGCTAATGTAAGGGATGTTGAATTAGCTGAAAAGCTCAAAAGGAAAGGGGAACTCCCCCAGGCCCTGGTTGACAGGCTGAAGGTCACGGACAGCAAGATCACGGGTATGATCAGCGGAATACAGGATGTCATTAAGCTGGAAGACCCTGTAGGCAAGACCATCAGTGCCCTTGAGCTTGACAAGGACCTTGAGCTATATCAGGTAAGCTGCCCCATAGGCCTCATAGGCGTGATCTTCGAGGCGCGCCCCGATGTTGTGCCCCAGGTCATGTCCCTGTGCCTAAAAAGCGGGAACTCCACTATTTTCAAGGGCGGAAGTGAGGCGTCTAATTCCAACCGCACTATCTTCGACTTGCTGCTGCAGGCGGCCGAATCGACAGAAGGAATGCCGGAAGGTGCCTTCCAGCTGATAGAGACCAGAGAGGAGGTAAAGGACCTGCTGGGCATGGACGCATATATCGACCTGCTGATCCCCAGAGGCTCCAATTCATTCGTAAAATTCGTCAAGGACAATACCAGGATACCGGTCCTCGGACACGCAGACGGCATATGCCATGCGTATGTTGACAGCAGCGCTGATCTTGGTAAAGCCTACGGCGTCTGTTTCGATTCCAAGGTACAGTACCCTGCGGTATGCAACGCCATCGAGACATTGCTGGTCCATGAAAAAGTAGCTGAGAAGTTCTTACCTGCAATGGCACATATGTATGACAGCGCAGGGGTTGAAATGCGCTGTGATGTGAAGTCCTATGCTATCCTTGAGCACATAGAGTTCCTCAAAAGCATTGTCAGGGCTACGGAAGAGGACTGGTCGACCGAATACAACGATCTTATAATTTCCATCAAGACCGTAAGCTCCGTCGAAGAGGCCATATGCCACATAAATACATATGGCTCCCGCCATACTGATGCCATTATCACGGAGGATGTTTTCAACAGGAAACTGTTCAGGGACCTTGTGGATTCTTCAAGCATAATGGTGAACGCTTCCACCAGGTTCGCAGACGGCTTCCGCTATGGTAAAGGTGCAGAAGTCGGGATCAGTACGAATAAGATCCATGCAAGAGGGCCTGTGGGCATGGAAGGGCTGCTGATATACAAATACATCCTGCTTGGCAACGGCGACAAAGTGGCAGACTATGTCGGCCCTGATGCCCGTAAGTTCACTCACAGGAAACTCGACAGGGACATCTCGGAAATAATGGATATACAATGAGCTCATATCAGGTGGGCATACCCTTTATCCCGAAATTACAGAGGCATTTATAGTGATCGATCGGAAAGAGCTTTTTAACGGTCTTAACAAGGTCGTGGTGAAGATAGGTACGTCTTCCATCAGTACCGATGACGGGAAACTCAATCACCGGTTCATGGACGGCATGGCCTCCCAGGTTGCTGCTCTGCATGCACAGGGCAGGCAGGTCATTCTGGTGAGTTCAGGCGCCATAGGCATAGGCATCGATATACTGGACCTTGGCTGCCGTCCCCGGGAGATACCCATCCGACAGGCATGCGCGGCCATAGGGCAGAGTGTGCTAATGCAGGAGTGGAGCAATTCATTCAACAGGCACAACCTTAAGGTGGCCCAGATACTCCTTACATACGAATCATTTTCGAACCGGCTCACCTACCTCAACCTGAGGAACAGCATTTCCACACTGCTCAGCTACGGGGTGATCCCCATTATCAATGAGAATGATACCATCTGCGTAAATGAGATAGAAGCCACCTTCGGTGACAATGACAAACTTTCAGCAGTGGTGGCAAGTAAAACTGAAGCAGGTCTGCTGATAATACTTTCCGATATTGACGGCCTGTATGATAAGAACCCAAAGCGCAACAATGATGCACATATGATAAGTGTCATCGAGGAGATCACCCCCGAAGTGGAGAGCTACGGAGGCAGCCCCACCAGTATGAAAGGTGTCGGGGGGATGCGCACAAAGATAGATGCCGCCAAGATATGCCATATGGCGGGCTGCAACATGATAATTGCGAACAGCAGCACCGAGGAAGTTGTCAGTAGAGTGCTCGCCGGGGAAGATATCGGCACGCTTTTCCTTGCAAACCAGGAAGTGCACAAGAACAGGATACGCTGGATAATACTCTCAATCTCTTCAGGCTCGGTGGATGTCGATGAAGGTGCAAAGAATGCGATAATGGATAGCATGAGCCTGCTTCCATCAGGAGTGCTCAATGTCAACGGCAGCTTTGACAGGGGCGACATTATAGAGATAAGATGCAATGGGGAAGTATTCGCAAAAGGTATAACAGACTATACATCCGATGAACTGGAAAAGATCAAGGGAAAGCACACCAACCTGATAGCCGACATACTTGGTTACAAGAACTATAACAACGTCGTGAAAAAGGAAAACATCGGAATGTTCAATCGTTCGGAAAAGCATTGATCTCTTCCGACGATTCCCACTCGACCTCCAGCAGATGCCTGAATATGGTCACGAACTCCTTACCGTTCGACCATAAAGCATTCAGGTCTTCTTTATTTCCTGTGGCCTCCTTTATATCGATCAGCACCTCTCCGGAGTCGACAACGATCACACCGCCCTTGGAAGGCAGTTCTCCTCCTTCTCGGACATATACCCTTACATGCGCACCGGGCAGGACCTTTGCAAGGTAGCGGGCCTTTTCGGGATCATAGGATATGAGCCTGATCTTCACTCCGGACTGTAGCTTATCAAGCAGGATCTTAAGCATTATACAATGGCTCTTCTCAGCCATCCTGGGCGTAGCCCCCGGTACTTCCCGGTAGAACGGGGTTGGAGCGGTCAAAAAGAGTTCCTCCCTTGCACCACTTATTATCTGGACCATCTTTTCTGTGACATGCCGATAGCCATTTATTGTCCACGTGGCCTCTTCTTTACCGTCCGTATCAACGGACCTGTAAATGTCCTCAAGCTGCCTGAGTGCATTGCCGGACTCGATATCAAAATCCTGTTTCAGCCTTTCAATGGCTATTTCCGGAGGGACGCACTTATATTTCATTGGCTTGGTGTTCCGGACCTCAATAATGCCCTTTTCTTCCAGTTTCTTCAATGCGCCATAGACCGCGGACCTGGGGATGCCGGAAAGTCCGTGCAGGTCAACAACAGTACTGCTGCCCTTTTTAGTAAGGGCTACAAGTACTTTCGCTTCATAAGCGGTCAGCCCCAGATTGCGCAGGGAGTCTATCAGAGATGCCATGTTATCAAATACCGTATAGAGAATCGCTGGATAGTTGTACTTTTACAGTATGTGACTGGAGGAAATAAGGGAGGATCATCCCTTATTTTTGAAGAACCTGCCGTAAGCGAAATACCCGGCCGCAGCTACAACAATAGCTATGATCACAAACAGCCAGATGTTCCCTGAAAGCCCGCTAAGCGCAGACCTTGCAGGCAATGTCCGGGTCTGGATCTTCAGCGTATCAGATATCTGGCTGTGACCGTCACTGTCTTCGTACTTGATCTCACTGTTGATAACATATGCCTTTGGCACGGCGGACCCATCCGTCTTTAATTTAAAAAGTGCCTTTGCTGTTTCTCCGGGTGCGAGTGAACCCAGGAAAGCCTGATCGTCGGTCG
>Ga0209347_1002104_pt1 | contig 27780 bp, 27 predicted proteins | sample AutmiccommuBRH23_FD_187382 | JGI IMG/M metagenome (GOLD analysis project Ga0209347, IMG submission 187382) | Deep subsurface microbial communities from Mt. Terri, Switzerland - Autotrophic microbial communities BRH/23 (SPAdes) (version 2) | ecosystem: Environmental > Aquatic > Deep subsurface >...
TCAGGGCAGCAATGCCACGGCGGATGGCGACGCGGCGCAGGCCCAGGGTGCCAATGCGGCAGCGACGGGTACCAACACCATCGCCCAGGGCGCCAATGCCAGTGCCAGCGGCGACAATGCCCAGGCCCAGGGTGCCAACTCGGCAGCGACGGGTGCGGCAGCTGTGGCCGTGGGTGCTGGATCAGTGGCCCAGGGCGACTCCACCACCGCGGTGGGTGACCGGGCGGCGGCGACCGCAGCGGATGCCACGGCGCTGGGTCAGCTGACCAAGGCCAGTGGGGAAGAGTCGCTGGCGGCGGGTTACACGGCTGAAGCCTCCGGTGAAGCGGCCATTGCGGTGGGTAGCGGCGCCATTGCCAGCGGCTTCAACGCCCAGGCGATGGGTCACGGCGCCAGTGCCACGGGTGTGTACAGTGTGTCGAGTGGCAGTGGCGCCCATGCCGGCGGCAACCACACGGTAGCGATTGGCGGCAACGCCCAGGCCAACTTCGACAACAGCACCGCGATTGGGTACAACGCCCAGGCAAACGCCTACAACTCGGTGGCGATTGGCAACGGTTCAGTGGCCACGGACCCCAACACCTACTCGGTGGGATCGCTGGGCAACGAGCGTCGCATCACCAACGTGGCGCCGGGTGTGTACGGCACGGATGCGGTGAACATGGATCAGTTCAACTGGCTGGATCGCAAGGTCGATGACAACAACGATAAAGCCATGGCAGGCATTGCGATTGTGTCCTCAATGGCAACGGTACTGCCCCGTGAAAGCAAGCGCTTTGCGATGCGCGTAGGCGGTGGCTTCTACGGTGGCGAGGAGGCCATTGGTATTACCGCTGCGGGTCGCATCAACAACAACATCTCCATTGATGCGGGCTTTGGCGCTGCCACCGGCCAGAGTGAATACGGCGGTAAAGTGGGTGTAACCTACGAGTGGTAATAAGGGGAAATACCCGCTGAAACAAACCCCCGGTGCCGTAAGGCCCGGGGGTTTTTAATGGTGAAGAAGCTTTTTGATGCTGAAACTGGTCAGTGTGTCTGGCCGGTAGCTGTAAGCCTTGGAGACATGAATGAAGGGTTCAGCGCCAGCTTTGAGGCAACGGTGGTCATGGCAAACACACAATCTCCCACAGATCAGACCCCCGACCGACTTGAAATGGGCGCACAGGGTGTAAACTGTGCGCCCATTCCTGGTACAGCTACTACTCAATGCCTTTGTTAACCCTTACCGATATTGCCCTGAATTTTGGGGCACACAGCCTGCTTGACGGCGTCAACCTCACCCTCCGCAAAGGCAATCGCATTGGCCTGCTGGGACGCAACGGGGCCGGCAAGTCGACTCTGATGAAACTGATTGCCGGCAACATCAAGAGTGATAGCGGCGAACGCTGGGTGCGGCCTGGCGTCAAGATTGCTGTCCTCTCCCAATCCCTGCCTGATGCGGATGACAAAACCGTCTACGATGTGGTGGCTTCGGGTCTTGAAAATGTCGGCGACTGGCTGGCGGAATACCATCATCTGACCCAAAGCCCTGATCCCGACATGAAGCGCCTGGAGATAGTCCAGCACCAGCTGGAAAGCGCGGATGGCTGGAATCTCCAGCAGAAGGTGGACACCATCCTCACCCAGCTGGATTTATCTCCGGATGTCATTATGAACACTCTCTCCGGCGGCTGGCGGCGCAGGGTGGCACTGGCCAAAACCCTGGTCGTGGAGCCGGATATCCTGCTCCTTGACGAGCCCACCAACCACCTGGATATTCCCTCCATCGAATGGCTGGAAAAGCAGATACGCGAATACCGCGGTGCCCTGCTGCTGGTTACTCACGATCGTCGCTTTCTGGACAGGGTGACGAATATGGTGGCGGAACTGGATCGCGGCAAACTCTACCCCTGGGAAGGTGGCTACCAGAGTTTCCTGGTCTACCGCGAGCAGCAACAGGCCTCGGAAGAAAAGGCCAATGCCCTGTTCGACAAGCGCCTGTCTGAAGAAGAGGTGTGGATTCGTCAGGGCGTCAAAGCGCGCCGCACCCGCAATGAAGGGCGGGTACGCGAGCTGGAGGCCATGCGCCGCGAGCGTCAGGAGCGGCGCGAAAAACAGGGGCGCGCGGATTTTGCCGTGGAGACCGCCACCAGCTCGGGCAAGATCGTGGCCGAACTCAAGTATGTCAGCCACAGCTACGCGGGCAAAGCGGTGATTGCCGACTTCTCTACAGTCATTATGCGTGGCGACAGGATTGGTATTGTCGGCCCCAATGGCGCGGGCAAAAGTACATTGCTGAAAACCATTCTCGGCGAGTTGGTGCCGGACAGCGGCGAAGTCCTCCATGGCACCAAGCTGGAGGTGGCCTACTTCGATCAACTGCGCCAGCAGATTGATCCCGAGCTGAACCTGCTCGACAACATTTGCGGCGGCCGCGAGTTCATCACCATCAACGGCAAGGACAGGCACGGCATCAGTTACCTCGGGGACTTCCTCTTTACGCCGGATCGCGTGCGCACGCCGGTCAAGGCCCTCTCCGGCGGCGAGCAGAACCGCGCAATTCTCGCCAAGCTGTTCAGCAAGCCCGCCAACCTGCTGGTGCTGGATGAGCCGACCAATGATCTGGATATTGAAACCCTCGAACTGCTGGAAGAAATCCTGCTCAATTTTGACGGCACCCTGCTGCTGGTCAGCCACGACCGGGCCTTTATGGACAATGTGGTCACCAGCATTCTGGTGTTCGAAGGCGATGGCAAAATCAATGATTACGTGGGTGGTTACAGCGACTGGATCGCCCGCGGCGGCAGCTTTGACAACAGGGCCGAGGGGAAAAAGACAGCAAAAGTTAGCAGTGGAGAGGGCACTGCTCAGCAACCCAAAGGTGCCGCGCCCACCGTGACCAGAAAAAAGCTGAGTTACAAGGACCAGCGGGAACTGGACCAGTTGCCAGGCATTATCGAAACACTGGAAACCGAAATGCGTAGAGTTGAGGAAGTGCTGTCGCACCCCGACTTTTACCAGAGTGAACAGTCCCGGATAGATCAAACCTTGGCGAAAGTGACAGAGATCCAGCAACAGCTTGAAAAAGCCTATGAACGCTGGGCTGAGCTGGAGGCGCTGGCTGAAGGGTAAAAATAGAGGGCTGACCCGTCAGCACATCAGGCCTTTGAATAACGACGAATTCCTTTAAACCCGTGGGGCGTGGCGCTTACTGTGATTGAGTGATGGTTTTGACTCCAGCGCTGGTGCCAAGCAGGAGGATATCCGCCGGGCGCAGGGCAAACAGCCCATTGGTCACCACCCCGGTAATATTATTGAGGGTTTCCTCAAGTTGCCGAGGCGATGCAATGGGATGCAGATGATGAACATCGAGGATCACGTTGCCGTTATCCGTCACTACCCCTTCACGGTAGACCGGATCGCCACCCAGTTTCACCAGTTGGCGGGCCACATGGCTGCGCGCCATGGGGATGACCTCAACAGGTATCGGGAACATCCCCAGGTGATCCACCCACTTGCTTTCATCGGCGATACAGACAAATTCCCGCGCCACGGCGGCGACGATTTTCTCCCGGGTCAGTGCGCCGCCGCCGCCTTTTACCAGTTCCAGCCGGGGATTGGTTTCATCGGCACCATCGATATAGAGGGTGACTTCCCTGGCGCTGTTGAGGTCGTGTACATCAATACCATGGGACTTGAGCCTCGCAGCGGAAGCCTCTGAACTTGCCACCGTGCCAGCGAAGCGGTGGCGGTGGGGTGCCAGCAGATCAATAAAATAATTGGCGGTGGAACCGGTGCCAATCCCGATGATGCTGTCGTCTTCAATGCGGCTGAGAGTGTAGTCAACCGCCGCCTGGGCCACGGCTTGCTTGAGGTCTTCCTGGTTCATTGCGGTACTCGCTGGGCGGGAAATGGCCTGCGGAGTATAACGGCAAGCACAGGTAATTTCAGGGTGGAGGTTGTGAGTGGAAATGCCGGTCAGCAATCTGCCTGCTTACCCTTCGGTAGTCATTCAGGCAGGCAGACCGGCCAGGGAGAATACACTCAGGGGCAGTTATAGGCTGCGTAGGTGCCCTTGCCATTGACGATAGACTGCCGCACCAACGTATTGGCACCGAGATCGACCGCTTGCTGGCGAGCCAGGTCATCGAGCTCGTTGCGCACCTTGGTGGCGTCCCGGGCGATAACGCCAATGGTTGCCTTCACCGTGCTGGAAACCACACCGATATGGTTGCAGGCGCTGACGCGGTTGGCGGGAACCACAATAACCTGCTGGGCCTCAGGGGATACTTTTACCCAGGTGCAGGCGGTTGTGATGGCGATCATTCCTGCAAGCAGAAGGGTTGTGGTGCGGGGTTTCACAGCTAACATCTAAAATCTCCATTCAGGGCAGGGGCTGGCGGGACTATGGCAAACAGCCGTTTCGCAGCTGTGTGTATGCTAACCCCTTTGGTCCTCAGCGGGCAATGATGCCATGTAGTCCGCCCGCAGGGTGACTGCAGGCAGACAGGGGACATTACCTGTTATGGGATGCATCAAGATCAAGTTGCGGCCCGACGGGCACAATACCAGTGGGGTTGATGGTTTTGTGGCTGCCATAGTAGTGCTGCTTGATATGGTCGACATTGACTGTATCGGCCACGCCAGGTATCTGGTACAGCGCCAGCAGATAGTTGTAGAGATTGGGAAATTCACTCAGCTTGTTGCGATTGCACTTGAAGTGGCCGTGGTACACCGGGTCAAAACGGATCAGGGTCGTAAACAGCCGCCAGTCTGCTTCAGTGAGTTGCTCACCCGCCACATAGCGATGGCTGGCAAGTGTGTTCTCCAGCCAGTCAAGACTCTCGAACAACTCGCTATAAGCCTTTTCATAGGCCTGCTGGGTCGATGCGAAACCGGCGCGATAAACACCGTTATTCACCGTGGCGTAGACACGGTCGTTAGTGGCATCAATAGTGCTGCGCAAAGCGGGCGGATAAAAATCCTGTTGATCTCCTGTCAGAGGGTTAAAGGCGCTATTGAGCATGCGGATGATATCGGCGGACTCGTTATTGACGATGGTCTGGCGCTCCTTGTCCCACAAAACCGGCACAGTTGCCCGGCCCTCATACTTCCCGTCGGCCTTGAGATAGAGCTGGTAGAGATAGTCGAGGTTGTGCAGCGGGTCGCCTTGATCGCCAAACTCCCAGCCGTTTTCGAGCATAAGCGGTTTCACAACGCTGACGCTGATATGGTCTTGCAACTGCTTCAAGACTCTGAAGATCAGGGTGCGATGGGCCCAGGGGCAGGCCAGTGAAACGTACAGGTGGTAACGGCCACTTTCAGCCTTGAAGCCCCCCTCACCACTACTGCCCGGCGCACCATCCGCAGTGATCCAGTGGCGGAAGCGGCTGTCCTGGCGTACAAACTCGCCTTTGCTGGACGCGGTGTCGTACCACTTGTCCTGCCATTTGCCATCTACTATGAGTCCCATGATGTCCTCCCGAGGATCTGTTAAGTCGATTACCGTCCCTTGATGAGGTGGTCAAGGCTGAGCGAACCCGCGCCGCGCAGGGCCAGAGCGATAGCAATCACCAGCAGTGCCAGGCCAAATTCGTAGCCGTTATTGGCCATAAACAGGCCGTTGCCGATATGCACGGCGACAATCGCCACCAGCATGGTGAAAGCCAGCACCACAGCAGCGGGGCGGGTCAGCAGGCCAAGAATCAGCAGCAGGCCACCAAAGAATTCCGCGCTGCCCGCACCCAGAGCCATCAGGTAACCGGGGGTCAGACCGATGGATTCCATCCACTGACCAGTGCCAGCGATGCCGTATCCACTAAACCAGCCGAACAATTTTTGTGCGCCGTGGGCGACAAAGATCACGCCCGCACCCATGCGCAACGGCAAGTCGTCAAAGCCCTGACGGGTATGAAAAAATAGCGATGTAAGGTTGAGTCTGGTGGCGGTGGAAAGTTTCATGAGAGTGTCCTTTGGTCAGATTGATCAGTTGGATGGATTGTGGGGTTATTTTATTTACTGACACTGCTGCGAATAATGGGCAAAATCCGTTTAATCCCATCAAAAAATCAGAACAATCATGGCGGCGCCGGATTTAACCCTAGAGCTGTTCCAGATCCTCGATGCCATCGACAGGCGAGGCAGTTTTTCAGCCGCCGCCGAGGAGCTGGGTAAAGTCACCTCGGCCCTTTCCTACACCATCCAGAAACAGGAGCAACAACTCGGTCTGAGCCTGTTTATACGCCAGGGCCGGCGCTCGGTATTCACCCCGGCGGGGCGGTTATTGCTTGAGCGTGGCCGCACCATCCTGGCCGCCACCAGCAGCCTGGCGGAGGAGGCGATTACTCTCGTCAATGGCTGGGAGCCAAGGCTGCAAATCGCTATCGATTCACTGGTGCCCGTTGATGCTGTCATGACCGTACTGGAAGCCTTTCTTGAGCAGCATCCCGGTGTCGAAATCGACCTTTGCGAAGAAGTGCTCGGCGGTGCCTGGGAGGCCTTAATTGAGGACCGGGTGCAGCTGGTGATCGGCGCACCGGCACCGGTGCCCCCAGCAACAGGAGTACGCTGTGAATCGTTGGGGCGGGTCCAACGCGTCTTTGCTGTGAGTGCTGACCACCACCTGGCGGGCGTTACACAACCCATTACGGCAGAACAGATTGCCCAGTACCGGATGGTTGTGGTCCACGACAGCAGCAGAACCGGGGTTCCACGTGCAACCCGTCTGCTGGCCCGCAAGAGCCACTTTTTTGTGCAGACCTTCGCGCAGAAAATCGCCGCCCAGCGGGCTGGCATTGGTGTGGGATTCGTGCCGCAACAGGCCATTGCGTCACTGCTGGCCAGTGGGGAAATGGTCGCCCTTGAGGTGCTTGGGGTGGGGATGGAGGATGAACTCTATCTGGCCTGGAAAAGCGCCAATCGCGGTTTGGGGCTTAAAGTGCTGAGGCAAATGTTGCTACAGGCGCGTCTGCTATAAAAACCGGGGGCAGCACTGCTGCCCCCCAAACCTTAACAGAGCCAGCGGTCAGTGCATGACAGCATCAAAAATTTCGATAAATGACTGATGCTGGTGGATTTCGACGGGCAGATGCAGCCTGCGGGCCAGATCGGCAGCCGAGATCAATCCGCGAATGTGCGTGCTGTTGTGATCGACCACCAGCACATAGGGCTGGCCTTCCCTGCGCAGCAGGGAAATCAATTTGGCGACCGTGGTGCGGCCCAGGGACTCATAATCAATGGCCATGATCTGCTCCCGGGATACCATCAGATCTCGCACCTGGATATCCGGTCGCTTTCTGGTCGAACTGACCAGGCGCATCACCGCTTCTTCACCCAAGCCCTCTTCGCTGATCAGCCCGCGGAAATGCTGGTTGCTGTCCACCACCGGCAGTACGGCGCTGTGGGCGTTGGCGAGAAAGTGTCGCGCCTCATCCACTGTGCTGTCCAGGTAGACAGTGGCGGGCTGGTGGGTTTTGAAATCAGTGAGAATTGACTGCGCCGGGGAGTTGAGATCCACGTCGTCAAAATCGTTGGGGAAAGCCAGTTCATAGTTGTTTTCAAGATTGAACAGTTGCAGGGGTGTGGTGGGCATTGCAGGCACCTTTTGCATTCGGGAATGTTGGTCGCACCCGCCACCGGCTGTGAACCGGGGCGGGAAGCCGTACTATCTGGGCGAAAAACGCTGGTCAGACGTTGGCTGTGGGCGGTCCGCGAATGGGGTGACCGGCAAGGGCGGGTTGTGAAGGTGAAGCGGGTGTGGTGATGGCGGGAGTGGAAAAAGCCGCCTGATGAATCAGCAGAGCGGTATAGGAATCCGGCAAAGCGAGGTCGGCGCTTTGCTCCAGCCCATTGAGGACCAGCTCCGGCAGCTTGAAAGCCGCTGCCGCTTGCGTTGAGGAGAGGGCAGAAAAACCGTGTTCATGGCTGTAGTGCTCGCCATTGGAGGCAAGCAGCAGAACAAGAACCAGTAAAAACATTTTCATGGATTTGGTACACGCCTCGCAGTGAGACACTGACTGTGGGGTTGAGCATAGACCTGCAAGCCGACAACAACAATGACTATTTTTCATCCACAGGCCCGCAAATACCTTCCAGCTAGCGCAAATGGCGAGGAATATTACAGACATTGGCGCTGATTGCTGGCGCTGAGGTGGCCAACTCAATACCATAAAGCCACAACCAGCATGGATTACCCGCCAGTCGGCATGGTGGCAATCAAGCAAGTCAGGAATTTTCATGCCCAATAGTTACGTCAAACGGATTCTCAACGCCAATATCTACGACCTGGTGACGGAAACCCCGGTGGATTTTGCCCCGCAGTTGAGTGAACGCCTGCATAACCGCGTATTGCTCAAGCGCGAGGATCTGCAGCCGGTTTTTTCGTTCAAGCTGCGTGGCGCTTACAACCGCATGCTCAAGCTCAGCGAGGATGAGCGCGCCCGTGGCGTGGTGGCGGCATCGGCGGGTAACCATGCCCAGGGGGTGGCACTGGCGGCCCGCACTCTGGGGGTCAAGGCCACCATTGTGATGCCGCGCACCACACCGCAAATCAAGATCCGCGCGGTCAAGGCCCTGGGCGCCAAAGTGGTGCTGGCCGGTGACAGTTTTGAGGCGGCTTCCGAACATGCCGCCCGCCTGGTTGCAGAATGGAAGATGGTCTATATCCACCCCTTTGACGACCCTGAGGTGATCGCCGGTCAGGGCACGGTGGCCCTGGAACTATTGCGGCAGATTTCCGGGCCGCTGGACGCGATTTTTGTCTGTGTGGGCGGTGGCGGATTGTGTGCAGGAATAGCCGCCTATGTGAAATTTGTAAGGCCCGAAGTCAGAATCATAGCGGTGGAGCCGGACGATGCCGCCTGCCTAAAGGCAGCGCTGGACAAGAACCGCCGAGTCAAGCTGAAAACCGTGGGGCTGTTCGCCGATGGTGCCGCCGTGGCACAGATCGGCAAGGAAACCTTCCGGGTGTTGAAACAGACCATCGACGACGTGGTGACCGTCAGTACCGATGAAATCTGCGCCGCCATCAAGGATATCTTCGAGGATACCCGCTCCATTGCCGAGCCTGCCGGAGCCCTGTCGGTGGCGGGCATGAAGAAGTATATAGAGCAGCACAACCTCAAGGGCCAGAGTCTGGTGGCAATCGTCAGCGGCGCCAACATGAATTTCGATCGCCTGCGCTATATCTCTGAGCGCACCGAGATCGGCGAAAAACGCGAGGCTATTCTCGCCGTCACCATTCCCGAGCAGCCTGGCAGCTTCAAGCAGTTTTGCCACCTGATCCATCGCCGCATGATCACCGAGTTCAACTACCGGATGGGTGATCCACAGCAGGCCCATATCTTTGTCGGTGTGCAGGTGGAATCTGATCGTGATCGTCAGGAACTGCTCGATACGTTGCAGCAGCACGGCTACCCGGTGGTGGATATGACCGACAACGAAATGGCCAAGCTGCATATTCGCTATATGGTGGGGGGCAGGGTATCCTCCGCCAGCGAGGAACTGGTGTACCGCTTTGAATTTCCCGAGCGGCCGGGGGCACTGTTCAACTTCCTCAATAAAGTAGGCAACAGCTGGAACATTTCCATGTTCCACTACCGCAATCACGGTGCGGCCTTTGGCCGGGTGCTGGCGGGATTTGAAGTGCCTGCAGCAGAGCGTAGGCATCTGCCAGCCTTTCTTGAAGATCTGGGTTACGAGTACAGCGATGAAACCCTCAACCCTGCCTACCAGTTTTTTCTGCGGGGATAGTCGAGTGGTGCAGATAATGAACGCCACCAGCGCTTGGCAGGTACGCCAGAGCAGCGGTGGGCAAGAACGTCAGCGTGGATAAACAGGATAGTTACCGTGGCCTATATGGACAAGAAACTGCTCGGGGTGATACGCGCCCGCTTCCTGCTGTTGACCATGGCGTGCCTGGCGCCAGCGCTGGTGCTGGCTTGGCACCTGGCGGGAACCCTCGATCCCCTGGCGATTACCCTCGTTGTGGTGGCCGGTCTGGCCAGTCATGTGGCTGCCAATGCGCTCAATGAATACGAGGATTTTCGCAGCGGTCTCGATTTTACTACCCAGCGATCCCCGTTCAGCGGCGGCAGCGGTACCCTGGTTGCCCATCCCGAATTTGCCCCGGTGGCGCTGTATCTGGGGCTCACCTGCCTGATGATTACCCTCTCCATTGGCTGGTATTTCGTGCAGAAACTGGGGGCGGTGCTGATTGCCCCCGGCCTGCTGGGGCTTGTCCTGGTGATGGCTTACACCCGCTGGATCAACCTCTTCCCCTTGCTGTGCCTGCTGGCGCCGGGCATAGGCCTGGGTGTGCTGATGATCAATCTCGCTGTGCTGGTGCTCAGCGGCGAGCCGTCGCTGGAGGCGCTGGTGCTGTCTGTGCCCGTGGCGCTGCTGGTCAGCAATCTGTTGCTGATTAACCAGTTGCCGGATATCGAGGCAGACCGTCGGGTCGGGCGCCGTCATATTGCCGTCGCCTGGGGTGTGGTGTGGGCGGTGAGGATTTATACGGTGCTGGCGCTGTGTGTCTATCTCTCGATACTGGGTATCTGGCTGGCAGGTGTATTGCCAGCGGGCGTTATGCTGGGCTGGCTCACAGCGCCCCTGGCCTTTTGGGTCTGCAGGGATCTGCTGCGCTGGGATGGCGCAAATCACCACAGCCTGGTGCCGGTTATGGGGCGCAGTGTGGTGGTCACCCTGTTGACGCCACTGCTGCTGGCGGCGGGACTGTTGATCAATACCTGACTAAATTGACCTTCCTTTAGTGAGTGTGCCTGTGGTTTCAGCTTCAGTTTGTCCTGCCAGCAAAGTAGAGAGCAGCGAGAGGCACTGGCCTAAACATCACCTGCGTCGCCTTCAGTCTCACTGCTGCGACACAGATCCCCGAGCTGGCGAATCTGGATTGCTTCCACACCGGAGCGCGACAGCGCATCAGAAATAATCACCACTTTGTCGCCCTCTTCAAATTCCTTGCGCTTGAGCAATATCCGCGCGGCAGTGGCCAGCGTTTTCTCCGAATCAGCACTGAAGTTGATGCGATAGCTGAGCAGGTTGCGGTTCAGCACCAGCTGGCGCCTGGTGCGGCTGTCGTTGGTAAAGGCGCAGATCACCGCTTTCTGCGGGCGGCAATTGGTCACCAGATTGGCCATCAGGCCGCGCCGGGTGGGCACCATGATGGCGTGGGCATTGATGGCCGCTGCCAGGTTCACAGCGGCTGCGGCGATGCCCTGCTTGTCGGTGAGGGACTCGAGATGGTTGCTGAAGCGCAGACCCTGGCCCGGCTCGGTGGCGCGGGCGATGCGGTCGAGCACCTCCACGCACTTCACCGGATACTTGCCGACCGTGGTTTCGCCGGACAGCATAATGGCGTCCGCCTCCTCGTAGACGGCATTAGCGACATCGGTGACTTCCGCCCGGGTGGGCATGGGGTTCTCGATCATGGATTCGAGCATGTGGGTGGCGACGATGGAGCGCTTACCCAACTCCGCACAGCGCTGGATGATATGACGCTGGGCCCTGGGCAGCTGCTCAAAGGGAATTTCCACCCCCAGGTCGCCGCGCGCCACCATCACGCCGTCGCTGGCCTGGATAATGGCATCGAGGTTTTTCAGACCTTCCTGATCCTCGATTTTGGCAATCACCTTGATCTTGCCGGCCTTGCTGCCCAGCAGCTGGTTGAGATCGCGAATGTCTTCAGCGCTGCGCACGAAAGAGAGGGCGATAAAGTCCACATCGTGTGCCATGGCAAAGGCGATGTCGCGCTTGTCCTTTTCGGTAATGGCCGGCAGGTTGACGCGAATGCCCGGCAAATTCACATGGCGGCGGCTTTTGAGGATGCCACCATCCAGCACCCGGCAGCGCATGGCGCGCTCTTCCTTGCTGAGTACTTCGAGGTTGATCAGGCCGTTGTCCACGGTGATCTTGTCGCCGATATTGACGTCGGTGATGATGTCCGCGTAGTTGATAAAAATCGAGCGGGTCTCCACATCCGCCTCTCCGCGCGCCACCACGGTGACGATGTCACCACTTTTCAGGTTGAGATCGCTGTTGAGCACGCCGGTGCGAATTTCCGGCCCCTGGGTATCGATCAGCACCGCCACCGGGTGCTGGCGTTTTTTGTTGAGGGTGCGGATTGCCTTGATGATCTGTAGGCAGTTGTCGTGCTCGCCGTGGGACATGTTGAGTCGCGCCACATTCATCCCGGCATTGGCGAGTTTTTCGAGCATGTCGTAGCTGGAGGAGACTGGGCCGATGGTGCAGATAATCTTGGTCTGGCGCATGGGTTTTCCTGGTCAGGGTCGACGCTGGCTCGGGTTGAGTAGTAGTACACCGGCTTCCGTCGCGATGGCGTCGAGGGGAATATCCCAGGGTTCACAGGGCAGGCTGCCGACTTCCTGGAAGCTGTGGGCGAGACCAATGAACAGCGGGCGGAAACGGTGGGTAGCGTGGCAGCGGGCAAAGGTGCGGTCGTAAAAGCCACCGCCCATCCCCAGCCGATTGCCGCTGCGGTCGAAGGCTACCAGTGGGAAAAATACCGCATCCAGGCACCAGGGCGGGACGGGTTTATCCCTGCCCAGCGGTGGTTCGCCAATGCCGAAGCGATTCACGATCAGCGGCTGGCCGGGGCTGTGGGGCAAAAAATGCAGACGGTTATGGCTGAAGGGATGCAGCACGGGCAGAAAGATCTCTTTTCCAGCGTCGATAGCTAACTGGAGAAAAACATCAGGATTTATCTCGCCGTCATTGGCCAGATACAGGGCAATACGGCGAATGCGCAGAAAAAATGCCTGGCGGGCAATCTGTGTGGCGAGCTGTTGGCTGTTGTGCTGCTGGCGGGCAACGCTGAGTGACTGGCGTTGGCGCCGCATCGCTGAGCGTATCTGCTGCTTGCTGTCGGGCATCGGCCTGTGACTGCTGAAGGAAGTAAGGAAAAACCCCGGAAGTGCCGCTGTCAGTGATGGCCTTGAACCCAGGGCTCAAGGTGGTGACTTCCGCATCGCATCAGGCTTCCCGTCTTGCGGACATGCACAACAGCGAAGTCTGGAAGCCGCCGGTATAGCAATTATCGGCTCAAGGACTTGTCGACTGGCAAACACCCCAGGGTCGTTTGCATTATAACCCCGTGACTGCACCCGCTGACAACGGCTTTACCTTCGCAGCGGCTGGAATTTGTCGAGGGCGCTGTCGAGTTTGGCGTCGACGCGCTGGATTTCCTGGCTCAGGGAGTCGCTGCTGGTGGCCTTTGATTCAGCGCGCAGCAGGTCATAGGTGAGGTTGAGGGCAGCCATGACGGCAATGCGCTCAAGGCCGATGACATTGCCGGATTTGCGTATCTCACGCATGCGGCGGTCGAGTTCCAGGGAGGAATGGATCAGGGCATCCTGTTCTTCGGGGGGGCAGTTGATCTGGTATTCCTTGTCGAGGATACGGATGACGACGGTGTTGCTCATGCTTCAATATCCAGACTTTTCAAACGCGTGATCATGGCCTCGACCCGCGAGCGGGCCAGCTCGTTTTTTTCCAGCAACTGGCTGCGTTCGCGCAGCAGGGTGGATTCCCGCTCGCGCAGACGGTGGTTGTCGGCATGGAGTTGGTCGCACAGGGCAATCAGCCTGTCGAGCTTTGTCTCCAGCTGGATAAGAGAGTCACTGGCCATAAACGTAGTGCAGGTGATGGGCCTGTCACTATATTGTGCGGCGTGGAGGCGGTCAACCGGGTTGAGGCTCTGCAATCGGAGACAATATTTGCCCTAGCCCGGTGTGCCTCGGTGAGGATGTGGTGTGTCCTGTGAGTGCCATGAAATCCCGGGCAGTGGCGACGGGATCGGGGCTACAGGTGAGGGCGCTGATCATGGCAATGCCGTCGACACCGCTGGCATGGACAGCGGGCAGGCGGGCAGCGTTGATACCGCCGATGGCCACCAGCGGGTAGTGGGCAAGAACCCGGCGCCAATAGGCCAGGCCCTCAATGCCGTGGGGTATCCAGGGCATGGCTTTTGAGGTGGTCGGATAGATGGGGCCACAGGCCAGATAGGAGGGACGGTAGCGATGGGCGCGGGCCACTTCAGCGTGGCAGTGGGTGCTGATGCCGAGACGCAAGCCTGCGCTGCGGATGGCCTCCACATCGGCACTGCCCAGGTCTTCCTGGCCGAGGTGAACCCCGTAGGCTCCCAGCTCAATGGCCAGCTGCCAGTGGTCGTTGATAAACAGGCGGGCGTTATGCTTGCGCGCCAAGCGGATGCCAGTGCGGATCTCGTTGCGCAACGCTTGCCCGGCAAGATCCTTGATGCGCAGCTGGATGGTACTAACCCCGCAGGGCAGCAAGGTCTCCAGCCAGTGGCTGCGATCCACCACCGGATAGAGTCCGAGCGGTGGCGGGCCGCAGTCTGGGAAGGGCGGTGGTGCGGGTTCGTCATGCCAGTGGTCGAGCAACACGGGGAGGTCGTCACCGCCATCGGGGAAGTGGCGGATCTCAACCGGCCCTTCATGGTCGGGCCAGCCATAGGCCTGGCGGTAGCCCTGGTTGATAGCCATTTTGGCGATCACCAGTGCGTCCATCAGGCTGTAGCCCAGCGCCAGCGCGCTGGCCACAGCGCTCGCCAGGGCGCAGCCAGTGCCACGCCTGTTGGCGGCGGCCAGGCGCGGGCTGGCGAGCCAGAAGCGGTTGTCGCTGGCGGCAAAAAAATCCCGGCTCCAGGGACCATCGCCATGGCCGCCCTTGACCAGCACGGAGCGTGCGCCGCGGGCAACAAGCAAATCCCCGGCGATTTCCGCATCGAGGTCTGAGTCAATCCTGATCGCGGCCAGGTGCAGTACCTCGTCGCGATTGGGGGTGAGCAGCAGGCACTCGGGAAGCAGCTCCGTCTGGATGGCATCGAGCGTACCGGGGGCCATCAGCGGGGTGCCGCTGGAGCTGGCGACCACCGGATCGAGCACCACGGGCAGGCGCTTTTCCCGCACAAAATCCGCACAGATACGCACCTGTTGCGGGGTGGCCAGCAGCCCGATCTTGATGGCCTGAATGGGCAGCGACTTGCAGGCGTCCAGTTGCCGCGCAAAGGCTTGCGGGTCGACAGGGTTGAGAGCCAGGACGCCGCCACTGTGCTGGGCGGTGAGAGCGGTGATGGCTGTCGCCGCGTGGCAGCCAAAGGCGCGCACCACGCCCAGGTCCATCTGCACCCCTGCCATGCCTGCCGAATCGCTGCCCCCGATGACCAGCACCACGGGCCGGCCCTGGTTGTGGCTGTGCATGTTCATGACTGATGCCAGAAGGGTGTGCCCACCACCGGGGTGCTGGGGCTGGCGGTGTCGCGCGCTGCCATCAGCCCGGCGCGGTGGGCGAGGTGACCGGCGCTTACCGCCTGACGGAATGCTGTGGCCATGGCAACGGGGTCGCGGGCCAGGGCCACGGCACTGTTGAGCAGCACGCCATCAAAGCCCATTTCCATCACCTGCGCGGCATGGGAGGGCGCGCCGATGCCAGCATCGACGATCAGGGTGGTGGTGGGCAGTCGCGCCCGCAAGGTGCGCAGGGCATAGGGGTTGAGCAGCCCGCGCCCGGTGCCGATGGGGGCGCCCCAGGGCATCAGAATGCGGCAGCCCGCCTCTACCAGCCGTTCGCACAGCACCAGGTCGTCGGTGCAGTAAGGGAACACTTCAAAACCCTGGGCGATCAGTTCCCGGGCTGCATCCAGCAGGGCAAAGGGGTCGGGTTGCAGGTTGTAGTCATCGCCGATCACCTCCAGCTTGATCCAGTGGGTGCCGAACAGCTCGCGCGCCATCAGCGCCGTGGTGATGGCGGTCCTGGCCGAGTGACAACCTGCGGTGTTGGGCAGCAGGGTCAGTCCCAGTGTCTTCAGTCCTTCCCAAAAGGCCTGCCCGCCCGCGCTGGATGGCTGCTGGCGACGCAGGGAAACAGTCACCACCGCGGAGCCCGAAGCCCTGATAGCCTGCTGCATGATATGGGGTGACGGGTAGAGTGCCGAGCCGATCAGCAATCGGCTGTCGAAGGTCTTGTCTGCCAGTTGCCACATTCAGCCGCCCTCCATGGGGCTGAGCAATTCCACCCGGTCACCCTCCCGCAGTACATGGCTGCTGTGACGGCTGCGGGGCACAAAGGTATCGTTGACCGCTGTCACCACGCTGTTGCCGCAGCCCCGCTGCGCCAGCAGTTGTGCGAGGGTGGACGTGTCGGCCAGCAAGGTGGCCTCACCGTTGATCGTGATATTGATCATCAGGGCTGTTCTCCCAAGGGTGCAGTGTTGATGGCGAGCTCGGCGAGGAGAATGGATGTCGGCAGTCCGGACAGTGGCGCTGCCAGCAGGGCAAGGACCTGTTCGGCCAGCGCCGGGGCGAGCAGGTAACCGTGGCGAAACAGGCCGTTGACCCGGATCAGGCCGTTCTCCACCAGCAGACAGGGCAGGTTGTCGTCCAGAGCAGGGCGGCAGTTGGCCTCCATGTGGATGACGCGCGCCTCGGCAAAACCGGCGTGCAGGCTGTAGGCGGCGGACAGCAACTCGAGAGCGGAGCGCAGGGTGACCGGCCCGCTGTCGTCGCTCTCAATCTGGGTCGCGCCGAGCACATAAATATGGTTGCTGCGCGGTACCAGATAGAGCCGATAGCGGGGGTGGAGCAGCCGCACCGGGCGGCTGAACTGCACTTCCGGAGCCTCCAGCCACAGCACTTCGCCGCGCACGCCGCGCAGGCCGGGCAGGTCGCCCCTGGCTCCCAGCCCGCGGCAGTCAATGACCTGATCGAAGGGGTAGTGAGCGGTGTTGCCATGCTCCGCGATCGAGACCGAGGTTGAGGTCAGAGCGCTGATCCGGCAGCCAGGGTGCCATTCAGCACCCTGGGCCAGCAGGTAGCGGCCGAGGGCGGCCATCACCAGCCGGGTATCGAGCCAGGCCTCGCCGGGCAACCACAGTGCGCGCTCAAAGTGCTCTGCCAGTGCCGGTTCGAGGCGGGCCAGGGCAGCGTGATCCAGCAGCTGGCGGTCAGCGGGATTATCAACCGCCGCATCAAGGCGCTGGCAAAAATGCTGGTACTCGGCGCGGTCGCCGGGGTGGGCCACCACCAGGCTGCCGCGCTGGTGAAATCCCACGTCCTCCCCCAGTGCGGCGACCAACTGCGGCCACAGTGCCAGGGAGCGCAAACCCAGGGTATGGACAGCCTGTTCAGCGCTTTCCAGCTCTGCCCAGGGTGCCAGCATCCCGGCGGCAGTCCAGGCGGCAGCGCTACCGGCCTCTATCGGGTCGCGATCAAACAGGCTTACCCGGTGCCCTTGCTGCAGCAGGTAAAAGGCCAGCACCCGGCCCATGATCCCCGCTCCGGCCAGCGCGAGGCGCATCTCAGTTGACCTCCTGCACATAGAGCTTGCTGCCCAGCTCGCGGAATTCCTCGGACTTTTTCTTCATGCCCTCTCTTGCGCTGTCTTCCCGGGCCTGGTCCTCGCGGGCCTGATCTTCACGGGCATAGTCGCGCACCTCCTGGCTGATCTGCATGGAGCAGAATTTGGGGCCGCACATGGAGCAGAAGTGGGCCACCTTGGCGCTGTCCTTGGGCAGTGTCTCGTCGTGGTAGTCACGGGCCGTATCGGGGTCGAGCCCGAGGTTGAACTGGTCCTCCCAGCGAAACTCGAAGCGCGCTTGCGAGAGCAGGTCGTCGTGGGTGCGCGCCTGGGGGTGGCCCTTGGCCACATCGGCGGCATGGGCGGCAATTTTGTAGGCGATCAGACCGGCCTTGACGTCATCGCGGTCGGGCAGCCCCAGGTGCTCCTTGGGGGTGACGTAACACAGCATGGCGCAGCCAAACCAGCCGATCATGGCGGCACCGATGCCGCTGGTGATGTGGTCATAGCCCGGGGCAATATCGGTGGTCAGCGGCCCGAGGGTGTAAAACGGCGCTTCGTCGCAGTACTCCAGCTGCTTGTCCATGTTCTCCTGGATCAGGTGCATGGGCACATGGCCGGGGCCTTCGATCATGGTCTGGACATCGTGCTGCCAGGCGATTTTGGTCAGCTCGCCGAGGGTTTTCAATTCGGCAAACTGGGCCTCGTCGTTAGCATCCGCGAGGCAGCCGGGACGCAGGCCGTCGCCGAGGGAAAAGCTCACATCGTAGGCCTTCATGATGTCGCAGATGTCCTCAAAGTGGGTGTAGAGGAAGCTTTCCTGGTGGTGGGCAATACACCACTTGGCCATGATGGAACCGCCGCGCGACACGATGCCGGTGACCCGCTCGGCGGTCATGGGTACAAAGGGCAGGCGCAGCCCGGCGTGGATGGTGAAGTAATCCACACCCTGCTCGGCCTGCTCGATCAGGGTGTCGCGGAAAATATCCCAGCTCAGGTCTTCGGCGATGCCACCGACTTTCTCAAGGGCCTGGTAGAGGGGCACGGTGCCAATCGGCACCGGGGAGTTGCGCAGAATATGGTCGCGGGTGCTATGGATGTTCTTGCCGGTAGAGAGGTCCATCACCGTATCGGCACCCCAGCGGATCGCCCACACCAGCTTGTCAACCTCCTCCCCGATGGAGGAACCCAGTGCCGAGTTGCCGATATTGGCATTCACCTTGACGAGGAAATTGCGGCCGATAATCATCGGCTCCAGTTCGGGGTGATTGATATTGGCGGGAATAATGGCGCGGCCCTCGGCCACTTCGCGGCGCACAAACTCCGGGGTGATGAGTGAGGGTATGCGCGCGCCCTGTGGGTTGCCCGCCAAGCGTCGCTGGCGCTCGGCGCTTTCGGGCATGCTTCTGTCGCTGCGGCAACTGTTGTTTTCCCGCAGCGCAATGTATTCCATTTCGGGGGTGATGATGCCGCGCCGGGCGTAGTGCAGCTGGCTGACATTGGCGCCGCTGTTGGCGCGGCGCGGCTGGCGCTGGAGGGCGGGGTTGAAGAAGCCGGACAGCGTCTGGCCGCCATCATCGACCGGCTGCACGACTCGCCCGGCGTAGAGCTGGGTGTCAGCCCGGCTGTCGAGCCAGGGGCTGCGAATCGCTGGAAGCCCGCGCGTTACATCAAGGTCTGCGCCGGGATCGGTGTAGGGGCCGGAGGTATCGTAAAGCCTGACCCTGTCGCCGTTGCTGAGGGCAATTTCACGCACAGGCACGCGAATATCGGCATGCTGTGGATGGGTGAGATGGATCTTGCTGCTCGCCGGTAACGGCGTGCGGGTAATGTCAGGACGGGACATCGCTCAACTCCTGGTAGGGGCGGTGTGGATGGTCCCGACCAGCAAAGAGCAAAGGAAAAAAGAGGTACAGACAGCGGTGATGTCGAACTCTTCCCTACGCCGATACTAGCCGGATCAGGTTCAACGGGTCTGCTTTTCAGCATCTCAGCCATGGTGCTTTGCAGCACGGGGCGCCCCGAGAGTGAGGCCGATTATAGGGGCAAGGTTAACGGCAATGGAAGGCGTGAAATCAGCTTTTTGCCCTCGCCTTCCTGCGTGGCAGATGAATTCGCTTGGGCCGCAATGGTACGATGTGGCTTTTAGCGTTGGACCCGCCATGACCTTCAATGAACTGACAAAACTCCTCGAGGTAGAAGGCTTCGAGGAAACCGCCGCGGAATTGCACGGCATTATCTGCGGGCGCCTGGCGGGGGGTGAGCGCCTGCACGGTGACAAACTGCGCAACGCGCTGCTGGCCAGCCTGCACAGCGAGGAGGAACTGATCGACAACGCCCTGCCGTCGCTCTCCCGTCTCTACCAGCAATCCCTGGCGGGCCTCACTGATCCCGGTTTTGCCTTCAAGCCCCTGCTGCCCGGTGAGGAGACGCCACTGGCCGAGCGGGTCGAAGCCATGGCGCAGTGGACCCAGGGCTTTCTCGACGGCCTGGCGGATTCGGGCCTGTCCGGCGAAACCCTGTTTTCCGACGATGCCGCCAATGCCCTCGGGGATATTGCCGCCATCGCCCAGGCCGGTTTTGACGGCGATGGCGAAAATGAGGATGAAGTCGATTTTGCCGAGCTGGAGGAATACCTGCGGGTGGCGGCGATCCTGATTTTTTCCGAGCTGGCCTCGCCCGACGACATTGGCCCAGCCACGTCGACAACACTGCACTAGACCGCACCCGCATCCAGGCTGCAACCGCACCAGGAAACACCTGCACCAGGAATAGCCCGATGATCAAACCCAGTGAATTTGCCCGCCGCCGCCGCGAACTGATGGCCCTGATGGCGAAGGACAGCATCGCCATCATCACCGCGGCCCCCGAGCGTACCCGCAGCCGCGACACCCTCTACCGCTACCGGCAGGACAGCGATTTTTACTACCTCACCGGTTTCGACGAGCCGGAATCGGTGCTGGTGCTGATACCGGGGCGCCGCCAGGGGCAGTTTGTGATGTTCTGCCGCGATCGCGATCGCGCCCGGGAAATCTGGGATGGTTACCGCGCCGGTCCCCAGGGCGCCTGCGAGATCTACGGCGCCGATGACGCCTTCCCCATCAACGATATCGACGAGATCCTGCCGGGCCTGATCGAGGGCCGCGAGCGGGTTTACTACGCGGTGGGCAAGGACCAGAATTTCGACCGCCAGCTGATGGAATGGGTCAAGGCCATTCGCGCCAGGGCCAGGGCGGGTGCCATTCCGCCAGCGGAGTTTGTCGATCTCGATCACCTGCTGCACGAGATGCGCCTGTTCAAGAGCCCCGGTGAACTCAAGGTGATGGGCAAGTCCGCCAGGATTGCCGCCCGCGCCCACAGCCGCGCCATGCAGGTGTGCAAGCCGGGCATGTTCGAGTACCAGCTGCAGGCCGAGATCGAACACGAGTTCGCCATGGCGGGCAGTGACTTTCCGGCCTACAGCTCCATCGTCGGTGGCGGCGCCAACGGCTGTATCCTCCACTACATCGAAAACCGCGCACCCCTGCAGGATGGCGATCTGGTGCTGATCGATGCGGGTTGCGAATACCAGTACTACGCCTCGGATATCACCCGCACCTTTCCGGTCAACGGCAAATTCTCGCCAGAGCAGAAAGTGCTGTACAACATCGTGCTGCAAGCCCAGTACGCTGCCATTGCTGCGGCCCGCGCCGGCAACCACTGGGAGCAGCCCCACGAGGCCACGGTCAAGGTGATCACCGAGGGGCTGGTGGACGCCGGGTTGCTGAAAGGCAAGGTGGCGGACCTGATCCGCGACGGCGCCTACAAGGATTTTTACATGCACCGCGCCGGTCACTGGCTCGGTATGGATGTTCACGATGTTGGCGACTACAAGGTGGATCACCACTGGCGCCTGCTGGAGCCGGGTATGGTGATGACCATCGAGCCGGGGATTTATGTGTCCCCGGACAATACCAGGGTAGCCAAGAAGTGGCGCGGCATCGGTATCCGCATCGAGGACAACGTGGCCATCACCCGCAAGGGCACCGAGATACTCACCGCCGATGTGCCCAAAACCATTGATGATATCGAAGCGTTGATGCGGGGTTGAACGCACTGTGACTACCGTCAGCGAGCACAAGCAGCATGGCAATACTCTGCCGGGACAGAGCCTGACGGAACAGCGCCTGTCACAAGTGAGCCTTCCCGATCATGCCGATATCGCCATTATCGGTGGCGGGATGGTGGGCCTCAGCCTGGCCCTGCTGCTGGCAAAACACTGTCCGGCGCTGCAAATCCTGGTGCTGGAAGCCTTTGCCATCAAACTGCCGTCAGCCACCGAGGTCGCCCATTTCCCGCCGGGTTTTGATGCCCGCTCCACGGCCCTGTCCCACAGCAGCCGCTTGATTTTCAGCGACCTCGGCATCTGGGATGCCATTGCCCCCCATGTTGCCACCATCGACACCATCCATGTGTCGGATCGGGGCAAGCCCGGCGCCACCCGCCTGCACGCCGCCGATCAAGGCCTGCCCGGCCTGGGCCATGTGCTGGAAAACCGCGTGCTGGGGGATGTGCTGATCCGCGCCGTGCAGCGCTGCGCCAATATACGCATCTGTGCGCCGTTGCGGCTCGACAGACTGACGCCTGCTGAGCATGGTATGGCCCTCCAGGCTGGGGATCAACGCTGTGTGGCAGGGCTGGCAGTGATAGCGGAAGGCACCGGTTCCGCCAGCCTCGAACAGTTGGGGATTCATACCAAAGTGGTGGATTATGGCCAGTGCGCCCTTATCGCCAACCTGTCCCTGGCCGAGCCCCATCGCGGTATTGCCTACGAGCGTTTTACCGGGCAGGGCCCCATGGCATTGCTGCCCCTGCCGCCAGTCAATGGCGAGCAGCGCGCCGCACTGGTGTGGACGCTGCCGCCGGAGCGGGCAGAACAGCTTAGAAGCGCGCCTGAAGATGAATTTCTCGCCGCTCTGCACCAGCAGTTTGGCTACCGCGCCGGGCATTTTCTGCGTTGCGGCGAGCGCTCTGCCTATCCCCTGCGCCTGACCGTGGCGGAGGAGCAGATCCGCCGCCATCTCGCGGTAGTGGGCAATGCCGCCCACTTTTTGCACCCGGTGGCGGGGCAGGGTTTCAACCTCGCCCTGCGCGATGTGGCGATGCTGGCGGAGGCGGTGATCGAGGGACAACACAGTGGTATCGCTCCCGGCGATCTCGGCCTGCTGGAAGGTTACCTGCAAGCCCAGAGTGGCGATCAGAATCGCACCATCCTCTTCAGCGACACCCTGCCCAGACTGTTTGCCGCCCGCGGTGTTCTGCCCGTGGGGCTGCGCAATAGCGGCCTGATAGCGCTGGATCTGCTGCCGGGGCTGCGCGAAGGTTTTGCCCGTTTTGGCGCCGGTCTTGGCAATCGCTCGGCCCAATTACAGACAGGTTCAGGCCATGATTGAAGCAGAACAGTTTGATGTGCTGATTGCCGGTGGCGGTCTGGTGGGTGCAGCCCTGGCGGTGGTTCTCGGTCGCCACCCGCTGGCGCAGAACCTGCGCATCGCGGTGGTGGAGACCAAACCCTTCAAGGCCGACCTGCGCGGTGAGCTGTTCGACCCCAAGGTGATCGCCCTCGCCGAGGCTTCCCGCAAGCTGCTGGAAGCCGCAGGTATCTGGGATGACGCGCTGGCCAGCAGTGCCTGCCCCTACCGACGCATGGTAGTGCGCGACAGCGCCGGAACCGGCTGCGTCGAATTCGACAGCAGCGAAGTACACCGCGCCGACCTGGGGCATATCGTCGAGAATTCAGCCCTGCTGGCGCCCATGCACCGCGCCATCGAGACGATGGCCAATACGCAGTTTGTCTATCAGGGCATTGCCGATGTGCAGCGCAGTGGCGAGGCAGGCGACCTGATTCTGACATTGGCAGATGGCCGCACTCTCAGCGCACCGCTGGTGGTGGCTGCCGATGGCGCCAATTCCCTGGTGCGGGAGCGCTGCGGCTTTGCTCTGCGCAGCTGGGATTACGGGCACAGCGCGATTGTTGCCACGATCCGCTGCCAACAGCCCCACGGTTTCAGCGCCCGCCAGTGGTTTATGGACAGCGGTCCACTGGCCTTTTTACCGTTGCGAACGCAGGATCAGGACTGCCACCATGTGTCCATTGTCTGGTCGCAGGAGCACGACGAGGCGCAGCGATTGATGGCACTGGATGACGGTGAATTCTGCCGCGAACTGACTTTTGCCAGCGAGTCCGCCCTGGGCGATGTGAAATCCATCTCCCGCCGCTTTGTTTTCCCTCTGCGCCAGCGCCATGCCGTGGATTATGTGCAGCCCGGTGTGGTGCTGGTGGGGGATGCTGCCCACACGATACACCCGCTGGCGGGGCAGGGGGTCAACCTCGGTTTTGCCGATGTGGCTACCCTGGTGGAGGAGCTGGCGCGGGCCGTGGAGCGCGGCCTGCCCCACTGGCACCTGTCTGCCTTGCAACGCTACCAGCGCCAGCGCAAGCCCGCCAACCTGGCGATGATGGGCGCCATGGAAGGCTTCAAGCGCCTCTTTGCCTCCCGGCAGCCGCTTTTGCGCATGGTGCGCAACGATGGCATGGGCCTGTTCAATCGCCTGGCGCCGCTGAAAAACCAGCTGGTGCGCAAGGCCATGGGATTTTAGCGGCGGTCCCCAGAGGTCAACAGACCCAAAGCCGCAGACAGTTTTTTATTGCCCTGCTAGAATTCGCACCTTACCCGTCAGGCAGCCCCCCATGGGAAACCGCACCCCCCTTTTTGACACCCACCAGGCCCTCGGCGCCAAGATCGTCGACTTTGGCGGCTGGGATATGCCTCTCCACTACGGCTCGCAGATTGACGAGCACCATGTGGTGCGCCAGCAGGCGGGCATGTTCGACGTCAGTCATATGGCGGTGGTGGATATTTCGGGTAGCGATGCGCAGTCGTATCTCGAATACCTGCTGGGCAATGATGTGGGGCGCCTTAAGGCTGCTGGCAAGGCCCTCTACTCGCTGATGCTTAATCCGGATGGGGGTGTGATCGACGACCTGATCGTCTACCTGCTGGGCGACAACCGCTACCGGCTGGTGGTCAACTGTGGCACCGCCGCCAAGGATCTTGCCTGGATGCAGCAACAGGCCGCCGGATTTGCCGTTGCCATCACACCACGACCGGACTTGGCGATTATCGCCGTGCAGGGTCCGCAGGCCATGGCGCGGGTTAAATCGGTGGCCAGTGCAGACGCTGCCGCCGCCATTGATGGCCTGCAAAACTTCAGCGCCACCACCGTGGGCAGCTGGTTTATCGCCCGCACCGGCTATACCGGTGAGGATGGCCTGGAGCTGATCGTCCCCGGCACCGAGGCGGTGGCCCTGTGGCAACAGCTGCTGGATGCCGGGGTAAAACCCGTGGGCCTGGGCGCCCGCGACACCCTGCGACTTGAGGCGGGCATGAACCTCTACGGCAACGATATGGATGAAAGCGTATCGCCCCTCGAAGCCAACCTGGGCTGGACCATTGCCTGGGAGCCAACAGAGCGCAACTTTATAGGCCGCGCCGCTCTGCAAGCCCAGCGCGATGCGGGTGTCAGCCAAAAACTGGTGGGCCTGGTGATGGAGGCCAAAGGTGTGCTGCGCGCCCACCAGCAGGTCAGCAGCACTACCGCCTCCGGCACGGGTGAAATCACCAGCGGCACCTTCTCGCCCACCCTTGGTTTTTCAATAGCTTTGGCGCGGGTGCCGGTGGAGTTCAGCGGCGCTGCCCTGGTGGATATCCGCGGCAAGGCTGTGCCGGTCAACATCGTCAAACCCTGCTTTGTCCGCCATGGACAGGCTGTTATCAACCAAAATTAAGTGTGGAGAAAACCATGAGCGAACTGCCCAAAGAGCTGCGATACCTCGAAACCCACGAATGGGTGCGCAACGAGGGCGACGGTACCGCCACCGTCGGCATCACTGACCATGCCCAGGAAGCCCTCGGCGATGTGGTCTTTGTCGAACTGCCGGAGGTGGGCCAGACCCTCAACGCCGGTGAAGAGGCCGGGGTGGTGGAATCCGTCAAGGCCGCCTCCGATATCTTCGCGCCGGTATCCGGCGAGGTAATCGCCATCAACGAAGAGCTGGAGGACGCCCCCGAAACCATCAACCAGTCACCCTATGGCGACGGCTGGTTCTATCGCATCCGCATGTCCGACCCCTCCGAACTGGATGCGCTGATGGATGCTGACGCCTACCGCGAAGTCGCGGAAGACGAGTAACGCTGAGGGGATTCCACCCCCATGTGCCTGGTCGCATTCGCCCACCGCAGCCACCCCCGCTACCCGCTGGTGCTGGTGGCCAACCGCGATGAATTCTACAACCGCCCCACGGCACCCGCCGACTGGTGGCCCGATATCCCCGGCCTGCTTGCCGGGCGCGATTTGCAGGCTGGCGGCACCTGGCTGGGTGCTGCCAGCGACGGGCGCTGGGCACTGGTCACCAACTACCGCGAGGGGCAGGCCGCCCCCGGTGTTCGCTCCAGGGGTGAACTGCCCCTGGGGTATCTGGCCAAACCCGCTGACCCCGATCAGCTCACCGCCCTGGCCACCTACGGCGCGCACCTTGACAAGGAAGGTCACCACTACGGCGGCTTCAACCTGCTCGCCGGGTGTGGCGACAGGTTGCTGTATTGCTCCAACCGCCGCGACGGCTACCAGTTTCCCGAACCCGGCATCCACACCCTCAGCAACCACCTGCTTAACACCCCCTGGCCCAAGGCCGAACTGGCCCGCCTCAAGCTTATGGGCCTGCTGCGTAAAAAAGACTTTTCCATCGACGAGCTGCTAACCGTCCTGGCAGACCGCGCCCCCTTCGACGACCACAGCCTGCCACTCACCGGCGTAGGGCTGGAGATGGAACGGGTGCTGTCGCCGCCCTTTATTGTCAGCGATGGTTACGGCACCCGCTGCACCACCGCGCTGCTGGTGGATAACCGGGGGCATATGATTTTTGCCGAGCAGAACTTTGAGGATGGGGAGAAGGTGGGTGGGTTGAGGTTGTTTCAGTTTGATACGGGGGTGAATTAGTCGCAGCCCCATTCAATGACCCGAGTTGCGATCCACGGCATAAAGCGAAACAGAAAAACATTGCTTGCCACGCAAAACTGTGGAAGATTTGGTTCACTCAGGCAGTAACGGATCGCACGCAGCTCTTGAAGCGCGCTGCCGCAATTTCATCAATGGATATGAGAAAGGAGATTGTGTCATGGAAGCAGCCTTGCCCCCGATCCTAATCCCCCGGCATTGCCAAATCGGCCTTATTCATCAAGGGTTGTCAGGCCGATCGCCTGATTAACAGACTTTTACATTTCATACACGAGTACGGAGATCTGAATAGATGAAAATTGGCGCCGCAGGATTGATGAAACTAGCGGAAATGATTTGCGGCGATGATCCATTTCGAAGCTTCCCTTATAGAAGCTCATCACATTTAACCCGTTTTTTTGTAGGCCTTGATCTTGATTATGTCCACGATGGTTCAACTCGTCGGGTATGGGTAAACGACGTTCTCAAAGAATTAAATGATCGCAAGGCATTACAAGAAAATATGCCTTCTGCGGAAATGAAGAAGGTTATCGAACATCTTCTTCATCCAGATCACTTTTTGTTTAATGAAAATGTAGACCGGGAAAAATCAATTGAAGCGGTGGAAACCTGCTTGAAAACATATGATCTAACAATTGCTCAGCAATCTAATGGAATAGTGAAGCTGTGCCCTGCACACGGTCAATTTGTGTCATCTTCTTACGAAGTAGTTCCTGCGGAACAATTAATAAGCTTCAAGCCAAGCGTTTTTAATGTTCCAAGAAAACCTCAGAACGAAAAGTTGGTGTCTGTAATGATGCCTTTTAACGCAAGCTTTGCTGGTACATATGAAGCAGTGAGGCGCGTAGCCGAGTACATGCACTTAGATTGCCTTCGGGCAGATGATATCTGGGATAATTCTACATTCATGCAAGATATATTTGATTTAATATTTTGCGCAAAAGTCATAGTTGTAGATTTTACGGGAAGAAATCCCAACGTAATGTATGAAACAGGGATTGCGCATACACTTGGAAAAACTGTAATTCCAATCACTCAGTCTTTGGATGACATTCCATCGGATCTCGGTCACCATCGAGCATTGAAATATTTGCCAAATGAACAAGGTTATAAAGATCTGAGTAATGAGCTGTATAAAAGATTAAAGGTGATCTATAAGATCGAAATGTAATAAAGCGCTGCTGTACGACAGTTTTTCCCCTGCGCGCCAAAATAGCCGCAAAGTGCGGCGTTAGGAATAAAGAATAATGGCAGGATCAAAAATCATTCCTGAAAAAGTTACTAGGGCGTGTTAACACTAATTAATGCGTCAGCAATTAGGGCAAAATGTATGAAGAAAATGAACACCACATCGAGTTTTTCAAATCGTGTGAATATTCGCCTGAATCCCTTTAA
>Ga0209347_1002105_pt1 | contig 27777 bp, 23 predicted proteins | sample AutmiccommuBRH23_FD_187382 | JGI IMG/M metagenome (GOLD analysis project Ga0209347, IMG submission 187382) | Deep subsurface microbial communities from Mt. Terri, Switzerland - Autotrophic microbial communities BRH/23 (SPAdes) (version 2) | ecosystem: Environmental > Aquatic > Deep subsurface >...
CGAATACGGTCTTCCGTAGATATACCCGCCGCACCTTTAAAATACTTCTCTAAATACTTACCTACTTTTTCGTGTTTTAGGTCCTTTTCAGAAGGTAAGGTAGCAATAAGTCCCCCGGCGATATCCTGACTGAGTCTTGATATCTCATAGATTAGACGAGTTACATTATGCTTTACCACGTTTGCTAACATCGGGTCAACAAAATAGGCACCGGAAGGTGTACAACGTCCTTCACAGGAACAGGCCAGTGAACCTGAGTATAGGGTTTCAGTCAAATGAATCATCTCTGTTACTTTATCTTTAATATGAGATGCTTTACCTACACCGTTATATTCTGCAGCAGTGGCCGTCGCACCAATAATGACATCCGCCACTCCGCCCTTACAACCACCGTAATTTTGGCGGTGATAAGAAGCAAATCGTTCAACCAGCAAGCCGGCAAACTGCCATTCACCATACATAAATACCCGTTCCCAGGGAACAAATACATCTTCTAAAATGGTTATGGCCTCTCCGCCCACTATCCCATAAGTCGCATTACCTTGATCAATGGTTCCATATTTACGTTCATCATTACATTGACGTCCAAAAACATGTGTAATGCCTGGAGCATCCACCGGCACCGCACAGCACACTGCATAATCTTTATCTTCTTCCTTCAATGCAGTGGTCGGCATAATTAACAATTCATGAGAATTAACCACACCGGTCATATGCGCCTTTGCTCCACGAATGACAATCCCTTTATCATTTTTATCAACTACATGAACATACATATCCGGATCCTGCTGTTGACTGGGACTGAAACCCCTGTCACCTTTTGGATCTGTCATAGCGCCACAAATCATAATGTCACTCTCTTGAACATACTTCAACCACTCAACAAATCTTTCATGGTAATTCGTATTTAATTTTTGATCCATTTCATACGTTACTGTATACGTTGCATTCATTGCATCGAATCCCACACAACGCTGAAAACAACTACCTGTTTGCTGAGCAATCAAACGAAGCATCTTTACTTTTTTCAACAGGTCTTCAATGCTTTGATGAATATGTGTAAACCTGCTAATTTTTTTACCGGTTAAATGCGAAGTTGCTGATACAAGATCCTCAGCAATAGGATCATGAGCCAAGTCATAAGTCAAAGCAGCCGCATTAATATGCGGTTGAAATATCGGGTTTTCCAACATATCTGTGATCTGCTCGCCAAAAGCATAAACAACTGTATTAAGCTTCTTTAAGCTTTCTTTATATTCCGCTCCTGTCATCATTAATAACCACTCCTTTCCTGATTCAGGTTCTAATTCATCATGTTAATCAAGATACTACAAAATCTAAAAAACCGAACCACTTCTGCCATCATTAGCAGTTTGTGATTAAGCTAATAGATGGCTTGCTATGACAACCCTCTGAATCTGATTGGTTCCCTCTACTATTTGCAGAAGTTTAGCATCCCGCATTTTCTTCTCCAAAGGATATTCCTTCATATAACCGGATCCCCCAAGGATTTGAATTGCATCAACACAAACACTCATACATACATCCGTGCCGAAGCATTTGGCCATGGCACCAACAGCTCCCGCTCTCGGATCACCGGCATCCGACAGACATGCACCCTTATAAACCAGTTGACGGGCAGCTTCTATCTTCATCGCCATGTCGGCCATCATGAATTGCAGCCCTTGAAAATGTGCAATGGGTTTACCAAACTGAACACGTTGCTTTGAATATTCTATTGCGTAATCTAAAGCTCCCTGAGCCATACCTACTCCAATAGCACCGACTATGGGCCTGGTTTTATCCAGCGTCTTCATGGCTATCTTAAAGCCTTCGCCTTCTTTTCCTAACAGATTTTCCTTGGGGATCTTAACATCTTCGAAAATTACTTCAGAAGACATATTTCCCCGAAAACCCATTTTATCTTCATGTTTACCAATAGAAACTCCTTCCCAGTCCATTTCTAGGATGAAAGCAGTAATCCCCTTGAGTCCTTTTGTCGCATCTGTTGTCGCAAAAAGGGTCATTAAACCGGATCTTTCCGCAAAAGTGATAAATCTTTTTGTACCATTGACTAAGTAATAATCCCCCATATCAACAGCCTTAGTCTTTATCCCGGCCGCATCAGAACCTGCGTCGGGTTCGGTTAAACCAAAACAAATATAGGATTCAGAGTTTGCTACCATGGAAATGTATTTTTGTTTTTGCTGCTCATTACCGGCAATGAGAATTGGGGTGGCACCAAGTTCGTGGCTAGCTGCTATCATTGCACTGTTACCATCCACCATCGCCAGTTGTTCAGCAACAATACACGCATCTAAAATAGTCCCGCTTCCTCCACCATATTCCTCCGGGTAAGGTAAGGAAATGATTCCCTGCTTCACAAAAAGATCAAATATCTCCTCCGGAAAAATACCTTCTCGATCAATTTTTTCTACATGTGGTTTTATTTTCTCCTCAGCAAGGCGCCGTACCATCTCTTGTAACATTTTCTGTTCTTCTGTAAGATCATATTGTGTCAAAATAATCACTCCCCTTTACAAAATTATTCCTTAAAGACTATAATGCAGAAATTACCTCCGATTGCTTTATTATGGCATAAGCAGCATTATTAGCTCCCTTTACCTACCCTAGACCGGTCTCTCCTCTAGACTGGCAGGTCGGCTTAGCAAGCGGAATCTTGATGTAACAAAAGTCTCAGTCTTTTGATTATCTCCCCAGACAAATCCCTTGGCTCAACACTTGCGCCATCTATTGAAAGGCCAGCAACGCTGATTTCCGGTCCCATGTGAAAAGGTCTTGAAGCACAATCTACTGGACAGCCGCTGATTACCAGCAAAACATCCCCCTTATCATCCTTGCTATTTACAAATTGAACATTGTCAAGCTGTTTTTTTACAGCTTCCATAATAAATGGACCATGAATTAACGGGTTACAATGCCCGCAGTATTTTATAGCAACTTTCACTAAAACATTAGACCTCCTCTCTAGATTAAATTATCAAATTATTCCGAAGAATGTTTCAAAGAACCACACAGGAACAATTATCATGAATTATATTGATTAGAAGTAAGACCTAGAGAGTATTTTTCTAATATATATTTAGAAAAAATATAATATCAGAGATATAATGATAGTTTTTAGGGAACAGCTTTTTCAATATTAATTGGATTAGGTTGTTTCCTTTAATTTCTGGTAGGGTTTACGCAGGCAAAACAGGAAAGTTCTTGATTCTATTTGTTTGTATAGTCATAAAAGCCTTTGCCGGATTTCACCCCATAATGTCCAGCTTCAACCAATTTGTTCAGGATTGGACAAGGAAAGTACTTTTGATCACCGTAACCCTCATACATGACATTGAAAACAGATAAAAGAGTATCCAATCCAATGAAATCAGATAATTCTAAAGGTCCCATAGGATGGCCCATTGCCAATTTCATACCTTTGTCGATATCTTCCGCAGATCCCTTTCCTTCCATATAACAGTAATATGCCTCATTTAGCATAGGAAGCAGTATTCTATTTAAAAGGAACGCTGGGTAATCTTTTGCTACTACAACCTCTTTACCGACTTTTCCTACAACTTCTTTTATACTGTCTAAAATTACATCTTCTGTCTGAAGACCAGGAATAATTTCTACAACTTTCATTGTTTGCACGGGATTGAAGAAGTGCATGCCAATAAATTTTTCCGGTTTTTCTGTAAATGATGCAAGTTTAGTGATAGAAATAGATGAAGTGTTAGATGCTAAAATAGAATCCTCGCTAATAAACTCATCTATTTCTCTAAAAATCTTTTCTTTTATAGCAGCGTTTTCAGTAGCAGCTTCAATCACTAAATCCGCCTGAGATATTTTATTTAACGCTGTAACCGGGTATAACCTAGACAAAATTTCTTGCACCTGATCTTCTGCAATTTTACCTTTACTAACTTTCTTAGCCAGATTTTTTTTGATTTTTGCCATACCTTTTTGTACCAGTTCCTCGTTTAGATCACGCATATAAGTTATAAAACCTGCTTCAGCAAATACCTGGGCTATTCCATGCCCCATAATCCCGGCACCAACCACAAACACCGTTTTTACTTCTTTCAATCGTACTCCCCCCTATGATTTTACTTCGCAAATGCCTACAAAAAATTATTTACCCTGAAAATTAGCCCTTCTTTTCTCAAAAAAGGCCTTGGGACCTTCCTTACCATCTTCACTAGCCAAGGCTACATTTAACCCGGCTTTTTCAATTTTAATACCTTCATCAATAGTAGTTTCCATACCCTCGGTCACTGCCTTAAGAATTTCTCGAATGGCAATGGGGGCTCCTTGAGCTAACCGGGCCGCAAGAGCTTTCGCCTCCGGCAGAACCTGCTCAGCCGGTACGACTTTATTTACCAAACCACAGTTTAGAGCTTCTTCAGCGCTCAAAGGCTGCCCTGTAAGCATTATTTCTAAAGCCTTTGTTTTACCAATCAACCTGGGCAGACGCTGTGTACCGCCCCAGCCGGGAATAATACCTAAATTAACCTCAGGAAGACCTATTTTTGCCAAATCAGATAAAATTCTCAAGTGACAGGCCAAAGCAAGCTCGTTTCCCCCGCCAAAGGCACTTCCTTGAATGGCGGCTATGACCGGTTTAGGGTATTTTTCAATCTTTAGAAATACGTCATGGCCTTCAATCTCCGGTTTGATTCCTGCCTGCATGGAGGCAAATTCACTAATATCAGCTCCGGCGGAAAAGAGTTTATCTCCCGTCCCAGTGATCACAATTGTCCGAATCTCACTATCTTTCAGGCATTCATCCAATAAAGTGTTTATATCTTTAAGGACTCCCTGTCCTAAGGCATTGGCAGGCGGATAGTTAATTGCAGCTAATACATAACCATTTTCTTTCTCAACCACCAAATTTCTATACTCCATTTAACATTTCTCCTCCCTTTTTCAACGGCAAAGTCTAAAGTTAGGAAGAGTAGCGGAAAAACTACCTCCTAAATGAACCCCAACTATTTGCTATAATCGTAAAACCCTTTTCCAGTTTTTCTACCAAACTCTCCCAAAGCATATTTTTCAACAATTGAAGGGCTGGGCTTATCTGCCGGGTTTTGACTTTCATGGTAGTGCTCCATAAAGATATGGTATAAAAGGTCTATTCCTGAAAAGTCCATTAAGGTAAAAGGCCCCATGGGATGGCCGAGAGCATTTACCACTGCAGTGTCAATATCCTCGGCATTGGCAATCCCCTGATCAAGCAGGAACAATGCTTCTTTATTTATTGCTTCGAGAATACGGTTTACAAGGAACCCATAGATTTCTTTTTTTAGCAAAACTGGTTTCTTCTCCAGTCTTCGGGAAAGTTCCATGGTAATTTCCGCAGTTTCATCGGAAACATGGGGACCTTTGACTACTTCAACTAATTTCATTGCCAGAGCCGGGTTGAAAAAATGCATGTTAACAACCTTATCAGGCCGGCTGGTGGCGTCCGCAAGTTTTGAACTCACTATAGAAGAACTGTTGGTAGCTAAAATAGTGTCGGGTTTACAGATTTCATCCAACTGGGAAAAAATCTTTCTTTTGATGTCAATCTTTTCAATTACGGCTTCAATGACATAATCGGCATCCTCGGCAGCATCTATTAAACTGCTGCTAAAGGAAATTTTTTCCCTGGCCATCTCAGCCTTTTCCTTATTAAGCTTACCTTTTTCAACTCTCTCCGCAAGGTAGTTATTAGCAAACTGTTCCGCTTTCCTTAAAACTTCTTCGGAAACATCGGTACAAGTAACTTTATACCCGGATAAGGCCGCTTTAAGGGCGATTTGATGCCCCATATTTCCTGCGCCAACTACACAAATATTTTTGATATCTTCTATTTTCATGTTTAAACACCCCAATTAAAGACTTTCAATAATAGTAGCAACACCCTGGCCGCCGCCGCAGCAGGCTGTGATCAAGGCATATCTGCCGTTTCTTCTCTTTAATTCATAAATGGCCTTTACGACAAGAATGGCAAGTGACCCCCCAACAGGATGCCCTAAAGCAATGGCTCCACCGTTAGGATTAACTTTATCCCCATCGCGCCAATCAATACCAAGGTCGCGGCAGCAAGCAATGCTTTGGGAAGCAAAAGCCTCATTCATCTCAATTACATCGAAGTCATCAATAGTAAGGCCTGTTTTCTGAAGCACCTTTTGCGTTGCAGGCACAGGACCCATTCCCATAATATTAGGGTCTACTGCTCCATAAGCGAATCCTTTAACAGAAACCAAAGGTTTAAGACTTAACTCTTCTGCCTTTTCCTTGGACATAATAACTACTGCACCGGCTCCATCATTAATACCCGAGGAGTTACCTGCAGTTACTGTACCATCGGGTTTAAATACGGGTCGAAGTTTTGCTAACTTTTCCCGCGTTGTGCCAAACCTGGGATGCTCATCCTGGCTAAAAATGATGGGATCACTCTTTCTCTGCGGAATTGTTACAGATACTATTTGTTCTTTAAAACGACCTTCTTCTATAGCCCGCTGTGCTTTTTTCTGACTAAGATAACTAAATTCATCCTGCTCTTCACGGGAAACCTGCCATCTTTCAGCTATATTTTCGGCAGTAATTCCCATGGGCGGATCTCCAATTTCTTCAGGAGCCAACGGCAAGACCTCAAGCCAATTCGGCGCATTCCATTGATAGCCCATACTTGGCTTTTCAAGGATATATGGCTTCCTAGTCATACTTTCAACGCCGCCAGCCAAATATACATCTCCCGCACCACCTTGGATATGAACGGCCGCAACGTTAATTGCCGTGGATCCGGAACCACATTGACGGTCAACAGTTAGCCCAGGAATACTCAGTGGCAAACCAGCCTTTAACAAGGCCATACGGGCCATACAATTTACAGCACCCATGACATTGCCAAAAATTACGTCATCAATACTTTCATAATCTTTTAAACCGCTGCGTTCTAAAGCTTCTTTCATGACTAATGCAGCGAAATTTTCAGGAGGAACATCCTGAAGGCCACCATTTAATTTGCCTATCGGAGTCCTTGCTGCTCCAACAATTACAGCTTCTCGCATAAACCTCACTCCTTTTGAAAAAATATTCCTGTATTTATTTAAGCGGTTAGTGAAACATGTGATAACCTTTACACGTGGTTACACAGAATAACAGCAGCAATAATTACTGTGCCGTGATGGCACCGTCCACCGGCAAGCTAATGCCGGTAACGTACGATGAAACAGGGGAGCAGAGCCACTTGACCGCTTGGGCAAGCTCCTCAGGATTGCCATACCGCCCCATTGGTATCCTGGGATTTTCCTCGGCCATAGGAATTCCAGCTTCTGCATAGAATCGCTCTTGCAACGGCGTTTTAATACTACCGGGACAAACAGCGTTGATTCGAATGCCCGTACGCGCATTGTCCAGGGCTGCACTCTTTGTCAAGCCAATTACACCATGCTTGCTTGCGCTGTAAGCCCCTGCGTTCGGTGAAGCGACCAAACCCTGAACAGAAGCAATATTAACGATTGCTCCAGAACTTTTTTTGAGCATAGCAGCAATTTCATACTTCATACACAAAAATGTACCTTTTAGATTTATGTCCACTACTCGGTTAAACTCAGCTATTTCCTGCTCTTCCAGACGGACTGGTTTCCCAATGACACCAGCGTTATTTACAGCACAATCCAACTGACCGTATCGTTCCATAATCCGATCGACTAGACTTTTCACCTGGTCTGGCTGAGTCACATCGGTCTTGATGAAAGTGGCTTCTCCACCTTCCTCCCTAATCAAAGCTACCGTTTCATTACCGCCCTGTTCTGTGACATCAGCTACCGTGACCTTCCCCCCTGCCTGTGCCAATAAAATTGCACATGCACGTCCAATTCCAGATCCTCCACCAGTAACCAACACGACCTTATCCTGTAATTCGCTCATATCAATCTCCCTCGACCGACGAGTCGGTTTAGATATATTTTATCAGCCCAATAAAAATTTGTCAATCCTTATAATTTTCAAAATTTTCTGTTGCAAAAGGTTAAAGAGACCTGCAAGTGACAGTGGTTATCCTTCCTATCTCATCAACTAATCTAACAATACTCTTTATTCATCTAATCTCGTTTTTGTTATTCGTTAAAACGCAAACCACACCGTTCCAATATGGTGCGGTTTAATTTAGGCTACCTACTCTCCGCCATAGTATTAACTCATTAATTATATGTTATAGTTAAGTTGCTTGAAATTCTCTGAACAGTATTGACTTGGGGAGTCAATTGCTTGTATACTGGTTTTAGACTGACCAGTCAGCCGAAAGGATTATTTGAATTTCCCGCATACGGGCACTAAGAAACGAGCTGACTATTAAACTTTGTCTCAATACGGGGAAACGGGGAAGTCGCAATCGCCCCCTTACATAGCATCAAACGTGCCCCGGTCATTGGCTATTACTGCGCTATTGTGAATTAAAATCAATTAATTGGGGGAATGTCAGAGTGGATATTACAGAAACAGGAACGCACAAAGTAGCTCTCGTAACAGGTGCCGCAAGCGGAATAGGAAAAGAGATTGCCCTAACCCTTGCGCGAAACGGAATGGCAGTGGGAGTCTTTGATCTCTCACCCAATGTAATAGATACCTGTAATGAAATTCAAGCATTGGGTATCCCCAGTAAGGCCGTTATAGGCGATGTTACCAAAGAAGAGGATGTTGAAAAGGCACATAAAACTATAGTCGAAGCATTGGGCCCGGTGGATGTGCTTTCTAATAACGCCGGCATTGGATATATGAAACCGTTTATCGAAACCGGCACTGCAGAATGGGAAGCTATTTTCGCCGTAAACGTACACGGAGCTTTCTTTTTCAGCCGCAGCGTACTTCCCGGCATGATGGAGCGACGGAGTGGAGTGATCATAAATATGGCCTCCAAATGGGGCTTGGCTGGGGCTAAGAATCGCGTTCCCTATACTGCAACTAAACATGCCCTGGTTGGCATGACCCGAGCTCTTTCCGAGGAATATAAATCATACGGTATTCGCGTGCTAGCTGTGTGCCCCGGCCCAACAGTAACAGGAATGGCTGTTAAGGCAAACCATGAAGGTTGGATGCACCCCGGCAACGTGGCTGATGTAGTAGCATTCCTCTGCGAACCGGCAGCTGAATGCATATATGGGACAACCATCGAAATTCCAGGGTGGGGAACATCCCCAGACCAGTGATAAAGGCCATTTAGCATTTTGTAGCAAAGTTTTTTGTCGGGGCGGCAAGCTTTAGCCCATTAGTTTTTGCCACCGAGCATTTGTACCTATACTTATTTATTATTTGTAGGAAAGGAACCCATCATCAACAGGAATTGTTTGACCATTTATTGCTTCTGATTCTTCGTTAAATAGGAACAGAACAACATCAGCAACTTTCTCTGGCATTATCATTGCTTTTCGCATATGTTGACTGCCAAAATGTTTTATCTTTGCCGAATCGCCCGAGAACAGAGGAATTTGGACAAATCCGGGAGCAACTCCCACCACACGAATACCATACTGAGCAAGCTCTAAAGCACCTGATTTCGTCATCATGATAATGGCACCCTTGGCAGCATGATATCCAAAAGTGCCAATCGCTGCTGAATAACCATAAATTGACGCAGTATTGACAATAGTTCCCTTTACTCCAAGTTCTACCATTTTTTTTGCTGCATAATACATCCCGTAATATACACCATGCTGGTCAACGTTGATGACCTTGTGATAGGTTTCCGGATCATGTTCTAAAAAAGGTTTATTTATTGCGATACCGGCATTATTAAAAATACCGTTAAGCGTTCCATTTTTTTCCACCACATTCTCAATCATTTCTCTTACTTCTAGATTATTTGAAACGTCTACTCTATAGTAGGAAGACTTTCCCCCTTTTCCTTGAATCAGTTCAGTGGTTTCCTTTGCTGTGGATTCATTAATGTCGGTAGACACTACAATTGCTCCTTCAGAAGCTAATTTTTTAGCCGTCGAGCGTCCGATTCCGCTACCGGCACCGGTAATAACAAATACCTTATCTCTTAATTTCATTATCTACCTCACTCCTTATTTAAATCAGGCAGGCTCTTTTTCAAGAATGCTAGGGTCTTGTCAACTTGAGTTTCGGTCTTTCCTTCTAAAATCTCCTTGTCACCATTTGAAGATTTTTTCTTGTTGCCACCACCCATTAAAAAGGAAAGGCGATCCTGAGCTGACATTTTGCTATCCGGTATTGCTACCTTTTTAGGGCGTAATCGTACGGGCCCAATGTTTAAAATATTAACTAAATTGATAGGCCCTTTGAACTTGGACTCCAGTTCTTGCCTGTCAATTGGTGTAACAATTACCGGCTTACCCTTGTTTTCTTTAATACGGCTATGCACCGAAATATACCGCGGTTGATTCGCTGCAATATCCACCGATGCCACAGCAGGTAAAGTAACTCTTAGCCGTTGCCGGTTTCCTCGGGTTAGTTTACGCTCGACTTCCATGTTTGACTGTCCCGCAATTATCGACAAGCCAATTGCTCTGGACACGTAAGGAATACTCAATAATTCTGCTAAAATGGGGGCCACTTGGCCAGACTCAAAATCTGTGTTAACATCACCACAAAGAACTAAATCCGCCCCAACTTCTCTAATAAAATCACTAATGATTAAAGAACAACCATACGAATCCATAGGCTCCCAGTCAGAAACCTGTAGATAAACGGCTTTGTCAATTTCAAAGCAGAAGCAAGATTCTAACACCCATTGATAATCAGGCGGGCCTGCCATTACCACTGTAACTTCTACATCGCCGCATTCCTGCTTAAATCGTTGAGCTTCCTCCAGTGCACAGCGGTCAGAATAGTTTACCGCTTCAATGACAGGACCTTTGGTGCCTGTCGCAATTTTGCCGTCGGTCAATTTAACACTAACAGGCGATTCTGAAAAAAAAGAACTGCTGACACATACTACAATTTTTAGCATTTTAGTCACAATATCACCTACCTATATTATGCGAACACTTCAATGATATCTTTTATCTCCAATTGATTTAATCCTTTAAAAGAAATGGCGTTTTCAAGCATGGTGTAGCAATATGGACAGGCTGTAATAATCATGTCAGGTTCAAGCTGTTGAATCTCTTCTAAACGAAAATAATTAACACGTTCCCCTGTCTGAGCTTCCAACCACATCTGACCGCCGCCTCCGCCGCAACATAGTGCATTATCACGGTTCCGGCCGGCTTCAACACAATCAAAACCCGAAAAAGATTTTATTACCGAGCGTACGGGTTCATATATATTGTTATATCTGCCCAAATAACATGGGTCGTGATAAACCACTTTTTTCTTATTGTGTTCGGGAACCTCAAGCCTGCCCTGCTGCAACAATTCTGAAATGACTTCACTATGGTGCCTAACTTCCATCTCCAACCCAAGTTTAGGGTACTCATTCTTTAACATGTGGTAACAGTGTGGACAATGGGTAACAAGGGTAAAGCCGGCATATTTTTCTAGGTGCAGGATGTTATCGTTGACTATTTTCTGATAAAGTCCTTCCTCGCCCAGGCGGCGAGCAGGGTCACCACAGCAGCCTATGTCGCTGTCAATAACATCGTAGTCTACGCCGGCTTTCTTTAACACCTGAACAAATGAAGAGGCAATGTCACGTAATCGAAGATCATTGTTGATTGAACATCCTGGCCAATATACAAAGCTCGCAGGTGCAGAAGCACCTTTTTTACCTGATAACTTCTCCCTGTTTTCTGCTCTTTGTTTGGGTGTAATCCCCCAGGGATCACCCGTATATTCCAGATTTTCTAAAGCCGTGGCTGCGGTAGATGGCAGGTGCCCGCTGGTAGTTGTATAAGTGCGTAAACTCCTGATAATATTCTGATGATTAATCGATACTGGACATTTCTCAGTACAATACCCGCATGTAGTGCAATTCCAAAAATCAATACTACTAGCGTCTAGTGCACCATGCTTGTTTAGTTCGTTTCGTATATTTTGAATTGCATTTTTGGGGGATAATTGTTTTCCAGTCAACACCGCCGGGCAGATTTCTTCACATCTGCCGCAAGAAGTACAGGAGTATACTTCAACAAGGTCCTTTCCCGTTAAGTCCCCAGCATTTCTGGTCCCCAAGTAGTTTCTCTGCTCTATATCGGAAAGAACCGGCAAATCTTTGACCTTACCGGGATAATCACTGGTTACAATATTAAAAGGAGCAGCTAAAATATGGGATAGTTTAGTGAACGGAACCAGAAGGATCAGGGCAAAAGCCAGAAAAAGATGCCCTAACCATAACCCAAAGTGAACTGAAGTGAGAGTCTCAACTGAAATACGCGTGAATAGCAAACTAGCAGCCGAACCTATAGGTGACCAGCTTTCCCACTGCCCGCTATAAGCAATACGTAACCCCTCAAGCAAAAAACCACTAATAATTATGCCAATAAGTATGACCAGAAGTGCTAAATCCATCGCATTGTTGGAAAGGTATTTGGGCTTGTCGAACATTCGCCGCCAAAAAGCTAACAAAAGGCCCGCTAATAATACCACGCCAAACAGGTCAGCCACCAAGGAAAAGACAGTATAAAAACGGCCTTCTAAGAAATGCAGTGGAGTATCAGCCTCTAACCCTACCAACAATGTGATTATAAACAGGACTGTAAACCCGGCCAAAATCAACATGTGCATTATTCCAGCGCGGCGGTCCTCAAACAGCGATTTTTGACCAATAACGTAAAGGACTAACTTGTGAACTGCCTGTGACTTATCTGAAATCTGATCCTTTTTGTTTTTGACCCAACGGCTTATTATCTGATAAGCAACACGAGCGTAAATTATCGTGGCAATTGCCGTCAGGACATACATCAGATAAATGGCCCAAGCGGGTACATTGAAATATATTTCTCTGGCTATCATTATTAACATCCTTTTTCGCTAGTTTTATTAGTCTTTTAACTTATCAATAAGAAGAGGCACAAATTCATGTACATCTGCCACAATTCCTAAATCTGCTTTTTGCATTACAGGAGCTTTTTTGTCCTTATTTACGGCTATAACCTTTTCTACATTTTTCAATCCCATGACATGCTGGCTGGCCCCGGAGATTCCTAGGGCTATATACAACTTAGGACTTACTGTCTTACCTGTTTGGCCTACTAAACGCTCCCTTTCGATATAGCCCAAATCCATCGCCATCCTGGACCCGGCTACGGAGCCTCCAACTGCCGCAGCCAGATCTTCCACGAGACCCCAATTGTCCTTTTCCCCTAACCCCTTGCCTCCTGCTACAATAATATCTGCTTCAGCGATATCGATGGTAGTCGGATCTCCTTTAGTAAATTCGATGGTTTCAACCTGGCGGCAAAGCGGCGTAAGTTCAATATCCAGAGACTCAATCTCTACATTTACCTGGGAAGAACCAGCTTGCTCCAAGCCGATAATGTCTGGTTTGACAGTAGTAATCTGTACCTCTCCTGCTGCTGCACAGACAGCTTGTGCTTTACCGTTAAATATTTGCTTAATAAACTCAAGTCTGCCTTCCCTGTTTGTTTTTATATCCGTACAGTTACTAACCAGCCCTGTTTTAATGCGAGTAGCAACTCTTGGAGCAAAATCATTGCCGTTTGGTGTAGCCCCGATTAGTATGGCCAGAGGTTTTTTTTCAGTAACTGCCCGGGTTAGAATTTCAGTAAAAATCTCCGAATGATAGTGTTCTAAGCAGTCGTCTTCCGCTATATAGATTTTTTGGGCACCATATTTGATAAATTCTTGCACTATTTTGGGCGTTAAGAAACCTGGGGGGCCCAAGGCAACAGCGCATGCTGTGGCTTTTAAGGTCTTACCTAATCTAACAGCTTCACCAAGGAGTTCCAGTGAAACCGTCTCAATTTTATCCCCCAATTGTTCAATGACAACCCAGATTTCACTTGACATAATCCGTGTTCACCCTTTGCTTATGACGAAATTTCGTGAGACAAACACATTGCTTTAGCCTGCTGCTACGAGAAAGACCGAGCAGCTTTATGAGCTTCATAGACGGCATTAATAATAGCACGAGGTGCTGCACAATCTCCTGCTCTGTATAATTGTCCAACTTTTCCTTTCAAATCTTTATAGAGTCCTTCATTGGCTTTACTGCCCATAGCCAATACTACATAATCGACATCCTCTATAAAACTTTCCTCCCCGGAAAAGACATTCATCAGTTTTAAACTGCTTTCTTCAATTTCAACTGCATAATTCATTGGCACCATGTTCACGCCTTTGATGTGCAGTCTTTGCAGCAGCGGAGGCAGTGACCCAAAATATATTCCCTGTCCTACAGACAATGCCCTTGTTACTATGGTAACCTCATTTTCATTATCAGCTAAGAATTCAGCAGTAACAGGCCCGTGAAAATCCCCATCCGGCTGGTCATCAATTATCACTATATTGGTGTTTTGGGGAGGATTGGTTAGCGCTTCCCATGTTGTGATAACATGATTTTGGTTTACCCCGGGCATTTTCTCCACCGTTGGACGACCCGAATAATAACCGGCACGAAGTGGTGTAGAGCCTGTAGCTAATATCACCGCATCTGGTTGTTCAGCCAGCACCATTTCAGAGGTTGCTTCCGTATTTAGGCGGACTTCCACTTTCAGGTTTTCAACTTGCTTGGTCAAAAAACGAATTACCCCTGCCAGCTCTTGACGGTCTTCCGGTATAGATGCCAGGTTTGCCTGTCCTCCAAGACAGTCCTGTTTTTCAAATAGGGTGACCCGGGCTCCTCTAAGGGCAGCGACCCTTGCTGCTTCCAAACCTCCTGGCCCGCCGCCTACAACTACTACACGCTTACCCACGGCATCTCGCTCAAGCGTCCCAATTCCCCACCTTTTTTCTTCACCTACAGCAGCATTTTGAATGCAGCCTAATGAAACAAGCTTCATCATCCTGTTATGACAGCCAAGATTACAGGCAACACAAGTCCGAATATCATCCAGACGTCCTTCTTTGGCCTTGTTCGGCCATTCCGGATCAGCTATCAAAGCGCGCACCATAGCTACACCGTCCGCATGTCCATCGTTAATTATTTTTTCTGCCTGAACAGGGTCATTTACCCGGTTGGCGGTGAAAACCGGAACGTCAACCACTTCCCGTATTGCAGAGGCCAGCGGAACCAAGATGCCAAGCGGATGGCTCATATCAGCGGCATGCAGGTGCCTGTGAGCATAGGTGGCAGCTGTAACATGATAATAGTGCACCTTATCTCCAATCATTTGGGCAATTTCCCTTGTATCATCGATGGTTAAGCCGCCATCAATGAAATCATCACCTTGAAACTTTAATCCAATAAGAAAGTCATCCCCTCCGGTTTCTCTAACTATATCAATTACTGTTCTTAGCAGCCTAGTCCTGTTTTCAACACTGCCTCCGTACTCATCTGTTCTTTTATTTGTATGGGGGGATAAAAACTGCCCCATCAAATACCCTTGGGAAGTATAAACTTGAACTCCATCAAAACCACCTTGTTTGGCAATTTCAACGGATCTTCTTATTGATTCAAAATATTCCTCAATATCTTCTCTTTCCATTTCTTTTGGTGTCTCTTTCCAGTAGGGAGAAGTAATGGCTGATGGCGCCCAAATCGGTTCCCGGGTAAAGTGTCCTTGCATTTCCCGACCCAGGTGGCCAAGTTGCAATACAATTTTGGCGCCATACTCATGAACTCTACTGGTCATTGACTGGTACCAAGGTATAGCTTCATCACATATTAAATTCAAATGTGAAAAAATCATGGCAGTACGATGCACCTCAGTACCCCCAACTTCAATCAGGGCGGCCCCGCCTTTAGCTCGTTCAACAAAATAATCCACCTGTTGTTCCGTAGGTAGATGTTTCTCACTTGTCATAGTACCTGTACCGTGTGGTCCAAAAATAATACGATTTTTCAGGGTTACCGGGCCAACTTGGATTTCACTAAATAAATGATTTAGTTCCACACAATATACCTCCTATAATGGTTCTCATTATTATCAATAACTAAAAATCCGGATTTTCTTAACTGAGAATGTTACTGCTTAAATCCTGAGCTCATGGCCTGTGCCCCGCAGGTAAATACAGTTCAGTATTTTTTCGATAATCCAAAAAATTTTCTTTGGTGAACTTAATTCCACCCGGCGGTACGCATCGCTCGCAGGGCAAAGGTCAAGGCAAGAGCGAGACCTCCGGCGTACCCGCAGTTAAATATATTCCCTGCATCAGCCCCGGCTGCCAGCAGTCCGGGAATTGGACGACCGTGCCGGTTTAGAACACGAGCGTGGTCATCAACCCGTAAACCACCGTGGGTGAAAGTTATGGCAGGCTCTACCACAAGAGCATAGTAAGGTGGCTCATCCAAGGGCCTGTAATCATGAGATCGAGGTGGCTGCAGCTGTTCAGGACATTCTCGAGCCGCACGGTTATATTCAGTAATGTTAGAAACCACAGTCTCGCCGTCAAATCCCCAGCTCGTAGCGGGGTCCTTCAGCTCATCTAAATCGTCAACCTTTATTCCCTGGGCTCCGTGCTCCAGGGCTACCTCCAGCCGGTCCTCTACCTCCGCGTCCAGAACAAAGGCCTGCAGCACATGTTCACGCTGAATATATTCATCCCATACTAAAAGCCCTCGGGCATTCGGCTCGAATACCAGCATATTCGAACTGCGGAAGTCCCCTTGTGTTTCGTCTGTAAAGCGTTTACCTGCTTCGTTAAAAAGCAGCGAATAATCGCTTTGATACTGTGAAAACCGCACGAAGGTATTTGGGTTGTCCCAAGTTATTTTTGAAGGTGAAAAAACCAAATGCCCGTAAAAACCTAAGTTCTCACCGGCCCATGTGCCGCCTGCCTGCAGGCCAAGGCGGATTCCATCACCGTTACTGCAGGGATTTGATCGCAAAGGGATGGATCGGGCGTTTGGATGAATACGTTCTTCCCGTAATCCAGGGTCAGCCTGATAACCTCCCGTAGCCAGCAACGTCCACTGTGACCGAACCTCTATCAGTTCGCCCTCCTCAACGATACGCGCTCCCTCAACCCGCCCGTGGGCATCAACAATTAATTCCTTTACTTTCGCACCAAGCGCCACATGTCCACCAGCTGATTGAATAGTTGTAGCACACTGGCGCTGATGACCAAGTACATTAAATTGATAACCGCGGCCATGCAAAACCGGTGTCGGCCCGGACTGCAAAAAATCGCCCCGGCGCAGCCACTCCGCACCCTCAGCAAAATGGTCAAATATTACCCTTTGGAGATGAGGGTCACCATCATCCCAGCCTCGCAGCACAAGAGGATCGGGAACCGTCCAAAGAAAGCCCGCATGCTGACCCGAACCGCCAATTTCTTCTGCCTTTTCTACTAACAGAACTCGCGCTCCCGCCTCAGCAGCACGTCCGCCTGCAGAAAGTCCGGCCATTCCTGCACCAATGACAAGTAAATCAAATTCCAATTTTACGGTATCCATAATTAGATCCTCCTCCATGTAAAAGTAATTACTTTTTCAGGAGATTTTACAAGCGAATGCCGGCGGTCAAACCACCGTCTACCACTACAGTTGAACCCGTCGCCATAGGCCAACGCGTCAGATCAATAACCACCTGCGCAATGTCCTTAGGAAGCCCGGACTTACCCAGCGGAACATATTGACTCACGAAAGACTCAGTGTTATCCAGCGTTTTTGTCATACTAGTATCTATAACACCCGGACAAATAGCAATTACCCTTACCCCAGCGGGTGCCAAATCCATGGCTGCCGCCTTTGTGAGCATCACTAAACCACCTTTAGTAGCACAATAACTTGCTCGGTTAGTGAGGCCAACCAGACCGGAAACGGAGGCCATGTTAATGATTAAGCCGCCACGACCTGTGCCGGCCATGGCACGGCCAACCTCCCGTATTAAATAAAAGGGGCCGGAAAGATTAGTGCGTAGGCTCGTCTCCCACTCATCGTCCGTTTCTTCTAAAACTGAGCGTGTCCAGCGTATGCCGGCGTTATTAACCAAAAGTTCCAATTCGTTCGGGTCTAGCTCCTGCATCAGCTTTCTGGCAAATGATGAATTCCCCACGTCCGCAATACGGGTGATCACCCCCGTGCGGCCTGTTTCTGCTTTAAGCTGGTCAAGACCGGCTTCATCCACGTCAACAGCTATCACTGTGTATCCTTCATCCACTAGGCGATTCACTATAGCACGCCCGATACCCCGCGCTGCTCCCGTGACAATAGCCATCCGCTTCATGTTAGTCAACACCCTCCACCTCCTGTGCAATATCTGCTAATGTCAAAATATCCGGTCATTTCATCAATGACGGCAACCACAGGGCTATCTGGGGGAAAACCAATAGTAGAATCACCACAGCCAGTTCCAATAGAACAAACATTAAACTGCCTTTGAATGTTTGAACCAGGTCGATCTCAGGTGCGATAGCATTGATGGCATAAGCAACTAGTCCAAACGGCGGGCTAAGCAACCCTATCTCTATCATGGCTACAACTATGACACCAAACCAGAGCCCGCTATAGCCCAATTCAAGTACGACAGGGTAGTATATGGGTATAGTTAAGAGCATAATGGTGACCCCATCAAGAAACATTCCCAAGATAAAAAAGGTAGCTATCATTCCCAGCATAATGACAAAAGATGGCATATGCGAACCAATAAGAGTTTGGGAAATGGTTTGTGGGAGTCCTGCTAAAATCAAAAACTTTGAAAACACGTATGCTCCAAGAATTAGAAAGAAAAGCGATACGGTTATCGTAGCAGATTCAACGCAAGCATCGACGAACTTTTTTACGAAATCTTTCCTAGCTTTTATGGCAAGCAGCACCAAAGCTATCAAGGCACCCCATGCCGCGGATTCGTTTGCAGTGAAAAAACCGGTAAAGATACCAATAAAAATAGTGCCAAAAATCAATATTATACCCCATATCTGAGGTATGACACTAAATCGTTGTTTCCAACTAAAGGTCTCCTTAACTAAAGGTGCCGCGTTAGGATTGAGCTTAGCTGTTACAACTATTCCGGCAACAAAAAACAAAGAAACGAGGATGCCTGGTATTATCCCTGCAATAAGCATTCTGCCAATAGATTCGTTGGTGGCAAGCCCATAAAGTACCATCATACCACTGGGGGGAATCATTGAGGCCAGAAGACCTCCTGCTCCGCATACTCCAGCGGATAAGCTGTCACTATACCGATTGGCCTTCATCTCCGGAATAGCTAGCTTCCCCATAGTAACCGCCCCCGCTATACTGGAGCCTGAGCATGCTGCAAAGGCAGCCGAAGCGGCTATGGTAGCTATCCCTAAACCACCTGGAAGTCTACCTAGCCATATACGTGCTGCACGGTAACCATCTGTGGCAACGCCCGCCGACAAGGCGAATGCTCCAATAAGTATGAAAAGCGGCAGCGTACTGACCTCGCCGGATAGTATTCCTCCTAATGGCGCCAAATGAACCACTGAGTTTGCCACAGCGAATCCTTTTAGGTACCACATTCCGGCAAAACCAATAACAAACAATGCGAATGCTATAGGTAGACCCAACATAATAAGTAAAAACAGAAAAACAATGCCAATTACCGAGGTAATCATATCATTGATCCCTCCGTTTCTATTTTGCTCTCTTCGTCATCTGTCTCAGGATCAAATAATCTTTTAATTTCCGTAATAACATCTATGAAAAGCTGAATAGCCAACAAACCTACTCCGAATGTCATTACGGCCTTTAACGGAAACACTGGAAATTTGACAAAACCCGGTATAACTTCACCGGTAACAAATGCTGCATACGCCTTTCTCCCATACAGATAGACCAGCCAAGAAAAAAACACCAAAACTAATGTAAGCATTGGGATTTGTATAAAACTTCTGAGTCGGCTCGGCATACGCGGGCCTAAAAGGCTGACACCTATATGTTTCTTTTGTGCTTGAGTTAATGCGAGTCCTAGGTAGACAGTAATTCCTACCAGCAAACCATTTAACTCGAACACCCCGTAAATCGATACTTTTAGCCACCTAAGAGTTACATCGAGCACAACTGCAAACATTATGACTACTATTGAGACTGTTGATAAAACACCGCTAATAAAGCTAATACGGTCAACTATCTTTTTAATGGCACCAAAAATTTGCATTTAAAACCCTCCCGAAGGACATGTCATACCATTATCATTACTTAGTAATTGCCTGAACTCCCTTGTTACCCCAAACTTTACTCTGAAGTGAAAATCAGTGGGGGGGTAGTCTCCCCCCACTGAAACTTATAAAAATCTAATTAAACGGATTGGGATAGAAAAAGAAAGTTATTGCTGACCCGTTTATTACTTCCCTTCTAGTTCAAAGAACTGCTCAACGAGAGTTTTGTGCGGGTTCTTGGCATTATGTTCTTTCAACATGGTTACAGCTGTATCCATTAGTTCGCGCACATTCTCATATCCCGCTTCTTCTGCAGCCTTAATGCCGTCTTCCCATACGGAAGGCGGATCGATTACATCTTGCCACCGCTTCGCTTCTTCAGGAGTTAGCTGGACAATACGCTGGCCAAGTTCTCTGGCCATTTTAAAGCCCTCCATTGCATCATCATAGTTAGCTTGGGTTTCAACTTCACCCGGAATAGCGGCAATTTCGGCTATGACCTGTTTGACGTTATCGGGAAGCTCATCATAAACATCCTTGTTAAACGCAATACCGAACCACTGGCACCAGCCACCATAGCGGAAGTCAGTAATCTGCTTTGAAACCTCGGCCATTTTATTAGAGACCAGTGCATAGGCGGGAAATCCTGCTATACCGTCGACCGTACCTTTATCTAGCGCTCCATATGAATCAGCTGATGAGATACTCACCGGAATTCCTCCCAAACGCGAAATTGCTTCCGGCATTACACGCCCAATTGCTCTAACCTTTTTGCCCTTGAGTTCTTCCATAGTATCAAATTCAAAATCAGTCATAAGAACCTGATCCGCCCCGTTAAACCATGCCACCGGAACTACATTATGTTGCAACCACTCTTCTCTGAGCTCGGGTACTGTATTGTAAAGCTCCTGCATCACTGGTGCCGCATTTGCTAAATCATCAATAAAAACAGGCTGGAGAGCATTTGAAAGAGGCGTTTTGGTTGGGTGATAAACATTGGAGACAAAAGCTGCATCTACAACACCGTCTCCGAGTCCTTCAAGTATATTGGTTGCTTTTAAGGTAGCCCCATTCCAAGTGATCTGCCCGATTTTCACTTGGCCGTTCGTCCGCTTTTCAAGTTCTTGTGTCCAAGCAATTAAACCCTTTGACTGAGCCGCACCTTCTGCAAGTGGCGAAGTGATATTTATCGTATAGGTTTTTACCTCTTCCTGCTTCTCTCCTTGCGTATTGTCGGCAGATTGTTTACCTTCATTTGATTGGGTTTCCGTTTTGTCTCCGCAACCCACAACTACTAGTGATAAAGACATCAACAACACGATAAAGATTGCAATAATTTTACGCATTATTCGTCCTCCTGTTTAAGTATTTTATAGATGAACATCTTACAAGTAATTCGTTTTTTCTGGAATTACTGCCATTCGGTTTTATCTCCCTCAGGCGTCTAGTCTCTTCTTTCCTTTCTAATTTCATTATTATCAAAGAACTTTTTTGCACCACCTACTTCCAAGGTTAGTACCCGCAAATATCCAGGGCAACACAGACGCTAGAAAAAATTCGCAGACTATCAAGGACCTCTTTTTTGCTTTTTAAACACTCTCAATCGGCATATAATATGCAGCACTGACCGACCGGTAGGTTCAGTCGAGTCGTGGATTTTATTATTTTAATTAAATACTTAAATTTTTCTGCAAATTTTTTACAAACTGCTTCTTAATCCCATTTAAATAATGTTCCCTTCCTGTGGGTCTGGGAACAAACAGCCTAAAAATTTTCTGCAGTGATTTCGGTCTTTTCCATCTTACCAAAAAATGAACAAAGGCTAGCAGCTGCCTCCTCGCACATGCGCTTACTTATTTCCTCTTTCGTTTCCCTTAATTTTCGATAAAGGGTAACGCTACTAAAGCGAGAATATCTTTCTCTTAACCCAGGGTATTCTTTTTCACCGGCCAACAACATAACTCCGCCAGGTATCCCTTTTTCCAATATCTCTTCTAACCCCTCCTCATCAATTACCTCTAAAGGGGAAGTGATAACAAGAATAACATTGTATTTTATGTTAGCTAAAACCTGCCTGTTGATTAAACCAATTGTTTCATTACTTGAAGGTACATTAATCCAAATAATATCTGCGTTTGCAGAAACATGAAAGATATTAGCACATATCTCGACATGAGAATGTTGATCAACAATACTTATAGGATAATAGGTATGATAGGTATGATAGGTATGATAGGTATGATAGGGATCATAAAATAGTAACTTCATTTGATAAGTGTCTGCTATTTTTTTCGCTCTTTTTAAAGCCTGCGAACCCGTTCCGACTAATCCTAAAACCCTCTTGCTTACGTTATCTATGTCACATCCACAGTGCTTTATATCTTTCACCATAATTGTTTCCTCCCAATGGTGTATTTACATCATTACCTATTTTATAACCTGTCTTTACCCATAGTCACCCAACCACCCTGTAGATCGTTCCATTATTTTTCTGCTACTGACTAGTCGGTTTAATTGTATTTTACCAGCTTCGCGAAATTTTGTCAATCCTTTTAATTTTCACACTTTTCTTTTAAATTAACTCCCATCTCTCCACAAGAATTTTTCAAGAAGAACAATCAAACAAGACAACTTATTGTATTATAAAATTGGATTCATTAGAGATGCATACGATTATAAAGCCCGCTAGTCGCACTAACGATTTCATCCTTAATCGCTGCCCAAGTATCATGAATAAGTGCAGAATCTACTGAGTCCCCGCATACCGTGGTTAGAATTATGCGTCCAGGTCCTTCTGCTCGCCTGACCTTTGATTCCAGGTTGGGAGAAACACCATGCGTACCAAAAAGACGACAGGCCGTAACAATCCCAGTACTCTGCAAACTCGGCAGCAGCCGCTCCTGATACCAAAGGTCAACCGCAGACTCCTTTCCATCAACCGGCCAGAGATAGATCGCCCATACCGTCTGCTCACATAGTTCCGACTCGGCTAGCCAAGCTTCGGTCAAAGGTTCATATGTGCCTCCCATAATCCGGCTAAGATATTTTAGCATCCGCTTGGTCCACTCAGGTCGCATTCCAGGACCCAAGGAATTGCGGTTGATTTGATATTCTTCCGATTTCAAAACCTTTTCATCTTCTAGCTCATAGAAGGACAACCAAATGGGCAGGTCGGGCATAGGCTTAAGGGAAGGCAACGGTATATCCTTAACTTTCACGTAACGGTTGCCGCTGATAAACCCAGATACCTGCACCAAAGCAGGCACGTGCTCCAAACTGTACCACTCGCTAAACTCTGCCTTCATCTCCGACTTGCACTCTAGTGCCCATAGCAACAAGGCCTTTCCTTTATTAAACATCATGAACCTCCTCAATAGACATTTTTCGGGAGACCATACTTACTTAATTACAAACGCGGGAGGAAAAACGTAGCATTAACCGGGCGAAATCATCCTAGCTTAGGATAAACCTCGAGGCCCGTAAAAGCAGCAGGCAGACGATAGTCCGTTCACTATCCTTGCCTGCCAGCCACTTCGGTACCTAAATATGAAAAAACAATCCTAATTACCGGTCCACTCTGGCTTGCGCTTCTCAAGAAAAGCCCTGACGCCTTCTTTAGCATCCTCAGACTGGTGCAACACATTGCATGCCATATGCTCAAGCACCATCAGCGTATCAGTGTCACCATCCAATCCCCGGTTGGTTGCCAGCTTCGTTATCCACATTGCAAACGGGCTCTTATCTATCAGCGGCTCAACGAAATCTTCCACCAGCTTGTCAAGCTCTTCCGCAGGCGCTGAGGCGTTAACCAGGCCCCACTCGACTAACTCTGCACCGCTCATCAACTTGCCGGTCAACATCAGTTCTTTGGTCCGGCGCATTCCAATGTAGCGCGGCAGACGGTAGATGGGCCCCGCACCGCCGAACAGCCCCCTACGAATGTGGAAGTCCCCGATCTTGGCATCGTCGGCAGCCAGACAAAAGTCACAGGAAATCAACAGTTCAAAACCACCCGCCGTAGCATAGCCCTCAACCACCGCAATCGTCGGCTTCTTCAAATTATAGATGTGGTCATAAGTCTTGGCGGAAACCAAGGCGATATTCATGGAATTGGTGCTGGTTTTCAAAAATTCAGAATCCAGCATGTCCAGGTCGGCACCAGAACAGAATGTGTTGCCGCGTCCCCTAAATATAAGGGCCCGCACCGTGTCATCTTCTTCAGCCCTCTTGACCGCTTCGCCCATCTCCGTCAGTAAACCCCAGTTGACGCAGTTTTTCTTTTCCGGACGGTTGAGCCAGATGGTTGCAACCGAATCCTTAATCTCGTACTGAATAAATTTATACTCTGACATAATACCTTCTCCTCCCCCCGGCTTTCACCGGGACTTAACTCGACTGACTAGTCGGCTTATGAAAATTTTATCATTTAGTAATATTTTTGTCAATGGTGTAATTTTCTGACTTTTTCATTTTGGCATAACACAAAACTAATGCAAACCTTCTTCTCACACCTATTTGTTAGTAAATTTCGGTGTTCGTTTTTCCAAAAAGGCAGCCATTGCTTCCTTAGCATCCGCAGTCTCTGCGGCCAGTTCCTGATAAGAGGCCTCCGCCTCCAAAATCTCCTCCAAGCTTTGATCAAGACCACGATTGACCAAACGTTTGACCCATCCCATAGCTTTCGGTCCTGCAGCCAGACGCGACGACCACTCTGAAACCACATTCGCAAACTCCGCCTCAGGTACCACACGGTTACATAGACCCAGTTCCAGTGCCTGCCCTGCACTGACTTTATTACCAAAGAGCGCCAACTCCATCGCTTTGTGATAGCCAACCAGACGGGGCAGTACATAGGCGGCTCCGCAATCAAGTACCAAACCTGCCTTGATGAAAGCCTGCACCAATGAAGCATTAGTTGAGAGAATTACCAAATCACAAGCTAAGGCAAGGCTGCAACCGGCACCTGCCGCTACACCATTAACCGCTGCTACCACAGGTTTTTCGATACTTCTGATTCGCAAGATTAGCGGAATATAGTATTTTCGTACAGGATCACTTTCGGAAGACTCGGTAAAGGCCTTGAGATCCTGGCCGGCACAGAAACCGCGTCCAGCCCCAGTGAACACCACGCAGCGTACTGCTGGATCTTTCTCCGCTGTCTGCAGGGCTTCGTTTATTTCCCTCACCATGGGAAAGGTAAAGCTGTTTAACTTCTCGGGCCGGTTAAGCGTAATTGTCGCGACGCCAGCCTGTACTTCATAAAGAATGTTATCATATGCCATGTTATTCCTCCTTAAGGATAATAACTAGAACAAATATTTTTCAAAGATTCAAGGTTGATTTTGTTGATTACGGAATTATGCTTTAAATTTATCCACATTTTATTACCGTTCTTTTACAATTAATTTGCTTTATCTAATATTTACGCGAGTAGCATTTGAGAGGCCCCCCTAAATGCTCTCACATAAATTAGATTAAACTTCCCAGCTCATTCAGACCAAGTAAAGTATTGTCATTAAACGGTGGAGGAACACTCTTTAGCTAGTTATTTACCACTTAAAAAAACTTATTCCACAGGCTGACCGATACCGCTGACCTTCTTAGCATACTCCACAAGTTCTTCTAGGTTGCATTCCCGCAAAATGCTAATCCGCTGTGCCTCCAAGGACCCCTCCGCATGTATTGCGGCAACTTGAGCTAAACCACCATATTCACTGGCGGTCAGATCCTTCGCCAACTTCATGACTCGCATTCGATCGATGCCATTCCAGCCCGGTGCACCAGACAGGTACTTATTAATTAAGGACGCAGTATCCGGGTTACGGAGATCAGTAACTGCAGGTGCGGTAACCATCAAGCCGCCTGCAATCTCCTGAATCAGGCGATTCATTTCGTGATAGCGGTTAGCGAAATAGTACTTGCCCAAGTTGGTTGCTGAGGGATTGGGTACGGCTGCACCAGCTGCATTTGTCACATAATCCAAAGCGGCTGCCCGTCCGTAGGCCCGCATATTCTCCAAATAGATGGCCAATTCGACCAGGTTACGTTTGATGTGAGAAGCTTTCTCTATCCCGTTTGACTGGGCCAATAATACTGCTGTCCCTAATGCAAGCTCAGCCCACGGCGTCTTGTACGACAGCGCCGTAAAGCGGTGCCAAGTACCGAAATCATTGGCCATATGGCCGGCAAACTGCCATTCCCCGGCCAGGAAAACCCGATCCCATGGAACGAAGACATCTTCAAAAACAGTTAGTGCTTCCAGAATGAAATGCCGGGAGCTAATGGGGTACTCAAATGGGTCAGAAGCCCGCTCTGTACGGCAAATCACTTTGACCCCCGGGGTATTTACCGGAATGGCAAAAGCTACAGCATAATCTGCATCTTCTTCACTCATAGCGCGGGTTGGAACCACAACCAGTTCATCCACCACCGGAGCAGCACTATTATGCACCTTCGCCCCCCGTACTACGATACCATCTTCGCGGCGTTCAACAATATGCACATATAAGTCCGGGTCATCTTGAGCAGAGGGCCGGCGGCTACGGTCACCCTTGACATCAGTAACGGAACCGGCAAGGGCAAGGTCCTTATGTGCAGCGTGTTGGCGGAAAGCCTCCAAGCGAGCCGAATAATTTGTCCCAAATGCTTCGTCAACTTGAGGAGTAACCCCGCCGAGGGTAAACAGAGCATCGCCTCCAATGTCCTTAAGAAACGGGACAAGGCTGTTTTGCAGACGCGACCCATATTCGATTACTTCACGCCGCTTGAGTAGGTCTTCGGAGTTACGAGGAATGTAATACAAGCGAGTAATTTCCTCACCCATTTCTTCATCATAAACCACTGCAAGGTCACGGTGATCAGGATCAAATTGCAATGAGAAGTCCACAGAGCCATGCGTGGCATTGGTAAGGATGTCGGGATCCTTTGTCACATCCGGAATTCGTTTGCCGCGGAAATAGACTTCCCGGCCGTCTCGAAGTCCGGCCAAATATTCATCTGCAGTACGTAAACCCATTGCTGCACCTCCTCAAATTTTTACTAATTCTCACTAAACATAACATCATAGTATACACTCCTTCCTTATCCAGTAAACCATTCCTACCGACTGGTCGGTCTAAACACATTATATCAACTCATTTTATGTTAGTCAATACCTTTAAAAGCTTTAAAAAGCTTTTAAAAACTTATCGACTAACATTTATCCGGCAAAGTTATTTCGGGGTAGCGACCTCCAAGCCAGCTCTAATCATTGGCAGGCGCCAATTCCTGCTCAGCTAGTTTCCTCACCTTCTTTTTATCTATCTTGCCGACTTCAGTTTTGGGAATGTCCGATACCAGCACCAGAAATTCAGGCGATTTATATTTTGCAAGGCCAAGTTCCTGCACGTGCTCGCACAGTTTTTCCAATGTGGGCGCCTGAGACTGCCGCGGTACCACCACAGCACACAGACGTTCACCAAGTCGTTCATCAGGCCAACCTATCAGTGCAGCCTCCTCCACTGCCGGATGACTAGCCAACGCGACCTCTACTTCAGCTGCATCAATATTCAGGCCACCCCGGATAATTTGATCCTTAACCCGGCCGACAACCTTTAAATACCCCTGTTTATTTCGCACAATCAGTTCACCTGT
>Ga0209347_1002108_pt1 | contig 27760 bp, 24 predicted proteins | sample AutmiccommuBRH23_FD_187382 | JGI IMG/M metagenome (GOLD analysis project Ga0209347, IMG submission 187382) | Deep subsurface microbial communities from Mt. Terri, Switzerland - Autotrophic microbial communities BRH/23 (SPAdes) (version 2) | ecosystem: Environmental > Aquatic > Deep subsurface >...
AGCGCGAGCTCGGCGCGCTCGGGGACGTCAAGGGGCGACGCTGAGCTCGGCGCCGGCGGCGCCGAACCGCGCCCCGTAGGCCGCCACCTGCTCGGCGGTCAGCAGGAATACCCCCTCGCCGCCGCGATCGAATTCCAGCCACAGGAACGGCACCTCCGGGAATCGTTCGGAGAGGGCGTCCTGCGCCTCACCCACCTCCACCACCAGCACCCCGCCGGGCGCCAGGTAATCACCCGCCTGAGCCAATAACCGGATCACCAAGTCGAGACCGTTGCGCCCCGCCGCCAAGCCGAGCGCAGGCTCGTGCAGGTACTCCCGAGGGAGCACTTCCATGGTGCTGTCGGGCACGTAGGGAGGATTGCTGACCACCAGATCGAAAAGCTGCGCCGGAATATCGGAGAACAGATCCGAACGAATCAGGTCCAGCCGATCCTCCAACCCGTGGCGGCGCACATTGATGGCGGCGACCTCCAACGCGGCCTCCGACAGGTCGCTGGCGATCACCTCCGCCTCGCGAAACGCCAGAGCGCAGGCCACGGCGATGCAGCCGCTGCCGGTGCACAGATCCAACACCCGCGGACACGCCTGCACATCCACCCACGGTTCGAAGCGCGCCTCGATGAGCTCGGCGATCGGCGAGCGTGGCACCAGCACCCGGTCGTCGACGTAGAAAGACAACCCGGCGAACCAGGCCTCGTGGGTGAGATAGGCCGCCGGGATCCGCTCGTCCACCCGCCGCCCGATCAACGCCACCACCTGCTCCAGTTCACCGGTGGTCAGACGTGTGTCCAGGTAGGCCTCGGGGAGATTGTGATCCAGATGCAGGGCGTGCAGCACCAGGGCGAGGGCCTCATCCAGGGCATTGTCGGTGCCGTGGCCGAAGAACAGCCCAGCGTCGGTGAAGCGGGAGGCGGCCCAACGCACACAATCACGCAGGGTGTGCAAGCATGCGCGGGCTTCATTGCTGCCTTTCATGATAGACTGTCGTTCGCTGCGGCCGGCTTTGTTGCACGCCGCATGATATACGATGGCCCGACCTCAGACATCCGCCACCCCCCGCTCCGCCGTTATGAGATACACCCGAGAATCCGGCAAGGCCGCCCCCCTGATTATTGGTCTGGTCGCCTTTCTGGCGGCACTGGCCGGATTGTGGGTCGGATCCAAGCTCCAGAGCGACCCCGAGCCACCGCAACTGGCAAACGGCATGATCCTGGCGCCGCCCAAGCCGCTGCAGCCCTTCGCGCTGGTGGACCACAACGGTGAGGTCTACGACCTGGCGCGGATGCAGGGGCACTGGACATTCATGTTTTTCGGCTACACCCACTGCCCGGACGTGTGCCCCGATACCATGAGCGTGTTGAACCTGTCCTTGAGCCAGCTCAAGGACCAGCCGCAGGCGGCGCAGGATGCTCGAGTGGTGTTCGTATCGGTGGACCCGAAGCGCGATACAGCGCAACAGCTGGCGGCGTACGTGCCGTACTTCAACGAGCGCTTCCTGGGGGTTACCGGCGAGCCGGGCGCCTTGGAGGATCTGACCAGACAGTTGGGGATACTGTACGTCGTGAACGACGACGGTCCCGAATACACCGTCGATCACAGCGCCAGTATACTGTTGATGGACCCCGCGGGGCGTATGGCGGCGGTGTTCTCAGGCTATCCCCACGATCCCCGTGAGATCGCCGCCAACTATCTCAAAGTACGTCAGCACTATCAGGAGTGACTCATGCGGTGGTTGTTCGGCATTCTCGGCGTCCTCATGCTCGCCACAATGCTTCGGCCCGCCTTCGCGGGCGGCGCCCTCGAGATCGAGGGCGCCTGGATCCGGGAAGCCCCGCCCACCGCCACGATCCTGGCGGCCTTCATGGTCCTGCGCAATCTCTCCGCGGAGCCGGTGGACATCGTCTCGGTGACCAGCCCGCGCTTCGGGCGGGTGGAAGTGCATCAGACTCGCAGTGAAGAGGGCATGGTGAAGATGGTCCGCCAAGAGCGGCTGACCGTGCCCGCGGAAGGACACCTGGAACTGGCTCCGGGGGGCTATCACCTGATGCTGTTCGATCCGCGCGAGCCGGTGCGCGCCGGCCAGCGCATTGCCTTGATGCTTCACACCCGCGACGGGCGTGAGATCGCCGTGGATGCCGAGGTGCGCCGCGCCACCGGTATGCATGGCATGCAACATCACCATTGAGGCCTCCATGCGGCAGCTCGTGCGGCGTTTGATCAGCCTGCTGCAGTATCCCCTGCCCCATCACCTGATCTCCCGTCTGGTGCATCGCTGGAGCCGCGCACCGCGGGCGCCCGGGCGGCGAGCGGCCATGGGCTGGTATGTGCGCCACTTTGGTGTGCAGATGAACGAGGCCCGGGAACCGGATCTGGATTCCTACCCGACGTTCAACGCCTTCTTCACCCGTCCGTTGCGCGACGGCGCCCGCCCGCTGCCGGAGGATCCCCGACATCTCTGCTGCCCGGTGGACGGGGCCATCAGCCAGACCGGCAAGATCCGCCGCGGGCGCCTGTTCCAGGCCAAAGGACAGCTCTACGACTTGACGGAACTGCTGGGCGGGGATGAACGCCGCGCCAAGCCCTTTCTGGACGGTGCGTTCGCCACCCTGTATCTGTCACCGGCCGAGTACCACCGGGTGCACATGCCCGTCGGCGGGACGCTGCAGGAGATGGTGCACGTGCCCGGACGGCTGTTCAGCGTGTCGCCCGCGACTGTGCGCAACATCCCCCGCCTGTTCGCTCGCAACGAACGGGTCGCCTGCATCTTCGACACCCAGGCAGGTCCGATGGCGCTGGTACTGGTGGGGGCTCTCAACGTCGGCTCCATCGAAACGGTTTGGGCCGGGGAAGTGACGCCGCCCAAGGGCAAACGCATCACCGCGATCCGCTACGCGGCCGACCCGGAGCATGCCATACGCCTGGAGCGGGGTGCGGAGATGGGGCGCTTCAATCTCGGCTCTACGGTGATCGTGCTGTGCGCACCCGGGCGCGTGCGCTGGGCCGAGGGCCTGGAGCCCGAAGGGAAGGTGCGGATGGGCCAGACGATGGGATACCGCACGGATTAGGCGATCTGCGGCCGCCGCGACGTCCCGAGGCTGGCGACCGCCGCCGCCCTAGGACAAGGGCCAGGCGAACGGCATGACCTCGGCCACCGACCGTTTACCGAGCGCGAGCATCAGCAGCCGGTCGAACCCCAGCGCCACTCCGGCACACGGAGGAAGACCCGCCTCCAGGGCATGCAGCAGTCGAGCGTCCTCCGGCGCCCGTGACAACCCCTCGCCTTGCCGGCGCTCGCGATCGGCCGCGAACCGCGCCCGTTGCTCCGCAGGATCGCGCAGCTCGTGGAATCCGTTCGCCAGCTCGATGCCCTGCAGATACAACTCGAAGCGCTCGGCCACCGGCGGCAGGCCCGGGCGCACCTGGGCCAAGGCGGCTTGTTGGGCGGGGTAGTCATACACGAAACAAGGGCCGGCGATGCCCAGCTGCGGCTCGACCACATGGGTCAGCAGTAGGTCGAGCCAGGCGCTGCGCTCGTCGCCGAGCCCCGTTGGCGGCTCGATTCCGTGCCCGCGTACCGCCTGGCGCAGGATGCCCGCTCCCGCCGTGTGGGGATCGACGCCCACATGCCGGGCGAACACCTCCGCGTAGCTCACGCGGTCCGCCGCAGGCAGCGGCCGATAGGGGGCGAACAGCCGCCGCACCAGCGCCTCGACTTCGTCCATCAGCTGATGGTGGTCGAAACCCGGGCGGTACCACTCCACCATGGTGAACTCGGGATTGTGCAGCCGCCCCGCCTCGCCGTTGCGGAACACGTGGCACACCTGGAACAGCGCGCCGGCACCCGCAGCCAGCAGGCGCTTCATGGGGAACTCCGGAGAGGTATGCAGATAGCGCCGCTCGCCGCCGGCGCAGCCCGGCCCCCGGTAATCGGTGGCGAAGCTCTCCAGGGCCGGGTCAGTGGCCGCGGCCCGAGAGAGCATGGGCGTGTCCACCTCCAAGATGCCGTGGTCGAGGAAGAATCCCCGCAACGCGGCGAGCATCGCGGCGCGCGCCCGCAGCGTCTCCAGGGAGGCGCCGGGGCGCCAGTCGTCAGTGTCCAGCAAATCCGCCACACAGCACCCAAGGGTGACAGCAAATCCGGTGCCCGCGCGCGGGCCTCGCACCCTACTCCTTGGCGCGGGATACGTACTCGCCGGTGCGGGTATCGACCTTGACCATCTCACCTTCGTCCACGAACAGGGGCACCCGCACCACTGCCCCCGTCTCCAGGGTGGCCGGCTTGCCGCCGCCTCCGGATGTGTCGCCGCGCACACCGGGATCGGTTAGGGTGATCTTCAGCACGACGAAATTCGGCGGCGTCACGCTCAGCGGCTCACCGTTGTAGAGCGTCACCTGACAGGTGTCCTGCTCCTTCAGCCACTTCGCCGCCTCACCGACAGCGTTCTGGTCGGCCGCGAGTTGCTCAAAACTCGCAGGGTCCATGAAGTGCCAGAATTCCCCGTCGCTGTAGAGGAATTGCATTTCCGTTTCATGCACATCGGCGGATTCGACGGACTCGCCCGACTTGAACGTGCGGTCGATCGTCCGCCCGGTCTTGAGATTGCGGACTTTGACGCGGTTGAACGCCTGCCCCTTGCCGGGCTTGACGAACTCGTTCTCGACGATGGTGTAGGGATCACCGTCGAGCATGATCTTGAGCCCGCCTTTGAATTCGTTAGTACTATACGTTGCCATGCAAACTCACCGCTGAAGATCGTAGACGTGGACTCCTCAAAGCCCGGTATGATACCGCGAAAGCCTGCCCCGGGGCAGGTGCCGAGCTGGCAGCAGCAGATTGCCGAGGCCGTGCGCGACCCGGCCGAGCTGCTCGAGATCCTGGGGCTGGATCCGGCGTTGTTGGAAGCGGCGCGACAGGCGGCGGGGACCTTCCCCCTGCGTGTGCCGCGGGCTTACACGGACAAGATCCGTCGCGGTGACCCCGACGATCCGCTGCTGCGCCAGATCCTTCCCCTGGGCGCGGAGCTGACACACGTCCCGGGCTACGGCCCGGACCCGGTCGGCGACAGCACCGCCCGCGCCGGCGCCGGGGTGCTGCAGAAGTATCACGGCCGCGCCCTGCTGATCACCACCGGGGCCTGCGCGGTGCACTGCCGCTACTGCTTTCGCCGCCAATACCCCTACCAGGACGATCACGCCGGCGGCTCCCAGTGGAGCGCGGCCCTGGCACGGCTGCGCGCCGACCCGAGCCTGCGGGAGGTCATCCTCAGCGGCGGCGATCCCTTGACTCTGAGCGACCGGCGCTTGACGGCGATGCTCGAGGATCTGAGCGGCCTCAGCGCCGTGCGGCGCATTCGCATCCATACGCGGGTGCCCGTGGTGCTGCCGGCACGGCTGACCGCGGAGCTGATCGCACTCCTCGGCCGCACGCCCCAGGCGACCATCCTGGTGCTGCACGCCAATCACGCGCGGGAACTGGATCAGGAACTCCTGCAGCCCCTTCAGGAACTGCGCCGGGCAGGCGTGACGCTGTTGAACCAGTCGGTGCTGCTGCGCGGCGTGAACGACTGCGTCGCGACCCTTCAGGCGCTGTCCGAGCGGCTGTTCGCTTTCGGCGTGCTGCCCTACTACCTGCATCTGCTGGATGCCGTCGCGGGCGCCGCCCATTTCGACGTCCCCAGTCGCTGCGCCCAGAGGCTGCTCGCCGCGCTCAGCGCCCGACTACCCGGATATCTGGTGCCGCGCCTGGTGCGTGAGCAGCCGGGCGCCCCGGCCAAGACACTGATCGGAGGGCTCCCTCTATAGCCTTCGTGCTATTGGGGTATCCGGAGCGCCGGTGTATGGTGATTGGGCCGCGGGGATAGCCGCGAAGGATGATTCCGCAGTGGGCGACAACCAAGTCATACCGGCTCGGTCCGAACGCTTCGGCCTGCAGGTGCCGTGCGCCCGGTCCAGGGATAGCGCTGACCTCGATCTGCGCCCCAAATCGGTCGCACGCTGGCTCGGAGAGCTTCCGCTCGCCGACGCCCAGCAATCCGCCGGCCATATCGCCGCCCTGTTGAACGCCAGCAATGCCGCCGAGCTGGCGCCGCCGCTGCGTTTCCGACTCGCGGAGCAGCTGCGAACGCCGGTCCTGTCGCTGGCTGACAGCCTCAGCCGCGAAGTCACCCTCCGCGGATTCCCCCTGCCGCGCCGTGCCCTTCCCCTGGCCGCACAGGGACGGGCGCTGCTCAGCGCTCTGACCGACAGCTACAAATCCATCGTCGTGCAGCTGCTCGCGGCGGCCGACAAGGGGGACCCGGATTTTCTGGCCCATTCGATCCATCGGGCCTTGTGGGTACTGCAACGGGCGCTGCAGTTCGACTACGAGCTGTATGCGCCGCCCACCACTGGCTACTGGGCCGAGGTGCATCACCTGTACCGCCTGGCGGAACAGGCCGGCATCGAGCAGCGCTCGGTGGTCGACGCCTTGCACCCCCAGGGCCGCGATTCCGTGAGCCTCGCCTATCGCAGCCTGGTGCTGGTGGCGCTCTCCAATCCCTATCGCCTACGTCCGGACGATCTCTCCCGGCTGCCGGGACTGGCGGTGCGCTATTGCGCCGACATTCGCCTGGAGCCTGCAGCGCCCGACACACTGGAGTTCCACGTGCTGCTGGACAGCGATCGCCCGCCGACCTTGGGCGCGCCGACCGCGGACGCCCGTCGGGTCGACCTGAGTGCGGCCGTGCGGCAGGCAACCCGGGACCTCCGCGAGGGCGACAACGAGCTCCTGCGGCGCGTGCTGTCCGACTGGCGCCATCCGCCGCGCCGGCAGTTCGGACGCCAGCCCCATCACGGCTGGACGCGTGTGGTGTTCGGTCTGGACGCCGCGTGCTGGGCCATGGAGCAGACTGGCGCAGCGAACCGTTCCCCTCGAATCGACGGGCAGGCGTCGATGGCACTGACCGCCTACGCTCCCGACCAGCACGGCGCCGCGCACGCCGGCCGCGACAACGACAACAGCCGCCATTTTGCCGCCGCCCTGCCAGCCGCCATCTCACAGGGGGATCGCCGGCGCAGCGTTCCCCTGCCCGAGCCGGTGTATCGCGAGCACACCCTTGCCACCCTCGACGTCAGCGACGAGGGATGTTGCCTGCTGTGGGAAGACAGCGGCCCAGCGCCCGCCAACGCCGACAATCTTCTCGGACTGTGGGATGAGGTGACCGGGCGCTGGAGCATCGGGATATTGCGCTGGATGCAGTATCTGCGCACCCGCGGAGTCCGGCTGGGACTACAGATGATCGCGCCCCGGGCGGAGCCCGCCCGCATTCAGCGCGGCGACAGAAGCGAGCCGGCATTGCACCTGCCGTCCCACGAGGCGCAGGCCGCGTCGCTGCTCACCGGGGCCCATCAGTTCCGCGTCGGGAATGTGGTACGCCTGAGCCTCAGCGAGCGCACCCTGCACGTCCGGCTCAGGGAGATTCTGGAAGCCAACCGCAGCTTCGTGCGCTTTGCCTACGAGGTGCTGGCGGAAGTCACGTCGCGCGCCCACGACGCAGATGACGGCCCGGAGGCCACCGCACTGGGGGCTCCGGACATTCAATACACGCAGGAGAACTGGGACGGATAGATGATGTTGCCGCCGCTGGCGAGCGCCCCTTCCTCGAGCTCCATGGCAAGCACGGCCTCCTCAGGCGCCGGAAGATTGCAGGTCAGACCCCACTTGGAAGCCGCTTCGAACCCGAAACGGCGATAAAAATCCGGATGTCCCACTACGGCGATCGCCGCGTAGCCTGTGCGACGGGCGGCATCCACCGCCGACTGCACCAGTTCGGAACCGATACCCCGATGAGTCTGTGAGGGCACCACCGCCATTGGCGCCAGCGCCAGGATGTCCATGCCGTCATCATCGCGCTGCAGCCGCACCTTGGTGAGCAGGATATGGCCAACGATGCGGTCGTGGAACTCCGCCACCAGCGAGAGCTGTGCGTTGAAGCCCGCCGAGTTGCGCAGGGCCGATACCAGATTCACCTCTTCGTCGCCGCCGAAGGCGCTCAGGTGAACCACGTCGATCGCCTTGATGTCAGTGGCGGACTCCGGCCGGACAGTAATCCCCTGCATCATGACCTCCGCATTCGATATCGCCGTGGCGCATCCGCTGGCGCCCGTTTCTGCGACTCAGTATGGCACAACGCCGCACGCCTCCAAAGCAGACCACCGGTGGCGCCTACCGGCGCAACGCGGAACGATGTTAACTTGCGCAGTGCCGTGCCGATAGTTCCTGTTGGGGTCTCGCGCCTCACCCAGGGGGAGGTGTGCGCCGGACGGGACGCACTCTGGCGCGCACAATCTGCCACATCTTTTCAACTAGTTGCGGGCGCACGCCGGGTGCCGCACACCAGGATCGGAGCACTGTGGACAACGAGAAGCTACTGCGGGTCCTGATTCTCGACGAATCGCTGAACGATGCCGATACGCTGGCGAGTCACCTGCGCAACGCCGGCTATGCCCTGCGTCCCAGCGGCGCAGAGACTGACGCGCAACTGCGCGAGGCGCTCACCGGCCAGCCGGTGGATCTGATCCTGTGCGCCGTGGAGAGCACCGAGCCCTCGCTGCTGCACGTACACGCCGCCCTTAAGTCCCTGGACCGGGACATCCCCGTGATCGCCGTGACCGACGAGCACGATGCTGAAATCCTCGCCGAGGTCATGCGCGACGGCGCCCGGGACCTGGTGGTGAAGGACAACCCGGAGCACCTGCAACTGGTGGTGGAGCGAGAGCTCGCCGCCCGCGAGGCGCGGCGGCGACTGCGCCAGGCGGATCGCGCCGTGCGCGAAAGCGAGAAGCGCTGCCGTGCCCTGCTGGACAGCTCGCGCGATGCGATCACCTACGTGCACGACGGCATGCACATCTACGCCAACCCGGTCTATCTCGAGCTGTTCGGCTTTCATGAGCTGGAGGATATCGAGGGCATGCCGATCATGGACATGGTCGCGCCCGAGCACCACGCGCGCTTCAAGGAGTTCATCCGTTCCTTCGCCCAGGGCAAGGCCGAACAGAACGAGCTCGAGGTGTTGGGACTGCGGGGCGACGGCAATACCTTCAAAGCGTCCATGGAGCTTTCGCCGGCGACCATCGAAGGCGAACCCTGCACCCAGATCATTATCCGCAACCAGTCCATGGACAAGGAACTGGAGAAAAAGATCAAATATCTGAGCAAGCAGGACCTGCTCACGGGGCTCTACAACCGCCAGTATTTCATCGAGGAGTTGGAGCAGGCGATCGCAGATGCCGCCGGCGGGACCTCGGCCAGCGCCGTGCTGTACGTAGAACCCGATGGATTCAAGGACATCAAGGCAAAGGTCGGAATGTCCGGCGCCGACCTGGTACTGAGCGATTTGGCAGGCCTCATCCGCGGGCAACTGGGAGAATCGTGCATCGCGGCGCGCTTCGGCGACCAGGTATTCACCATCCTCTGCCGGGAGACCGACAGCAACATCGCGGAGGTGATGGCCGCCCAGCTGCGCGGCGCCATCGAAAGCCACATCTCCGACGTCGAGGGGCAAAGCATCACTCTGACGGCGAGCATCGGCATCGCCTTGGTGGGCGAAGCGGTGGCCGATGCTCAGGAGGTGCTGTCGCGGGCGGATCTGGCATGCGAGATGGCGCGCAAGAAGGGCGGCAGTGGCGTCCACCTGCATAACCCCCTGGCGGATGAAAAGGCCGGCCGGGAGCGCGATCAGGAGTGGATCGAGAAGATCCGCGACGCTCTGGAGCAGGGCCGATTCCAACTGGTCTACCAGCCCATCGCCAGCCTCCACGGCGAGACCCAGGAGAAGTACGAGGTGCTGCTTCGCATGCGCGACGAGGACGGCGCCGTGGTGCTGCCGGCGCAGTTCCTGCCGATCGCCGAGAGCCACAATCTGATCAACGCCGTCGACCGGTGGGTAATCGGGCACGCCATCGCCGTGCTGTCAGAACGCCGCCGCGGCGGCCATGACACCACCTTCTTCATCAAGGTCGCCGCCAAGAGCACCCTGGACGAGAGCCTGTTGCCGTGGATCAGCGAGCAGCTCAAAAAGGCTCGCCTGCAGGGCGACAATCTGGTGTTCGAGGTGTCCGAATCCTCCGCCGTCACCCACCTGAAACAGGTCAAGGCATTCGCCGCCGGCGTGAAGGAACTGCGCTGTGGCTTCAGCCTCGAGCACTTCGGCAACGGCATGAACTCCTTCCAGCTCCTCAAGCACATCCCCGCCGACTACCTGAAGATCGACGGCTCCTTCATGCACAATCTGGCGAGCAACCAGGAGAGCCAGGCCATGGTGAAATCCATCACCGAGATGGCCCACTCCATGGGCAGGACCACGATCGCCGAGTTCGTCGAGGATGCCAACAGCCTGGCCGTGCTGTGGCAATCGGGCGTGAACTACATACAGGGACACTTCCTGCAGGAACCCGGAGAAGAGATGAACTACGACTTTCGGGGTGAGGAAGCTTGAAAGCAGCGGCCAGTGGCTGCTGCTAATCCAGTACGTGTGACACCAGGCCGTCGGCCAATTTCGGTTCGAACCAAGTGGACTTCGGCGGCATCACCTCGCCGGCATCGGCCACGGATATCAGGTCCGCCATACTGGTCGGATAGAGTGAAAACGCAACCGCCATCGCACCGCTATCCACCCGCCTCTCCAATTCCTCCAGACCACGGATGCCGCCGACGAAGTCGATGCGCTCGTCGCGCCTCGGATCGTCGATGCCCAGCACGGGAGCGACGAGATTGGCAGCGAGCAAGCTCACTTCCAGGCGGCCGACCGGGTCATCGGGGATGTGCGCTGGGCGCAGGCGCAGGCGGTACCACTGCCCCTGCAGGTACATCCCGAACTCGCCGGTCGCGCGTGGGCGCACCGGTTCCGGTTCGGCGCTGACGTCGAAGGCCCCTGCGACCCGGGCGAGAAACTCCTCCGAAGAGAGGCCGTTCAGATCCCGCACCACGCGGTTGTAGTCGAGGATCTGCATCTGATCGTCTGGAAACAGCACCGAGAGAAAATACTCGTAGCTCGCCTCCCCCGCGGATACGCCGTCCTTCTTCCGACGCAGTGCGGCCACGCGGGATGCCGCGGCGGAGCGGTGATGGCCGTCGGCGATGTACAGGCAGTCCATGGTATCGAAACCGTCGGTGATGGCCTGGATCTGCTGCGGCGTGCGCACCACCCAAAGGGTGTGGCGCACCCCGTCGTCGGCCGTGAGGTCGTATTCCGGAGCGCCTCGAGTGACCGCGACGATGAGGTCGTCGACCGCGGCCCGGTGCCGGTAGGCCAGGAACACCGGTCCGGTCTGAGCGTTCAGGGCGTCGATCTGCCGCACCCGGTCGTCCTCCTTCTGAGGCCGGGTGAACTCGTGCCGGCGGATGCGATTGCGGTCGTAGTCGGCCACCGAGGCCACCGCGACCAGGCCGGTTTGGGTGTGGCGCCCCATGATCAGGCGATAGACGTAATAGCAGGGCTCGGCCTCACGCATGAGAACGCCGTCGGCGATCATGGCAGCGAGGTTTTCGGCGCCCTTGGCGTAGACGGCGGCAGCGTAAGGATCGGCGCCCTCGGGGAGGTCGATCTCGGGCTTGGAGATATGCAAGAAACTCGAGGGCCGACCGGCGGCGCGTGCTCTCGCCTCAGCGGTGTTGAGCACGTCGTAGGGCGGCGCGACGACGTCGGCGGCGCGCTCGGGAACCGGTCGCAGGCCGCGGAACGGTCGGATCAAAGGCATCATTCGCTTCCTTCGTGCGGGCGAGTACGACCGCTTATTGTACCGGCGGGCCGCAGACGATGCACGGCGCCTCAGCTGCCCGCCCGCAGCGCCTGGATGCGTTCGGCCAATGGCGGGTGGGTCATGAACAGGCGCTTGAGCCCCTCCCCGATGGGCCCGGAAATGCCGAAGGCGGCCATCTGATCCGGCAGCGGATGCTGCTCGGTCTTTGCCCGCAGCCGTTCCAGGGCGGCGATCATCTTGTCGCGGCCGGCGAGCCGTGCGCCGCCCGCATCGGCCCGGAACTCCCGCCGGCGGCTGAACCAGAACACAATGATGCTGGCCAATATCCCGAGCACCAGTTGGGCAACGATGGCCGTGATCCAGAATGCCGGGCCGTGACCGCGCTGGGTCTTGAACACCACACGATCGACGATGTGCCCGATGACCCGCGACAGTACGATGACGAAGGTGTTCACCACGCCCTGGATGAGGGCCAGCGTCACCATGTCGCCGTTGGCCACGTGACTGACTTCGTGGGCCAGGACGGCCTCGGCCTCTTCGCGGCTCATGCTGCGCAACAGTCCGCTGCTGACGGCGACGAGGGCGTTGTTGCGGTTCCAGCCGGTGGCGAAGGCATTGACGTCCGCCGCGTCGTAGACGGCAACCTCCGGCATGCCGATCCCGGCGACCTGGGCCTGGCGCCGCACGGTTTCGACCAGCCAGACCTGCTCGGGGTCGCGCGGCTGCTCGATGACCTGCGCCCCGGTGAGGCGCTTGGCCGTCCACTTGGAGATTGCGAGCGAGATCAGAGAGCCGCCGAAGCCGAGTACGGCGGCAAAGATCACCAAGTTCTGCAGATCCAGTCCGACACCCTGCTCGTCGAGGATGCGCTCGACGCCCAGCACTCTCAGGGTGACGCCGAGGACCAGGAGAATGGCGATGTTGGTCGCCAGGTAGAGAACGATTCGCTTCACGTCGGTCAGGCTCGCGTTATAGGAGCGGCGCGCTACTATATGCGGCGCGACCGGACAAAAGTCAACGCGGCGCTCGCCCTCGATCGAGGCACGGGCCGTGGTATGATGGCTTCGCACCACGCCAGGGGCGTGCCCAAGCAAAAGGCCACTCTTGCAGGCTACGGAGCTCAACAAGTCCCAAGGGGCGCGGCCAGCCGAGCGCCATGGCGCCGCGGCGGAGTGTGCCGCGGCCGCAGAGACCGAGAGCGGCGGTCGTTTTTCCATACGCAGAATGTGGACATGCCTGCCGTTCGCGATCAAGCTGGCGCTATCGACCAGTCTGCTCATCAGCCTGGTGATGCTGCTCCTCGGGGCACTGATCATCGAGAACCAGACACGGCTGCTGGAACGTAACATGCACGCCTTCGGCCGCGGCGTCCTGCAGCAGGTTGCCGAGGCGGCCAAAGAGCCCCTGCTCGCCAATGACGGCCTGCTGCTCCAGGTCCTGGCCTCCAGTCTGGCCGAGAGCGAGCAGATCATCGGCACCGAACTCTACTCCAGTGACCACAGCCTGCTGGCCCGGGCGGGCATCAGTCCCTTTCAGTCCGGCGCCCCGATCGCCGGGCGCGGCACCGACTTCCTGGACGAACAGGAGCATACCCTGGATTGGGACTGGTTCCGGCTGTCCGGAGAACGGCTGGAGGCCGTGACCTTCACCGCTCCGGTACGCTTCCGCGACACCCAGGTCGGGTACGCGGCAGTGACCCTCAGCCGCGAGTTGATGAGCGAGACGTTACGCGAATCGGTGCGATCCATCGCTACCGTGACCCTGTCGCTGCTGGCCGTGGCCATCACCCTGTCCTGGGTGGTGGGTCGGCGCCTGGCGCGACCGATCCGCAATCTCATGGATGCCAGTCGAGCGATCGGTCACGGCGACTTCGACTACCGGTTCACCGAGCGGCGTGCCGACGAGATCGGCCATCTGATGCAGGCGTTCAATTCCATGGCCGAGGGCCTGCTGCAGAAGCACCAGGTGGAGCTGGCGCTGTCGCGCTACGTGCCCGCCGAAGTGGCCCGCAGGGTCGTGGAAGGGCTCGAGGCCGTGGAACTCGGCGGCACCCAGGCCCAGGGCAGCGTCATGTTCGTCGACATCGTCGACTTCACAGCCCGCGCCGAGGCCCTGCCGCCCGAGGCCGTTGCGACTCTGCTGAACAAGTTCTACAGCAGCATCAGCACCGCCGCCGGCCTCTATCGCGGCACTGTGGACAAGTACATGGGTGACTGCGCCATGGTCGTCTTCGGGGTGCCGGAGGCCGACCCGGAGCACGCCTTCCATGCCATCGCTTGTGCCGTCTTCTTCCAGCGCCTCACCGAGCGCCTGAACGCGACCACCGGTAAGGGCGCCACGATGCGCTACCGCATCGGTCTGAACTCCGGCGAGATGCTGGCCGGAAACATTGGCACCCAACAGCACGTGCAGTACACGGTGGTGGGCGACAGCGTCAACCTTGCCTCGCGATTGTGCGCGGTGGCCACTGCCGGCCAGATCGTCATCAACGAACAGATGCTGGGCAGCACCCGGTGGGACCATCGCCTGCGCCTGCGGCCCTTCGGGTCGATCCGCATCCGGGGTAAATCCAAGGCAGTGAGCACCTATCTGGTGGAAGGACTCGCCCCCGAGTACGAAACCCGCCTGGCGAGACAGCTGGATCAGGTACTCGCACCGACGGATGCCGCATGAGCGGTCCCGGGAAGCGCCTCGGCATCCTCGTCGTCCTGTTGTTGCTCAGCGGTTGCGCCGGCTGGCCGCCTTACCATCTGGGTACCGATGCGCAGCTCGAACAGTGGCTGTCGGAGGACCGCTACGGACCGGCGCTGGAGGTTTTGGAACGGCGCGCCGCCCAAGGCGATGCCGCCGCGAGCGGGCGCCTTGAGGCGGTGCGCGCCCGGGCCGCGGAGTTCGACCGTACGCAGGGCGATCGCATCGGGGACCTCGTCGAGGCCGAGCGCTGGGAAGATGCCGAACATGCCCTGCGGCAGGCCCAGGCGAAGTTCCGGGACGGGAAACAGATTCAGAATGCCGCGCGCCGGCTTTCCGAGGCGCGCAACGCCCGGGCGGAACGGCTCGAGGCCGAGTTGCTGCTCGCGCGGGTCACATGGTTGAAGCACAGAAAACCCCTTTGGGAGGAATTGGCCGAGGTCGACCCATCGGACCTGGAGGCGCCGTGGCACGTGGGCGATACGGAGCGTCAGCTGAAGGAGACCGGAGAACGCCTCGGGCACTTGGGGCTCAACGCCTTGTCACGTCGTGATTACGGACGCGCCGAGCAACTACTCGGGGCGGCCGCCCCGCTGACGGACAACGAGCAGTTCGCCCGCGCCCTGGACCAGATCTCCGAGCAGCAAAGCCGGATCCGCGAAGCTAAACAGGGCCGCGCGCGGGAGCGCGAAGCGCTGCTGCGCCGGCAGACCGTACAAAACCTGTCCGAGCGCATCGACGAGGCCGTGACGACGGGCCAGCTTTCCCGCGCCCAGGATCTGCTGGCGGAGCTACGGACCCTGAAAGGTGGCGTCGATGCCTCACGTTCTCTGGAAGAGAAGCTGAGAGCCGCGCTGGTGCAGCGCGTCGAGCAGCTCAATGTGCGTGCCGAGGAGCTCTATGCCACCGGCAAGGCGAGCGCCGCCCAGGACACTTGGCGCAGGGCTCGGCGTGCCCTCGCGCAGCTGGAGCGCAATGCCGCGGATTCCGCGGACGTCGAGCGGCTGGAGGAAGGCCTGCAGGAAACGATCATACGTCGGGTCCAGGCTTTGGTACGCGAGGGCGATCGCCTATACGCTGCGCGGCTCGGCAACGCCGCGCGCCAGACCTGGAAGGAGGCCCGCCTCGTGCTCGACGAGCTCCAGTCCCTCTACCCGAAGCAATCCCAGGTGGCTGAACTGCAGCGTTCACTGGAGGACACCATCGACGGGCGGGTGCAGATACTGATCAAGCAGGGCGACGATCTGTATGCCGGCGGTCAGATTGCCGAGGCCCGGATGGTGTGGCAGGAGGCGACCCAACTCGCCCCCGAGCACCCCGAGCTCACCAGCCGCCTGGAGCGCGCCAGCAAGGTCCTGGAACGGCTTAAGGAGCTCAAGGACGGAGAGGTACCGATCATCTCCAAGTGAACTCGTGCGCCTCTATTCGTCGATCACCAATGCATCCACCTTGCGGAAGCCCCGCGGCAGCTTCAGTCCGCGTCGGCCCCGCTCTCCCACGTACCCGTCCACCTCGGCGCCTTTGAGAATCTTGTGGCGCTGTCCGGCGCGTACCGTGAGCGATTCCCCATCCTGCACACAGATCACCGCCGCCACGTACTCTTCGCGGCTGCCGAGCTTGTGGGATGGGATACCGATGATCTTGACGCCCTTGCCCTTCGGCAGTTGCGGCAGCTCCGTAATCGACACCACCAGCATGTGCCCCTCGTTGGTCACCGCCACCACCCAGTCATCGTCCAGGCTGCGAATGCGCACCGGCGGCAGCACCCGGGCATGCTTTGCCACCGTCATGACCTTCTTGCCCGATCGGTTGCGCGTGATCATCTCCTCCAAGGCAATGACGAAACCGAAGCCGGCATCCGTCGCGAGCAGGTAGCGATCATCGGGAGCGCCCATCATCACCCCGGCGAAGCTCGCACCCTCCGGCGGCTTCAGGCGCCCGCTCAGGGGCTCGCCCTGCCCGCGCGCCGAGGGCAGGGCGTGGGCGGGCACAGCGTAGGTCCGGCCGGTCGAATCGATGAACACCGCCAGTTGGTTGCTGCGCCCGCGGGCCGCTGCGAGAAAACCATCGCCGGCCTTGTAGCTCAGGATGCGGCCATCCACCTCGTGGCCCTTGGCCGTGCGCACCCAGCCCCGTTGTGACAACACCACTGTAACCGGCTCACTCGGCACCAGTTCGGTCTGATCCAGGGCCTGGGCCGCCTGGCGCTGCACCAGGGGCGAGCGACGGGGGTCGCCGAAGGTGTCCGCGTCCGCTTGCAGCTCCTTCTTGATCAGCGTCTTCATCCGCGCGCGCGAACCGAGGGTCTTCTCCAGGCCGTCGCGCTCCTTGGCGAGATCCGCCTGCTCGCCCTTGATCTTCATTTCCTCCAGCCGCGCAAGTTGCCGCAGGCGAGTGTCGAGGATGTAGTCGGCCTGTTCGTCGCTCAGCGCAAAGCGCTTGATCAGGACCTGCTTGGGCCGGTCCTCGGTGCGGATGATGCGGATCACCTCGTCCAGGTTCAGGAACGCGATCAGCAAGCCTTCGAGCAGGTGCAGGCGGCGATTGACCTTGTCCAGGCGGTACTGGAGCCGCCGGCGCACGGTCTCGAACCGATACTCCAACCACTCGCTGAGGATGGTCCGCAAATCCTTCACCTGAGGACGGCCGTCGAGCCCGATCATGTTCAGGTTGACCCGGTAGGTCCGCTCCAGGTCGGTGGTGGCGAACAGGTGCGCCATCAGCGCGTCGGGATCGAGACGGCTGGAGCGCGGCACGATCACGAGTCGAGTCGGGTTCTCATGGTCGGACTCATCGCGCAAGTCCTCCACCATGGGCAGCTTCTTGGCTTGCATCTGCTGCGCGACCTGTTCCAGTACCCGCGCCCCGGAGACCTGATGGGGCAGCGCCGTGACGATCACTTCACCGTTCTCGGACTCGTAGCGGGCGCGCATGCGGATGCTGCCGCTGCCGCTGACGTACATCTGGCGGATCTCGGCCCTGGGAGTGATGATCTCCGCCTCCGTCGGGTAATCGGGGCCGAGCACATGCTCGCAAAGCTGCTCGAGGGTGGCATTGGGCTCGTCCAGCAGCCGGATGCAGGCAGTCGCCACCTCCCTCAGGTTGTGGGGCGGAATATCCGTTGCCATGCCGACCGCAATCCCCGCGGCGCCATTCAGGAGCACGTTGGGGAGCCGCGCCGGCAGCAGCAGCGGCTCTTCCAGGGTGCCATCGAAGTTGGCCCCCCACTCCACCGTGCCCTGTCCGAGCTCCGACAGCAGTACCTCAGCGTAGGGCGCTAGGCGCGCCTCTGTATAACGCATGGCGGCGAAGGACTTCGGATCGTCGGGCGAGCCCCAGTTGCCTTGCCCGTCCACCAGCGGATAGCGGTAGGAGAACGACTGAGCCATCAGCACCATCGCCTCGTAACAGGCCAGGTCGCCGTGCGGATGGAACTTGCCGAGCACGTCGCCGACGGTGCGGGCCGATTTCTTGTACTTCGCCGCGGCGGTCAGACCGAGCTCGGACATCGCGTACACGATGCGCCGCTGCACCGGCTTCAAGCCGTCGGCGACGCTCGGCAAGGCGCGATCGAGGATGACGTACATGGAGTAGTCCAGGTACGCCTTTTCCGTGAACTGCTTCAGAGGCAATCTCTCGACGCCCTCGAAGTCCAGCTGGGTCGTGTCACTCATGGCGAAACTCGCAGTTGCACGCGACGCCGCGCGCCGCATATCGGAAACACGCCCCGGACCAACGTCAGAGGTTCTCCGGTGGAGGGCCTCAACGCCCTATTCCAGCACGTCCGCCAGATTCCCCTTGCTCTCGAGCCAGGCGCGCCGGTCGGGGGCGCGCTTCTTAGCCAGCAGCATGTCCAACAGCTGATGGGTCTCGTCTCCCGGGGAAACGGTGAGCTGCACAAGGCGCCGAGTGTCCGGATCCATGGTGGTCTCGCGCAGCTGCATGGGATTCATCTCGCCCAGGCCCTTGAAGCGCTGCACGTTGACCTTTCCCTTGAGCTTCTCGGCCGCGATGCGGTCCAGCACCCCCTGCTTCTCGTGGTCGTCCAGGGCGTAGAACACCTCCTTGCCCACGTCGATGCGATACAGCGGCGGCATGGCGACGTACACGTGACCGGCGGCCACCAGCGGCTCGAAGTGGCGCAGGAACAGTGCACACAGCAGTGTCGCGATGTGGGCACCGTCGGAATCGGCGTCGGCGAGGATGCACACGCGCCCGTAACGCAGGCCCGAGAGATCTTGCGAGCCCGGATCGCAGCCGATGGCAAGCGCGATATCGTGGACCTCCTGGGATCCGAGCACCAGCGCGGGGTCCACCTCCCAGGTGTTGAGGATCTTGCCCCGCAGTGGCATCACCGCCTGGAATTCCCGGCTGCGGGCCTGCTTTGCCGAGCCGCCGGCGGAATCGCCCTCCACCAGGAAGAGCTCGGCGCGTGCCGGATCCTGTGCGCTGCAGTCGGCCAGTTTGCCGGGCAGCGCCGGACCGCTGGTCACGCGCTTGCGCACCACCTTCTTGCCGGCCCGCAGCCGGCGCTGGGCATTGCTGATCACCAGTTGGGCGATGCGCTCGCCTGTGTCCACGTGCTGGTTCAGCCAGTGGCCGAATGCGTCTTTCGCCACACCGGAGACGAACGCCGCGCACTCCCGCGACGACAGGCGCTCCTTGGTCTGGCCGGAGAACTGCGGGTCGGAAAGCTTCACCGACAGGACATAGCTGCACTGCTCCCACACGTCCTCCGGTGCCACGCGCACGCCCCGGGGCAGCAGCGTGCGAAGCTCGCAGAACTCGCGGATCGCTTCGGTCAGGCCGGTGCGCAGCCCATTGACATGGGTGCCGCCCTGGGCAGTGGGGATCAGGTTCACGTAGCTCTCAGTGACCGCCTCGCCGCCGCCGGGTAACCACGCCAGCGCCCATTCGGCGGCTTCCTGGTTGCCTTCGAGGCGGCCGATGAACGGCTCCTCCGGCAGAGTCTCGCCGCCGGCGAGGGCCTCGATCAGGTAGTCCCGCAGGCCGGACTCGAAGTACCATTCCTCTGCCTCGCCCGAGGCCTCGTCTTCGAACCGCACCCGCAGCCGGGGACACAGCACCGCCTTGGCCCGCAACACATGCTTGAGCCGGGTTACGGAGAACCGCGGCGAATCGAAGTACTTCGGATCGGGCCAGAAGCGAAGGGTGGTGCCGGTATTCTGTTTGCCGACCTTCCCGACCTCCTCGAGGCTCGACGTGGCGTCGCCGTTGGCGAACGCCATGTTGTACTCCTTGCCGCCCCGGCGCACCCACACCTCCAGATGTTTGGACAGGGCATTGACCACCGAGACGCCCACCCCGTGCAGACCGCCGGAGAACGTATAATTCTTGTTGGAGAACTTGCCGCCGGCATGCAGCCGGGTGAGGATCACCTCGACTCCGGGAATCCCAAGCTGCGGGTGCCTGTCCACAGGCATGCCGCGCCCGTCGTCCTGCACGCTCAGCGAGCCGTCCTTGTGAAGGACGACCGCAATATTGGCGGCATGGCCGGCTATCGCCTCGTCGACGCTGTTGTCGACCACCTCCTGGGCGAGGTGGTTCGGTCGCGTGGTGTCGGTATACATGCCGGGGCGCTTGCGCACCGGATCGAGTCCGCTGAGGACCTCGATGGAGGAGGCGTCGTAATTCTTGCTCATCGATTCACAGGCACTCAGTGCCGGTCGGAGGGTTGGACATTCCTCATCGCGTGCGGTACTTGATCCGCCGGACGATGTCGTCGACGTTGGTGCGAAGGGTCATCCCCTCGCAGAAATAGAACTCCTGCAGGTCCCGACGATAGGTAAACGCCGTCGTGCCGCGGATGGGCTTCCACTCGGGCGCGGTAGTGGTCTGGTAAGGCCCCTCGCCGGCGGCATAGGCGTAGGTCTTGTACTGGCGTGAACCGCATTGAATGCCTTCGTACAGCACGTTGCGCACACCGTTCGGAGACTCGACGACGACGGCGTAACGGACGGTGCGATGGTCAGCGATGGAGAGCGACCCCGGGTCGAGGAAGTAACGGTAGCCCTCGAACCCCGAATCCAGCGCAATCAGTTGCCGAACGTCCGGAAGCGGAGGCACGACCACCGCCTCCTCGCGCTCCTCCTCCTCCTCCCCCCACGCCTTGGGCGGCTCGTGGTACCACGAGTTGTCCTCGGCGGCTGCCGGAAGCGCCAGCACCAACAGGATGAGAAGTCGTTGTGTCCACTGCATCTCGGGATCGAATCGATGGATCGCGCTGCCCGTTTCGGGCAGCGCACAGTGTAGCGCGCCAGCGCCCGACAGGCGAGAGGAGTAATGCGAAAAAAAACGGCGAGAAAGGTTCGGCGCCGTGTCCAGGCGATTTCGAGTGAGACGCTGCTTCAGCCGCGAGTCGCCACGAGTGGTCCACCAGTGATGCGGAACTCGGCGGAAAACGAGTGCGGCGCAACCATGCCCTTCGCGACGTGCACTACTGCGCTCGGAACCGCCGCCTCAGTCCAGGTCCGATGCCAGAGAGTCGCGGATATTCGCCGGCAACGGGTCCAGAGAATAGTTGTAGTGCGCGTGATCGACGCCCATGGCGATGGCGGCGCCGTCCTTGACGGCCGCGATCATATCAGGTGTGAGATCGAAGCGCAGAAAGTGGACCGAGGAGGTCTTCTCCTCGGTCTCGCGCGGCAGATCCTCGTCGGCGATCGGCCGGACCGCATCGAAGCCCTCGACCCGCACCCACACGCGATCCTCGATGCCGATGAGCTGCGCCAAAGCCTCTTTACGCTCCTCCACGTCTGGATATTCCACCATGAAGGTGGCCTTCCAGTTGACTCCGTCCGGGATCAGCGGATTGTAGGCATCCAGCTCCTCCTGAATACCGGCGGGCTCGAAGATGCGCTCGGCTCGCAACATTTCCTGTACCTGGTACTGCATCACCAGCCGATCCTCGAAATAGAGCGTCGCGTTGGGACCAATGGCTACCTGACGGTTTTTCTTGTGCTCCATGATCTCGGCCCGGAACTGCGGCCGGATCTCGGCGTACTTCTCCAGGGAGTACAGATCTTCGCGGGTCAGCTTCTGCATAGGTTCACCTCTCATGTCGCGGCACGCCTCGGCACCGGCCTCGATATTGGGGGTCGATTCGGCGTCCGGACGGACGCTCAAAGCCCGTATGCCAGGCGCAGCAGGGTCAGGGGATGCTCGGGCACGCGCTGCCGCCCCAACCCGTTCTCGATCTGGTGGCCGGCCATCGGACAATCGCTGCTGTAGTGATCGGACTCCGCCTGCTTGACCCGGTTCACGACCGGCCGCGCGATCTTCATGGAGATCTCGTGAAACTCGTTCTTGACCGCGTAGGTGCCGTCGTGGCCCGAGCAGCGCTCGATGGCCTGAATCTCGGTCTCCGGAACCAACTGCAGGATGTCGCGGGTCTTGAGACCGATGTTCTGCACCCGCAGGTGGCAGGGCACGTGATAGGCAATCTTGCCCAGCGACTGCTTGAAGTCGGTCCTGAACTTGCCTTCGCGGTGACGCAGCGCCAGGTACTCGAAGGGGTCGTACATGCCATCGCGGACCTTGATGACATCCGGGTCGTCCGGAAACATCAGCGGCAGTTCCTGCTTGAACATCAGCACGCAGGACGGCACCGGGGCGACGATATCCCAGCCCTCGTCGATCAGCTTGGCGAGCACCGGGATGTTGGCATTCTTGGACCGCTCCACTGCTTCGAGGTTGCCGGATTCCAGCTTGGGCATGCCGCAGCACTGCTCCCTCGGTGCCAGAGTGACGGGGATGCCGTTGTGCTCAAACACCGCCACCAGGTCCTCGCCCAGGTGCGGCTCGTTGTAGTTGCCGTAGCAGGTGGCGAACAGGGCCACCCGCCCCTTGGTGCCGCCGGCAGGCTCCGGGGTGAGGGTACCGCCCGTGCGTCCGGCGAGGCGTTTGCGCATGGTCTTGCTGTGATACTGCGGCACCAGCGCGTCGGGATGCACCCCCAGGGTCTTGCTCAATACCTTACGCATGCCCTTGGAACGGTTCGACGCGTTGACCACCTGCACCACCACGGGGATGCCGGCCAGCTTTCCGACGGTGTCGGTGGAATTCAGCACCTTGTCGCGGAAGCGCGTTCCGTCGCGTTTGAACTTCACCGCCTTGGCCCGCAGCATGAGATGAGGAAAGTCCACGTTCCACTCGTGAGGCGGGACGTAGGGACACTTGGTCATGTAACACAGGTCACAGAGATAACAGTGGTCGACTACCTTCCAGTAGTCGTCCTTGGCGACGCCGTCCACCTCCATGGTCTCGGACTCGTCCACCAGGTCGAACAACGTAGGGAAGCTATGGCACAGGCTGACGCAACGGCGGCAGCCGTGGCAGATGTCGAAGACGCGCTCCATTTCCGCGAACAGCGCCTCCCAGTCCCAGAACTCCGGGTTCTGCTGCCCCAGAGGATGGCGGGTCGGTGCTTCGAGGCTGCCCTCGCGGTTCATTCCAGTGGGTGTTGCCATGTCTGCACCATGTCCACGCGGAGACAGAGCGGCAGGGGCACGCGGCCCCTGCCTGCCTCAGGTATTACTCGCCGAGCGTATCCAGGGCCTTCTGGAAGCGGTTGGCGTGGGAGCGTTCAGCCTTGGCCAGGGTCTCGAACCAATCGGCAATCTCGTCGAACCCTTCGTCGCGGGCCGTCTTCGCCATGCCCGGGTACATGTCGGTGTACTCGTGCGTCTCACCGGCGATGGCCGCCTTCAGGTTGTCGGAGGTTCCGCCGATGGGCAGTCCGGTGGCGGGGTCACCACTGACCTCCAGGTATTCCAAATGGCCGTGGGCGTGGCCGGTCTCGCCTTCGGCGGTGGAGCGGAACACCGCGGCCACGTCATTGAAGCCTTCCACGTCGGCCTTGGACGCGAAGTACAGATAACGGCGGTTCGCCTGGGATTCCCCGGCGAACGCGTCCTTCAGGTTCTGCTCCGTCTTGCTGCCTTTGAGATCCATAACGTCAGTCCTCCAGCTGGTTGGTTCGACATGCGCCCGGTGATGCGGGCCGGTAAATTTAGACTTAGTCTAAACCGTGTGAGCAATCTATCCAATGGCGGTTCTGTTGTCAACATCGGGGAAAGCACGGCATTGACCCGCACGTTTGCGCGGTCCGTGGACAGTCTGCGGAGGCTCAGGTAACGTGTAGCCCCCTTGAGACAAGTCCGCAACCGTGGCCGCGCGCAAGAACAGTGAGCAGCAGGAGCCGTTCAACTTCGAGTCCGCTCTGGCCGAGCTGGAACAGCTGGTCGGGCGCATGGAGAAGGGTGATCTGTCCCTTGAAGAGTCGCTGCAGCACTTCGAGCGCGGCGTGGCCCTGACCCGGGCCTGCCAGGAAGCGCTCAAGAGCGCGGAGCAGAAGGTCGCGATCCTGCTGGAAAAGAACGGCGAGTCCACCCTTGACGAGTTCGAGCGCGACGACTGACCGCTCCCACTTCGATGCGGCGCTGGTTGCCTACCGAGCCCGCGTCGAACGGGCCATGGACCGCTGGCTGCCCGCGGCGCCCACCCACCCGGTGCGGTTACACGAAGCCATGCGCTACGCCGCCCTGGGTGGCGGCAAGCGGGTGCGGCCGGTGCTGATGTACGCCGCCGGTGACGCGCTCGGCCTGGAGCGCGGCCGCCTCGACGGCCTGGCCAGTGCCGTGGAGCTCATCCACGCCTATTCGCTGATCCATGACGACCTACCGGCCATGGACGACGACGATCTGCGTCGCGGGCGACCCACCTGTCATCGCGCCTTCGACGAAGCCACCGCAATCCTGGCGGGTGACGCCCTGCAAGCCCTGGCCTTCTACATCATCGCCCACGATCCCGATCTGCAAGTGGCGCCGCCAATCCGCGTGGCGATCATGGAAAAGTTGGCCCTGGCGTGCGGCTCCCGCGGCATGGCCGGCGGCCAGGCGATCGATCTCGCGTCGGTAGGCCGGGTCCTCGACATCGCCGAGCTCGAGGACATGCACATCCACAAGACCGGCGCCCTGATTCGCGCCAGCGTGCTGCTGGCGGCCCTGGCGGGCGAAGTGGATGACCGGACCCTCGATCGGCTGGACCACTTCGGTAAGTGCGTCGGGCTGGCCTTCCAGATTCGGGACGACATCCTCGATGTGGTCGGCGACACCCAGACACTGGGCAAGACACGCGGCGCAGACAGTGCACGGGAAAAACCCACCTACCCGGCCTTGCTCGGCCTGGAAGGCGCCAAACAGCGTGCCCGCGAACTCCACACAGACGCGCTTGAGGCGCTCGCCCCGTTCGACGAACGAGCCGACACCCTGCGGGCGATGTCCCGCTTCATCATCGAACGCATCCGCTGAACGGCACGCGCCTTGCGCCTGGGTGCTGCCGCAACGGATAATAGGGCCCCGCGCGGTAGCGGTTGCCCATGACATCCCAAACCCAATTCCCCCTGCTCGAGCGCATCGACGACCCCGACGACTTGCGCCAGCTCCCCAAGGCCAGCCTCACGGCGCTGGCCGCGGAGCTGCGTGAGTTCATCATCCAGGCGGTCTCCTCCACCGGCGGGCATTTGGCCGCCAACCTGGGTACCGTGGAACTGGCCATCGCCCTGCATTACATCTTCGACACCCCCCGCGACCGGCTGGTGTGGGATGTAGGCCACCAGAGCTATCCCCACAAGATTCTCACGGGACGCCGTGAGCGCATGCCGACCCTGCGCCAACTGCATGGCATGGCGGGCTTCCCCCGCCGCGCCGAGAGCGAATATGACGCCTTCGGCGTTGGCCACTCCAGTACATCGATCAGCGCCGCCCTCGGCATGGCCCTCGGCGCCCGCCTGCGCGGTGAGTCCAGCCGCCACGTCGCGGTCATCGGCGACGGCGCCATGACCGCGGGAATGGCCTTCGAGGCCCTCAACCATGCCGGGGACGTGGGCGCCGACCTGCTGGTGGTCCTGAACGACAACGAGATGTCCATTTCGCGCAATGTGGGCGGCCTGTCGCGCTATCTCGGCAAGATCCTCGCGGGGCGCCTCTATACCAGCATGCGCCAGGGCGGCAAGAAAGTGCTCTCCAACATCCCCGCGGTGATGGAGCTGGCGCGCCGCGCCGAGGAGCACATGAAGGGGATGGTGGTGCCGGGGACGCTGTTCGAAGAGCTCGGATTCAACTACATCGGCCCCATCGACGGCCACGACCTGCCCCAATTGGTGCGCACGTTGCGCACGGTCCGCGACCTGTCCGGGCCCCGATTCCTGCATGTGGTCACCCAGAAGGGCAAGGGTTACGCGCCCGCCGAAGACAATCCCTGCGCCTACCACGGCGTGTCGAAATTCGATCCCGCAGCCCGCTCGAAACCGGCGTCCAAGCCGCCGTCGGGACCGACCTATACGGAGGTGTTCGGCGATTGGCTGTGCGATCGCGCCGCCACAGACCCGCGTCTCGTCGCCATTACGCCCGCCATGCGCGAAGGCTCCGGACTGGTCGAGTTCTCCGAGCGCTACCCCGAGCGCTTCCTTGACGTGGGGATCGCCGAACAGCACGCGGTCACCCTGGCCGCCGGGCTCGCCTGTGAGGACACCAGGCCGGTGGTGGCGATCTACTCCACGTTCCTGCAGCGGGCATACGATCAGCTCATCCATGACGTGGCGCTGCAGAACCTGCCGGTCATGTTCGCCATCGACCGGGCCGGTCTGGTGGGTCCCGACGGCCCCACCCACGCCGGCAGCTTCGATCTCGCCTACCTGCGCTGCCTGCCCAACCTGGTGGTGATGGCTCCGGCGGACGAGAACGAGTGCCGGCGGATGCTCGAGACCGCATACGGCATCCCGGGCCCGGCGGCGGTCCGCTATCCCCGCGGCCGCGGCCCCGGCGTGGCAGTGCAGAAGGATGCCGCGGCGCTGCCGGTCGGCAAGGCCGAGATTCGGCGCCGCGGCGGGCGCGTCGCGCTGCTCGCATTCGGCAGTATGGTGACCCCGGCCGAGGTGGCCGGTGAACGCCTCGATGCCACCGTGATCAACATGCGTTTCGTCAAACCCATCGATGAAGCGCTGCTGTTGGAGGTCGCCCAACACCACGAACTGCTGGTCACGGTGGAGGAGAATTCGGTGCACGGGGGCGCCGGCAGCGCTGTCACCGAATTGCTCGACTCGCGAGGCGTATCGAGCCGGCTCTTGCATCTTGGCCTGCCCGATCGGTTCATGGAACAGGGCACCCGGGAGGAACTGCTGGAACAGTGCGGCCTGGATGCCGCCGGGATCGAGCGGGCGGTACGCGAGCGCCTGCCGTCAATTGAAAAGACCCGCGCCTTACAGTAATATCCGACCAATTCGCTCGGCTTTGTGCTGCGTCTGCCAAGGCACTTCCAGGCACTCGTCACCCACACGCCCGGTGTTGACACTTGCCGGTTCACGGGACCGGCGGATTTCGTATGAACGGCCGCCGGGCGGTACACTCTGTGATTCCTGCGCCGTCTTCGCCCGATGGATGAGATCATGAGCCAAATGAGTCAAATCACCACCGCCACCGCGGATATCGAAGATGTGCAGAGCAGCGCCGACACCCGGCGCATCGCCATCGACAAGGTGGGCATCAAGGACATCCGGCACCCGGTACGAGTCAAGGACCGGACCGGTGGCGAGCAGCACACCGTGGCCAACTTCAACATGTACGTGAACCTGCCGCACAACTTCAAGGGCACGCACATGTCCCGATTCGTGGAGATCCTCAACCTCCACGAACGCGAGATCACCGTGGAGTCCTTCAAGGAGATCCTCGCCGAGATGACCGAGCGCCTGGAGGCGCAGTCCGGCCACATCGAAATGCAGTTCCCCTATTTCGTCACCAAGACCGCCCCCATCTCTGGGGTCGAAAGCCTGATGGATTACGACGTCAGCCTGATCGGCGAAATCCGCAAGGGTGAGCCGAGCATGAACATCAAGGTCGTGGTGCCGGTCACCAGCCTGTGTCCCTGCTCGAAGAAGATCTCCCGCTACGGCGCCCACAACCAGCGCTCTCATGTCACCGTCAGTGTGCGCACCCGGGGCTTTGTCTGGATCGAGGAAGTGATCGATCTCGTGGAGGAAGAGGCATCCTGTCAGCTCTACGGGCTGCTCAAGCGTCCCGACGAGAAGTACGTCACCGAGCGTGCCTACGAGAACCCCAAGTTCGTCGAGGACATGGTGCGCGACGTGGCCGTGCGGCTGAACAACGATGAGCGGGTCGCGGCCTATGTGGTGGAGTCGGAGAATTTCGAATCGATCCACAACCACTCGGCCTACGCCATGATCGAACACGACAAGGAAGCCGCGGCGCGCTGAGCGCGTCCGCCTCAATGGGTCTGGCGCAGCACCATGGCG
>Ga0209347_1002109_pt1 | contig 27746 bp, 23 predicted proteins | sample AutmiccommuBRH23_FD_187382 | JGI IMG/M metagenome (GOLD analysis project Ga0209347, IMG submission 187382) | Deep subsurface microbial communities from Mt. Terri, Switzerland - Autotrophic microbial communities BRH/23 (SPAdes) (version 2) | ecosystem: Environmental > Aquatic > Deep subsurface >...
CGTCATGGCCTGCTCCACGGCATTCAACTCCGCCGATTCTCTGGCCGTCGTGAGCAAATCGAGCATGACGGGCAACTGGTCGGGACCGCCCAGATCGCCGATCATCTTAATGGCGTTGACCCGGACTTTCGCGTCCGCATCGCCGGCCGCTTTCACGAGGGCGGGGATGCCGCCAGTCATACGCCGACGCCCCATCAGATCGAGGGCCAGACGCTGCTTGTTCGCGTCGTCGCCGGCGAACATCCGGGTCACGACTTCATCGGCTTGCCGGCCGGGGAACGTCGCGAGACTCTCCTCTGCGGCCCTGGCGACCTCGCGATCGCCGTCGTCCAGCAGTTGAACCAGCACGGGCACGGCGGAAGCGTCGCCCAACTCGGTGACGGTCTGTATCACCGCGATGCGAACACGCGGCTCGCCGGCCTTGGCTGTGTCGAGCAGGGCGGGCGTTGCACTCTTTTCACCGCGCACGCCCAGCGCCTGGATCACAAGGATCTGCCGGTCGGCGGACAGGGACTTCATCGCATCGCTCAGGATCGTCGTCGCCTGGGTGCTCCGCATCCGGTGGGACGCCTCCACGGCGGCCGAGAACAGGATGTAGTCCTCGTCGCCCAGGTGCTGCTGGAGCGCTTTCTGTCGATTCGCCGGCTGGCGGGTGAGAATCGCCGCCCGCAAAGCCCCGCCGCGGACTTGATGGGGGGCATCCGACTTATACAGTTGATCGTAGATCGCAATCCCAGCCGGCCTTCTGCCCTCGCGGGCGAGGGACTCTGCACAGCGGAGGAGCCCCTCGTAGAGGTCGAGCTTGCACTCCTTCGAGGCGTTGGGCAACGCCTGCTGCAGGGCCTCGGCCGCCTCGGCATTGCCGATGTCGCCCAGGGCTCGCGCCGCCGCGGTGGCGACCATCGTGCTCGAATTGTCCAGGAACTTGCCCAGCGTGCCGACCGCTTTCGCGTCGCGCCGATAGCCGACGGTGTGGATGACGCCGACCAGCGGGCGGCCCTTGACCTTGCCGAGCGCGTCCCGCAGCGCCTCGTCCACGGCCGGATCAGGGTTCATCTGCAAGCCGTAGCGGGCGTTGTGCGAAAGCTGCTCGTCGCCGAGCAACGCCGCCAGCGGGGCAATCGAGTCCTTGCCGCCCATGATGGCAAGCTGCCGGCAGGCGTCGATCCTGGCCTTGAGAGGGGCCCCGGAGTCCTTCAGTACGGCGATCAGCTTGGGCTCATCGCTCTGGGGCGGCACGGTCTGTGCGAGCGTCTGCCCGGCGCAGGCCAACAACAACGTGACGATCAGGATAAGGTGTACTCTTGATTTTGACATATCGGTATCCTCGTTTGTTTCAATCCACACCCGGGTTAGATGGTCCACGGCTCGCGCATTGCCCGCGACCGGAAGCGGTTGGCCTCGGCGTCGTTGACGAATTCTTCCTTCTTCGGGTCGAACTTCATGTCGCGCTTGAGCCACATGCAGATGTTGGCCGCGTGTACGGTGGACATGGAGCGGTGCATCAGGACGGGGTTGGCCACGGTCTCCCGACGCGATTTGACGCAGTCGAGGAAGTTGCGGACGTGGCTCATCGGCCGCTGCGTGCGGGCACAGTAGTCGTCGACGAGCTTCTTGAAATCGGCCATCCAGGCGGGATTGGAGACGTCGCACCTGGAGTAGCCGTCCGCGATGGCGACCCAGCCCTCGTCGCCCTCGTAGCGGACGCCGCAGGAGCCGTGCCAGATCTTGGCCTCCATGTCTCGTTCCAGGACCATCTTTACGCCGTTGGCGAAGGTCGTCACCATGCCGTCGCCGCTGTCGTTGGCGACGTACTTGTACTCGACGGGCGAGGTCTTCCACTGGTCAATCGCCACCTGGCACTGGGCGAACGTGTGGGCGCCCCATTCGCCGATGCAGCTCGTGTGGAAGTCGTAGTGGTTGCGCCACTGGCCCTGAGTATAGGCAGCGTTGTACGGACGCCACGGGCAGGGACCCAGCCAGGCGTCCCAGTCGGTCTCCTCTTTCGGCGGCATCGGCTGCTCGGGCAGCCAGTCGTGACGCATCTCGGCGGCGTCCCACGGGGCGATGTGCGCCCGGACGGTGTGAACCTTGCCGAGGTAGCCCAGTCGCAGCAGCTCGTTGGCGAAGGTGAAGTTGCCCTCGCTGAGCCGCTGGATGCCGCTCTGGTAGACCCGCCGATGCCGCTGGGCGGTCTCCACGACGCCCTGGCCCTCCGCGATGGTCATGGCCGAGGGCTTCTCCGAGTACACGTCTTTACCCGCCCGCATCGCCAGGATGGCCGCCAGCGCGTGCCAGCGGTCGCCGGTCGTGCTCAGGACCGCGTCGATGTCCGTCCGGGTGGCCAGGAACTCGCGGATGTCGGCGTACACGGCGCAGTCGCTGTTGCCATAGCGGGTGTCCACCAGTTGTTTGACCTTCTCGCGGCGGGCCTTCTGCGGGTCGCAAGTGGCCACGAACTGGACGTCCTTCTCCGGCAGCATCCAGTTCAGATCGTGCGTGCCGCGGTTGCCGATCCCGATGCCGCCCAGGATGATGCGTTCGCTCGGCGGGACAGCCCCGTTGCGGCCGAACACCGAAGCGGGCACGATGTACGGCGCCGCGACCGCAGCCGCCGTGCCCAGGAATGCTCGCCGCGAGAGACAGGAGTGATTGTGTGACATGGCAGTCTCCTCTTTCACATTTACGATTTATGATTGACGATTGATGATTGGCGAGGATCGTCACCAATCACGAATCATCATGGCCTTGATCTGAGGCCGATTCTACCGCCCCGGCGGTCCCGCGCCCACCAGAAAGCACCGACTATTGATGGCGCACACGCCCCCACTGGGGGCCAGCCCCCAAAACCCCGACATTTTTCGCTTTGCGCCAGCAGCATGATCCCGACGCCCGGGGCGGTGAATGACGGGGATGGTCAGACACGGATTCACACGGATGGACACGGATTAGAAGAGGGATTGAAGGAGTCTCCTGGTGTTGCCTCCCCGAGAAACGCAAAGCACCGAGCGTCACGAATGGAAATGGTCTTCATTCGACTCCGGGTGGCAGCGGCAAGCGGAGTCTTCGGAGCTTGCCGATGGCTTCAGCGCACTCACCGAACCATCGGCAAAGCAAGTTTGCCGCTGCCACCCGGAGATGGACCGGGGAAACCCGCCGCCGTATCGAGGCCGCACGCGTGGCGACGACAGGTGCAGCGACAGGCTATCCAGTTCGCCTGGTTTCGTGTAGAATGGCCTCGCTGTGCATGGGAATTCCACGTAATCCAAGAGGTATCGTGATGCATTTGAAGAGCGTGCGTTTTCATCCGGATCTGTATCCGACGCGGGAGCACTATCCGTTCAATCTCGGCATCTTCCAGCAGACGGCCGGGCTGGCGTTCGCCACGCCGGTGACGTGTTTCGTCGGCGAGAACGGCACGGGCAAATCGACGCTCCTGGAGGCCATCGCCCGCCGGGCCGGCATCCACATCTGGCGCGACGGCGAGCGGACCCGCTGCGTGGTGAACCTCTACGAGGACAAGTTCTACCGCGGCATCTCGATCGAGTGGGTCGAGGGCGTTGTGCCGGGCTCGTTCTTCGGCTCCTCGATCTTCCAGGACTTCGCCCGCCTGCTGGACGAGTGGGCGGCTTCCGATCCCGGCCAGCTCGACTACTTCGGCGGCAAGTCCCTGCTGACTCAGTCCCACGGCCAGTCGATCATGTCCTTCTTCAAGGCCCGCTACGCGATCCGGGGTCTGTACCTGCTCGATGAGCCCGAGACGGCCCTCTCGCCCAAGACTCAACTCGCCTTGCTCGATCTGCTGACCAGGATGAGCGCCGCCGGCCACGCCCAGTTCCTCATCGCCACGCACTCCCCGATTCTGCTATCCTGCCCCGGCGCGACCATCTACAGCTTCGACCACACGCCCATCGCATCAGTTCCCTACGAAGACACCGACCACTACAGGGTCTATCGAGGCTTCATGGACAGCCGCAGCAGACGCCAACCGCCGCAGGCTTCCTGACGGTCGGGTCTGATCAGTATTCGTCCTTCATCCCGGCCATCCACTGGGGCCACATGTCCGCGGTGACGCCGCCGCCCTTGGTGTATCTGTTGTTCGTGTTGAAATTCTTGTGCCACTTGAGCGTCCAGAGCTGCTTGAGCGCCACCTTCCGGGTGGACCAGTCGGCGAAGAGGCAGAACTGGGCGCCGCCGTGACGATTGACGCACAAACGCGGCATCTCGTTGCTGCCGGTGACGAGGGGCGGCGTGGTGTCGCCGGAAGCGGCCGGAGTATCGGTGTCGAAGGGCCAGCCGTCCACCCACCAGCCCTCGGTGAAGACTGGGATTTCGCTCGCCCCTTTGACCAGATGGGTCCGCCAGTAGTTTGCTGCCGGACCGCGCCCCCACATGCTGGTACGACCGGCGGGAATGTTGCACATCCACCCATTCGGGGCGTAACTGCCCTCGTCGCCGCCCTGGGAGGCGGGGACCCGCCAGGCGTCAAACACGCTCTCCGCGGGCGCGCTGGTGGTCGCGGTCGTGGCCGAACGGCTCTTGATCGCCGTGGGGCACAGCCACATCTTCTTATTCTTGGACAGCGGCGCCATGCTCTCGCGCCACCATTCGCCGTTTCCGACGCCCGCGTCAGTGTTCTTCACCAGACCGCTGTAGAACCGGCCGTCGTTGTCGTCGGTGTACATCGCGAAGATCAGCCCCCACTGGTGCAGATTGGACTTGCACGCGACCCCCCGTGCCTGGGTGCGAACCCGCGACAGGGCAGGCATCAGGACCGCCATCAAGATCGCAATGATGGCGATGACGACGAGCAACTCGATGAGTGTGAATGCCTTTCGTTTGCGCATGGCCGTTCTCCTCGAATCAGACTCCATATCTACCTCACACGACCCCATGATAACAACAACCCCCCGGCAAGGCAAGTTTTCACGCCGGCCGACGCAGCCGCATCCGGGCTCAGCCGCAAGAGACGACGGTGCAGGACCTTTCGCGTTGCAGGTCCATCCTGCCGGCGGGGACGCTGTCCCCGGACCCCTGGGATTTTCGGCCTTGGGCCAGAAACATGATGAGCACAGCCGATCCGTGTTCCAGGAAGACCGACAGCGCCGGCCCGTCTGTCCTGCCATCTGGCGTTTGCTATGGCTGGTCTCTTTCCGCGGACCTCTGTCGCCGGTATACTCCATGCGCCGTCGCGAGGGACAGGTCGGGACCCCAAACGCGATTCCCTCAGCGCGAAGCGCCGCTGCGCGTCGGGGCGTTTGGGAACCCGCTCTGCCGGCAAGCAACCCCGGCGCCGCCACGGTCCAGGGACATGGGCGACGCGGTGCTGTACCTGCGGTTGTCCCGGTAGATGTCAATAACAGGTAGCATGAGCGGATTTTCGGGAGCATAGTGATGCGAATTGGGATTATCTCAGACACACATGACCACCATCGCAACGTCTTGCGGGCGGTGGAGGTATTCGCCGAACGCGGGGTTCAGTACGTACTCCACGCGGGGGACATCGTGGCGCCGTTCACGGCCAAGGCATTCTCCGAATTGGACGGCGTGAGGTTCATCGCGGTCTTCGGGAACAACGACGGCGAGAAGCTGTTTCTGCGGCAGACCATCGAGGGCTTCGGCGGCGAGATCCACGAGTACTGCTACAAGGGCGAGCTGGCCGGCCGCAAGGTGTACATGACGCACACGCACCACAACGTCGAGGAGGTGGCCGCCGGCCAGATGTACGACCTGTTCGTCTACGGCCACACCCACCGGCAGGACATCCGCAAAGTGGGCCGGACCCTCATCATCAACCCGGGCGAAGCGACGGACTGGATCACCGGCTCCGGGCACGCTGTGATTCTCGACCTGGACGACATGAATCACACGGTGGAACCGCTGGGGTGAAGAGAAGTGGAAAGTCAAAAGTACAAAGGGCAAGAACAACAGTGACCCCGTAAAGAGCCAAGAAAGGAAGCCACAGAGGTCACAGAGAAACATAGAGAAGAGTGAAGGTGGGAAGGGAAGAACACGGCGCTTTGCGAGATTCTCTGTACCTTCCTGTCCTTCTTGCTCTGTGCCCTCTGTGGCCAAAACCGCGAAAAAAGAAGGGAAAGCCTGGCGACGACCGCCACGCTTTCCCCTTTTGCCTTTGACGCTTTTACTTCTCTTCAGGCCGTTCTTACGTCCTGAACTTCCTGAAGTTCTTCAGGGAGATGTCGATGCCTTCCATCGGGGGGACGGCGTCTTTCTCTTCCTCGATAATGTACCATTTCGTGCCGCCGATGGTCCGGCAGAGCTTGAAGACCTCGGCCCACCTGACGTCGCCTTCGCCCAGCATGGCCTTGGGATTCGTGGTGGAGTATTCCTTCAGGTGTACGGTGACAGCCCGGCCGGGGTACTTCTTCAGGGCGGCGATCGGATCGCCGCCGCCGCTCATGGCGTTGCCCGTGTCCATCTGCATGATCACGTCTTTCCCTGTGTTGCTGAAGAAGATGTCCCAGGACGTCGTGCCGTCGAGTGGGTGCAGGTCGTGGGCATGGGCGTGGTAGCCGATCATCATGCCCTGGGGCTTGAGTTTCGCGGCCAGCACGTTGAATCGCTCGGCGTACTTGAGCCAGGAGTTCTTCATATCCTTCTCATCGCCCTGGAGCCAGGGCACGATGACGTACTTGTTGCCGAGGATCTTGTTGAACTCAAGGGTCGCGGCCAACTTGTCATCCGAGAGGTCGGCGTACTGCGTGTGCGTGCCGCAGCAGACGATGCCGTTGTCGTCGAGCATCTTGCGGATGTCCTTGGCGCTATGGCCGTAGTAGCCCGCGAACTCGACGCCCTGGTAGCCCATCGCGGCGATCTTCGCCAGCGTGCCGGCCAGGTCCTTCTCGGCGATCGACCGAACCGAATAGACTTGCACGCCTACCGGGATTCTGCCCGGCTTCTGGGTGGAACTGCTCATTTTGCTTTCCTCCGTCTTGCAGCCCGAGCCCAGAACGCCCAGGGCCGCCACCGATGCGGTGGTCGCCAGAAAACCGCGACGGGATAGATGGGAATTGTTCGACTGTGCCTTCATGCTCCTTCACCTCGTGTCAAATCCTGTGTGTGGATCCGGTCTTGGCGGCGGATCCTTCGCCTGATCCAACCTGGACGGGCGGGATTGTAGTCCCGCGGGCCGGGCCCGTCAAATCCAAAAAGGGCCGCACGACCTCCCTATCCCTCATGCAAGCCCGTATCGAGTCCCGCACCCCTGGCGATCCGGCGGGCCGGAGCATCGAGGAGCCGAGTCTATCTAATGGCCGGAACTGGACTTACCATCCGGTGGTCCCGGAGGGCGATATCCTTTGGGGCGTGTAGATGCCCGGCAGTCGGGAGGGCGCTTTCGCCGGTGGGCCGGCTCGGCGGGGTAGCCATACCCTCGTGGGATCCGATCGGTTTGCCGGCGCAAAAGGGCGGATTTGCATGTTGGACTTGCACTTGACTCAGGAATCTGGTATAAAAATGATACCTGAGGACAGCCTGGAAAGAATGTCCTCAGAGACTGCCATCGCGAGCACGCCGGGCGGAACGGGGATGGCAGGGATACTGGGATAACGAAGGTAGGAGGAGTGATGGCAGACGCAATCGTCTCCACTCCGGTAAATGTCATCGGTAACGTACCATTCGTCGGTATGTCCATTCGAACTGAAGCGGAAGAGGGTGTTTCCGTGCACAAGCCTGGACACGGGACACGATCACTGTTGGCGAGGGCGTATGAGCGCCTATGGACATGGCCCGCCGGCGTCTGCTGTGCATTCATCATGGCCGGGGTGCGGGTTCACGAAGCATTTCGAAGCCGCATGCGGCGGGCCGACCCTAAGGCGAAAGGAGGTATGTCAGGGCAGTATCATCCGTATCGTGCAGAAGCAAAAACAGGCAGTTTCAAGTAAGGGTAAAGCGCATGAACAGGAAATTGGTGTATGTGGCTCTTATGAGTGCTATCCTGGTGGCGTCGGCCGCTCTGGCCGACAGCGTTGGGGTAGGCGATTTCGAAGGCAATCTCGACGGCTGGCGGGCGGGCGACGGCTTTGCCCTCTCGTTCAGCGCAACCGGGGCGACAACCGGCGCCCAGGCGCTGCAGGTCGATGGTCCCGGCGACTGGCACATCAGTGCTCTGCTGGATGCGAAGTCCCAGCGCACAACGTTGGCAATGAAAGGCGTGAAGATCACGGCCGATGTGACTGTGGTCGCGGACGAGATGACCACCGCGTGGATGCAGGTCGGGATGGTCATCAACGCCCAGGGAGACGAACTGAACGGCGTCAACAACAACGTCGGCTGGAACGACCTCGGCAGCCAGGACGTCGCGCGCGATGGACAGCCCCACACCTACACATGGGTGCTTCCGGATGCCCTGACGGCCAAGATCGCCAAGGCGGACGACAACATCGGGTGGTTCGAGCTGGCGCTGATCTCGAACCTGGACGTCGCCTCGGTAGCCAAATTCTACGTCGACAACATCCAGATCTCTTATGAGGGCCCGACTTCGAGCGTTCTGGTCAGCAGCTTCGAAGGCGGCAATGACGGCTGGTACACGGACACCTATACGGCCGGAACCATCGCGGTGGGCACAACCGGCGCGACAGCGGGCGCCCAGGCGCTGCAGGTCGAGGGTCCCGGCGGATGGCAACAACTGACCAAGGTGGACGTGAGGCCCCATCTCGCGACCCTGGCAACCAAGGGCGTGAAGATCACGGCGGACCTGACGGCATTTGAGGCCGACATGGCCACGACCTGGATGCAGGTCGGGATGGTCATCAACGCCCAGAACAACGACGACAGCGGCGCCAACAACAATCTCGGCTGGAACGATCTCGGCTCCCTCGACATCGCACGCGACGGTCAGCCCCACACCTACACGTGGGCGATTTCGGATGCCGTGGCGGCCAAGATCGCCGGCGCCGACAGCGGCATCGGGTGGTTCGAGATCCTGCTGATCTCGAACGCCGACGAAACCTCGGTGGTCAAGTTCTACATCGACAACATCCAGTTGGTCAGCCCTGCGATCGATACGGACAAGAGCACCGACACCGTCATCGGCAACTGGGAACAGCAGATGGACGGCTGGGTGGTCGGCGGCGGGGCCGACGTTCTCTACAACGACGTCAACGGCGTGACCCTGGACAGTTACAGTCTCGACGTCTGGGTCCCCTCGGGCGCCTGGAATACGGATGTCCTCAAGCTGAACCTCATGGACCCGAATCAGGCAGCCGTTCTGGAGGCCTTCAAGGTCAACACCAAGGTCTCCGCGGATGTGACGCGGCTGGTGGCCGACTGGCCCGTCGACGACATCCCCGGCTGGAACGAGATGGTGTTGGTCCTCAACGCCGGCGGCGACGGGTGGAGCATGTGGGAGGTCGTGGGAAAGGTGGCGAGCTGGCGGCAACCTGACGGCGACAAGATGATCACGGCGGTCTGGGACTACGCTCCGCTGGTCAGCCGACTCGATTTCGACAATCTCACGTATTGTGAGTTGAACTTGGGCATCAACGCCAACGACGCAACCTACGAGGGCACCGTGTGGTTCTACATCGACAACATGAGGCTCAGCGGCGCCGGGATTGCCTTGGATCCGCTGCCGGCCAATGGGGCCGTCGATGTGGACATCAACACCATGCTGAACTGGACGGGCGGGATCTTCGCCGCCTCGCACAACGTGTATCTGGGAACCTCAACGGCTCCCGTCGAAGGCGCCAACCTGGACAGCAATCCCCAGGTGGTCTTCACGCAGGTCGATACCAACCGTTTCGATCCGAACGAGCTGGCCTTCAACACCCGGTATTTCTGGCGCGTCGATGAGGTCAACGAGGCCAACCCCGACAGCCCGTGGAAGGGCCCGGTCTGGAATTTCACCACCGCCAATTTCATCACGGTGGACGATTTCGAGAGCTACACCGACAATCTGGACGCCGGCGAGGCCATCTTCAACACGTGGACCGACGGCTGGAAGATCGATGAGAACGGCTCCCTGGTCGGTTACGAGGTGTCGCCTTTCGCCGAGCGGACCAACGTCCGCGGCGGCTTCCAGGCCATGCCGCTGCTGTATGACAACACGGAGGCGGCCTACTCCGCGACGACGCGGCAATGGGCCGGTCCGCAGGATTGGACACGCAACGGCTTCGATACGCTGAAGATCTACATCATGGGCAAGACCGACAACGTGGCCGACGAGATGTACATCACGATCGAAGACGAGGCCGGCAACAGCGCCACCATGACGCAGACCGACACGTCGTTCATGACGGCCGAGGCATATTCCGAGTGGTTCATCCCGATCCGCGAGTTTGCCGGCGTGGACGTCACGAAAGTGGTCAAGTTCACCGTCGGCGTTGGCAACCGGGTCACTGCCTCCGGGGCCACGGGGATGCTGTTCATCGACGATATCCGGGTCGTTCTGGAGCCCTACGGTCTCGTGGCGCACTACGCGCTGGAGAACAATCTGGAGGACAGCTCCGGCAACGGCTTCCACGGCACGTTCGCGGGCGACCCGAACTTCCCGGCCGTCTTTGTCAACGGTCCGGCCGGCTTCGGCAAGGGCCTGCTCTTCGACGGGACCGGCGGTCATCAGAACGTCGAGTGCGGCACGTTCAACCCCTCGGCCGCGACCGGTCAGCTCACCGTCGCCCTGTGGGCCAAGTGGGATGGTCTCAGCAACCAGTGGCAGGGTCTGATGGGCAAACGCGACAGTTGGAATGCGGCCAACACGATGTGGCATCTTGAGGTCGACCAGAACGCCGGCACGCTCGGATTCGCCCAGCCCAACGCCGGCGTCTATCCCGGCACCAAGCTGCCGATCGGGACCTGGGCCCACGTCGCGGTGACGTTCGACGGAACGACCGGCGTGTTCTACCTCAACGGCGTTGAGGCAGGCCGCGGTGCTTTCTCGTTCGGTTTCGACAAGGACGCGGCCGTACACTTCGGGTCCGACGATCCGAACGGCGGAAACGCCTTCAACGGAGCGCTCGATGAGGTCCGTCTCTACGACAAGGCCCTGTCGGCCGCCGAAGTTCAGGCGCTGCTGACGAAGTAGTCATCGCTGGCCGCGGGTCGGCCATGGGAAAGACCCGTTGAGAGTTCGTATCACGTCGGGGCCTGCACTGTTTCACACGGTGCAGGCCCCGATTCTTTTGCGCATGATTTGTGCCTATCCCACCGAAATTCTCCCTCCACAGTGCTTAAGACGCGTTGCGATCCGGCCGATGGAATCCCTGTGGCACGAGGCCTTTTGAGGTACAGAATAGTGGAGATGCAGACGATGAAGTGCAATGTGATGGATCAGTTCCGATTCGATCTCACGGATGAGCAACGGCGGCTGTGCGACTGGATCGCCCGGCAGGCCCGGACCGGAGCCCGGCGCATCCGCTATGACGAAGCCAGGGCGGCCCTGGACGTACACGATGAGCAGCTCACCCGCATGCTTCGAGACGTGCGGGAGCGGCTCGACGAGATCCACGAGATGGTGGAGGCTCCCATCGTGAACACCCAGTCGCCGTACTTCGAGGTCCCGGGGCAGGCACGCTATATCTGGGATAGCTACTGCCGTGCCGAGCAGGAGACGGAACAGCCGCCGGTGGAGGATTGGCTGCCCAGGAGAGTCGCCGTCTCGCAGTAATTCAACCGGCCGGGAAGTCCCGCTGGGCGTTCGCCGTGTGGAGACGAACCAGCCTCGGTCCATGAAGAGAGGGTTATGATGGATTCCACGAAGACCAAGCCCGGCGCGCAGGATCAGCAGCTCAGTTGTTATCGGTTGTGGATGAAGCCCAAGGCCGCGAAGAAGGCCGACAAACGCAGCCACCTGATCCTGGGGCAGTACCTGCTCGGGATCAAGAAATAGCACGTCCGACGGACCCTGTACACTGGCGGGCAAAGCCGGTATGATGGGGTCCATGCCAGACAATCAAATAGAGTCTCGTTTCCACAGGGGATGGTTGGTCGCCTCGCTCGTGTGTCTGATTGCGGTGTTGACGCTGACGCACATTCCGCAGGATGCGATGCCGAAGTTCCTGCAGGAAGACATGCTGGACAAGGTCGAGCACGCCGGGGCCTACGGCCTGATCGCGATTCTCTTTCTGCTGTCCCTTCCGAATCGGGGGCGTTCCGGTCTGCCGGCGCTCGGTCTGCTGGCGCTGGCGGGAATCGCGGCTTTCGATGAAGCCACCCAGCCCCTCGTCAACCGCTACGCCAGCTTCGGGGACTACGCCGCCGACTTGGCCGGCATCCTTCTGGCCTGCATGATTTTCCTTGTCAAGAAACGGTTGAGATTGGATACTGCTGCTTCGTAACCGGATTTTTGCAGGGCAGGCAGGCTGGTCTTTCCGTCTTGGATCAGGCCGAATGTCCGTTCTGCGGGCGTCCGGGGCGCAACCGTGGTTGGAGATGATGGCTGGGCATCGGATCTCAAAATTGATACGGAGGTGATTGTGGGCAAGCGTAACACAGAGAGCGCACAGGCGAGCGGTCCATACGTGGGGATTATCGGCTTGGGATACGTGGGCCTGCCGCTGGCGCGGGAGTTCAGCCGGGGCGGCGCCCAGGTGCTGGGGTTCGACATCAACTCCAGGATGGTGGCCGTGATCAACAAGGGCAAGAGCCCGATCAAGCACATCTCGAACGAGACGATGGTCGAGATGGTCAAGTCGGGCCGCTTCCATGCCACCGACGACATGACGCGGCTCTCTGAGCCCGATACGCTGATCATCTGCGTGCCCACGCCGCTGACGAAGAACCGCGAGCCGGACATGCAGTACATCGAATCGACCACGCAGACGATTGCCAAGTACCTGCGCAAGGGCCAGCTCGTGGTCCTGGAGAGCACGACCTATCCCGGCACGACCCGCGAGGTCATGGTGCCGATCCTGGAGCAGTCCGGCTTGAAGGCGGAGAAGGACTTCTTCGTGGCCTTCTCGCCCGAGCGGGAGGATCCCGGCAATCGGCAGTTCCGCACCGGGACGATCCCCAAGGTCGTCGGCGGCCTGGGCAAGGAGAGCCTCGAACGCGCCCTGAGCGTGTACAGGGTGGCGATCGAGACGCTGGTGCCGGTGGAGAGTTGCGAGGTGGCCGAGGCGGCCAAGATCCTGGAGAACACCTATCGCTGCATCAACATCGCGCTGGTCAACGAGCTCAAGATGCTGTTCGACCGGATGGGGATCGACGTGTGGGAGGTGATCCGGGCGGCGAGCACCAAGCCGTTCGGGTTCAGCGCGTTCTACCCCGGCCCGGGCCTGGGCGGGCACTGCATCCCGATCGACCCGTTCTACCTCACGTGGAAGGCCCGCCAGTACGGCCTGGCCACGCAGTTCATCGAGCTGGCCGGCCAGATCAACACGGGTATGCCGCACTACGTGGTCGAGCGGGTCGCCGACGCGCTCAACGAGCGCCGCAAGAGCCTCAAGGGCTCGCGCGTGCTGGTGCTGGGCCTGGCGTACAAGCCGGACATCGACGACGTGCGGGAGTCCCCCTCGCTGGAGCTGATCGAGTTGCTCCGTCACAAGGGGGCGAAGGTGGACTACAACGACCCCTACATCCCGCAGACGCACAAGCAGCGGGAGTACGATCTGCGGATGACGAGCAAGAAGCTCACGGCCAAGATGCTCGGCGGCTACGACTGCGTGCTGATCTCGACGAACCACAGCGACTACGATTACAGCTGGATCGTGAAGAACGCCAAACTCGTCGTGGACACCCGCAACGCCACGGCCAAGGTCCGCGGCGGCCGCTCGAAGATCGTCAAGGCGTAAGCGACGGACCGGTACAGACTCTGCAAGGGCGATCGGCCCGTTGAACGTGCGACTATGCCTGGTGGTCGGCGAAGACTCTGGCCTCGATCCGGGAGATGTCCGTGTGAAGGGCCGTGATGCAATCCGGACAGAGCTGTTGGCCGGAATCGATGGGTTCGAGCTCTGACAGCAGTATCCCGGCGGCGCCGCAGCACTCGCAAGCCCCGGTCTGCGGCGGGGCATTGCGATTGACCGTCATGACGGACGTTGATGCAGGGCGTGCTGTGTACACCGTCTCTGCTGCGCCGGCTACTTCCCAATCGTGCGTCGTCTCGACAGGGGCGCTCACCGTGGGTGCCACGGTCCCATTCGCGTTGACCGTGTCTTCCACGATCGGCGCCGCAGCGCCGAGGGTACGGTCAGGCAAGTCCGGCCGTGCCACCTGCGCACCATCGCTCGTCTCCCGACTCATGCTGTGTACGGTGCATCCTGCGGACTCGGCGACGACGGGCCCGGCTTCGAAGGGGATTGGCTGCTCCGCCGGCTGCGGAGGCGCAGGGTTCTGCGTCTGTGCGGCCGTCTGAATCATGGCGTTGAGTTTCGCCTCGATCTCGGCCCTTGCCTGCGCCTCGGCCTGGGCCTTGGCATTCGCCGATTCGACGATCTCCGTAAGTTGTCGGACTTTATCGAGAAACTGAGCCTTGAGTCGTTCGATTTTTCCCGTGGAGTCGAGGCTGATCCGTCTGGCCTCATTCTGTCTGACGGCCTGTTCCCACATCTCGACGGCGATCTGTTCCGCCCTGTCGCGGTCGTCGGTGGCCTCGGCGGCTTCGGGGGCTTTCAGCGGCCGGGCTTTGGCCTTATCCTCTCCCGGCAGTCTCGCTCGCCACCACCATCGACCCGTCCGCTCATACAATTCGCCGGGCAGGGTCACCTTCAACGATTGTCCCTTCATCTGATCGTCTCCCTGATCCTTCGCAGGTTTCCGCAGCGGCGGACGACGCTCCTTCTTGGCGGCGCGTTTGGCGGAATCCCCCTGGCTCTGGCGCGGGGCGGCATTTTGCGAGGGAACCGTCTTCGAGGCTCCCTTGGCGCTTGTGCGAGCACGTTGTTTCTTCTGCGGCGGCATGACGAGTGCAATCAATCCTGTTTGACCTCGGCTTGCGTGTAGCCCGGCTGCGGGGCCTCGAACTCGGTCTCTTCAAAGGCCCGGGTCTCGGCCTCGGTCATCGCGGGCTGTTCCACGATCCACGGCCGGATGAACACGAGAAGCTCGCTGTTGATGGTTTCTTCTCCCCTGAACCGAAACAGGGCGCCCGCCAGCGGCAGATCCCCGAGCAGCGGGATCTTGTTGATCTGCTTGGTCACTTCCTTCTTCTTCAATCCGCCCAGGACGACGGTCTGGCCGTTCCTGACGATCAGGGTCGTGTCGGCCTCGCGGCGGTCCACGACGGGCTGGGGATACGTCACGCCGATGCCCGCCACCTGGACTTCGCCGGTGACGACGCTGAACACGGGCCTCAGGTGCAGGCGGATCATCTGATCGCGGACGGCCAGGTGAGCCGTCACCTCCAGCTCCACGCCGACCTCGCGAAAGGCGGTCGATCCGATGCTGCCGCCCAGTGACGATTCCTGGAGTTCCTGGTAGGGGATCTCCGACACGATCTTCAGGTTCGCCGTCTCGTCGTTGAGCACGAGGATTCGCGGGTTGGCCAGCAGCTTGGCGTTGATGTTTTCCTGCTGGGCCCGCAGGATGGCGTCGATATCCACGCTGTCGGTGAGCCAGCCCAGGCGCACCGCGCCCGAGGTGCTCTCCGCCTTGCTGATCGTTCCGCTGAAGCCGCCGCTGGCGAACGGGTTTGTATCGGATCCCGCGGCCTGGATGGGATTGCCCTCCGCATCAAACAGGGTCCGCGTGCCTGCGGACCACTGGATGCCCAGATCGAACCGGTCCTTGCTCGTGACGTCGTAGATGCGGGCTTCCACCAGGATCTGCGGCGTCATGCGATCGACCTGGTGAATGAAGTCCGACATGTCCTTGATTTTGCCTTCCCTGTCCGTGACGAGGATGTGGCTGGTGCCCTGAACATGGGACACGAATCCCACCTCCGATTTGAACTTGTCGAGCGACTTGACGACCTCGCCGACGTCGGCGTAGGTGATCTCGAAGATCTGCGTGACCTGCGGTTCGGAGATCTTGGGCATCTCATCGCGGGCCAGCACGCGGATGATGTTCTCGCCGACGACGTAGTCGAACCCGTGTACCTCCAGGATGCTGCGAAGGGCCTCCTGCAGGGGCACGTCGGTCAGCTTCACGGTGGTCTCGCCTGTGACGGTGGGGCTGGCGACCACGTCGACATCGGCCTGTTCGGCGATGATCCGGATCACGTCCTCGAGAGGAGTCTTGCGGAATTCGACGCTGATCTTCTTTGCGAGCCGCTCCTGGAGCGGCATCCGTGCCGGCGGGACCTGCGAGTCTTCGCCATGGGCGGTTGATGTGCCCAGGACTGCCCAGACGATCCAGATCGCCGCCGCGAGCTTGAGCAGTTCCATTCGCTGCCGGCTGATACGATGCGCCGCATGCGAGTTTTCCTGCCACGATTGTATGATATAGGATCTCATGTTCGTTCCCTTGATCGTTACTCTCTTTCGACGACCTGTTTCCAGGTTTGGCCGTTCCTCTCGAATTCGACGCCGTCCCTCACGATCCGCGTGACCGTTGCGCCCGAAATCTGCTGGCCCTCATGCACGAGCTGCGTATCGATGATCGCCGCCGGACGGTCTTCGCTGTACAGGATTCCGGTCACGACCAACTCGACCCGGGTCTGCACCGGAGCCGCGGCGGATTCCTCGACGGTCGGCGACGGCACGAGAGGAGGGGTCGGCAATCGCATGGGGTCCCGCGCGCCGGATTGATAAAGAGGGGGAATCTCCCAGGCAATTTCGACATCCGCGGCCGCGACCGGGGCAACGGTCGCCGGCTGTACAGTCTGCACCGGCGCCACCGGCGAGACTTTCAACGGGTTCTTCATCAGGAACACCAGCGTGGCCCCCAGGACCGGGACCAAGGCCATCATAATTTTCTGCCTGCCGTTTCCGGCGCTGGCCGTTGAGGTGCGCGTCTTGGACTTGCGGCGGGAGAGGGGTCTTGCCTTGACCGTCCGCCTCTCGGCACGGGAGCGGCCGTTGGTTTCTCCCTGTCTTCGCGGGCTCGCCGGGCGGAGGGTCCTGGCTGCACTGCTCTTGGCCCGTCGCCAGGCGGTTTCGACCGGAGGGGTCTCCGCCGGAGCATTCGCCTGCTCCTGCATGGACGGCTGTGGCGGCTGCTCCTGAGGTCTGACGTTCGGATCGAGCAGCTTGTTCAGGTACAGGCTGAGCGGGACGTTGGGACGAAGTCTGCCCTCGCCCGGATGCGAGGCGTTGCTCGGCGACGAGGGAGCCGGGCTGAGGATTTCTTCTCGGACAGGATGTGTCTTCACGCCCATCATAGTCCGTTCCCTCGCGGTTTTTCGACAAGGACCGCCAATCCCATGTCCACCCGGGGTTCGGCATTGGCCTCCATGGGACGGTTGATCGTGAAGGTTTCCACGAAGACGGCCGGATGGTGGCGTTCGAGGGCGTTGAGGAAGGCCGCGAACCGGGGGAAACTCGCCAGGAAGCTCACGTGCAGATGTTTCTCCGCCAATCGCTCCCGCTCGGCCTGGGGCCCGAAGGCCTGTGCATTTGCGGGTTTCATGCCGAACGACTCCAGCTTCGTCTCGCGGGCCAGGTTGCCGATCTCGAAGGCCAGGCCCGGCGCCTCGTCGAACCCGACGAGGAACTCGCCGATGCGGCCTTCGAGGCGCTCGACTTGTTCGGTCAGGCGGGTCTGCGTCTCGGCCCTGGCCGCTTCCAGGCCTCGGGCGTAACGCGCCTTGGCCTGGACGACTTGCGTCTCGAGCTGGCGTCTGTGGTCCATTTGCGGACGCAGGATCATCGCGTAGGATCCCGCCGACAGTGCCAGGCAGGGGCCCCACACCACAGCCATGATCAACAGATATTTATTTCGAACCTTCATATTCACCCACGTCGAGTGCTAATTGCTCCGGGCGATCTGTCCGGTCTTGAAAACGCATTCGAGTTCGTACATGACCGCCTCCTGGCTTTCCAGGATGGCCGCATTCTGGGAGACGGTGATCGTATCGAGCAGGGGGCCGATGGCGGGCGAGGATCGCAGGTTCTCCTGAAGATCCTGCACCGCCTCCAGGGCTGTTCCCGCCTGCCGCCCGCAGACACTGAGCTTCAACGTGCGTACGGGCACGCTCACGTCCACCTTCCGGGCGGGATCGTCCTTGGCCGGGACTTTGCGCCGGACGGAGTCCTGGCGGGCCTCCAGACGCGTCAGGACCAGGGTGTCCGAGAGATTCTCGACCAGGGCCGACAAGGTTTGCGACCACTGGGTGTATCCGTCGAGAGAGGTCTTGATGTCCGAGAGCAGACTGAGCGATTGCGTCTTCTCCAGTTCGAGCGCCTCTTTCTTCCTCATTGCCTCCGCCAGGCCCCCGCACGCCGTCTCGAGCTTGCTCAACTGCTGTTTCTCGATGGAGATGACGACCTGTCCATCCATGTAGACGCTGGTGAGACCGAGCCCGAGCAGTAGCGGGATCACCACGATCAGGCACGCCAGGGCGATGCCGCCCGGTCGCGCCGGGATCGGGATTCCCTCGCCCCTGAGCAGATCGATGGTGTACATCGAATTGCTGATCGACGATTGGTGATGGATGGTCGCCATAATCAATGATCCCTAATCAACGATCGATTCACAGGTATCTCATGGCCAACCCGGCCGCCAGGGCCATCGAACCGCCGGCCTCGTGCAGCACCGCGGCCAGATCCGGCGTCTGGCCGGCATCGCAAGTCATCGCTTCGACCGGGTTCCAGGGCACCACATCGACGTACAGCTTGGCCTGCAGCAACTCGATGAAGTCCTCGAGCCCGGAGAAGGGGCCGCAGACGAGCAATTTCTCGACCCGCGCACAGCCTGCCCCGGGGGCGTTGCCCTGCGCCGGGGTTCTCGAGCCGTGCTGGGCGGCGTAGTACCGCAGGGTCGTCGCGATGTCTTCCACCAACTCGGCGCAGGCCCCTTCGAGATAGTCCCAGAGCAGGACCTCATCGTCCGCTTGCGGGCGGGGAATCTCGACTTGCAGAGGCCCGGCGATGCTCAGCTCCAGTCCGTGGTTCAGCAGAGCGCTTCTGGCGATTTCGAGCGGGACTCTGGCGCTGGCCGCCATCCGGCGGAGGATCTCGTCGCTGCCGGAGCCGATGTCGCGGATGAAGGGGCGGCCCGCCGGGTCCATGATGGCGATGGTGGTGCAGCCGCCGCCGATATCGAGAACCGCCGGCCTGCTTCGAAAGTCGCCGCCGTCCTCGGCCGTCCGCGGCTTTCCGTCCTCGCAATTCACCATGCAACTGAGCAGCGCCAATCCCGCCACGTCGATCATCGTGCATCGAAGTCCGGCCTCGTGTACGAGCTGGCGGGTGCTCCGGATCAGGCTGTTATTGGCGGCCACCCAGAAACCCCGTGTCTTTCTCCCGTCGGTCGAGGTCACCTGGTAGTCGAAGGTGCTTTCGTCGGTGCTGAACGGGCAGATCTGGGAGGCTTCGAGTCCCACGGCGGCGCCGATCTCCTCGTCGGGCAGGCTGGGAAACTCGAACCCGCGAACGACCACCTCGGGGCCTCGCAGCCCGCAGACGGCGAGCTTGCCTTCGATGCGGCACTGGGAGAGCCCGTGTTGAATCGCACGGATCGTGTGGATTCGGCGGAGCTCCGGATCGTCGCCCCAGGGCGAGACTTCGGTTGCGCATGCCCCCGTGACGACGTACCCGGCGTCGTCTCGCCGCAATTGGACCATCCGAACCGCGAGCGTGTCGATATCCAGACCGACAAGATTCTTTTTTCGAAATCCAAGCATATCACACTCTTCATCGGACAGGACAATAGGGGACTTTAGGTCCCTTTTTCGAACGGTCTCAGTTGCCGGCGCGGTAGTCGTGCCAGCCCGCGGGGGCGGGCACGTACTTGCCCCGCATCCAGATGTCGCCCGGGACGATGCCGGTCAGGAGCCGGCGGTCCATGCGATAGGACTTCAGGTAGCCGTCCGCGCCGGTGAGACCGACGACCCCGCGGATGGCCTCGGAGATGGTGCCATGGACCTCCAGGTAGTCCTGCGTCCCGCTGTATTCCTTGCGGCCCCCATAGGAGCCGCGTTTGATGTTCTCGGCGCCCCAGCCGCCGCCGCCGACGGTGATGGCGGCTTCGACGACCGTTGGGTCGGGCAGGTTCCTCTGGTAGTAGTAGTCGCTGTAGGACCCGGCGCTGGGGTAGTCGGGCCGGCCGATGGGCATGTAGGTGTACCCGCTGAGATTCACCTTCCCGTCGATGTCGCTCATGCCCGGATCCACGACCTTGATCACGCCCTGCGCGAGCAGTCCCAGGACGTTGGGGTTGTCCATCGTCGGCTTGTTGTCCCCATCGTGGCTGCCGTCCACCAGGACGTTGTCGGCGACCCAGATGTTGCCGGTGGCGACGACGGTGACCATGCCCTTGACGACTTGATTGTTGCCGTGCCCGGAATTGTTGCCCCCGATGACGACGTTGCCGTCGACGAAGATCTGGCCGCCGGGCTCGGAGCTGGCCGTGCCGAAAGACTGCGTCACATAGGTGTTGGTCAGGGGGATGGTGATCCTCTGGCCGGTGGCGTCCGCATTGCTCGGCGCGACGTGGTAGGAGTAGATGGGGTAGCGGTCGAAACTCGTGCCCCCGGAGCCGGGGCGGATCTTGAAGTCGTAGGTCCGCGAATCGTACGACTGGGCGAAGCCCCGCACGGAGCAGTTGTTGGTGATGCGGACCTTGCCGACGCCGCCTTCGACGAAGAACTCGAGCTGCACGGCGGGCTGGCGGTTGCTCACGCCGGCGCCGGCATTGGGGGTGAACCGGTACTGCGACTTCGTGCTGTCGCGGAAGCGGTTGACCTTGCTCTGGACCGAGCTTTCGTCCGTGATCCGACTGGCGGGCTGGTCGAAGTAGATGCCGCCGTCGAAGAGGTTCATCACGCCGGAGTATTTGTCGGAGTCGCCGGTGGTGTATCGGGATTCGCCCATGGCCACCGGCTGGAGGAAGTCCGGGCTTCCGGAGATGAAGATGTCCCTCGTGTCTGGGTAATCGTCGGCCTTGTTGATATGGATCGGCATGTCGAGGGTTTCGCCGTTGACGAAGCTCACCTCGTCGGTGCTCGTGCTGCTGATCGGGATTCGGCAGCCGCCCATGTCCCAGCCGCTGATCATCTGGACGGTCAGCACGTCCACCCGCCGGTCGAAGATGCCGCTGTGGCCGTCGGCCGCGACGCGAAACACCGGCCGGGATCCGACGAACGTGAAGAGACTGACGGCGTACGTGCAGGAGCTGTCGGGGAAGACGAGCGATCCGGAGGTGCCGGGCGAACCCTGCTGAAGCGCGCTGAGCATGTCCTGCTGCTGGCCCATCCAGAAGATGGCCTTCTCGTACCCGGCCTCGGCCGCCAGCATGGCCGCGACCTCGGCTTTCGCGGCGATCGCCTCGCGCCGGGCGCCATAGCCGACGGTGAGCAGTCCGACGCCGAGCGTCGATAGAATCGCCACCGCCATGACCACCAGCGCCAGGCTCATGCCGCGATGACGAATGGAACGTCGTATGGAATGATGGAATGATGGAATACTGGAATCCTGGGGGCGCATTCCCCGTGCTCCCCACCATTCCATCATTCCACTATTCCAACATTCCAACATGACGCCTCTCGATTCTTAGAATTCTATCGGGGCCAGATGTTGCGCATCAGGGCGGCGCTCATCACGCGTGTGGGCTGGCCGTCCTCAGGGCTTGTCAGGATCACGTTGAGCCGGACCGAGCCCTGGCCCACGCCGGCCACCGTGCTGTGACGGAACGGCGCGCCGCCCGAATCGACGCTGATGTTGCGGGCCAGAACGGTCGTGGTGACCCCCGTGGTGTTCCTGCTGCCCCCGCCGGCCGGTGCGGCGCCGGGTGGATATGGGCCCTGGTCGAGTTTCAACTGATCGCCGTCCAAGTAGAACAGGGCATAGGCGGTCGCCGTCTTCGTGGCGTCCATGAGCGAGTGCGTATCGGATTGGTCGAGCGGCACGTCCCAGTAACGGAACTCGACGGCATCGCCGAAGACCACCGCTTCGGACTGCCCGTGACTGGCTGTCACGGGCGTGAGACCTCCGGCGTCAATGTCGTAGAGGACGTAGCTGCCGCGATTGGATCTTCGGCCGAGGCTGCCGAAGGCGGCCGCGAGCGCCTGGGCGTCCTGGGCGGTCTGCCCGTGGGCCGACTGGTAGGCCCGAAGCCAGGCCCGATTGCCGCCGTCGAGCAGGACTCCGACGGCCGCGACCAGGATGAGGGCCGCGGCCATGGCAATCACCAGCTCGACCAGGGTCATGCCCGGTCGCAGGCGGAGCGTCCGCATCGGTCGATTCACGGTCAACAACCTGGGTGTTGTCATGGGGAGGCTCCACTCAGCCGTCAGTGGCGTCCAGTCGCACGTAGGTCACGAGGGTGATCGGCGGCATCTCGGCAAAACGCGTCTCCGGAACGGAGGAGGGGTCCGAGCTGACCTGTCCGAAGCGGACGATCACGGCGATCTGCCGCAAGGTTATCCTGGCCTGCGTGTCCTGGGCGACATCGAGGTACTTGAGCATCACCAGGGCGGGCACGTCGCAGAAGACAGCGCCGTACACGGAGTCGTTCAGCGTCGCGCCCAGGCCGCCGGGGACGGTGAATCCGGAGGGCGCCGCGCAGCCCGCGGAGAACCCCATGCCCAGTTCCGAGGGATCGTACTCGTCCGAGCCCGCGGTGCTCTTCCAATCCTCGATCAGAAGATGTGCAGCGCGTGCGGCGGCCATCTGCACGCGGGCGATTCTGCCCTGTCCCGCGGCGAAATACTGGTACTGCAGAACGCCCAGGGCAGCTACGGCCAGGACGACCGCCGCGACGGCCTGCTCGATCAGCGTGAAGCCTCGGGCGCGCCGTCGCCGTCGCAGGGTGTTCCGCCGGCCGGGGAATGGTTCAGCTCTGGTCATGCATCCGCTTGTCGTATGATGGAATGCCTGTCGGAACGCAGGCCGGGACCCGCAGGGCGGATCCCGGCGTCCGTTCGAGTTTCATTAGCTGCCGGCCGGCTCGGCGAACGTGGCCACGTAGTTGTTCGCGGCGTTGGACGTGAGGGTCATCGTGGCCGGACTGCTGGGCTTGCCCGACCTGCTCGAACTGCCCGCCGTGCAGGTGATCACAAAGGAGACCTGGCCGCTGCTGGCGGAGGCCGACGTGATGGCATATGCCTCATGAGAGAAATACGTCCCATCCAGCTCGTTATTCGAAATCCCGATATCGGAGAGCGTGGCGCTGGCGAAGCTGCCCTTCTCGGCCGCGTAGGACCGCAGCGCCGAGGCAATCGTGCCCATCGCCGCCTTGCCTTCCGACCACTTGGATGCATCGATTCGGCCGCTCATGAGGGGCACTGCCACCGCGGCGAGAATGCCGACGATCAGGACCACCACCATCAGTTCGACCATTGTGAAGCCTTTGTTGCTCTTCATGCTACACCTCCAAAGAACCAAGAAATTTCTGATTTGCGTTTTTTGATGGTTGACTTGTGGCTGATGGATGGACACAGGCCCAAATCACCAATCAGAGATCAACAATCGCACATCCTCATATCGTCTTTCGGAATCCTCGACTTTACGAATCAATGCGCCACGTCGGACATTGTGAAGATCGGCAGGTACAGGGCGATGACCACCACCAGGACGATGGCGCCGATCGTAGTGATCATGATGGGCTCCAGCAGCCCGGTCATGGCATCGATGGTCGAGGTGATCCTTCGCTCGTAGTGCTCGCTGGTCTTTCGCAGAATGGCCGACAGCGAGCCGCTCTCCTCGCCGACCTGCACCATTTTGATCACCATGTTGGGGAAGAACCCGGCGGCCGTCATGCCCAGCGCGACATTCGATCCGCCGGTGACGTGCTGTTTGACCCGGGCAATGGCCGAGATGATCACGTCGTTGGAGCTCATGCCCCGCAGGATCTCGAAGGCCTCGAGCACGGGCACCCCCGCCTCCAGCAGCGTGGCGATGGTCTTGCAGAACATCGCGATGAACGCCTCGGAGAACAGCTTGCCGAACAGGGGCAAACACAGGACGGCCTTGCTCAGGAACCGGTGGCCCTTCCTGGTCTTTGCCAGCACGGTCGCCCCGACGACCGTGGCGACGACGGCGACGATCAGATACAGCGTGTTGTGGCACAACACCTCGTACACCCCCATGAAGGTGCGGGTGAACGCAGGAAGCTCGCCGCCGAGTTGTTTGAAAATCGTCTGAAATCTCGGCACGATCAGTCCCATGATGGCGATAACGATCACGGAGACGAGGGTCAGCACAAAGATCGGGTAGGAGATGGCGCCGCGGATCTTCTTGGCGATGCGGTCCCGTCCGTCGAAATACTCCGCCATCGAGCGCAAGGCCTTGCCCAGGTCGCCGCTGGTCTCGCCCGCGATCACGATGGCCAGGGCGAGCCGATTGAACACCTGGGGGAATTCGCTTAGCCCGTCGGACAGGAGCCTGCCTTCGCTGACCTTCGTCAGGGTCTGCTGCAGGATCTGGCGGAGCTGCAGGTTTTCGGTGTCTTCGGCGATGATGTCCAGTGCGGCGGTGATGGTCATGCCGCCCTCGAGCATCGTGCTCAACTGCCAGCAGACCGCGCCCAGGTCGGCGGCTCGGATCCTCCCGCGGCGCGCGGCCTTGCCTTTCTTGCGGCCTCGGGCCAGCGTCTCGCAGACCCCGATGGGAGTGAGTTGCCGGGTGTGCAGAATCTCCAGGGCCTCGTTGGTGGAGTTGGCCGCGAGCATGCCCTCGCGTCGGGAGCCGGTGACGTCACGGGCGACATATGTGTAGCTTCTCATCGTTCCTACGCCTCGCCCATCGATGCCACGCGGATCACCTCATCGGCCGTGGTCAGACTCTGGAAGACGGCCCGCACGCCGCTTTCCAGGAGGTTGCCATACCCCTTGCGGCGCACCGCGTCCTTGATCTGCGCCTCGCTCTGGCCGGCGATGATCCGTTCGGCGATGTCCTCGTCCACGACCAGGAACTCGAAGATGGGCAGCCGGCCGTGGTAGCCGGTATCCCCGCACGCGGAGCAGCCCTTGCCCCGGTAGAAGGTCACGCCGGCGGTGCGTTCGCGATCGATTCGCATGCGCCGCAGAACGTCGTCGGCCAGCTCCACCGGCTCCTTGCAGTTCTCGCAGATCTTCCGCACGAGCCGCTGGGCCACGATGAGGTTCAACGTGGAGGCCAGCAGATATCGCTCGATCCCCATGTACGCCAGCCGGCTGATGGCGCTGGGAGCGTCGTTCGTGTGGAACGTGCTGAGGACCAGGTGTCCGGTCAGCGAGGCCTTGATGGCGATCTCGACGGTTTCCTTGTCGCGGATTTCCCCGATCAGGATGATGTCCGGGTCCTGGCGAAGGATCGCGCGCAGGCACAGGCCGAAGTCCAGCCCGATCTCCGATTTCACCTGGATCTGGTTGATGCCCGCCAGGCGGTACTCCACGGGATCCTCCACCGTGGTGATGTTGGTCCCCGGGCTCTTGAGATGGTTGAGGGCCGCGTAGAGGGTCGTGCTCTTGCCGCTGCCGGTGGGACCGGTGACGATGACGATGCCGTGAGGCCGCGCCAGGATGGACTTCAGCTCGATCATCGCGGCCGGCTCGATGCCGAGCCGGTTCAGGTCGTGGCTGATCGCCGTGGCGTCGAGGATTCGCATGACCACCTTCTCGCCGTAGATCGTCGGGATGGTCGAGACGCGGACGTCGATATCCCGGCCGGAGGTGCGGACCCGCAATCGCCCGTCCTGCGGAAGCCGGTGCTCGGCGATATTCATCTGGGCCAGGATCTTGATCCGGGCGATCACGGCCGTGTGCATTCTCTTGGGGGGAGGCACGATCTCGCGAAGCACGCCATCCACGCGGACGCGCACCGACGTGGATTCGGCCTGGGGCTCGATGTGTACGTCGCTGGCGCGGTTCTTGACCGCCTGTCGGAGCAGCAGATCGACGAAGCGAATCACCGGGGCCTGATTGGCCGCCTCCTCGCTGTCGGCCTCCGCATCGGACCGCTCCTCCACGGTGATGCTCTCGGCCGATTCTTCGTCGGCATCGTTTTCGAGGGCGACCAGGTCGCGAAGCTGTCGCTCCTCGACGTCCGAGCCGTGGTAGATCATCTCGATCGCCCGGCGGATCTCCCCGGCGGCCCCGATCACCGGCTTGATCGGCCGCTGCATCTTGAGCATCACGGTGTCGATGGCGACCACGTCGAGCGGATCGGCCATCACCGTCACGAGCTTGCCGTTCTCCTCCCGCAGGGCCAGCAGGCAGAATCGCTTGGCGATGCCCTCCGGCAGCGCGCGGGCGATCTTGGGATCGATCTTCGAGGGATCGTCCAGACTGACGTACTCGATGGCGAGATGCTCGGCCAGCACGCTGCTGAGGGTCAGATCCTCGAGGATCTTCAGTCGAACGAGCACGTCGCCCAGGCGGCCGCCCTTTTCCCGCTGCTCGTTCAGCGCCTGCAGCAGTTCATCCTGGGTGATCAGACCCTTGCGGATCAGCAGGTCGCCGAACTGGCGGCCGCTGTTGAGTCCCATCGTTGCGGAGCTCTTGGATGTCCTTTTCATAGTGCGGTCAGCAGGGCCTCTTCCTGTTCCTGCAACGGAGACATTTGCTCGTCCTGTTTGCCTTCGATGCGGCTTGCGGACCGCGGGACAGTGGCGCCGGCCGGGCCCAGACCGTCGAACATGGACGACAGGTCCCTCTGCAGGCCTCGTCGTGCGGGACCGCTGGAGGTGGGTTCGACGACTCGGGAATCCCCCAGGATCTCCGCGGCCAGGGCCCTGTATTCCAGGGCGCCTCGGCTGTTCGGGGCGTAGCGCAGCACGGACTCGCCCGCGCTGGGGGCCTCGCACAGCCGGACGTTGTTGTGGATCACCGTGCTGAACACCATGGGTCCGAAGATCTCCCGCATCTGCAGTTGGATCTGTCTGCTCAGCGTGGTCCGGTCCTCGACAAGCGTCAGCAGGATGTTGAGATTGTCCGCGGAATATGGATGGAATCGCCCCCGGATCAGGCGGATCGTCTCCATGATCCGTCTGAGCCCCTCCATGGAGTAGTAGTGCGCCTGGACCGGCACGATCACGTCGGTACACGCCACCAGGGCGCTGAGGGTCAGGATGCCGAACGCCGGCGCGCAGTCCACCACGCACACTTCGTACTGGTCGCGGACCGATTTCAGGTGGCCGGCCAGGATCAACTCCCTGCCCGCGGTCTGCGACAGTTCGATCTCGGCGCTGGCCAGCATGATGCTGGCCGGGGCCAGGCTCAGTCCCTCTCTCGTCGGCAGAAGAACGCTTGCCAGGGGGATCTTCGGGTTGGTCAGCGTGTCATAAATGGTGCGCTCCACCGTATCCGGATCGTGCCCCAGCCCGACGGTGGCATGCCCCTGGGGATCCAGATCGATCACCAGAACACTCTTGTTCCGTTCTGCGAACGCGGCCGCCAGATTGACGGCGGTCGTAGTCTTGCCGCACCCGCCCTTCTGGTTGACAACTGCAATTATCTTCATAGTTCAATGGCCCTCACTTTAGTCTTCCCTATCGGTTGCATTAGGGCCCCTCTTTAGCGGATGGAGTGGAAACCGGGCGCGGCGTGTCGGATGTTTGGCTGTACGGCGGGGGGGCCGGATAGGAGGGTTGGACTTGCCTCGGGCGTGCCGGCCCGAGCGGTGCGCATGGAAAAAGGGCCGCCGGTGGTCTCACGGCCCTTCAGGAGAGCTTATTTCGCAGACGAGGCCCTACAGCGACCTGCGGCGGCGAAGCCAGCCGACGAGGCCACTGCCGAGGCTGCCGAGCAGGATCGCGCCCGGGGCCGGCAC
>Ga0209347_1002110_pt1 | contig 27694 bp, 20 predicted proteins | sample AutmiccommuBRH23_FD_187382 | JGI IMG/M metagenome (GOLD analysis project Ga0209347, IMG submission 187382) | Deep subsurface microbial communities from Mt. Terri, Switzerland - Autotrophic microbial communities BRH/23 (SPAdes) (version 2) | ecosystem: Environmental > Aquatic > Deep subsurface >...
TGAATTCTTCCGCGCGCTGGTCGCCGAGATTCGAGCGAAAGATGCCGGCGGCGCTGACCGGCAGAAAGTCTTCGTAAAGGATCGATTCGGCGCGCAGGGCTCCGGCTCGTAGAAGATCGTCCAGCGACGCAGAGGACGCCGGCTCCCCTGCCCGCGCTGTTGCGTCAGGAAAATAGCGGAAGAATGCGAGCTTCTCGGTTCTCAGCGCCTCAAGATCATCGGGGAAGACCGCAAAGCGCCGGGTCAACGCCGCATTGAAGGCGACCGCATGCGCGCCATCCGTCGCGAGCGGAGCCTCGGCTTGGGCCTCGGCGAGAAGCCTGTCGTAAAGCGCGCGACCCATCGCGGTCAGCGCGGCGCCTCTCTGTTCGATTTCGCCGAAGCGCGCGGCATGCGCGCCGGAGACGCGCCGGCCGTCCTCCTCAACGAACTCGACAGGCTCGGGGCGCGCCTTGAAGCTCGTCTGGCGCAACAGGATCGGGCAGCGGCGACGCGGGGGTCCTTCGATGATCGCCTTCGGATTCATGCCGTGCGCCGCCATCGCCGCGTGCACGGCGTCGATATCGAGCGCGTGCAAGGTGAGATGGTTGATATGCGGCCCTTTGAAGCAAACAATGTCGGCAAGCAAGGGATGCGTCGCATAGAGCTTCTGATAGACGGCGGATGAGACGGTCGCCTGCCCGTTCCAGCGGAACGTCTTTGTCGCTTCAACAACAAATTCGCGCGCCTCTTCATCGTCGAAACCGCTCATCTCGAAGAGATCGATCAGCATCCGGCAGCGCGGCGTGAATATGTCGCGCTGCGCGAGAACCTTCACGGCGATCTCGCGCGCTTGCGGATCGGCGATGAGGTCGGGTCTCAATAGCGAGGCGAAGATGCGAAACGGGCACACGCGCATCGCGCTTTCGCCGATCGGACGAAAGGCGGTCGAATGCACGGGGAGTCCGGCGACCGACAGATCGTAATAGCCGACCGGCGCCATGCCCATGATCGCGAACAGCCGGCGCAGCGTCGACAATTCTTCGGCCGTTCCGACGCGAATGGCGCCATGGCGCTCGACCTCGAGTCGTCGGAATTCGTCGCTCTCCAGCAGCCGGCGTTCGAGCTGCCGGTCGTCGGCGAGCGCCTGCCGATTGATATCGGCGACGAGCGCCTTCATGGCGCGATACTGCGGCGCTTCTGCCTGATACATGTCCGAAATCGCTGACGCGAACATCGCCCGAATGGCGTCGGCGGAAGCAGAAGGCTCGTTCATCGCAGCCCTGACCGATTGAGGTATGCTTTTCGTCATTTAAGTCGTCGGCGCCGCAAAACCACGAACGCGGCGCGCCGACGCTAAGCGTCGAGGTCGAACTTGACCCCCTGCGCCAACGGCAATTCGCCCGAATAATTGATCGTATTGGTGGCGCGGCGCATATAGGACTTCCAGCAGTCCGATCCCGCTTCGCGGCCGCCGCCCGTGTCCTTCTCGCCGCCGAAAGCGCCGCCGATTTCGGCGCCGGACGGCCCGATGTTCACATTGGCGATGCCGCAATCCGATCCGTCGGCGGCCATGAATCTTTCGGCTTCATCGAGACGCGCCGTGAAAATCGACGACGCCAGGCCATGCGCGACGTCGTTGTTCAATCGGATCGCGTCTTCAAGGCCACGGAACTTCATTGCATAAAGGATGGGTGCGAATGTCTCGCGCCGCACGACCTCCGTCTGGCCCGGCATGTCCACAAGCGCCGGACGCACGTAGAAGGCGTCAGGATATTTTTCCGCCAGCACGCGTTCTCCGCCAAGGACAGCGCCCCCCGCGCCGCGCGCTTCGTCGAGCGCGGCGCGCATCGCCGCATAGGCGCTCGCGTCAATGAGCGGTCCGATGAGCGAAGCGCCGTCACGCGGATCGCCGACAGAAACTGACGCGTAGGCGCGTCGCAACCGGCCAAGAAGCGCGTCATACACGTCTTCATGCACGATCAAGCGGCGCAAGCTCGTGCAGCGCTGGCCCGCCGTGCCCATCGCCGCGAAGGCGATCGCCCGCACGGCAAGGTCGAGCGGCGCGGAGGCGCAGACGATGGCGGCGTTGTTGCCGCCAAGCTCGAGAATCGATCGCGCAAAGCGGCGCGCGAGGCGCGGCGCGACGGCGCGGCCCATGGCGGTCGAGCCCGTCGCGGAAACCAGCCGGACCCGGGCGTCTTCGACCAGCGCCTCGCCGATCTCGCGCCCGCCGACGAGCAGGTTCGTAAGACCATCAGGCGCATCGCCGAAACGCGCGGCGGCGCGTTCGACCAGCGCCTGCGTCGCCAGCGCCACAAGCGGAGTCTTCTCCGAAGGCTTCCACACAAGGCAGTTGCCGCAGACCAACGCGAGCGCCGCGTTCCAGGCCCAGACGGCGACGGGAAAATTGAAGCTGGTGATCACGCCGACGACGCCGAGCGGATGCCAGGTCTCCATCATCCGATGGCCGCGGCGTTCGGTGGCGATCGTCAGTCCGTGAAGCTGCCGCGAGAGGCCGACGGCGAAGTCGCAGATGTCGATCATCTCCTGAACTTCGCCGAGACCCTCCGTCGTAATCTTGCCGGCCTCGATCGTGACAAGGCGCGCCAACTCGGCCTTTGCCGCGCGCAGCTCCTCGCCAAGCAGGCGCACGAATTCGCCCCGACGCGGCGCCGGGACGTTGCGCCAGACGCGAAACGCCGCCTCGGCGCATGCGATCGTCTGCGGCGCGATCGTCGAATTGGCGCTGTCGACATGCGCGATGATCTCGCCGGTGATCGGCGTATGAATGGTCACAGACCCGCCCGTGAACCTGCGAGAGTCCACCCCGAATTTTTGCAGAAGGGCCGCGGCTTCGGCGGCCAATTCGGCATGCGGAATGCGCGGCTCCATTTCAGTTCTCCGATGATCGCCTAACTCATGCGGCTGGCGCCGCCGTCATATCTGCCTATGTATGGCTTAATCGCGCAAATGTCCGCAGGCGGCCTTCTCATGCGGATGCGCGCAAGAAGCTCTCGGATATGAACAACTCGGCGTTCAGAAACCCGCACGTCGCCAGAAACTACGATCCGCTGCCGGTCAGGCTCACGCGCGGACAGGGCGCCTATCTGTGGGATGTGGACGGCCGGCACCATATCGACATGATGAGCGCCTATTCGGCCGTGAGCCTCGGTCACGCTCATCCGCGAATTCTTGCCAGGCTTGCCGAGCAGGCGCAGCGGTTGGCCGTGCCGTCCCGCGCCTTTTACGATGACAGGCTTGGGCCTTTTCTCGAAGAATTGTGCAAAGTCACGGGGCTCGACGTCGCCCTGCCGATGAATAGCGGGGCCGAAGCCGTCGAGACGGCGATCAAGGCGGCGCGCCGCTGGGGCCGCCGCGTCAAAGGCATCGCCGATCCGGAAATCATCGTCGCCGACGGCAATTTCCATGGCCGCACCACGACAATCATCAGTTTTTCGTCCGAAAGCGAATATCGGGACGGGTTCGGTCCGTTCGCGCCGGGTTTTCGCGCGGCGCGCTTCGGCGATCTCGCGGCCTTCGAAGCCGCCGTCACGCCCAACACCGCCGCGATTCTTGTGGAGCCGATCCAGGGCGAAGCGGGCGTCATCGTGCCGCCCGACGGCTGGCTCGCGGGACTGCGCCGACTATGCGACGAACGCGGCGTGCTGCTGCTACTGGACGAAATCCAATCGGGGCTGGGGCGCAGCGGAACGTGGTTCGCCTTCGAACATGAGAAGGTCATGCCGGATGGCGTCACGCTGGGAAAGGCGCTCGGCGGCGGCGTGCTGCCGGTTTCCGCCTTCGTGGCGAAACGCGACGTGATGGACGTCTTCACGCCTGGCTCGCATGGGTCGACCTTCGGCGGCAACACTCTGGCCGCCGCCGTCGGACTCGAAGCGCTGCACGTCATTCGCGACGAGCGGCTGGTCGAGCGCAGCCAGGCGCTCGGCGCGAGAATGCTGCAACGGCTGGACGCGATGCGCCTGCCGGCGATCAAGGAGATTCGCGGACGCGGCCTGTGGGCGGGCGTGGAGCTGGACGCGCGCTATGCGAGCGCCCGAGAGGTGTGCGAGCGCCTGATCGACAAGGGCGTGCTGACGACCGCCACGCATCACACGGTCGTTCGCCTGGCGCCGCCCTTCGTCATCTCTCAAGACGACCTGGATTTCGCGCTCGACGCGGTCGAGGAAGCGATCTCGATGTTCGACGTTCCCCGCGATGTCGGCGACGCGGCGGCAGGCGCCGACCAGCAGCTGGAAGCATAGGCGCAGCGCCTACGCGCGAATGCGTTCGCCTTTCGGATCGTAGAACGGCGAAAGCGAAACGCTCGCCGGGCAACGCGCGCCGGCGATCTCGAGTTGATAGTCGCCAGCGAGCACGAAAGACGGATCGACGCCGTCTGGGTGACGAACATAGCCATAGCCGATCGCCTTGCCGATCGAATAGCCATAGCCGCCGCTCGATAGCCAACCGACGCGCGCGCCGTTGCGATAAATCGTTTCGCGCCCGAGCAGCACGATCTCAGGATCGTCGACGGCGAAGCCGGCGAGAAGACGCGGCAAAGGGGCCGCGGCGGCTTGAACGAGCGCGTCTCTCCCCTGAAACGGCGCGCCGGACTTCATTTTTACGGCGAAGCCCAGACCCGCCATCGGCGGCGTATGATCGGGACCGATATCGGCGCCCCAGGCGCGGTAGCCCTTCTCCAGACGCAAAGATTCGATCGCTCGATATCCGGCGTCGACGAGGCCAAAGGGCGCGCCCGCCTCGATGAGCGCGTCATAGACGGAGACCGCGAAATCGACGGGGATGTGAAGCTCCCAGCCGAGTTCACCGACATAAGTGACGCGAATCGCCAGAACAGGCGCGCCGCCAATGCGAATGTCGCGGGCGCTCATGAAGGGAAAGGCGGCGTTAGACAAATCATCGTCGCAGCAGGATTGCAGAATCTCGCGTGCGCGCGGACCCATCAGCGCCAGCACGGAATTCGCCGAGGTGACGTCGATGACTCGCACGTCCATGTTCTCGGGAATCGATCGCTTGATCCAGTCGAAATCATGCGTGCCGAAGGCCGTGCCGGTCACGACATAGAAGCGGTCCTTCGACAATCGCGTAATCGTCAAATCGCATTCGATGCCGCCCTTGCGGTTCAACATCTGGGTATAGGCGACGGCGCCCGGCGGCCTTACGACGTTGTTGGCGGCGATCCAGGAGAGCGCCGCTTCGGCCTCCTTGCCGACGACAAGCCCCTTGGCGAAGCTCGTCTGGTCGAAAAGCGCCGCCGCCTCCCGGCAGGCGCGATGCTCTCGACCGACGGCGTCGAACCAGCCCGGCCTGCCGAAGGAATAGCGATCCCTCGGCTCTTCGCCGACGCTCACATCCGCGAACCAGTTGGGCCGTTCGAAACCCATCTTCTCGCCAAAGCAGGCGCCTTTCGCCTTGAGCCTGTCGTACAGCGGCGAGCGCCGCAGCGGCCGGCCAGAGGTAAATTCTTCGAACGGCCGGGCGATGCTGTAATGGCGCGCATAGGCTTCGAGCGTCCGCACGCGCACCCAGTTCGGGTCCCTGTGCGGCGCGCCGAAGCGGCGGATGTCGACGGGCCAAAGATCGAAGGGCTGTTCGCCGTCCGCCGCCCATTCCGCCAGCGCCATGCCGGCGCCGCCCGCAGACGCGATGCCGAAGGCGTTGAACCCGGCGCCGACGAAGAAGTTTCGTACCTCCGGCGCTTCTCCAATCATCCAATTGCCGTCTGGCGTGAAGCTTTCGAGGCCGTTGATCATCTGCTTGATCCCGGCCTCGGCGAGCGCCGGCACGCGGCCGAGCGCAAGATTCATGATCGGCTCGAAATGATCCCAGTCGTCTTCGAGTAGCCGAAAAGCGAAGTCTTCAGGGACGGCGCCCGACGACCAGGGCACGGGGTTGGGCTCATAGCCGCCCATGACGAGGCCGCCGACCTCCTCCTTGTAATAGGTGAGCCGATCCGGATCGCGCAGCGTCGGCAGATCGCTGGTCACGCCGGCGATTTTTTCGGTCACGAGATATTGATGATGCACCGCCGAGAGCGGAACCGAGACGCCGGCGCGCGCCGCGAGGGGCTGGGTCCAGAGGCCGGCGCAGAGCACGAGCTTTTCGCAAGCGACCGCGCCGCGATCAGTCACGACGCCGCGCACGCATTCGTTCTCGATAATGAAATCCGTGACGGCGACGCCTTCGACGAGCTTTGCGCCGGCAAGCCGCGCGCCTTTCGCCAGCGCCTGGGTGATGTCCGAAGGATTCGCCTGTCCGTCCGTCGGCAGGAAGGCGGCGCCGACGACGTCATCGACATTCATCAATGGCCAGAGCGCCTGCGCCTCCTTCGCATCGAGGAGTTGCATCTCCAGGCCGAAACTCCGCGCCGACGTCGCCTGCCGCTTGACTTCGATCCATCGATCGGCATTGCAGGCGAGGCGCAGGCCGCCATTGCGTCGCCAGCCGGTGGCATAGCCCGTCTCTGCTTCGAGCCGATCGTAAAGCTCGACCGAATAGCCGAGCAGCTTGGTGATATTGGCGTTGGTCCGCAACTGACCGATCAGTCCCGCCGCATGCCAGGTCGACCCCGAGGAGAGTTGATGGCGTTCAATGAGCAGCGTTTCGAGCCCGCGCTTGGCGAGGTGGTAGGCGACCGAGCAGCCAACGATGCCGCCGCCGATAACGACAATCTGCGCGCTTCGCGGAAGGTCGGTCATGCTGTTTCCATCTGCTGGAACGCCGCCCAGGCGTCCTCGAAGCGAGACATGTTTTGATCGGAATAAGCGACATAGTCGAAATCGATCTCGGACCGGCGTTCCGAGACAAGACTCCATAAGGTTTCACGCAACAGCGAGGCGCAAAGCATCGCCTTGAACCGGCGTCGCAGCGCATCGGCAGGCGCCGCCTCGAAATATTCCTCGAGCATCGCGTCGTCGTCCGCGGCGTCAAAGCCATTGTTCGAAGAGAGTCCGCCCAGATCGAACAGCGGCGTATTCCATCCGGCATAGTCCCAATCGACGAGCCAAAGGCGCCGGCCATCGTCGATGAAATTGGCGGCAAGGAGATCGTTATGGCCGAAAACGAGATCGATCGGACCCGTCGCCTTTTCCAGACTCTCGCTCGCCGCCAGCAAGCGCGGCAATCGTCCGGATATTCGGCTGCGGTCCTCAACGAGCGTATGGGCGTAGTCGCGAATGATATGAAAGACATTGAAGGCCAGCGTCGGCCCCCGCAAATGTCGCGCGACCTCGCGGTGCAGGCGCTTGACAAGATCGACGCAGCGTTTGCGGTTCGCCCTGACATCCGAGGGCTCATAAGTTTTTCCGCAAACAAATTCGAGCGCCAGCGCCATCGGCGCCGCATAAAGAACTTTTGGCGACACGCCCGCCTCCCCCGCGGCCCTGCTGGCGGCAAGTTCATTGAAGCGCATGACGCCATGAACCGGAATATCGCCGCCAAGACGAATAACGACGCGTCGATCGCCATCCGTGACGATATAGTTTTTGTTGGTGATGCCGCCGAGCAATGGCGCAATGTCGATCCGCCCGCGCCAGAGCGGAAGCCCGCGGATCAGAGTTTCGGGGTCGAGGGTGGGGGCTGTCATCGGCGTTCGCAGCGCTAAAAACAAACTGTGGCTCGGCTAATATATGCGGCTTGCGCGCAAAGGCCATGGGCCGGCGAACCCCACTGGGGAAAACCTTACCGCAGCAAGGTGACAGCTTCACACCGGCGCCCTAGCCTGCGAAGGATCGTTCGAGGTCGAACATGTATGCGACGACGATTCGCGGAACGCGCTACGGGTTTCCCGATCTCAAAACGCTTATGGCGAAAGCGACTCCGCTGCGTTCGGGAGATTGCCTCGCCGGAATCGCCGCGACCAGCGCCGCCGAGCGAGTCGCGGCGCAGATCGCCCTCGCCGATCTTCCGCTTAGCGCGTTCTTGAACGAAGCGCTTGTTCCCTACGAAGAGGACGAGGTCACGCGACTGATCCTCGACAGCCACGACCGTCGAGCTTTTGCGTCGATCGCCTCGCTGACTGTCGGCGAATTTCGCGACTGGCTTTTGTCGGACGCCGCCGACGAAGAAGCCCTCGCGGCTTTGACCTTCGGATTGACGCCCGAAATGGCGGCGGCGGTCTCGAAGATTTGCCGCAACCAGGACCTGATGCTGATCGCCGCAAAGCGGCGCGTCGTCACCAAATTTCGCAATACGCTCGGCTTGCCGGGACGACTCTCGTCGCGCATTCAGCCCAATCATCCGACCGATGACGCGCGCGGCGTGCTCGCCAGCGCCATCGACGGGCTTCTTCTGGCCAACGGCGATGCGGTCATCGGCGTCAATCCGGCCTCCGACAGTCCGGAACAATGCTACGAACTCCTCAACCTTCTCGACGAATTGCGCGAGACGCTGAGCATTCCGACGCAATCCTGCGTCCTCGCCCATGTCACGACGACGCTGCAGCTCATCGAGCGCCAGGCGCCGGTCGATCTGGTGTTTCAGTCGATCGGCGGCACGCAAGCCGCCAATTCAAGCTTCGGGATCGATCTTGCGTTGTTGCGGGAGTCGCGCGAGGCGGCGCTTTCGCTCAAGCGCGGGACGATCGGCGCCAATGTCATGTATTTTGAGACTGGCCAGGGGAGCGCGCTGTCGGCCAACGCCCATTGGAATTGCGATCAGCAGACGCTGGAAGCCCGCGCCTATGGGGTCGCGCGGATGTTAGACCCTCTGCTGATCAACACCGTCGTCGGGTTCATCGGCCCTGAATATCTCTTTGACGGCAAGCAGATTACGCGGGCGGCGCTCGAAGATCACTTCTGCGGTAAGCTGCTCGGCCTGCCGATGGGTTGTGACGTTTGCTACACCAATCACGCCGAAGCCGACCAGAACGACATGGACGATCTGCTGACGCTGCTTGCCGTCGCCGGGGTTAACTATGTCATGGGCGTGCCGGGGGCCGACGACGTGATGCTGAATTATCAGAGCACGTCCTATCATGACGTGCTTGCCGTTCGGCGCATGCTGAATCTGGCGCCGGCTCCCGAATTCGCGCAATGGCTCGGCGACATTGGCTTGACGGATGCGCGCGGCGAAACGCAGCCGCTGGCGCTTCCGGCATCCTTTGCGCCGCTTCTCGAAAGAGCCTGAGCGATGGCCGACAATCTCCCGACGTCGCTCGACAAGATTTCACAATTGCGGTCGGCGACGCCGGCGCGAATTTTTTTGCCGCGCGCCGGCCCAGCGCTGACGACGCGCGCCAATTTGGATTTTCAGCTGGCGCACGCCGAAGCGCGGGATGCGGTCGAAGAGCGGCTGGACGTCGATTCTCTTTACGACGATCTGTCATCACGCGGGCTGACGGCGGTTCGCGTAAGAAGCGCCGCGCATGATCGGCGAAGCTTTCTGCTGCGCCCCGATCTTGGTCGAAAATTGGACGATGAGTCCCGCGAGCGGCTGAAAGATTCGCCAGGCGATTACGACCTCGCGTTTATCATCGCCGAAGGCCTGTCCGCGCGCGCGATTGCCCGGCACGCGATTCCGGTACTCGAAATTGTTCTTCAATCTCTCGATCGCCGTTCGTGGAACCTCGCGCCGATCATTCTCGCCGAACAGGGGCGAGTCGCGCTCGGCGACGACATCGGCGAAATCCTTGGCGCGAAACTCGCAGCTGTCTTCATCGGCGAGCGACCGGGCCTCTCCTCCCCCGACAGCATGGGCGTCTATCTCACCTATGCGCCGCGCGTGGGGCGCACCGACGCCGAACGCAACTGCCTCTCGAATATTCGCCCGCAGGGCCTCTCCTACGCCGACGCCGCACGAAAGCTGCTTTATCTTTGCCATGAGGCGCGCCGCCGCAAGCTCACCGGCGTCGACCTCAAAGACGAAGCCGGGATGCTGGAAGTGGGAACGCCGCGCCAAATCGAGGTCAAGAGTTAGCCGGCCGCGCGCGCCGGCATTCCCTGCGCGGCCCGGCTGCGCCGCGCCTCGAGCCAAGACGTCCCGGAACTATCGCGCACGCCGCGAGTTGAGACCTCTCTTGGCGCTGGGCGTTCCACAGATGCGACTGGATATCTCCCCTGAGGACTCGGCCACCTCGCTGGCGGCCGCGCCCCACCGACGGCTCAGCGCACAGGATGGCGCTCTGCTGAGGTTGGGCGCATTCCTTCGCGACCAGAATTATCGTTTCACCACGCCGACGCCTTTGACGCACAGCCGAATTGTGCAGCGTTCCACAGTCGCTGGCGGGAGCCTGACCCGGATCTTCGGGTGGAGCTTGCCGTTTTCGGCGAACGATCTACCGGCGCCGGCATTACGAGACCTTGCCGAAGCCAAAGCCTTGGCGCGCTGCGGCGAGCTGTTGCGCAGCACCGTCAGGTTCTCGACGCTTGACGGCCAGATCTACGCGCATTCGGCCTATCCAACCGACGCCTCGGATTCGGTTTTCTTCGGGCCGGACACTTATCGTTTCGCGCGCTGCATCCGGTGGGTTCTCGGCGCGCAGGCGCCCGCACATGCGCCGCGCCGTATTGTCGACATCGGATGCGGCAGCGGCGCAGGCGGAATTTTCGCCGCGAGTTTGATGGGGCCGGGCGTCGAGCTGGCGCTGGCCGATATCAACCCGCAAGCCGTTCGCTATGCGCGCATCAATGCGGCGCTGAACGGTTTTGCGGGCGCGCAAGCGGTCCGCAGCGATCTCTTCCAGGACGCACAAGGACCGTTCGACTACATACTGGCCAACCCGCCCTATTTGATCGACGACTTCCAACGTCTCTATCGGCATGGCGGCGGCGACCTCGGCATCACGCTTTCTCTCGACATCGTGCGGGACGGCATCCCGCGACTGAGGGAGAACGGCGCACTGCTTCTTTACACGGGGGCGCCGATAATCGGCGGAGTCGACCGATTCCTTGCCGCTGTGACGCCGATCTTGAAGGCGTTCCCGGTGTCGTTTGATTACGAAGAAGTGGACCCCGACGTCTTCGGCGAAGAGCTGGAGCGACCCGCCTACCAGCATGTCGACCGCATCGCCGCGGTCTTCCTCACCATCAAGAGAGAAGGGTGACATATGCGTGAGTCCAACTGGACCGCTCTGGCGCCGGCATTACATGGCGCCGCCTTTGAGCGCTTCCAAAGAGAGCTTGCCCGGCGCAATGGCGCGCGGCTTGAACCTGCGACGCCCTGCGGAGACTGGCGGGAGGATCTTCGTGAGCGCGCCGCGCTGGCGGAAGCGGAGATCGCCTATGTGGAGAGCGTGCGCGAGGCGGTCGCGCCGCTAGTGGCCAACATACCGAGCGAGGCTGACGCTTTTCTCTCGTGGTACGAACGCCTCGCCGCGCATGGTCCGGGCCAAAACGATGCGCTGTTCCCCTGGCTGGAACAAGTGGCGAGCTTCGATGAAATGAAATGGTTTCTTGAGCAAGAAGTGTCGGGAGAAGCGGGCTTCGACGATCTCGTTGCGCTCACCCAGATCAAAATCTCGGATCGCGCCAAACTCGAAATGGCGCGCAATTACTGGGACGAGATGGGGCGCGGCAACGCCCAGGGCATGCACGGACCCATGCTCGCGCGGCTCGCGGCCTTTTTTGGCCTGGACCCCAGGCCCGAGCGCGTCTGCGCGGAGTCGCTAGCGCTTGGCAATATGATGGTGGCGCTCGCCAACAACCGCCGATACGCCTTTCATTCCATCGGCGCGCTTGGCGCCATCGAGATGACGGCGCCGGGACGCGCGATCCACGTCGAACGCGGACTGAGGCGGCTCAAGGTTCCCGGCAAAGAGCGCCAATATTTTTCGCTTCACGCGATTCTCGACGTCAAACACTCCGAAGCCTGGAACCGCGAAGTCTTACGTCCGCTCGTGGAGGAAGACCCGCGCCGCGCGCAGGCCATCGGCGAAGGCGCCGTGCTGCGCCTTTGGCACGGCGCACGCTGCTTCGCGCGCTACCGCCAATATTTCCGTCTTCGACCGGCGCTGCCGCGGGAAGCAGCCTAGGAGAATTTATGCGCGTCCTGGGGATCGGAGAGTATTGCGACCTGGCCGCGCTCTATCTCCGGCTTTCCGCGCAAGGCCACGATGTCAAAGTCTACATCGAGGCGCCGCTGTGCAAGACCATTCTGACCGGCATGGCGGAAAAGACCGACGACTGGCGCGCGCAGCTGCAATGGGTGAAGGACGCCGGCGCCGAGGGATTGATCCTGTTTGAAAACGTCTCCTCCGGAACCGTGCAGGACGAATTGCGCCGCGACGGATTCAATGTTGTCGGCGGCAGCGCCTTTGGCGATCGGCTGGAGATCGACCGCGCCTATGCGCAGAGCGTTCTGTCGGAACTCGGCCTTTGCACCGCTGGAACGATGCGATTTTACGACCGGGGAAGCGGCGTGCGCTTCCTGCATGAGCGACCGGGACGTTATGTCCTGAAATTCAACGCCCCCGAACTCGCGCATCGCAATTACGTCGGCCGTCTCGAAGATGGCCGTGACGTCGCCGCGCTGTTGCAAAATCTCCCCGATCGTCCCGCGCAGGACGCGGGCTTCATCCTTATGGATTTCGTCGAGGGCGTCGAGATGGGCGTCGGGGCCTATTTCGACGGCGAGAAATTTCTACGCCCGGCATGTCTCGACTGGGAGCACAAGCGCTTCTTCCCGGGCGATCTCGGAGAACTGACGGGAGAAATGGGCACTGTCGCCACATTCGACCGTTCGGGCGCCTTCTTCGAAAAGACCCTGGCGAGGATCGAGCCGTTGCTGAGGCGCCATGGCCATTGCGGCTATGTGAACCTCAATACGATCGTCAATGACGACGGCATATGGCCCTTAGAGTTCACCTGCAGATTCGGCTATCCCGGCTTTGCCGTCCTTTCGCCGTTGCAGCGTCTCTCCTGGGCGGCGCTGTTGACCGCGATGGCCCGCCGCGACACCGATCGTTTCGAAACCCGCCAGGGGTTTTCCGTCGGCGTCGTGCTGACCGTGCCGCCGTTTCCCTATTCGCGGAGACAGGCCGAGGAGCCCATCGGCCTGCCGATCCTCTTCGAAGGGGATCTCTCAAAGAAAGACTACGAACATCTTCACTACTGCGAAGTCGCGATCGACAACGGCCAGCTGGTCACTGCCGGGGCCTATGGCTGGACCATGGTGGCGACAGGCTGCGGAGAAACAATCGAGGCCGCGATCGGCGACGCCTATCGACTCGTCGAGCGCGTACACATTCCCAACCTGCGCTTCCGACACGACATTGGACAGCGGCTGGTCGCGGGAGACTACGCCAAAGTGGACGCGCTGGGGCTGCTGGGCGACGAGGTCAATACCCTGGCCCCCGCCGCAGAACCGCGGGAATGCGCGTCGCCCGCCGTGCAACTCAGCTGACAAACAGCCATTCGTCGACAACCGCGCAGGTTCTCACCTCCCGGCCGCGCACCAGCGCGCCGCCGGTAAATGCGCCGAAAGCCGGCAGCACGATCTGTCTGTCCTGCAGGACGAAACAAGGAAGACGGACGCTGTCGCGCGCGCCGCCATTTAACCGGACGCAGGGATGCAGATGTCCGGCGAGCACGGTCGCGCCATCGCGCGGGCATGCGTCAGGCGCAAGCGGGTGGTGACGGGCGACGATTCCCTCCATGTCGTAAGGCTCATCCACCAGCTCGATGGCGAATTGCGCGGGAGGATCGCCTGCGCGCAGATCATGGTTGCCGCGCACGAGGACGAGCCGCAATGTCGCGTGGCGTCTGCGCCACGCGCCGAAGGAGGCCGCAACCCCCGGCGCATGCGCCTGTCGGGCATGAAACAGGTCCCCGAGAAAAACGAGTTCCTGGGGATCGAAGCGCTCCACCAGCGAATCGAGTCGAGCGAGATTGTCGCGCGTCGTGCCCTTGGGCGCCGGCTGGCCGAGCGCGCGAAAGGTCGCCGCCTTGCCGAGGTGCGCGTCGGCGATGAACAGCGTGCGAGTCTCGGCGCGCCAGACGGCGCGCTGCGGCAGCAGAACGAGACCGCGGTGCTCATAAGCGGCGACGAGGCAGGCGCCACCTCGTCGCAACGTCTTGCCAGGCCTTAACATTTATCCGCGGCGCGCTCCAGCTGCGAGGTCATCCGCTCGATGCGGGCGGCGAGCGTTTCATTTGTCAGGCGCTCGCGCATTCTCTCGACCATCAGCGGAAAGGCAAGCGGCGAACAGCGCTTAAGAGAAACATGCACGATCTCTCTATCGCGCAGGCGCTCGAAGCTTTCGGCAAGGCGCGCGATATCGAGGGCGTCCTCCAAGACTTCGCGCTCGGCCTGGCGCAACAAGCCGTTGTCGGGATCGTACTTGCGAAACACGTCGTAGAACAGGCTCGACGACGCCTGCAATTGCCGCAGACTCTTGTGCTGTCCGGGATAGGCCGTGACGACGAGCCCGGCGATCTGGGCAATGTCGCGGAACCGCCGGCGCGCCAGCTCCGCGGCATTGAGACTGGCGAGAACTTCGCGCGTCAATTCCTGACCGGCGCGCGGCGCGAGCCATTCGGGCAGCATAGCCCAGTCGCGCGCGTCGGCGCTCAACAGCTCGAAACCATAATCGTTCACGGCGATCGAGAATGTGCCTGGAGTCTTCTGCGCGGCGCGCCAGGCGATAAGGCTCGCCATCCCGATATGGACGTTGCGGCCCGCGAAGGGGTAAAGAAACAGATGCCAGCCGTCGCGACTTTTCAGCGTCTCCGCCAGCAGCGTCGTCGGCGTCGGCAAATGCGACCAGCGCGCCTGCAGTCTCAGCATTTTCTCGGCGGCGCGTAGCTCCGGCGTGTCGAAACGTCCTTCGGCTGCGCGCTGCAACTGCTCCACCATGGCGTCGGCGAGCGTCGTCGAAAGCGGCATGCGTCCGCCGTCCCATCGCGGCACGGCGCCGCTGCGCGTCTTTGCCGGCCGGACATAGGCCACAAGGTCGCGCAGGCGCACGAATTCGAGCACCCGCCCGGCGAACCAGAAGCTGTCGCCGGGCTTGAGCCGCGCGATAAAGCTTTCCTCAACGACTCCGAGCTTCTGGCCGGCCGGGGCGGGTCCATATTGGACGAGCACGCTCGCATCCGCAGTAATGGTCCCGATGTTGAGGCGGTGACGGAGGGCGACCTGCTTGTTCCCCACCCGCCATACGCCATCGGCCTCTGGCCCGCAGCGGCGATATTCGGGATAGGCGGAAAGACTCGGCCCGCCGCCGCTCACGAAGTCGAGGCACCAGCGCCAATTCTCGTCGGAGAGACATTCATAGGCCGCCGTCGACCGGATTTCGTCGCGCAACTCGTCAGGAATAAAGCCGCCGCCCAGTCCGATGGTGACGAGATGTTGCACCAGGACGTCGAGCGGCGCGGTTGGACCGTGGCGGCTTTCAATGCGGCCGTTCCGCAGCGCCTGCTGCACCGCCGCGGATTCGACAAGCTCCAAGGCATGGCTCGGCGTCAGCGTAATGCGCGACGCGCGTCCGGGAGAATGGCCGCTGCGGCCCGCGCGCTGCAGAAGACGCGCGACGCCCTTGGGCGACCCGATCTGCAGGACGCGTTCGACCGGGAGGAAATCGACGCCGAGATCGAGACTCGACGTGCAGACGACGGCTTTGAGCGCGCCAAGCTTTAAGCCGTTTTCAACCCAGTCGCGCGATTCCTGCGCCAACGAACCATGATGGACCGCGATGAGTCCCGCCCAGTCCGGACGGGCGCGCAGCAAATTGTGATACCAGATTTCGGCCTGCGAGCGCGTATTGGTGAAGATGAGCGACGTTGAGGACCCCTCGATCTCCGCGACCACCTGCGGCGCCATTTTGATCCCGAGATGACCGGACCAGGGAAAGCGCGCCGAATCCTCCGGCAACAGCGTGTCGATGATGATGTCTTTGCGCGCCTCGCCCGCGACGATCGCGCCGCGTGGCGCCTCCGTTGGCCCGAGCAGCGCGCGCTTGGCCGCGTCAAGATCGCCGAGCGTCGCCGACATGCCCCAAATGAGCAGATCGGGGCGCCAGCGCTTCAACCGCGCCAGCGCGAGCTGCGTCTGCACGCCGCGCTTGTTGCCGACGAGTTCGTGCCATTCGTCGACAATGACGCATCTGACGGCGCCGAGATAATTGCGCGCGTCGGCGCGCGACAGCATGAGCGACAGGCTCTCCGGCGTGGTGATCAACACGCTGGGCGGACGGCGCGCCTGCCGGGCGCGCTCGGCGGAGGGCGTGTCGCCGCTGCGCGCGCCGACCGTCCAGCGCGGGCCATAGGCCGAGAGGCCCTCGAACGCCTCGCTCAGCGCCTTTGCCGTGTCTGCGGCGAGAGCGCGCATCGGCGTGATCCAGAGCGTGCAAAGCCGCGGGGGCTCCACCCCATCGCCGGCGAGCGCCTGCCAGGTGCCGAGCGCAACGGCGAGGGTTTTGCCAGCGCCCGTCGTTGCATGGAGGAGGCCGCTGCGGCCGTTCTCCATCTCCCGCCATACATCCCGTTGGAAGGGGAACGGCTTCCAGCCGCGATGCGCGAGCCAGGCGCGCGCCGAAGACTGTCTCCTGCGCCGATCGCTCATGCGGCGCCGCCCGGCAGCAGCGCGCGCAGCGACTGAAGCGTGTCGGCGTCCTCGACCGGCTTGTCCTGTCGCCAGCGCAACATACGGGGAAAACGAACCGCGATGCCGCTTTTGTGGCGCGCGCTCGCGGCGATTCCCTCAAAGCCGAGTTCGAAAACCATCGTCGGCCGCACGCTGCGCACCGGCCCGAAATTTTCGACCGTGGTCTTTCTGATGGTCGCGTCGACCTTGCGCATCTCTTCGTCGGAAAGCCCGGAATAGGCTTTGGCGAACGGCAGCAGCGTCCGCTCCGCCTGCTCCGGCGGCCCGCTCCACACCGCAAAGGTATAATCGCTATACACGCCCGAACGGCGTCCGTGTCCGCGCTGCGCATAGATCAGCACGGCGTCGACGCTCATCGGGTCGAGCTTCCATTTCCACCACAGATTGGCGCCGCTCTTCTGGCGCCCGATCCCATAAGGCGCGCGCATCGCCTTCAGCATCATGCCTTCGGCGCCGCGCGCCCGCGCCTCCTCGCGGAGTTTCGCCAAGGAGTCCCAATCGGGGCGCGACAACGCAGGGCTGAGCCGCAAGGGCAATTCCGCGCCCACTTGCATGGCGGAGGAATGCGCGACCGACACGACCTCCTCGAGCAGCGCGCGCCGCTCGCGCTGCGACTTCTCGCGCAGATCCTGGCCGTCTTTTTCGAGCAGGTCGTAAGCGATCAGCGCCACCGGCCGCTCGCGCAGGATTTTTGCGCTCAGAATTTTGCGTCCCAGGCGCTGCTGCAATTCGGAAAAGGGCCGCAGATCGTGAATGTCGTCCAATGCGGCGCGCGCCGCGGAATCCGACGCGACGACGACAAGCTCGCCATCAATAACGACGTCGTCAGGCAGGAAATCCACCAGCGCGGCCAGCTCCGGAAAGCTGTCGCTGACAAGCTCTTCGCCGCGCGACCACAGCCACCATTGGCCGGCGCGATGGATGAACTGCGCGCGTATGCCGTCGAATTTCCATTCCACCAGCCAGTCGTCGACCGCGCCAAGCAGGTCGGGAAAGGCGGAAAGCGGCGCCTGGAGCGGATGCGCGAGAAAGAAGGGATAGGGCTGGCCGCGCAAAGGACGGCCGTCTTCGCCGGCTTCTGCCGGCGCGATGAGCGCGACGAAATCCTGCGCCTGGGGCGTCCGGTTGGCCTGCGTGTAACCCATCATTCGTTGCGCGACGAGCTTGGCGTCAAGCTGCGTCGCCTCGGCGATCGCCTGAGTCATCTGCAGCTTCGACACCCCGATGCGCAATTCGCCGGTCACGAGCTTGAAGAACGGCAGGCGGTCGTCGGACGGCATCGCGTCGACCCACTCGCGCAGCGCCGACAGCCGCGTCTCCTCCTCGCGCGCGCGCAGCGGCAACAGCCGTTCGTTCATCCAGACGTCGAGCGGCGCGTCGTCGACGCTGATCGGCGGCGGCAGCAAAAGCGCCAGCGTCTCGGCGAGATCGCCGACGCTGTGGTAGCACTCGTCCACCAGCCACTCGGGCAGCCCCGTGGCCTGCAAGGCGAGCTGGCGCAGCAGCTTGGTCGGGACAAGCTGCCGAGGCTTGCCGCCCGCGAGAAAATACACCGTCCAGGCGGCGCTGGCGTATTGCGCCGGATCGCCGACCGCGGCGCGCAAATAGTCGGTCAGCGCCTGTCGCTTATGTTGGGTCGACGTCGCGGCGTCGATGCGACGGTAAAGCGTGGCGAAGGTCCTCATGCGCCGTCTATGTCGGCTTCGCTCATCGGCTCCGTCTCGCCGTCCAGCGCTTCGTCGCCATATTCGGTCGCCATCGGCCGCGCGTCATAGCCGCTTTCGGCCAGATAGCGCGATAACGCATCCCCGCTGCCATGGGTGACGAAGATACGTTCGGCGCCGGTCGCGGCGATCGCCTGCAACAGTCCTGGCCAATCGGCGTGATCCGAAAGCGCGAAGCCCTGGTCGACGCCGCGCCGCCGGCGGTTGCCGCGCAGGCGCATCCAGCCGCTGGCGAACGCGTCGGAATGGGCGCCAAAACGCCGAACCCAGCCGCTCTGCGCGGCATGGGGCGGCGCCAGCGCAAAACAGCGTGAAAGCGCCGCCTTATCGAGCGCGCCGACATTGACCGTCGGCGGCAGCGCTATGCCGAGATCGCGATGAAGTTGATTGAGCGGTTCGATCGCGCCGTGGCAGACGATCGGTCCTATGCCGGCGTCGAGATGTTTCAGCAGGCGCTGCGCCTTGCCGAGTCCATAGGTCTGCATGACGCTCGCCCGTCCCGCGCGCGCATTCGCCGCCCACCATGCGTTGATGTCCGCCATCACCTCCGCTTGCGGGCGCCACCGATAGATGGGGAGACCGAAGGTCGATTCGGTGATGAAGACGTTGCAGCGGACGGGTTCGAAGGGGGCGCTGACGCCGTCCGGTTCGAGCTTGTAGTCGCCGGAGGCGACCCAGACTTCGCCGCGCTCCTCGATGCGCGCCTGCGCCGAGCCAAGAACATGGCCGGCGGGATGCAGCGAAAGACGCACGTCGCCAATCTGGCGGGTTTCGCCGTAGCGCAGCGTTTCGATACGAACGTCGCCAAGTCCCTTGCGCAGGATCGGCGCACAATCCTCGTGACAGAGATAGGCGTCGCTGCCCCATCTGGCGTGGTCGGAATGGCCGTGCGTGATCACCGCCAGCCCGGCCGGACGCCAGGGATCAATGTGGAACCTTCCGGAGGGGCAGTAGAGGCCCTCTGCGGCAGGAACGATCAGATCCTTTTTCATCGATCTCAAAATTACGGCGCGCAGGCGCCTGGGGACGTTTGAGCGGTCGCGACAGGATAGATAGGATCGCCGTCACCGAGATTCATCGCTCGGCAGAAGGTCGCGTTCGCGCTTCGACCCGATTCGCGTGGCGCGCCCGCCGGCCCATCAGGGGCTAAGTTCGTGCATTGATCGCGAAGCTTGCGCGCGACTATATGGAGAGCGTGGGGCAGGTTTGAGCGCGCGCCAAGCGCGCCGTCGCCACGTCAACCATGCATTGGAGCCGGAATGCGCGTTGGGGCCGATTTCATCCTGGAGGCGTTGGCGCGCGAAGGAGTCGACCATGTGTTCATGGTTCCCGGCGGGCTCGTCGATCCCTTTCTGCCGGCTTTTGGAAGACAGCAGGCGCTGATTCCGATCGTGGCCGCGCAAGAAGGAGGCGCCGCCTATATGGCGGACGGCTATGCGCGGGCCAGCGGAAATTTCGGCGCCGCGCTCTGCATCGGCGGACCCGGCCTCGCCAATGCCGTCACCGCGGTGGCGACCGCGCAGTCGGACGGCTCGCCGCTGCTGTTGATGAGCGGCGAGGTGGCGACCGACCTCGAGGGCCTGGGCGTGTTTCAGGACGCCAGCCCGCAGACGCTGGACGACGTCGCCATCATGAAGCCGCTGACGCGCTATTCCTCTTCAATCGACAATCCGAAGAATATGCGGCACTTGTTCCAGCATGCGCTGCTGCAGCTTCGCGCCCAGCCCGCCGCGCCGGTGCATCTCTCCCTGCCCGGCGACTGCCTGACGACAGAGATTTCCGTCAGCCATTTCCCGATCGATCGCGCGCTGGTCGACTACGACGCTCTCTCTTTCGCCGCCGCGGAATCCTCGCTGCAACATTTCCTGCGCGTCTCCGGCGGCAAGATCGCGATCCTTGCGGGCGCCGGCGTCGAACATTCGAACGCGGCTGAAGCGCTCAAGGAATTCGCCGAGCTGTGGGACATTCCTGTCGCGACGACGCTGAGAGGAAAAGGCGTCTTTCCGGAAGATCATCCGCTCTCGCTCGGCGTCTTCGGCTATGCGGGGACGCACCACGCCCGCGCCGCCTTGACCGACCCGTCGCTTGATCTGCTGATCATATTGGGGTCAGGACTGAACGAACGCGACACGATGCATTGGGCGCTGCAGGTCACACCGAATGCGTCGATCTGCGTGAATTTGAGCCCCGCCGCAATCGGAACGCATGTCCAGGACGGCGGGATTGTCGGAAGCTGCGGCGCCTATCTTTGCTATCTGCTCGATCAAAGCGACACATTGCGGGGCGCCCTTGAGCCGACGCGCGCGGCGCGGGCGACCTGGATGTCGCAGATCCGCGCCGAGCCGCGTTTGCAGGATCCGGAAAACTGCGCGAGCGACGCGGTTCCGATTCATCCCGCCCGCGTCATTCGCGAGCTGCGAAAGGCCCTGCCACGCGACGGGGTTCTGGTGGTGGATTCCGGCGCCCATCGCGCTTTCGCCGGACATTACTGGGAAGCTTACGAACCCAGAACATATGTTTCCGCGACCAATCTCGGCCCGATGGGCTGGGCGATCGGCGCCGCCGTGGGCGTCCAGTGCGCACAGCCGCGCCGGCGGGTGGCCGTGGTCACGGGCGACGGGTGCATGCGCATGGGCGGCATGGAAATCGCCACCGCGGCGCGCTACCAATTGCCGGTGATCTTCGTCGTCATCAACAATGCCGCGCTAGGAAATGTCTGGTTGCGCGCGCACCAACTCGGGCCGACGCCTGACGAACTGACGCGCTTGCCGGATCACGACTGGGCCGGTTTTGCGCAATCTCTAGGATCGCGCGCCGAGACCGTGCGTTCTCCGGGCGATCTCGCCGGCGCGTTTGAACGAGCGCTGCAGGGCGAAGGCCCCTGTCTGGTCGACGTCAAAGCCGACAAGGCGTTCACGACGCCGGTCAAGGATTGGGCGTCGGCCATCGCGGCCTATTCCTACCACGAGTGACAAGGGGAGCGCCGATGGCGCAATTGCCTTTCGACCCATCGACGCTGTCTCCCGACGATCGCGCGCGCTACGCGCGCATGGTCGAGCGACGGAAGGCGCAAGGCGCAGGTTTCGGCGGTCCCTACGCCGCCCTGATGAACCATCCGCAGCTGTGCGAAAGGGTCGAAGATTTAGGCTATTACCTGAAATTTGAGGGCCATCTGCCGCGCGAAGTCTATCAATTCGTCGTGCTCTTCGTCGCGCGGCGGACCGGCGCCGCCTTCGAATGGGTCGATCACATTCAGCACGCCGAAGCCGCGGGCGTTCCGTCCTCTCTCATCGGCGCGTTGCAACGTGGCGAAGATGTGGGCGCCTGCGCTGCGCCGCCCTATGATCTCGTCGCGCGGCTGCTGGCGTCGACATTGGCCTTTCAAGACATTCCGCAGGACGTTCAGGACGAAGCCATTCAGAAATTCGGCATGGAAGGTCTTGTCGAACTCGTCGTTTTATCTGGTTTTTATCAGATGTTTTCGGCGATCAACGCTGGCTTCGACGTGGCGCTGCCGCCGGGCGTCGAAAGGCCGTTCAAATAATCTCGGGCGCCGCGCGCCGAAGCAAAGCAGCATGATGCGGCGCGACGCGGAACATAGAACCCCTCCATCAGTTTTTATCGGAAGCGCCGCGCGAGCGACCGCCCGGGACTGATTTTTGGAGAGTGGAATCCATGGACATGTTTACTGAAGCCGGCGGCGGCCTTTGTCAGCTCGAAGACGCCCGCGACGACGCGTCGCATTCATCGACGCCGCCACAACACGTTTTGAAAAATCCCGAGCAGTCTCCACGCCCGCGGTATTCGGTCGCTCAGGTCAAGGATTCGATGCGGGAAGCGCTGGACAATATCGTGCAGTCGGGGAAGACCGATCAGATGCGCGGTTACGCCAACGAGGCTATGGGCAAGACCAAGTTGACGCTGGGGCTGGCGACGCAATCGACCCATCTCACGCTCACCGGACTGGCGCAGATTGTCGTCGGGGAATTTCAAAAATCGATCGGCGAGGCCAAGCAATCCGAAGAGGGAAACGACATTCTCCCGGGCCTATAGCACGCACGCCGGCCCCTGAAGACGAAGACCGGCGGGAGAAGAGGGTTCGCTATGGGAACATTGGCTGTTCCCGCCGCGTTAGTGGTTGTCTCATTGCCGCGCTTCCCCGGTGGTCAACTTGCAAACACAGACGCTTGAAGGCCCCGATCTGAAGCCCGTCTTCGATCTCCAAAAGCTTTCTTCCTGGGCGGTTGTTGGCATTTTCGTGCTCTTGCTCGTCGTGGCGCTGAGCCTGGCCCAAAGCCTGTTCGTTCCCTTGGTTTCGGCAGTGGCGCTCGCCTTCATGCTCGGACCTTGGGTCACCGCCCTGCGGCGTTGGGGAATTCCGCCCGCGGCGTTTGCGGCCGTGATCGTACTCGGCGCGTTGGTGTTGATCCATGCGGCCATTGTCCAGGGCTCCGTGGTCGCGGTCGACTGGGTCGGTCGCGCGCCGGAGCTATTAGAATCGTTCAGCAACAAACTGAGCGCCGCCTTTGGCCCCGCCTTTTCGCTGGAGCGGCTGGAAAACACCTTCGCCCGAACTGAGGGCGGACCGTTTGACGCGGGGAAACTGCTGCAGTCGACGATGAATTTTTTGACCCCCACGATCGGCGAACTCATCTTGTTTCTCGCCGCCTTGTTCTTTTCCCTGAGCGGCAGAGATGGGTTTCGCCGCTATCTCGTTTTCGTCTCCGAGGATAAGGAGACGCGTCTGCGCACATTGCGCATGTTGAACAACATCGAACGCGACCTTAAGAGCTATCTGGCGGTTGTCGCCGCGATTAATTTCGCGCTGGCGACGATTGTCGCGGTGACAGCCTATGCGGTCGGCCTGCCCAACCCCCTGCTGTGGGGCGTCTTCGCCTTCGCGCTCGAATTCATCCCCTATGTCGGACCCGTCGTCATCTACGGCGCGTTATTTCTGGTCAGCCTCGCGACATTCGGAACGATTGCGCAGGCGCTTGTCGCGCCGGGCATTCTCCTCGTCGCGGATACGATGGACGCCTATGTCGTGACGCCAAACGTCATCGGCCGGCGAATGACCTTGGATCCCGGCGTGGTTTTCCTGGCTCTTGTCTTTTGGACATGGCTCTGGGGACCCGTCGGGGCGCTGCTCGCGACGCCTTTGCTCATCGCCGGCACGGTCACGTTCAGCCACTTGTTCCCGCAACACAAGATTCAGCTTCCAGAGTAACGGCAGGCGTCGGAAACAGCCGCCGCCGCGAGGAACAATCAATCAATCCACACGTTCATTCTTTGCCCAGCGGGGCAATAACAGCGGAGAAGACGATATGAGCGCAACATCTCAGGTCACGAATAAAGTCCAGGAGGCGCAAGACGCCATCATCAAGGCGTCAGGCAACGCGGCCGCGAGGGCCAGCGCCCTGGCCGATGGGGTGAGCGACACGTTCGACGAAACCATGGACAAGGCCAGCTCGGCGTTGACAACGGTTAGCGAACAATCTCGGGAGGTCGCCGACAAGGCAAAAGCGGCGGGCGAAGGGATGAAGACAACGGTCGAGGATGCGGTCCGGGAACAGCCGATGACGGCGCTGTTGCTGGCGGTGGCCGGCGGATTTCTGGTCGGCGCGCTGTGGAAGAGCCGTAGCTGATCCTCTGGCAATATAACCGCGGGCACAACCATGATGCTGGATCCCATATTCCGACGGGTTGACGAAAGCATCGAGAATGCGACGCGAGGCGCGTCGCGTCTCGCGCTCGTCTCGATTTTTGCGTTGCTCGCGCTCGGCTTCGCCACGGCCGCCGCCCACGCTTACGCCACACAGGCGTGGGGACAGATTGGCGGCAATATGGTCATCGCCGGCGCCTTTCTTGTCGCCGCCTTGATCGTTTATTTCGCCACGGCGAGCAGCGGGGGCGCGGCAGTCGCCACCCAGACGGCGCCGGAGGTCGAAGAGGGCGGCTTTACGGCAATGTCCTTCGTCGAACAGCTCGTGAAGCCAGACGCCGATTTCGTAAAGTCGATCGGATCGTCCGTCAGCGCCATGGCGCCGGTCGCGGCAAAGGCCGTCGCCGAACGCGTCGCGCCAAATCTGCATCTGTTCGTGGGGGCCGCCGTCGGGCTGTTGATCGCCTCAAAACTTGCCGACAAGCTTGACAATACGAACTCGCCGGAAGCGTAATCCGAGGGCGGCGCCTTGGCCGCCCTTAAGCGTAAGAGGTTTGCGTTGGCGCCGAGAGCGAACTGGAAGGGCTCTCTACGGATTGCAGAGCTCACCTGCCCGGTGGCGCTCTATTCCGCGACCTCAACCTCCGACAGGATCGCTTTCCATACGATCAACCGAGAGACGGGCCACCGGGTGCGGCGTATCTTTGTGGACGGCGAGACCGGCGCACCTGTGGAGTCGGCGGATCAAGTCAAAGGTTATGAGGTCGACAAGAACGAATATATCGTTCTCGAACCCGAGGAAATCGCCCAAGCGGCGCCAAAGAGCGACAAAACTCTAGCGATCGAAACATTTTTGGACTGGGCGGAAATCGACAGCATCTATTTTGACAAGCCCTATTATCTCTCTCCCGCGCAAAGCGACGCAACCGACCTCTTTGTCCTGATACGCGAGGGCATGCGCAAGAATAAGGTCGCCGCCATCGCTAAGGCCGTTCTGTTCCGGCGCGCGCGCACGGTGCTGATCAGCGCGTATGGCGACGGGCTTCTAGCGACGACGCTCAACTTTGACTACGAGGTTCGCTCGGCCGAGCAGGCGTTCGACGACGTGCCGGAAGTCAAAGTTCAAGGCGAAATGCTGCAACTCGCCAAACATATCATCGAGACCAAACGTGGCGCGTTCGATCCTTCCACCTTCGAAGACCGCTATGAGGCCGCTCTCGCCGAGTTCGTGAAGGCCAAGCTCGAAGGCAAGCCGGTCGCGCGGCCGCGCAAGGCGCGGGAAGCCAATGTCGTCAATCTTCTCGAGGCGCTGCGCGAGAGCGCCGCCCTCTCTGACGGGCGCGACGCGTCCGCAGCCAAGAAGACGTCGCAGTCCGGCAAGAGAAAACCCGCGGCGCGCCGGAAAGCGAGCTGAAGCTCATGTCTCTCGCCGACTATCGCAAGAAGCGCGATTTTTCCGTTACGCGCGAACCTAAAGGACGCGGCGCGCGAAAGACCGGCGCCAGCTTCGTGATACAAAAACATGCCGCCAGGCGGCTGCACTACGACCTCCGGCTGGAGATGGACGGCGTCCTGAAGAGCTGGGCCGTCACCAGAGGCCCGAGCCTCGTCCCCGGCGAAAAGAGGCTCGCCGTCCATGTCGAGGACCATCCTCTCGACTACCGCAGTTTCGAAGGGGTGATCCCAAAGGGCCAATATGGCGCCGGCGAAGTGATCGTTTGGGACGAGGGGATATGGGTTCCGGACGGCGACCCGCATAAGGGCTACGCCAAGGGCCATCTCGAGTTCGAGCTGCGCGGCAAGAAGCTCGGCGGGCGCTGGCATCTCGTGCGCATGGCGCGAAAGCCTCGCGAGAAGCATGATAATTGGCTTCTCATCAAGAGCGAGGACGCCTTTGCGCGAACGCCTGAAGACGAGGACATCATTGAGGAGATGCCGGGCTCGGTGAAAACCGGACGCGCCATCGAGGATGTCGCCGAAGAGACGCCGCGCGCGAAGAAAAGCGCCATGCCGAAGCAGAGCGCCCGATCGTGGTCGGACACGACAAGCGCCGCGGCGACGACGCAAGCGCCGCCGCCGGACATAGAGCCGTCGCAGGTAAGGGGCGCAAAGAAAGCGCCCCTGCCGAATTTCATTGCGCCGATGCAGGCAAGCGCGGGCGTCGCGCCTGCCAGCGCGGAGTGGGTTCACGAAATCAAATTCGACGGCTATCGCGTGCAGGCCCGCATCGAAGCGGGGCGCGTTCGGCTGCTCTCGCGCGGCGGGCTCGACTGGACGAAGAAGTTCGGCCCCGAAGTGGTCGGCGCATTGCGCGCCCTGCCGCTCGGCGTCGCTCTCATCGATGGCGAAATCGTCGTCGAAACCAGCGCGGGCGCGTCGGATTTCTCCGCGCTTCAGGCCGATCTCAGCGCCGGACGCACCGATCGCTTCATCTATTGGGCCTTCGATCTGCTTTTCCTCGACGGCTATGATCTGCGCGGCGCGACGCTGCTCGAACGTAAAGCGCTGCTGGAAGGGCTGATCGGCGATGACGGCGGCATCGTTCGCCTGAGCCGACACTTCGAAGACAGCGGCGCGCTCGTGCTGTCGCATGCCTGTCGGCTGGGCCTCGAAGGCGTGGTGTCGAAACTGCGCACGTCGCCCTATCGCTCCGGACGCGTGAAGAGTTGGGTCAAGGACAAGTGCTTCGCGCGGCAGGAGTTCGTCGTCGCCGGCTATACGCCGTCGACGGTGTCGCGGCGAGCGATCGGCGCCCTCGTGCTCGGCGTTTACGACCATGGGGTTCTCTGCCATGTGGGCCGGGTGGGGACCGGATTTACCGCCGACATCGCGCGTGAGCTGTTTGACAAGCTCGATGCGATGCGCGCGCCCTCAAGTCCTTTTGGCGCGCGACTTGCCGCGGAGGCGGCGCGAGGCGTGCGCTATGTGCGTCCCGAACTTGTGGCGGAGGTCGAGTTTCGCGGTTGGACCGCCGATCACAATCTTCGTCACGCCTCCTTTCGCGGTCTTCGCGAAGACAAGGACGCGCGCGACGTCATTCGCGAGACGGCGCCGCCCGTTGAGCGGCGGGCGCCGGCGAAACGGGAGGGAAGCGGCGTGAAGCTCACGCATCCCGATCGGCTCTATTGGCCCGATCAAGGAGTAACGAAGCAGGGGCTTGCGGATTACTACACGGAAGTCTGGCGTTATATCGCCCCCTTTATCGTCAAGCGTCCGCTGGCGCTCCTGCGCTGTCCGAACGGCGTTGACGGCGAGAAATTCTTCCAGAAGCACGCCTGGAAGGGCCTCGATCCCAGCATCGTGCTCCTCCAAGACCCGAAAGCGCCCGAAGAAGAGCCCCTGATCGGCATCAACGACCTCGACGGGCTGATCGCCTTGGCGCAGTCCGCCGCCTTGGAAATTCATCCGTGGGGATCGACGGCGTCGGACTGGGAGCGCCCGGACGTCATCATCATGGATCTCGACCCTGGCGAAGGAGTCGAGTGGGAAGCCGTCTTAGCGGCGGCTGAAGAGACGCGGCAGCGGCTGCAAGACTTCGGCCTCACCGCCTTCGTCAAGACATCGGGGGGCAAGGGCCTTCATGTGATGGCGCCGGTGAAGCCCAAAGCGGCATGGCCGCAGGTGAAGGCCTTCGCCAAGGGCATCGCCGACGCAATGGCGCAGGACAGCCCGGAGAAATTCGTCTCGACGATCGCCAAGTCGAAACGCCGGGGAAAGATACTCTTGGACTATCTGCGCAATCAGCGCGGCGCGACGGCTGTCG
>Ga0209347_1002111_pt1 | contig 27679 bp, 37 predicted proteins | sample AutmiccommuBRH23_FD_187382 | JGI IMG/M metagenome (GOLD analysis project Ga0209347, IMG submission 187382) | Deep subsurface microbial communities from Mt. Terri, Switzerland - Autotrophic microbial communities BRH/23 (SPAdes) (version 2) | ecosystem: Environmental > Aquatic > Deep subsurface >...
TCTTGGCAGAGTCTTGGGCTTAATCATCATCAGCGAGGATGCAATGTCTGACCTTGAGGAAATTTGTGCCGTGTATGGCGGAGCGAATGGCTACCGGGCGGTGCATGAAGGACTGTCTCGAGCCTTAGCTGAGCCTGGTGCCCAGGGTGAGAACGCACATGGCGCGCGCGCGGCGTTCCTGTTGGCAGAGATCGCTCCCCACCTGATGACTGTTCGTAGGCACGCGGTGCTTCAATTTCTTGAGGACGCTGGCGTGCCTCTTACGCTGGTTCGGCAGGTAGGCGCAGCCCTTCACGAGCCCCAGCTTGCCGACGACAGCACTGCGATAGCGGCAGGCTTCTGATGGGCGCGAACGTAACGTTTTCCCAGGAGTTTCCGCTTCCCCCCGGCTTTCCAGTCACCGGGTGGCGAACTTCCGATGCATGCGGTCACTCCGGCTCGTTCCACATAGCGCGAGATGGGGTAATAACGCTGGTGCACGATGGCCTTGACGTCCGTTTCGTCAGCGCCGATGCCTCCGGGGTCTTCCGGCTGAACTCTGCTGGCGACGCGGAGCTACAGTGGCCGGATATCTATGTCCACTTCCACAATGGCAAGGCTGTTCAGGCAAAACTGGAGCCGTCGTCTGGAGTGGGGTTCCGGTTTGAGCCGACTTGGCGCCTCGATGCCCCCGACGTACCAGCAGCTGCGCTCAATGTTGACAGCCTCATCTCTATTATTCGGTCCGCTCGAGTCCACCGCACCCAGCGATTCCAAGACGAGACTATTCGGGTGATGGTGGCGCTGGCGCTCTGCGACGGTGAGCTGCTGAAGCCAGTTTCACCCGTCAACGCGTGGCGCATGCTCTCCCCTGAGCAGCTGATTGCTGTCACCACTTGGTCAAGATGACCGACGCCTCTACAGCGTTTGCCGCGCCGCTTTCGCTACAACCGGGTCGTATTGCCTGATAGCCTTTGTCTCATGAACTGACAGAGATTCGACATGGCAAACCGAGGTGCACTAAGTGACCAAGTGGAACGCAAGATCCAGGCCTTGCGAGGGGTTCCGTTCGGACCAGACAGCGACCGGCCTTTAACGATGTCTGAAGCAGGCGTCGATCCGGTCGAGAACTCCGGCGATAGCGATCACTACCTTCGAATCCTTTTCGGCGATATCGGTGAGGTGGTAGGCGTCGACTTCCTCGAGTCGCTTGATCCTGTGCTGCTTGAGCAGTACTGCGTAATGACCGTGCAGCGTAATGAGCCGGGCGGTGAAATGCTGCGCACGCTAATCAGTGCGTTCATGAGTGCTTACGCACAACCCACATCATCTGACGAAGCGATGGATATTCTTGGCAACCTAGTCGCAATCCCCGCGGCATCACATCGGGCAATTCTGCACGTCTAGCGACGATCATCGCGCCAATCTTTTTTGTCCTGCTGGTTCTGGCACACATACTTAACCCATTCAATGAAGGCATTCTTAAGAGGAGTGTCTTTCATGAATGTATCGACCAACGATCGTCCCACCCCGCAACTGGGGTTCGATTTCATTCCCGTTCCCGCTGATATCACCTCGGTTAACAGACCTGGTGCGACGAGCTCCATCGACTTCATTTCGGGCAACCCGTCGGGCATCAAAGCCGGTGACGCGCTGTCCCGCATGTTCGTCGATGACCGGGTCTTTCGCTTGGGCAAGACGAACTGGCGGCAACTGCTCGAGCATGCGCTCGCGAGTGGCCACACCGAGCTCTACCTATCGGAGGACGCGCGGCACGGCCTGCGCATGCCAGGTTACCGCTTCGGGCCGATCACCAGGATGCCGGCTCAGGGGCCCGAATACGTAAAACGCACCCTGCTGGGAAAAGCTTTTGCGAAGCTGCAAGCCCAAGGTGTCCCAGTGAGATCCGGGCGGACCGCGGCCGCCGGCGGGTTTAAGGTTGAGTGGACCGTAGATGGTGCCGGCCTGGAGCTAGGCATCTTCGATGGCCGGCGGCGATTAGGGTCGACCCGCTTCCGCCTGGAAGAGCTTCCAGTGGGCGATGGGTTTCAGCAGGAGGACCTTGAGCGCCAAGGCGAGCATATTGCGGCGCGTGCCCGCGAGGTCGCGCCGGAAGGGTTTGGCGAGGCTCTGGGTAAGGCCGCCGCCAATGCGCTCGCGAGCTTCCTTTCGCCGCAGGGGAAGCAATCATGACCCAGTTGATTCAGCGGGGTGTCCTTCAGCACCTTCTCCAGGCCAAGGATCTCAATCTCAACACTGTAGACGTATCGCCGGCGCTGCTTCACGAGGTAGGTGATGCGATCGCGGAGATGATGCTTGGGCACGGCTACCGCCTCGTCGACCAATTCGTTGATGGGCGAGACGTCGTTGTGAGCTTTTACTGCGCACACTCCGGGCATCAGCTGCGGCCGATTGCGTTGACGCTGGCAGGCATGCCAAGTCAAGGGCGAGATGGACTAGCAGTGCTGCTGCGAGAAATTGACCATAGCCAAAGACTCTCTCGTTTCGGAGGCCCTATCCGCTTTGCTGGGATCTGGTACCGTCGACTGGACGCGTCTGCAACGTCGCAGGACCTCATCGATTTTGCGATGGAGCGCCTCGATAGCGAAGCTGATGGCGCCGCTGGTTCCTGGCGTGAGGTGGCGTAGATGGCAGCCGCTAGAAAACGCCGGCGGCGCCTCGGCGAGAACCCGCTGAAGGACACTCGGGCAGCGATCGGCATTTCCCAGAAAGAACTCGCAGAGGAGCTGGGGCTGGCTCGCACGACGATAATTTCAGCAGAGCAGGCTGATCCCAAGCCATGGATCTTGTTGGCTTGTGTTGGCTTGGGGTGCATTCGCTTGAGTGGCGATAGAGTAGGCCAGCTTTCTGGGCCGCGGTTGACTCGCATACGGACCGATATGGGGCTATCGGCAGAGGAGCTCGCTAATAGGCTCGGGTATGCGCCATCAACGATCAATACCTGGGAGCGCTCTTCCCCGCCGCTTTGGGCCCACCCAGCTCTGGTAGGTTTGGCTGTTTCGCTCACCCGGCCGTAGCGCCGGCTCCCGCATTGCTTCGTGCGACCACGCGGACCTTTACGCCCCGGTCACGTAGCACTGCAGCCGCGCGCTTCATTCGAGTATCGGTGGAGTCCGCGAAGAGAATTGCATGCGTCAGGCCACCTGGCAGCGTATCTGGTCTGGGGTGGTCGAGACACCGATCCGCGGTGAGTGATAGCGCAGACAGGAGCTCCCGCCGTGAGACAGCAAGACTCGGTTGAATGACCAGACGGCCAAGCTTGTGGCCACCGATTAAACCGGTAACCCTCTGGATGTCAGTTCGGGAGAGTCGGTTGTCGTGTGCGGCGAGGAACAGCTTCTCCATACGGAGCACAACCTTTTCGACCTCCTCAACGTGGCTGTAAGCCAGCGGCTGCTTACAGGCTTTACAATGCCGGAGCTGCCCACGCTCCATTTGTTTGTGCATGCGGGTTGAGATATTGAAGGCCTTACAGCCGCACCGGTAGATAAATGGTTTTGCTGACGCCAGGGACGTGTCCAGGTCATGGCAACGATCGGGCGGTAGGTTGAAGCAGTTCATCATGATCTGTTTCCACCGGGGCCCATGTCCAACCTTAGGGCCGTAGAGTTGGCACGCGACCAAGTGAGCAACCTCATGAGGAATGATAGTGCGCAGCATTTCCTGAGGGTTCTGATCAAGCAGAATTCGGTTGAGCCTGATTCTTTGAGACGTCAGGTCTCGGCTCCACTGAAATTGCCCGGCAGTGCTGCCTGACAGATTGAATAGTATCTCTGTAATCCAAAACGTTCGGCTGTAGAAGCTGCCGGCCCTCGCTAGGCAGGCGTGAACTTCGTCGTGTGCGAGCTTTACCGTATCCATAGGACCTCACGCATTTCACGTTAGGAATAATGGCGCGGCGAGCGGCGTTCGCAACTCAAAAAAGTGCGGGAAACGGAGATGGTTTCGTAGCGGCACTTTGGCTTGTCGGTGTCGTCCGGGCCGATACTCTGACTGCCTCCCCTATGGTTGGAAGGTCAGAGCTATGTGGTTTCGCAATTTATTGGTTTACCGGTTGACCAAGGCATTCCCCGTTGATGCCGAGGCGCTCGAGGTTGCGTTGAAAGAGAAGGCGGCCCGAGTACCTGGTACGCAGGAGCTCAGTACCGTTGGCTTCATCGCCCCCTTGGGAAAAGGGCCGGACGCGCCGCTGGTTCACACCGTGAACGGGCTTTTCCTGATTGGCATACGGAAATCCGAGCGGATACTTCCTGGGGTTGTAGTTAGTGACGCGGTCAGCGAAAAGGTTGAGGAGATTGAGACCCGGGATGGCCGCAAGGTCTACAAGAAGGAGCGCGACCAGATCAAGGATGAAATCGTGCAGCAGCTTCTACCCCACGCTTTCATTCGAAAGTCGGCAACATTCGCGGCAATAGATCCAGCGAACCAACTTGTGTACGTGAACTGCGCCAGCCCGGCGCAGGCGGAAGCTCTACTGTCGACGCTACGCGAGGGCATAGGCACCCTGCCGATTCGCCCGCTGTCCGTGAAAATTGCGCCGGCCGCGACGTTTACGGAATGGGTCAAAACTGAGAAGGCTGCCCCAGACTTCTATGTGCTCAGTGATTGCGAGATGCGTGATACCGAAGAGGACGGTGGGTCCATTGCGTTGAAGCAGCAGGATCTAACTTCAGACGAAGTAAAGAACCTCCTAGCCTCCGGGAAGGTAGTCACTCAGATGGGATTGGCCTGGCAGGACAAGATGAGCTTTGTGATCAACGATAAGCTGCAGTTTCGCAAGCTCCGCTTTGACGACCTGATCCAGGATCAAGCAGTGGCCGATGGGGGCGACGATGCTGCTGGGCAGTTCAGTGCCTCGTTTTTCCTCATGATGTCCACTTTGGCCGGCATGTTGCCGGCATTGCTGACCTCGCTTGGTGGCGAGGACGTTCCGGCCGGCATTTAACCCCTACCCCATCAACGATGGAAACTCACCGACTGACCACCCTCCGCAAACGGAGGGTGTCTGCGAGGCAGACGATGGATGCGAGCACATTTACTGCAGAGGCGCTGCAGCTTGAGGAGCTTCCGGACGTACTTACGAAGGATCAGGTGCTTCACGCCGTACGCCAGGCACTTCAACAAGGCCAAGACGCGCGTTCGGACTTGGATGAGACACGCATTGCAGCGCTGCGCAGCGCGCTGACTGAGATTGAGAACGTCACAAAGGACCCGGTCACAGCTTTATTGGCCAGGCGAGCGCTGGTTGTCGACGATGACTGATATCGCGCCACAGGCGCGGCGCCTGATGGCTCGTATTGGCGAAGCTCCCCCCACCGATCTTGGTGCAATGTCGTTGGCTTTGGCCGATGAGCTGAGCGGCTGTGGACACCCGGCATCCGTAGAACTGATGGATGGATGGGCGAGGCTCACACTCTCTGTTGACGGGCGCTTGGCCCAGTGCGGAGTGAGGCTACCTGAGACAGTGGGACCCTTGCTTGGCTCGCTGGGCATTCGGTTCGGATTCGCCGAGGCTTTTGGCGTTCCCTCGGGCGAGCCGGTGGATCAGGAGCCTGATCGCTTCCTCTACCTCCCCACCGACTTTACGGTAGAGGAGCTGCTGGCGCTCGCTTGCGGCGAGGTCGCGCCAGCGCACCACATGGAGCTGGTCAATTCCTCGAATAAACACGCCATGTCTGCCCCCCGGCCGCGCTTCCCTCGATCTGCGTTGGTGATGCTAGGAGTTCGCCGCTCGCTTGAAGCTGCTGATCGTCACTTCGAGCTTTGGAGCCAGGCCGATGGGGTGGTTCAGTTTCATTCGCTAGAGCAGACAGCCGACCCGAACGAGGCGGCTAACGAAGCGCTGGACCTGGGCTATGCGCCGACGATCTATCGCTGTATGTCTGGACGTTTTGTCTGCTTTAGGCCCACGGCTGGTGGCGTGTTCATTCCGACCTGAGGTTAGGGCGTCGCCTCGAGGGCGCAGTATTCCCGTAGCTGCGCCATCTGTTCCTCCGAATGCCCTTCGGTTGGAATGGAGGTTGTAGGTTTGCGCTCGGTGGTCTGGATTACCTTTGGCACGCCCCGCTCGTCCTGGCGGATCTCATACAGCATTCGAATGTCGACGCACGGCTGACTGACGCAGCCGCCCGAAGATGTGCACACCTTAGGCTGCCGCTGAATGTAAGGGTCTATCTGCAAGCACTGGACTGAGGACAGCGTTGCCATGCAGCTGAAGCCCTCAAGCTTTAGGTCGTGCACCAGATCCTCGGTTGCTCTGCTTGGGCTGTTTAGCCACGAGGCTGCACATCCGGTAAGCGACAGAATGATCACCGCGATGGTCCCGGGTCGTTTCAACATAGCTGGGTCTCTACCCACGTCGAAAACGTGAACGCTAGCGGCTCTGGCCGCAATGCGCACGTCAAATGGTCTGCGGGAAAATTGAGGCCAACAGCCGGGCAAGCTGGGTGGCCTCGGCCAGAACATTCGGACCCTCGTTTTGAATGGCGCTGGAAAGGGCAACGTTTATCCTGCTGTGCCAAGTCACGTGCCGGAGGTTTCCCGAGTGAAAGTCAAAGCCATCCTATCAGTCGCTTTTGTCGCAGCTGCCGTTGGGGCTGCAGCTGTGCTGCAAACGAATCAGGCCTCGACACCGGATGCTGATCAGGTGCGCGAAGAGATCGCTACGAGGTTCCTCCGCGAGCCCCTGGACTTTTCCATCCGAGCCGCCTCGGCCGAGCTTGCGGCTGCGCGGCTAGACGGCTTCGCCGTGTGCACCCAAGCGTCCGAAGCAACGTCGGCGCAATACGTAGAGGTTGCTGGATTCCTTGATAAACCACACGAAGGGTTTGCATTTAAGCAAGCCGTCGATGCTGTGATGACCGATCCGTCCGGGATGAGCGATTGCGATTTCCGCGTGTTAACGATCATCTCCAATGCGGCGAGTCGCGGGTAGCATCACCTTGCAGGGTTAGGCTTCTGCCACATAGCTGCTCACTGCCTAATTGCCTTCATGTACCACGGAGGTAATTTCCATGAATCGATCCTGCCCATCTCAGCGCAACGGCCGACCATCTCAACAACATTCCCTTAGCAGTGCGGAACAGGGCTATGGCGAGGCTAAGCCGGCACCTGGCGAGCAGCCCCCATCAATGACTGAGCGCTCTTGCAAATGGCTCAAGACCCGGCCGAAGCCGGTCGAGGTTCAGCAAGCGATGGCGGCGATCGGGCGGAACGTCGCGGCGGGCAAGCTCAAGAACGACGACGATGTCCAGATGACCGTTGAATTCTTGACTGAGTACTTCGTCGAGCAAGGAGGCGACTTGTGTGATTTGCCAAACGTCGTTGACACCATCAACCCGGGTAGCCCGGCAGCAACGGTGCAACCCGCGACGGGGTGCGTTTTCGACCTCTCCCCGCTTTGTCCGGAAGTGGCGGCGGCGCCGGTGCTTTCGTACGCGGAAAAGCGAAAAGTCTTCGAGCAGCTGCGCGGGCAATTGGCCCGACCAGGTCATTTCTGATGAGTCCGTTACAGCAGGCGCGGCAGTGGATCGCTGACCAGGCGCCCAGCAAGGAAGAGATCCAGGAGACGATCGACAATCTCTGCCACGCATACGCCCGCCCCGCACAAGGCGCCTACCACGAGGATGTATTCGCCGCGATCAGCTTTCTGATGACGGCGATCGGGGGGAGCGTCGACGAGCTAGTGCTGCCGGAAAAGGTCTCAGCCGCTGAGTTGGATATTGGTCTGCTTGGGGAAAATGGCGATCCCTGCCCACCTGGAGGCGCCTGCAGCAGTGAAGAGGAGAAGAAGCGGCGGTTCGAGTATCTAAAGGCGAGCTTGCAGGCCCCCTTCTAGCCCGATTCCCGCTTGCGGCCCTTCAGTTGCTCCACCGGTAACATGGGCACGGTGCTGGCTTCCACAAATAGCTCAGCATCGAACATGTCGATCATGGCTTTGATCTGTGGCTCCCGAAGAAGGAGAGCGAGACCGGGATGTTCGCTGGTGATGGCATGCCACGCATCCCGCTTCAGCCTCTCCGGGAGGCCCGACAAGCGCGCGAACTTCTCACCATCCTGCAAGGCGGGCATCGAGTAGCTTTCGGTCCAGGAAGCGCTCTGCTTAGTCATCGGGGCACCCGTCAATCAGAGTGCCTACTTTGGACGCTGGAGTCGGACCGTCAACCCAAAATCCGGTGCTGATTTTCGAAACCACCGTTTGGCTGGCGATTGGTGAGCGTGTCGTTAGAATCGCGTGACACTCGACCAGGTATCTGTATGGAAAAGGTTCTGATCGTCACTGATTCGGCCGCAACTGCTTTCCGCTCAATGATGGCGCTGGACGACCTTTTCGCCGAGGTGCAGGTTTGCAACTCAAGCGAAACGGCGGCCCGGCTCGTAAAAGATTTCAAGCCCGACTTGATTGTGGCAGCGGACCAACTCGCGCCTCGCCGCACAGCCGCCGCGGTGGCGTTGGCTGTCGACGCCGGGTCGGTCCCCGTCATTCTCCTGAGCGCGGGCCTCAGTAGTGTTCAGGGCATGGACCCGGCTCGCTCTGTTCGGATCGAACCGCCTCTTACGCCAATCCGCGTTCGCCAGGCGCTTGAGCAGTTCGGCTTGCCGGTCAGTGATGCTCAAGCTTCGGGCGCCAGCGCCCAATAAGGAATCCCCCATGTTCAAACCGCTCTTTTGCTATAGCGCCATTTTCGTAGGCTTAACCGGCTGTGCTACTGACCTTCCGGAGTATCGCGATTGGAGCTACGAATACGCATCCAAGGCGCACTCAGGGACCGTCCTTGTGACGGAGCATACGAACGTGCCGACGGGGCAGTGCCATGACAAATGGCGGGACGAGAATCCGTACCAGCCCAGCGGTGTTAACCAGACAGTCGGCTTCCGCCTGGAAGTGCAGATCCACGATCAGAGTGATGAAACCTTTGGTGAGGTCATCGCGGTTGAACTGCCGTCAAACCAGGGCAAGGACGTGGTGATACGCGACTTTCAGCGAACAAGGAGCTTGATGCTCAGTCCCGATAGCAATGGGATCGTGAAGCAGGGTGACCTCTTCTTCTTCCCAGAGGGATACTTCCTTCGAGCCGCACAGCCGAAGTTCGAGGGCCAGAACCTCACTTTCTGCCTTGGCGTTGACCATACCTACCTGCCAGAGGCAGAGCTGTCGTCAGTCGATCCGAAGATCAGGATGGACCGGCTCAACATTCGCTTTGTAGGCGAGCCCGGTGAGGAGCTTGAGTACGCAGCTGGGACTGTGAAGCTGACGGTTCGCGCGGTGATCCTATGAAGGTCCGTTCTGTCATCGTGCTGGGGCCCCAGATGGGAATTGCCAGCTCTATGTCCAGCCGGACGGCTGTAGAGCTCGTGCAGTATGTCCTAGGCGTCTATGAAGCGCTTTTCACAAATGAGCCAGTCGCCTACCCAGCGGGCAAAGCGGAGTTCATCAAGAACGTGCTGGTCAACGGCTACACGGAGTGCGCGCATGTTCAATCCTGGGCCGGGGTGCCAGAGGTGATTGAACTCCAGCTTGAGGAGCTGGAACCGACATCTGAGCAGAGGCTCGACCATGCGAGTTTCCGCGATGTGCACGCACACAAGCTGATCATTCAAACCTTTGCTTCAACCCTCTGAGGTTCAATATGCGCTGGCCTGCCCTTTTACTACTGACCCTGCCGATTGCCGCTCACGCTGCGCCGGCACAGCTGGTTGTCTCTGTTGCATCTGGAGCGCACGAGACCGTCACCTATCGCTATCCGCTTGAGGCCGTGAAGCAAGAGCTGGACCTTCGGGAAAGTGCGCGATATGACGTTGCGCTGAAAGACAAAGCTACCGGGCGCGACGTCTGCCGAGAGGCGCAGTACAAGACTGGCCTGCTGCTGACGCTCCGGCCGCTGGCGGCTAACGGTTCGGGGTCTCAATCGGTCGAGGTGGTCGGGCAGGTGTCGGAGCTGGCTTCGCTGACAGACGGAGCGAAGCTGTCTTGCGGAACAAACCAAGAGATCAGCTTGGCGCATCGTGCGTTCTCGGACACTGTCGTGGTTGAACAGAACCGCAGCAGGGCCATCGTCATCGACGGCCAGCACACGGTTATCCTGAAGATGCAATAGCGGTCTGACGCCTAGAATGGAGGGCGCCGTCATGGAGTGGCAGTACTCGAGAGTTGATCACCTTCAGCCAGGGGCCTGTTGCTTGTTCTGCAGCCGCCCGCTTAAAAGCCTCAAGGGCATCGTCATTTCCGATGGCACTCGCGAAGCTTACGCTGGGCCGAACTGCGCGAAGAAACACCTCGGCGCCCCGGAGGAACGGTTACTCGACGTTGCCCGCCTCGCGATGTTGGTCGTCTCGGATGGCGACCCCTCGGACGAGCCACCTCCGGTCCCCGCCGTTGATCCCGTTCCTCAGTCAGGTCCCGAAGCCATTGGCGGGAAAGCCTCGGTAGCCCGTGCTCCTCTGCCTCCGCTGGACTCGGTTGTTCAGTACCTTCGTTTGCGTTATGAGGTGATGAATGGCTTCAAGCTCCAACGGTCAGCGCTGCTCACCGAAGCATATAGCTCCCTTCAAAGCGGGGACCTGGATGAGACGCTTCGTAAAAGAGTGGCAGGGACAATGCGCAGCGCGCAGGCGAACAGAACCGTCTTCAGCGAACGAAACGTTAAAATCTGCATTGGCCTAAACTACTGGCTTCACGAAGCGCTCAACAACACGCCGAAGGAACGCGCATCGTTCCTAGAGGCGATGGCCAGCACCCTCCACAGCCGTTGGAGCCTGTCTCGCGGCCAGCTTGAGGCAATCAACAAGTGGGGTGCCAACCTCCGCCGACGAGTTCATGGATTTCCCCACCTGGACGTTGGAATTTTCGACGGGGTAATCACGCCGGATTTCATGCTCCAGAAGACTAAGCGCGACTCAAAGCCCGGTGACGGAGCGTAGGAGTTGCCCGTTCTAGGGGCGTCGGTTTCGCGCGGCGGCGTGCAATTAATTTTCGTCTGATCGGTTCTGACACATTCAAACCGCCCTCAATCTTTGCCCATCAGCAAACAGAAAGAGGTCGAACCCGTGACTGATCTTCAATCCAACTCCGGCGGCAACGCCAGTACCGCAGGCGTATCACAAGGTGAACTCGTCCGCCTACCGCTGGCCCAGATTCGCCGTAATCCCAATATTGATCCACGCAAAGGGCGTAACACTGCGGCGTTCGCTGCGATTCGAGCAAGCATCCGTGAACAGGGTGTTCTGCAGGCGATTGTCGTACGCCCAATCGAGGGCGCGGACGTGCCTTATGAGGTGGTGGCGGGGAACACGCGCTTCAGCGCTTCAGAAGAAGAAGGCTTGTTCGACATCCCTGCGATGATCCGCCAAATGACGGACGCTGAGGCGCGATCCGCTGCCGCTATCGAGAACCTCCAGCGTGCTGATCTGACTCCCATCGAGGAGGCATGGCACTGCGTGCGTCTTCTGGAGGATTCCGGCAACGATCACGATGAGGTCTGCCGCACCCTCGGTTGGAGCAGGCCAAAGCTAGATGGACGCGTGCTTCTGTCCAAGTGCTGCGATGAGGTAGCCGCTGCTTTGGTGGAGAAGCAGATCAAGATCGGTCACGCCGAGCTGCTGGCTCCGATGGTCGAGGACGAGCAGCGCGTAATCTGCAAAGCGATCATCGAGCGTCAGATGACTGTGCAGGCCACACGCGAGCGCTTGGCACAGCTCACCCCCCTGATTTCCTCGGCACGCTTCGATACCACCGCCTGTACAGGCTGTGCCCATAACAGCCAAGGCTATGCCGACCTGTTCAGCGCGTCGGTCGGTGACGCCAAATGCCAGAACTCGAAGTGCTGGCAGGAAAAGACCCAACAGCTAATCGACGTTCGGATGGTCGAGGCTCAAGAGGAATATGGCCTCGTCCATACTGACCTCACTCTCCCGACTGACGGCTATGTGCGCCTGACAGCAACCGGCGGAAGCGGTGTCGGATCGGCTCAGCTGAACGCCTGTGCAGCCTGCCCTCGATACGGCGCAGTCGTCACGACCACGAAGGGCCGTGAAGGCGAGGTGATGGGCGGCTATTGCTTCGACAAGGTCTGCCATTCGGAGAAAACCTCGGCTTATCAGGAAATCGTCGCGGCAGCGAATGGGAATAGCCAGCCGCAGGAAGCACCAGCCGCTATCGATATCGGCACTGAGCAATCGCCAGCGTCAAACCCGAAGCCTGCGAGCAGCAAAGTAAAGGCGACGGCCAAGCCGCAGGACATCAAGCGCTCGATCAAGAAAGTGGCCTTCTCGATGTACGCAAAGATGGGTCAGCAGGCGATCCAGTCCAGCCGTTCGCTCGTACTGGCAGTGAGCATTGTTAGCCTCTACCTCGACCTGCGTTCGGATGTCCCTTCCGAGGAGTGGACCCGACTGGAGCCTGTGATCAAGTTTCCTACGGGCCTCTCCAGCTACAACAGGGCCGAGTTTGAGGTCGAGCTTGCAAGACGCCCGGTTGGCGATCTGGACGACATTCTGAATCACCTTGCGGCGCTTACCGTCCTGCGCCGTGACTCCAACGACGCATTCGCGAAGTCCCTCAGTGGTGCCCAATCGCTCGCCTTCATTGAGCTGGCCGGTATGGATGCTACTGAGCATTTTTCGATGAACGAGGAGTACCTCAAAGCGCTGACCAAGTCGGGCATCGTGGCTGACTGTAAGGCCAGTGGCTTCGACGTCAAGTACGACGAGGTCAAGGGTGACAAGGAGTTTGCCAAGCTCGCAGCGGGCAAGGTTGATGACCTGATTAAGGCCATTCTTGCCTTCACTGACTTCACCTGGAAGGGCTACCTGCCAGAGACGATGAAGCCTTGCGCACATGACGGTTCTGGCACACCCAAGGTGGCCTGAAACTGTTCCCCATCGAACAAAGGAGAGACGCAATGCAACAGCAACTTACGTTCCTACAGGTGATTGGCGAGGCTCTGTCCGCTGGGCAGAACGCGGGTATCGAGGTGCAGGGGCTGGGGGCCGGCAAGATGCGGCTCGTCTACACCCCGAGAATTGGCGAAACCCCGGAAGGCGCGAGTGCGGAGGTGGTCGCATTGCGAGCTGCCATCGCCACCCCGTTTGTGGTCACCGGCACCGCCGAAGAAATCGAGCAGGCATTCTCGGCCCGCATCCATGAAAAGGCTGCTGTGGTTAATCGCGGTCTGAGCGCACTGGACGAGATTGACCGTCTGGCGAACGCCGCAAAGGCAAACGCCAAGGGTAGCGCCAAGGGCGCTGCCTCCCCTGCCCCTAACGCTCAGGTCAGCGAGGACGATGAGTCCGAAGCGGGGCTGGGCGAAGCGGATGGCGCACTTGAAGTGGCGGCAGAGACAACGACCGAGCCGGACTCAGACGGCTCCATTTCAGCGAAGTTCTAAGGGGAACAAAATGGCTCAAATTCTTGATCTTCAGCGCACTTTCCGTTTCGGTGGGCGCGACCTGCCCGACCCGAACCCATCCCTTACACCGGAAGAAGTACTGAAACATTACGGCGGGCAGTTCCCGCGCCTCATTGGCGCAAAAGTCATCGAACCAGTCATTGTTGGGGATATCCAGGTCTATGAATTCAAGCAAGCAAACTTCGGGGATCGAGGCTAGCAATCCACTGGACCTTTTGCGTGATTGGGCTGCTGGTGGCACACCGCAGCCCAAGGAGAATACGGAGCCATCACTCCAGACCGAGCAAAAGGTGAGACTGTGGAACTTGCTTACTTCTCCCAGCAAACCGGGCACCATTTCCGATTCCCACGCCCCACGTTAAGCGCACTGAATCCGCCTCGCATTGCCGAGGCGGTTCGGGACGGCATCGCTGACCTGTTCATGCGGACCACCGGCTACCTTGTCGATATGGAGGGGCACAGCGCCTTCTGCCTTGAGGCACAGCGCGGCGGCTTTCTCACTCCAGGCGACCTCAACGCACTCACGCTGTATCCCAACGGGTACGGCCTGCACCTGTTGACCAAAGCCGTGGTAGCTAAGGCAGAGAGATGCATCAAGGTTGATCGTGAGCAGTTCCTTTCTCGCTCCCAGCGACAGGACTTGGCTGACCGACTGGCCGTACCGTTCGTTGACCTTGGCCGTGCCTCCCGCATCGCGTTGGCGTGCGCAGAAGCGGGCTTGATCACAAACGAAACATTAGCGCCGGTTGTTAGCCGAGTGGTCGACAGCGGTGCAGAGCTTGAAAATGTTGCAGAGGAGGCCTTGGACCGGCTGCTACCTTTAGAACAGCGATTGAGTCGCAACCTGTTTGATGGCGAGCCGGATGAATACTGCGTCGTGGAAACCTGCATTGACGGTGATTACTTCTTCCTCAATGCGACGGAGCGGAACGTTTTCCTGCTCGATCTCCCCGAATGCGACGAGGACTTTCTACCGGTCCATGTGCTGCTGTTCAAAACGCTCGATGCGATGTCGTCGTGCCTGATCCCCTTCATGACACCTGCTCACACGGTTGGACCAAATGGGATGTTCTGCTATGGCATCGGAGAGGTCTATGAGGCCCTCTCCGAGCTGGTGGACCTAAGCGACGAAGACGCGACGATAGCCTTTCTGACGAACTTGGACGACGCATCCTGTCCTTGTGAGTTGGAATATGTCGGGCTGTCCTTCTATGACCGCGCGGAGGGTGAAGCCTTTGATCCAGACATGGTCGAGCGTGCTGCGACAATGCTTTGCGAGATGCATGATGTCCAATCGAATTATGGGTACGGCATAGAGGGCGGGCAGCAAGGCCGGGAGCGGGACATCAAGCAGTTGATCGTTGAGGCCCAGGACTCGTTGTTGGCGGGATCAAAGTACCAAGCGTTGCTCCAGGTACTGAAAGAGGCACTTGAGATATGCCTTCAGGAAAATGCCGTTGGGAGCACGTTCCACCAAAGCAATCATGTTGGCTCAGCTGAATCTGGCTGCGGGTTCTTCGACACTGTTTGGGTGGAAGTACGTGATCGCTTCCCGAACCTATCAGCGGAAGCTCTGGACTGGTTCAACGCCAATGCGCAGGAGTGTGCCGATATTTGCATTGGCTTACCCATCGACTCAGCCGAGGTTCTGGCACAGACGACAATCCCGATAATAGAGCGGACTCAACGTTGTTTTGCCCTGCTACGTCGAATCCAACTCTCACTCGAGGCCGTTTGCCATGCTTAGCCCTGATATCAAAGCCAAAGCCCTGATCATGTACCACAACATACGCACCCATCGGCTTGACCTCACCTCTCACGATGTCGTGGCGACGGATAACGCGGGAGAGTTCACCTTGGGGGCTGGTCGTGCGTTCAGCCACGAGGACAAAGAGTCGCTTGTCGACATCCTGATGAATGTTGATAGCGATGTTGAGTTCTTGAACCCGCGTATTCTGGTGAAATCACGCTCCCTGCTGGTGTGGTACACCCCCCCGCAGATCATTGACGTTCAGTTCAAGGAAGTGATCCATACTGCGCCGATTCCGGGTTTGGTCTACATCGTCCGCGCTGACGGCTCCCTGCGCTGCTTCGCGTACAAAGGCAAGCGCCCCGATGAGCGCACGAAACTCTATCGCGCCCCGCTGGGTAACGTTTACAGCGATGGCTCCTTCTGCACCGGTAATGCCAAGAAGCCGAAAGACAACGCTGTGGCGAGCATCGAAGGCTGGGAAAATTTCGTGCTGCGCTGTACGAACACTCACTTGGGCGCAGTTGCCGTTCTAAGGAATGTGGATCATTCCGAGGCTGCTCTTATCGACTTCTACAAGGGGCTTAGCGAGTCAGGAGCAAAATCGTTTCCAGCTGCCCGCCTTGCGCCGGTGATAAAAAACGGGACACACCTGGAGCTGAAGCCCGCACTTTTCATGGAGACGATCCAATGAGCGCCGAGCTTTCTCAGTTGCCTGTTGCGACCCGCCTTACAGCTCCCGAGCGCTGGACAGACAGTCCTATTCGCATCGTCGTCATCGGAGCTGGGGGGAACGGGAGTGAAGTTGCGGATTGCCTCGCTTGCTTTCACGTTGCACTGTGCAGTCTCGGCCATCCCTACGGGCTGTCTGTGACGCTGATTGACGGTTCGGTGGTGCGCGAATCGAATGTCGTCCGCCAGCGTTTCTGGCCGTGCGACATGGGGCAGAACAAGGCCGTCGCGCTGGCCAGCCGGTACAACCTGAACCTTGGAACTAGCTGGGTCGGTATCCCCCGCAGCTTCCCGTGTGAAGACACGACTGGTCCTCTTGAGTTGGCCGACATAGTGGTGACCTGTGTGGACGTGAACTCCGCACGACGGTCCGTTGGACATTACGGAGGCAAGGTACGCCGCGATGCTATGTGGCTGGACTTGGGCAATGGGCACCGGCACGGCCAAGCGGTTCTAGGAGCCTTGCACTCTGCACTTCGGAAGAAGTTCCCGAGCGTTCTTGAGGAGTATCCCGAGGTCGAATCGCTTGCCGATAGCAACGTGAAGTCGTGCTCTGCCGCAGAGTCGATAGCAACGCAGGACTGTCTGGTGAACAGGACGGTCGCGACAGCAGGGATGAACATGCTGTGGGAGCTGCTGCGTAAAGGCTCAACGGATAAGCATTGGATGGTCGTGAGTCTTGAGACAGGCGAGCAGGCCACCTATCCCTTTCCGCGCGTGGCCTAGAGAAGCTGGATTTGCCTCGATCTGAATAGGCGCTCGGAAACCGTTATCTGCGTATGGGCGTCCTTAAGAGATTTCACCTTTGCTAACAGCGGGTCTCGCAGTTCCCGGAGATACCGTGACGAGCAAGCTACACAAACGGTCAGCGTCTGAACGAGCGGCAGCTCGTCGTCGGGCACCAATCCAATGACCTCGTCGCCCGCCAGTGGCTCCTCGCATAGTGCGCGGGTGGCGGCTAGAAATGGCCCCCGCTCGGCTAAAGCAAGATGGGCACGTTGGTCCTTCACTAGCATGACTAGCTTGGCGTCGGTCGCTTGGGTTGCTGGCGCTTGGTTCAACATCATTCCCCCGGTATGGGAGTCAGTATAACTGGCCAGCTGGGATCGTCACGCCGGGCAGAAACTGCATCGTAGATCGCCCTTCCCACTTAAATGGGGCAGTGCCGGTCCACTATTAGGGGCAGAGGACAAACCATGCCCAGTATTCATTTCTACGACGCCGTCGCTTTTGGTAAGCACCCAGCCGAAGGGCAGCTTTTGCGGTATGACTTTGCGCGCTATAGCGAGGGTGCCCATGAGGCCGCAACCTACTCGATCCGATTAAGGGATGACGTGTTTGTCGACCCGGCGACCGCCGAGAAAGACGATATTGCGCTCCAGGACTTCGATCATGGACTCACTGAGTTGGCCTGGGCGCGGATAGCACACCAGCAGTTCACAGCACCGGATACCCTCCATGTCGCATACGGTGCCACCGGACGGCTTGAACAGTTCATTCGCTTCGGCATGTACCGGAACCTTCTGCCCTTCCCCAGCGTAGGGATTCCAGGCTGGCTCCACTACCTCGATCTCGAAACCCTCACCTTAGCTGTCCGTTTGCTGCGGCCGGAAGAATTCCCGTGGCAGGAGTTGAAGTCCGTGCGGTATCAAGCCCTGCATCACTCCCTCACTTGGGATTGCAGACTGCAGGAGCAGAACCGAGCTTTCCGAGCGAGGGAGATACTTGGCGATCTCTATCGCGCCGCCCCTCGGATTGTTGAGCACTCGATACGAATGTCGTCGATGCGCGAACTGAAAGCCTCGTTAGGTCTTGAAGACGGGGAGGTTTCGGACATGGCGACGGTGCGCCCGAACGTGATCTTTCATCCGAGCATTGCGGGAGCGAATAAGGTATTGCTGGCGCTGCCGGTAGCAGTGGACGTCACCTATCCAGACATGCTGTTCGTTGCGGATCTGCAGGCTGACCTCAGCGATCTATGCGACCCAGCGAACAAGCAGCTGAAATCGCTGGTCCGCACCCACCCCAACGACGCTTCAAAGCCGCTGGTGCGGGTCAGTCTAAGCCGGCTTCCTTTTTGCGCTCCGTTGAACACGATAAGAAAGCCCGACGCAGCACGGCTAGGAATCGACATGTCGCATGTCCAGGGCAACATCGCGCGGCTTCGTCAATCTGGATTTCTACCGAACCGCATCAAGGACGCCTCATTGCTCGAACTTCCCGGCCAACCATTCGATGTCTATCACCGAATGTGGGCCGGAGACTTCCCGCCGGAAGACCAGGAGCGGATGCGAAAGCTGCATGCGTCCCCGCCGAACGATTGGCTTCAGATTCTGGCTGGGGCGATGGATGGCCGCTTTGTGGAGTTGGGCGAACGCCTGGTTGGGAGGGAGTATCCAGAACTCCTATCGGAGCCGCAGCGGGCCGCTTGGACGAGCCACGTCCAGAGCCGTGTGGGGGGTGATTTTAAGACCACGGATTGGCTGGCGACGATGCGGAAACGGGCAGAAGATAGCGCTATGACATTCCCGGCAGCTGTTGGGCTTGTAAAGCTCAACGAACGACTGGCCAGGATATTCGGCGGATCAGCCGGCGGAATGTGATTCACCACTGAAGGAGGCAGCGAGCCCCTCGCTTAACTCGATGAACGATACGACCATCACGTACGATCCGTACCAACACCTCCCCTTCCTCGGCTACAGCTCGAAGGCGATGCCGGAAGGAGAGCGGTTCCTATCGCTGATGCATTTTGTCGAGTCTGAAAAGTTTCGAGGGGTTGATGAGAGTTACCGTCGCTACCTCCTGACGCTCGATGATCCGATTGACTTTCGCCTCGAAACTGCTGGTGTCGCCCAGTGCAGAAGACGCACCGATTGGGATGACGTCAAAGGCCCGCTCATACGCGCTGGCATGTGGATGCAGTTGGTTCAGCATCAGGAGGAATTGCGCAATCAGCTGCTGAGGCCAGACTGCAGCACAGGGGTTGATCTGATAGATCAGGCCGCACGGTTCATCTACGGACGACTCATTAAGGCGAATCAGGACGGTGGTGAGCCATTACGTCGAGTGATTCTCACGGGAGATACCACGCTTTCTGCCCTTGCCCTTTTTGATCGATTCGACCAGATATTTGCATCTCGCTTGCCGGACGAACTCTTCGTTGCAGACGAGCCAGGCGTAGCAGATCGAGCGAGGGAATATGCAATTCAGCAGTACCTGCCGGTCAGAATATTTTCTGGTGCGGAGTCGTGCGCGTTAGCTCAGCAGGCGATGGAGAAGGCTAGTCACGTGTTCTCCTTCGGCACAGGGGAGCAGCCATCTTCCCGGTTTGCTGTCGACGTGCTGGCCTTGGCCGCCGAGCAGGGTAAGGTGGCGCACCATATTCGATGGGTGCCTTGATGCTCCGCTTGCCGACACAGGCCTTGCTCATGCTCCTTAGCGGGTGCGTAAGCCAACCGACTTGGCTCGCATCTGCACCCGATGTTCAATGCGGGGAGGCTGCGAGCAAAGAGTGTGTTGGGGAGATGCTTGCCCGCGGACTATCGCCGGCGAGTCCCGTCGCAGCAATAAGGACAGCAAAAGCGGCGTTGGCCAGCGTCGGTATTTCCGACTCCCCCGCTCTCGCTTCTTTACACGATGAGCTCGGCCGGCATATGTGCCTCCGGCCAGATCAGGAGCTGCTGCTCGCTGCGGAATCCGTTGCGCGTGCGCGACGGGGACACTTTCCAGGGGCGTTAGAACAGCTAGAGGCCGTTGGGGACACAGACGCTCGCTCGTTCGCCCTGCAGAAGATTGTGGTGCTAGCGTCCCGTTCTAGCGATGAAGCATCGACTGCCACAGCACTGAACCTTCTCATCGAAGAAGATGAAGATGCATATATCGACGGTCTCCAGGCAAGGCTGCTTGACCTGCTTATGGGGGGCGACCTGGAGAGAGCAGCGGCGCTACGCAGTGTCCTCGTTGCTCACGCACTCAAAGATGGTGGCGATCCATTTCACGTCGTCGAAATTGCTGTCAGCTATCTCACCACCGGGCATGCGGCAGATGCTAATGCCATTCTGAATGACGCGGGCTCGGCCTTAGGCAAACTTGGTAAGGACGATCTGCTCCTACTAGTAAAAGTGCTGACTGGCGCAGTGAATGGGGAGTATCCGCAACCCCAGGACTTCTTCACGTTCTCCAGCGATGAAATGCGTCTACAGGCTTACGTTCAACTCGCCTTGTTCTACGGCCGGACAGGGCAATCGGTGTACGCGCGAAAGATCGCAAGCGACATGTCTCGCTTTGCCCTGAAGCGAAGCTACCGCGCCGACGCGAAGGTGACGGCGCGAGCCTTTAGCCGGGTGCTGATAGAAACACTCTAGTTATGCACAGGGTCTGTGGATAACGCAGTGGATAGACCCGCAAAGCCGTTGTGGGATTTGAGACGGTTGCGACTGCTCAGAATTTGAACAGCAGGAGGGGCTGCTGGCACGCTTAGTTCAGCTCGATGATGTCGGGAATTCACACAGCGGACCCATCATCATGGCTAGCACTATCGTCATTTCCTCGGCGGACTTGTCCGCGATTCTGAAGCCGGTTTGTCGAGTTGCAAGGCGCAAAGGCTCTGACATTTACAGCCATCTGCTGCTGGATGCTTCAGCCAAGGGATTAACGCTTACCGCGAACAACTCCCAGCAGCAAATCACCCTAAGCGTACCTCACCGCTCTTACACATACTCAAGCGATGTAGGGCTGAGTGTGGACCGGTATTGCGTCCACGCCTCGAAGCTGGAAAGCCTAACGAACGCCCTTCCGCTGGGCAGTGAGGTTCGTCTGGTGCATAGCGAGGGGAAACTCATGATCGTTTCCGGCCCGAGCCGTTTTACCCTGATTGCTCTCCCTGCGTCAGACTATCCAAGCATGGGGATTTCGACAGAAAAGCTGGTCGACGGGCTGATGGTGGCCGGTGACGAGATTAGCAAGAGCCTGCGCCAGATCGGATTCTGTGCTGCGCGGAATGACTCAAGGCACTTCCTCAACGGCGTGCTGTTTGAGTTCGCCTCAGGGCGCCTCTCGTTGGCTGCGTCCGATGGCCACCGGCTGGGTGTTGTCGATCTCGCGATTGATTGCGACATGGATGCGAAGTTCATAGTGCCCAGCAGCTGCATTGAGGATGTGGCGCTGTTCTGTGCTGGAAGCTCCAGGGTCGAGATATCGATGGTTTCCAATCTGGTGAGTTTCACAACGCCGGGAGGTGGTGTTCTTCACTCCACGGTCATCGACGGCACCTACCCAAACTATCGCCAGTTGTTGACCGCGGCTGAGCAAGGGGTGCCCGTTCAGGTGGATAGGGCCGACATGAGTAACGCCCTGTCCCGCGTGGCCGTGCTTGGCAGTGCAACCAATCCGCTCGTGCGGATGAACTGCTGCGACGAGAACCTCACGATGCAGTCCACGGTTTCCGGTGATGACGCAGCGCTCGACGTGTTGCCCTGTGACTACACCGGTGAGCCATTTGAGATTGGCTTTCAGGCCAATCTTGTTGGCGAAGCCGTCCGGGCGCTCGCATCGGACGAGATTTGTGTTCACTACAACGGAATGGCTTCTGGCACGCTTTTAAGGGCACCAGACTTCCCCTCACACAGTTTCGTTTTAATGCCCGTGCGTCTTTGACGCCGGCGAGGGGTGAAGAAAATGCCACATGCCGCGAAGCAGCCAGATCAAAACGCGCGTACTGATAGCCCGGCAAAGCAGGTTGGGTTCCAGCTACCCGAGCAACTACCCGCCATGCCTGTCCTCAATGGGCCCAAAGCGCTGCTCACCGCAGCGCAGGAGCAAAGCCTCGGCTACCGCATCATTCAGGGGCAGCTGGACCTCCTAGGCGCCTTGGCGGTCGACACAAAGATCGTTGAGGAACTGGTCGACGATATCTGGGGGGCGTTAGGCGAGAAAGACAACGTCGAAAAGGCCGTTGCCCTGGTGTTCCATCAGGGTGAGTGGCTGCGCGCCGGCTCAATCCCAAGGGATGAGTTCGCTGCGCTTGCACGTTTGAAGTTGAATTCGATCCGTAGCCTCATTTCCGAGCTGCGCGCTTTCTCGACCGAGGGGCTGGAAGAGACTCTTTTCACGGCAGCTGTTCGCGACGACCTCCGTGCTCGCTTGGGTCAAATTCTGCCCTACGACTTCATTCTCAACCGGGCCGCCGACAAGTTCCGGGTGAAGTGTAAAGGCCTCAGCACTCAGTGCCGGGAGCTGGTGAAGTTCATCTCGGACGAGGTTCGTATCCCCCGCGCCCAGGTTGAAGGGATCGTCTGCGGCAACTGGACCTCACCGAAGCTCATTCCAGCGTTGCTGATGTCGGGAGGCTATGAATTGAAGCTTTACCCGCCAGCAGAGTTAAAGCGTCTGCGGCTGGGTATCACTGAGCGCCAGGGCGAGATCCTTCGAATGGCCTCCTCTGGCGAAGCACCAGCGGGTCAGCTTCTCGCTGCTTGGGCGGTATTTGCGCGCTTCGGCCGTGACATCGAGGCATGCGTCGAAACGTTTGTTAAGGCGAATATGCGTTTGGTCGAGAGCTACGTAAACCAATACCGGTTTTCCGATGTTGAGATCGTACGTTCGGCGGCGAGCATGGGACTCGTACGGGCGGTTTACCGATTCGCTCCGGAGATGGGCTTCAAGTTCTCGAACATCGCCGTGTCATGGATTCGCGTGTCGATCCTAAGGGACCTGAACGAGCAGGAGATGATCCGGCTGCCTGAAGGGTCGCACCAGTCGATTCAGAAACTCAAAGCAGCGCTCAACGACAACCCAAGTGCCTCACACGACGCGCTTGTCGCCGCGACGGGTCTGTCATCGAACGATATCGAGAACCTCATGTACCTCATTGGTATTGGGAAGCCCGTATCTCTGGACAGCAGCTTCCAGGAGGACGGAGCGACCGAGACCGACGGGATGCACGAGATGATTGCAGATCCCAACGTCACTTTTGAGAGTCAGGTGATTGAGGATAATACCGCGAGCTATCTCAGTGAGGTCCTGGATGGCCTGCTCGATGCACGCGAGCTCCTGGTTGTTACCCATCGCTTCGGCCTCGGCGGCGTTGATGAGAAAACGCTAGGAGATGTCGCAGTTATGATGGGCTTATCCAAAGAGCGGGTTCGCCAGATTCAGTGCCAGGCGCTCGCCAAGCTCCGCGATAGCGAGTTCGGAGATAGCTTGCAAGAACTGTGGGAGGAATGATGAAAGCTCGACATTTACCTTTGCCAGGCACTGCAGTCGAGGTCCTGGGTGTTCTTGGCAGCTATGTTGGAGGCGACATGATGAGCAACGGTGAAATTTACTTTACCGTTCAGGCCAGTGCGCCCAACGTCCGCTTGATTGCATCGAAGCTTGAGTGCAATGAAGTGCCGTGCGTTGCCATCAATGAGCGGCTTGTTCAGGTCCCACTCCACGTTTGTAAATGGCGCTCTGCGCCTGCAGGAGGGCTTTTCGATGTGGATGGCCAGACAATGCTTGGGTTGACCGACAGTTGCGTGGCCGGCGGCCGCGCAGCATTCGAGTTTCAGGCGTTGCTGTCTCGCCGCAACAGGGCCTGAGCCAGCGCCGTCTGCCGAGGCGATGCGCGATCGTCGGATACAACCATCTCAGCGTAGGTCGTCGCGCCCTCATGATCGCCAACGATGTTTAGCTGTTCCGCAAGCGTGAGGTGTAGCTGTACGTCAGGGTGGTCGCTTGCCGTAATGGCCATCTCCGGGTTGGCGTCAACGTCGGCGGACTCTTGAGGCTCCGGAATCGCCGCGGCACCGTGTGAAGCGTGAGACGCAATTGCGGGGGCCAAGCCCGGCATGGAGCGAAACCGTCCAGGTACAGCCTCGCGCAGGCTGTGATTTCCCTCTGCGTCGTCCAGCTCGGTTCCGTTCGCTGGTTGTGCATGTGTACTCATGTGGATATTCCAGAGCATCCCGAGGGCGCCGGCTAGGAATACAAACCCGATGACCAATATTAGTTCCGAGAACACAGCCTTTCTCCTGATAGACGTCGCTATAGGTAATAGTGCGTCGATACTGCCCCAGTTCCCACATTTTGAGGCTCCTGGCACGCGCTGCTTTGGCTGACACTGGACCTACTTTCAAACGAGGTAGGCCCCATGTCACACATTGCTCCCGCACAAGTCATCGAAATCCCCGTCAACATGAACGGTACGTTGCGGGTAAACGTACCAACCAATATGAGCGCTGAGCAGGTTCAGGAGCTGGCCTTGGAGCGCTTCAGACGTATGCTCAACGAGGAGCTTCTGCTCGGCGAAGCAGGCGAGGCAAGCTGCCAGTTCGACGGCGCCGTATGGGGCACAGAAGGCCAGGCTCAGGTCGGCGAGTTGATGTTTGAGGTTCAACATGACATGGCCCTCAATGTGTCCGGTGCAGCGGTTGCGCTAAAGCCGCGCGATGGCGAGTTCGGTGCCAATCGCTTCCGCAGCAGGGTTTGCGCATACGTTGCCGAACACGAGGTCTATGTGACGGCTGCTGACCCTTCAAACGGCTCCGAGCGCGTCCTTGTCACAGCTCGAATGGAGGGTGGCGACGTCATCGTTCACGTCATGGACCCATCCGGCGATGACGCCTACATGGAGACCGGCATGACACCTATCGCCAGCATTCCGTTTCCGGGACTTGCCTCAGCGCTTAACTGAGATAAGGGGCAGTCGCAGGCCACTATTAGAGCAAACACCTGCTTTCAGGAGAAACTCAGTGGCCCTGTCTCGCCGTAAGTTCATGAAGCTCTCTGCAGCCGCGAGCGCTGCCGCTGCTGTCGGCCTGGGCGTCAAGTCACCCCAGGCCATGGCATTTAATGCCTCAATCGCTCAATTGATCAGCATTGATCCTGTGACGCTCAGCTACGCGGTTTACGGGCCTTGCTGTTACTGGTGTCAGGACTACCTGATTGTCACGCACTACCAACCCGTCGCCCTCATCGAGGTGATCAAGGGTGGCGGCGATAGCGTGATGGGAAACACCATCGGCAGCATTCTGAGCGCCGGGCGCGACGACAATTCGTACACCTCTATGCAGGTCCGTATTTGGGAGCTTCCGGAGTGGGCGATTGATATCGCGATGGCTTATCAGTCCTGCAAGCTCTGTGGCGTCGACATGGCGCGAACCGAAAACCAGACCAGCCAGAGCATGACTGACTTTTGCGGAGCGGCTGCTAACACGGTTATATCCAAGGCCACAGAGCAGTTCAATGAGAGCATGCCGGACTGCTTTCCTAAGCTGATCTACAGCACGGAAATGGACCCTACCTGGAACACAGGCTGCAGGGACCTCAGCATCGCAACGGGCCTTGGTTTGCTTGAGTGCAACACCTTCACCTCGTCCTTCAACCTATTCGGGCAGGAGCGCTGTATTGGGCAGTGGGGGCCTCTGTACCCTCGCCAGATGGCCTCACACGACGACAACGCTGCGATCGCCGCAGGAATCGCCGCGTACCGGGCGATCCATGTTAGTGGATTCGCCATCGGCTCGTTCCCCTTCAACGCAGCTCTGTCCGTTGGAAAGCTGCAACAGACGGCGCCTCACGTGACTGTTGGCTTCCAGGCCGGCAGCCTCGCCCTCGACCTGGCTATGCGCGCATATCCGGTCTCACTGGCGGAGATTTACGCCTTCGTCTGGTGGGCCCCCGTTGGCTGCTGCAAGACCTACGATGAGGTGATGGGTATGTGCGAGCCAAATATGACCTGTCAGTAGCTTCTGGCACACCCCCACCTCGCTCAAGGTAGTCCTCATCCACTCGAGGACTACCTATGCAAAGTATCCAGATCAATACCGCACCGCTGATACGCAACTTCGCTACTCAGATCGATAACGGGCGCATCCAGGTAACGACCAAGCTCGGCACGCAAACGCTTGTCCGTGCGGCTTTCGCGCGGGCCACGTTCCCCAGTGACGTGGATCTCCAAACGGCGTTCCTGGCGGATCTGGTCAGCCGAGCAAGCCCTGGCGCAACAGCTCTTCTCAAAGACATTGCCGAACAATGCATCGCAGACCAATGCGCAGCCGTCCGGCAGTTGATTAGCGATGGTTCTGGCACGCGGTTGAACAGCTGAAACTTTGATCACGGCGCAATTCTGCGCACTTATAGCGAGGTGAAGGGAAATGAACGAACAGAAGAAACGGGCGTTGGCGCAAGCGTTGGGTCAGATCGAGAAGCAGTTCGGCAAAGGCTCAGTGATGGTGATGGGCGAGCAGGAGCGTCAAGCTGCGGATTCCACGGTCATCTGGCCACCCATTCCATAAGCATCTGACCACCGATTCCACGGTGATCCGGCCACCCATTCCACGCGTATCCGACCACTGATTCCACGGTCATCCGGCCACTCAACCGGGCAGGCAGTAACGCAGGATTTCTTCACTACCATCGACCTCTTTTTCGAAGCAGAGAGGTCGTCGTGGAGCGTTTATCCATGCGTAAGATTCGCGAAGTACTTCGTCTCAAGTTCGAGGTCGGGCTATCGGCTCGCCAGATTGCCGTCAGCGTGCAGATCGGTCGTGTCACTGTCGGCGATTACCTCAACCGCTTTGCCGCCAGCGGTCTAGCCTGGCCCTGTTCGTTGTCCGATTCCGAGCTGGAGCAGCAACTGTTCCCACCGCCCCCTGCGGTGCCCAGCGAGCAACGGCCATTGCCCGATTGGTCTTGGGTGCATGCCGAGCTACGCCGGCCGGGCGTGACCTTGGCGCTGCTCTGGCAGGAGTATCGCCTGAGCCAGCCGAAAGGCTTTCAGTACAGCTGGTTCTGCGAGCACTACCGAGCCTGGCAGGGCAAGCTGGACGTGGTGATGCGCCAGGAGCATCGCGTCGGTGAGAAGCTGTTTGTCGACTACGCCGGGCAGACGGTGCCGGTGATCGACCGCCACAGCGGCGAGATCCGCCAGGCGCAGGTGTTCGTCGCGGTGCTTGGCGCGTCCAGCTACACCTTCGCCGAAGCCACTTGGTCGCAGCAGTTACCGGACTGGCTGGGCTCCCATGTCCGCTGCTTCGCCTTTCTCGGCGGCGTGCCGGAAATCGTGGTGCCGGACAACCTGCGAAGCGCGGTGAGTAAGAGCCATCGCTACGAGCCGGACATCAACCCGAGCTACCGCGATCTGGCCGAGCACTATGGCGTGGCGGTGGTGCCGGCGCGGGCGCGTAAGCCGCGCGACAAGGCTAAGGCTGAGGTCGGCGTGCAGGTGGTCGAGCGCTGGATCCTCGCCGCGCTGAGGAACCGCCAGTTCTTCTCCCTGGACGAACTCAACAGCGCCATCGCCTTATTGCTGGAGCGGCTCAACCGACGACCGTTTCGCAAGCTGCCGGGCTCCCGGCACTCGGCCTTCGAAGCCCTGGATCGTCCAGCGCTGAGCCCACTGCCGGAGCAGCCCTACGTCTATGCCGAGTGGAAGAAGGCGCGCGTGCATATCGACTATCACGTCGAGGTCGATGGGCATTACTACTCAGTGCCCTACCAGTTGGTGAAGAAACAGCTGGAAGTACGGCTGACGGCGCGCACCGTCGAGTGCTTCCACGCCAACCAGCGGGTGGCCAGCCACCTGCGCTCGCCACACAAGGGCCGGCATAGCACACAGACCGAGCACATGCCCAAGAGCCATCGCGAGCATGCCGAGTGGACGCCGCAACGGTTGATCCGCTGGGCCGAGCAGACCGGGCCGCACACCGCCGGCGTGATCAGCCACATCCTCGAACGGCGCATCCACCCAACCCAAGGCTACCGGGCCTGCCTGGGCATCCTGCGCCTGGGCAAGACCCATGGCGAAGTG
>Ga0209347_1002112_pt1 | contig 27674 bp, 23 predicted proteins | sample AutmiccommuBRH23_FD_187382 | JGI IMG/M metagenome (GOLD analysis project Ga0209347, IMG submission 187382) | Deep subsurface microbial communities from Mt. Terri, Switzerland - Autotrophic microbial communities BRH/23 (SPAdes) (version 2) | ecosystem: Environmental > Aquatic > Deep subsurface >...
ACCCCGACCACCCACCAGCCCCGCCCGAAGCCACCGAGCGGGGCTATTTCACGCCCAAACCATCCTCAACCGGAACGTCGCGAGCATGTGCAAGATCAATGACGCGCAACACGGGGGTGGACTGGCCGGCTTTCGGGTACACGGGGCAGAGCACGGTGGCTCAGCCCGACGCCGCCGCGTCCCCGAGGAGATAACGCACATGACTGAGAAGTACGCGACGACCGATGCAGGCGCGCCGATTCCGAGCGTCGAGCACTCGTTGACGGTCGGCCCGGACGGCCCGATCCTGCTGCAGGATCACTATCTGATCGAGCAGATGGCCAACTTCAACCGGGAACGCATCCCGGAGCGCCAGCCCCACGCCAAGGGCGGCGGCGCGTTCGGTCAGTTCGAGGTGACCCAGGACGTCAGCGCCTACACGAAGGCGGCGTTCCTCCAACCCGGCGCGAAGACCGAGATGGTCGCACGGTTCTCGACGGTGGCCGGAGAGCGTGGCAGCCCGGACACGTGGCGGGACCCGCGGGGTTTCTCACTGAAGTTCTACACCAGCGAGGGCAACTTCGACATGGTCGGGAACAACACCCCGGTGTTCTTCGTCCGCGACCCGATGAAGTTCCAGAACTTCATCCGAAGCCAGAAGCGGATGGCCGCCAACAACCTTCGCGACCACCACATGCAATGGGACTTCTGGACGCTGTCACCGGAATCCGCGCATCAGGTCACCTGGCTCATGGGTGATCGTGGCATCCCGAAGACCTGGCGGAACATGAACGGCTACTCCAGCCACACCTACAGCTGGCTCAACGCCGCCGGTGAGCTGTTCTGGGTGAAGTATCACTTCAAGACCGACCAGGGCATCGACTTCCTCACCCAGGAGGACGCCGACCGGCTGGCCGGCGAGGACGGCGACTACCACCAGCGTGACCTGTACACCTCCATCGAGGACGGCAACTTCCCGAGCTGGACGCTGCACGTGCAGATCATGCCGTTCGAGGACGCCAAGACCTACCGGTTCAACCCCTTCGACCTCACCAAGGTGTGGCCGCACGCCGACTACCCACTGCACGAGGTCGCCCGGATGACGTTGAACCGCAACGTCGTCGACTACCATGCACAGATCGAGCAGGCGGCGTTCGAACCCAACAACGTGGTGCCGGGCACCGGGCTGAGCCCGGACAAGATGCTGCTGGCCCGCGGCTTCTCCTACTCCGACGCGCACCGCGCCCGGCTCGGGGTGAACTACAAGCAGATCCCGGTCAACGAGCCGAAGGTCGAGGTCCGCGCCTACAGCAAGGACGGCGCCATGCGGATCCGCAACGCCCCCGATCCGGTGTACGCGCCGAACTCGATGGGCGGACCCGAAGCCGACGCCAAGCGTGCCGCAGAGGTGCACTGGGCGTCCGACGGTGACATGGTGCGGACGGCCTATGCGCTGCGTGCCGAGGACGACGATTGGGGCCAGGCAGGCACCCTGGTCCGCGAGGTTCTCGACGACGAGGCCCGGGACCGCCTGGCGCACAACATCATCGGACATGTGTCGAAGGGTGTGCGCGAGCCGGTGCTGTCCCGGGTCTTCGAGTACTGGAAGAACGTCGATCCCGACCTGGGGAAGAAGGTGGAGGAGGGCGTGCGGGGCGCCTGACCGACACCCGAATGCACGGGTTGTGACGGCCTTGCGCCCGATTGTCGTCACAAACCGTGCATTCGGCGGTAGCCGGCCGGCTGGCATGATCGGACCCATGAGCATCGACGTCGTCTACACCGCGGAATCGACAGCTACCGGGGGTGGCCGCGACGGCCACGTGAAGGCCGGCGACGGCAAGATCGACCTCGACACCCGCCCGCCGAGGGAGATGGGAGGCAGCGGTGAGGGTGTGAACCCCGAGCTGTTGTTCTCGGCCGGGTACGCCGCCTGCTTTCTCGGTGCGCTGCGGTTGGTCGCCACGAACGCGAAGGTCTCGATCGACGACGCGAGTGGCATCACCGCCAGGATCGGGATCGGGAAGGACATCGGGAAAGACCGGGACGGTGGCTTCGGCCTGACCGCCGAGTTGGTCGGCTACCTGCCCGGCCTCGATCAGGGTGTCGCCGACGACCTGATGGCCAAGGCGCACGACGCCTGCCCGTACTCCAAGGCGACGCGCGGCAACATCGACGTCAAGCTCGTCGCCAAGGTCGTCTGACGTGAAGGCGCTGGCAATCGGTGTCGGGGTGGCCGCGATGTCCGCGGTGGCGCTCGCCGCTCCCGCAGACGCCCGGCCGTCGGACCCCGGCGTGGTGAATTACGCCGTGCTCCCCAAGGGGGCGGTCGGCAACATCGTCGGGGCGCGGATGGCGTTCGAGTCGACGTTCACCCGCCCGTTCCAGGCCTTCTACGTCGACAACCCGGTGTGCAACAACTGGGCGGACATCGGCCTGCCCGAGGTGTACAACGACCCCGACCTGGCGGCGTTCAGCGGCGCGACGGCGCAGGAGTCCGCGACCGACATGACGCACTTCGTCAAGCAGGCCGTCGGCGTGTTCGCCACCGAAGAGGCCGCGGACAGAGCCTTCGCGCGGGTCGCCGACCGGACGGTCGGCTGCAACGGCCAGACCACCGCAATGCACCTCGACAACTTCACCACCCAGGTGTGGACGTTCACCGGTGGACCGCCGAGCGCGACGGACGCGGACTGGGTCAAGGCCGAAGCGGGTACCGATCGGGGGTGCTTCGTCACCACCCGTAAGCGCGAGAATGTGCTGCTGCAGGCCAAGGTCTGTCAGTCGGGCAACGGCGGACCCGCGGTCAACGTGCTGGCCGGCGCCATGCAGAACACGCTCGGGCAATAGCAGCGACCCGGTAACGCGGCGTCGATTCGGGTACACCTCACCCACGTGTCAACTGTAAATCACGGGACATTGTCGGTGCCATCTGGAAGATGGACTTCAGGCAGCGATCGTTCCAGACCCTGAGGGGGCGGCTGATATGTCCCGCACCATCGCATCCGACTGTGTCACCGACTGCGACACAGACGAGCTGACCAGCGCATCTGCAGCTGCGGAGCATCTGGTCGACGGGTGTCTGGTCGACGGCCCGGTCGGTCGGGTGGGCCTGGAGATCGAGGCACACTGCTACGACTTGGCCGATCCTGCCCGCAGGCCCGGCTGGGACGAGCTGACGGCGGTGATCGCGGCGCTGCCGTCACTGCCCGGCGGCAGCCTGGTGACCGTCGAACCGGGCGGTGCGGTCGAGCTGTCGGGTCCGCCGAAGGACGATCCGGCGGCGGCGATCTCGGCCATGACCGTGGATCGGTCCGTGCTCCGCGCCTCGTTCGCGCAGGCCGGGCTCGGTCTGGTGCTGCTCGGTGCGGACCCGCTGCGGCCGGCGGCCCGGGTGAACCCAGGGGCCCGCTACCGCGCGATGGAGCGGTTCTTCGATGCCAGCCAGACCGGGGCCGCGGGTGCGGCGATGATGACCTCGACGGCGTCGGTCCAGGTCAACCTCGAGGCCGGTCCCCGGGACAGGTGGGCCGAGCGGGTCAGGTTGGCGCATGCGCTGGGGCCGACGATGATCGCGATCGCCGCGAACTCCCCGGTTCTCGACGGTGGCTTCACCGGTTGGGGCTCCACCCGCCAGCGGGTGTGGAGCCAGCTGGATTCGGCGCGATGCGGCCCGATCCTGGGGGAGAGCGGCGACGACCCCGCCAGCGACTGGGCGCGTTACGCCCTGCGCGCGCCGGTGATGCTCGTGCACAGCCCCGACCCGACGCCGGTGGTCGAATGGGTGCCGTTCGCGGACTGGGCCGACGGGCGGGTGCTGCTCGGCGACCGCCGACCGACCATGGCCGATCTGGACTATCACCTGACCACGCTGTTCCCTCCGGTGAGGCCCCGCGGATTCCTCGAGGTGCGCTACCTCGACAGCGTGCCCGACGCGATCTGGCCCGCCGTGGTGTTCACCCTCGCCACGCTGCTCGACGACCCGACCGCGGCGGACATCGCCGCGGAGGCGACCGAGTCGGTGGCCACCGCGTGGGACCGCGCCGCGCAGGTCGGCCTGCGTGACCGGCGGCTGCACAGCGCCGGGCTGACGTGCGTGCGGGCCGCCGCGGAGCGTGTGCCCGCCGACATCGAGGAATCCATGGGGCTGCTCGCGCGTTCGGTCGAGCAGGGACGCAGCCCGGCCGACGACTTCGCCGACCGCGCGGTCCGGTACGGGATCGCCGGCGCGGTCACCCAACTGGCACATGGAGAGTTGTGACGTCACACGAGGTGCTCGCCGATGAGCTGACCAAGGCCAGGGACCGCACGCTGCGGCTCGTCGACTTCGACGACGCCGAGGTGCGTCGGCAGTACGACCCGCTGATGAGCCCGCTGGTCTGGGATCTCGCCCACATCGGCCAGCAGGAGGAGCTGTGGCTGCTGCGCGGCGGGGACCCGAACCGGCCCGGTCTGCTGTCCCCGCAGGTGGACCGCCTCTACGACGCGTTCGTGCACCCCCGCGCCAGCAGGGTCGACCTGCCGCTGCTGCCGCCCGCGGACGCCCGCGCCTACTGCGCGACGGTGCGCGGCAAGACGCTCGACGCCCTGGCCGCGCTGCCCGACGGACATCCCGACGCGTTCACGTTCGGGATGGTCATCAGCCACGAGAACCAGCACGACGAGACGATGCTGCAGGCGCTGAGTCTGCGGTCGGGCGCGCCGCTGCTCGACCGCGGCTGCGCGCTGCCCGCCGGGTGGGCGGGGCTGGCCGGGACGTCGGTGCTGGTCCCCGCGGGTGAGTTCGTCCTCGGGGTGGACGCGGCGACGGAGCCCTACTCACTGGACAACGAACGTCCCGCCCACGTGGTCGACGTTCCGGGGTTCCGGATCGGGCGGGTGCCGGTGACCAACGGCGAATGGCGGCAGTTCATCGACGACGGCGGCTATGACCAGAGCCGCTGGTGGTCGGAGGCGGGGTGGGCGCACCGCCGACAGGCCGGTTTGACCGCCCCGCTGTTCTGGAACACCGGGGCGTCGGCGGGCACCCGCACCCGCTTCGGCCACGTCGAGGACATCCCTGCCGACGAACCCGTCCAGCACGTCAGCTACTTCGAGGCCGAGGCGTACGCCGCGTGGGCGGGTGCGCGGCTGCCCACCGAGGTGGAATGGGAGAAGGCATGTGCGTGGGATCCGCACAGCCGTTCCCGGCGGCGATACCCGTGGGGTGCGGCCGGGCCCACAGACGAGCTGGCGAACCTCGGCGGTGACGCGTTGCGACCGGCACCGGTCGGCGCCTACCCGGCCGGGGCTTCGACGTACGGCGTCGAACAGATGCTGGGCGACGTGTGGGAATGGACCACCTCGCCGCTGCGGCCGTGGCCGGGCTTCACGCCGATGGTCTACGACCGGTACTCCGAACCGTTCTTCGAAGGTGTCGGCACCGGCGACTACCGGGTGCTGCGCGGGGGTTCGTGGGCGGTGTCGCCGAGCATTCTGCGTCCCAGCTTCCGCAACTGGGACCACCCGGTGCGCAGGCAGATCTTCTCCGGTGTGCGCCTGGCGTGGGACATCGATCATGTGTAGGCACCTGGCCTGGCTCGGCGCCCCGGTGTCGGTGGCCTCGCTGGTTCTCGAGCCACCCTCGGGGTTACTGGTCCAGTCCTACGCGCCGCGCCGCCAGAAACACGGCCTGATGAACGCCGACGGCTGGGGCGTCGGCTTCTTCTCCGACGTCGATGCCGACGGACCGGTCCCCCGCCGGTGGCGCAGCGCGGCGCCGCTGTGGGGGGACGGGTCGTTCGCGTCGGTGGCGCCCGCCCTGGTCAGCCGATGCGTGGTCGCCGCGGTGCGCTCCGCGAGCGTGGGCATGTCGATCGAGCCGTCGGCCTCGGCGCCGTTCACCGACGGGACGTGGCTGCTGTCGCACAACGGACTCGTCGACCGTGCCGTGCTGCCCGCGTCCGGGCGCGCGGAGTCGACCAACGACAGCGCGCTGCTGGCCGCGCTGATCTTCGACCGCGGTGTGGCCGCCCTGGCGGACACCGTCGTCGACGTCGCCGCCGACGATCCGAACGCCCGGCTGAACATCCTGGCCGCCAACGGATCTCGCCTCGTCGCCACCACCTGGGGTGACACCTTGTCGGTGCTGCGCCGGGACGACGGCGTCGTGCTGGCCAGCGAACCCTACGACGACGATCCGGCCTGGCAGGAGGTTCCGGATCGCCACCTCGTCGAGGTCGTCGACGCGCGGGTACTGCTCACACCGCTGAAAGGATCGTGATGACCTTCTCACTCGCCAACTACCTGGCCGCCGACGCCGCCGACGAGGCCCTGCGCCGGGATGTGCGACACGGCCTCACTCAGTTCCCGAAGACGTTGCCTCCCAAATGGTTCTACGATTCCGTCGGCAGTGACCTGTTCGACCAGATCACCCGGCTGCCGGAGTATTATCCGACCCGTGCCGAGGCGGCGATCCTGGGCACGCACGCGGCCGAGATCGCCGCCGCCTCCGGTGCCGACACCCTCGTCGAGTTGGGTAGCGGCACCTCGGAGAAGACGCGAATGCTGCTCGACGCGCTGCGCGACCGCAATTCGCTGCGCCGCTTCGTCCCGTTCGACGTGGATGCCAGCGTGCTGAAGGCGGCGGGGGTGGCGATCGAAATGGAGTATCCGGGCATCGAGATCGAGGCTGTCTGCGGTGATTTCGAGGAGCACCTGGGCAAGATCCCCGATGCGGGCCGCCGACTGGTGGCGTTCCTCGGGTCCACGATCGGGAACCTGACTCCCGGGCCGCGGGCGGACTTCCTGGCCGCGGTCGCCGAGATGCTGCAGCCCGGTGATTCGCTGTTGCTCGGCACCGATCTGGTCAAAGACACCGGCCGGTTGATCCGCGCCTACGACGACAGCGCCGGGGTGACGGCCCGGTTCAACCGCAACGTGCTCACCGTGGTGAATCGGGAACTCGGCGCCGATTTCGACGTCGAGGCCTTCGAGCACGTCGCCCGGTGGAATGCCGCCGAACAGCGCATCGAGATGTGGCTGCGGTCGTCGCGGGCGCAACGGGTCCGCGTCGCCGCACTGGACCTCGACGTGGACTTCGGCGAAGGGGAGCAGATGCTCACCGAGGTGTCGTGCAAGTTCCTGCGTTCCGGTGTCGACGCCGAACTGGCGGCCGCCGGGCTGAGCCGAACCCATTGGTGGACCGACGAATCCGGTGACTTCGGCCTGTCCCTCTCGGTGAAGTGATGTCGGTTGACGAGATGACGCTCGCCGACGGCTGGCGTGCGGCACGGCCACCCGTCGCCGGGGTGCACGTCGACAGCGCGGCCTGTTCGCGGCAGAGTCTGGCCGTCATCGACGCGTCGGCCCGGCACGCGCGCCACGAAGCGGAGGTGGGCGGGTACGTCGCCGCGGAGGCCGCCGGGCCTGTGCTCGACGCGGGCCGCGCCGCGGTGCGGGCGCTGACCGGGGTGGGCGACGCCGAGGTCGTCTTCACCACCGGAGCCAACGACGCGCTCGACATCCTGCTCCGCGACTGGGCGGGCGAACGCACCGTGGCCTGTCTGCCCGGTGAGTTCGGTCCGAGCCTGTTGACCATGGAACGCAACGGCTTCGAGATCCGAAAGCTTCCGGTCGACGGGTTCGGCCGCCTCGATCTCGACGCGGTCGGGGCATTTCTGTCGTCGAATCCGCCCGCGCTCGTGCATTTCACGGTCCTCGCCAGCCACAGCGGGATCGTGCAACCCGCCGTCGATATGGCCGCAGCGTGCCGGGGACACGGCATACCGCTGATCATCGATGCCGCCCAAGGACTTTCCCATCTGGACTGCGCCGGTATCGGTGCCGACGCACTGTACGCGACGTCGCGGAAGTGGACGGCGGGCCCACGGGGCGTCGGCATGCTCGCCACCAAGCCGGGGCTGCTGTCCGAACCCACCACTCTGCGGCTGAGCCACGCGGAGAAGAACGTCGGGCTGCACGTGGGACTTTCGGTCGCGCTCGGCGAGCACATGGCAGCGGGCCCGGGGAACGTGCAGGCCAGGTTGCGAGAGGTAGGAGCCGCCACCCGCACGGCGCTCGCGCAGGTGCCCGGGTGGAGCGTCATCGAGCCCGTCGACGAGCCCAGCGCGATCACCACGCTTCGGGCACCCGACGGCGTCGACCCGATGGCGGTACGGGCGCGTCTGATCACCGAACAGGCGATCGTGACGACCTACCTCGGCGTGGAACGGGCACCGCGGGAGATGACGCAGCCGGCGCTTCGGGTGTCCCCCCACGTCGACGTCACCGACACCGACCTCGAGACGCTCGCCGACGCCCTGGCCGCTACGCGCTGACCGGCGTCGGCGCCAACCGCACCGGCATCTGCTTGACCCCGGGCACCATCGTCGCCTGCATCCGGACGGTCGCCCCGTCGAGCTCGATGCGGTCGAAGCGCACCAGCAACTCCTCGAACAACACCCTGGCCTCTAGGCGCGCCAATTGGGCGCCGAGGCAGGAATGTTCACCGCATCCGAATGCCAAGTGCGGGTTGGGGTTCCGGGTGATGTCGAGCTGCTCGCTGTCGGGGCCGAACACCTCTTCATCGCGGTTGGCCGACCCGTACAGCATGGTCACGTACTGGCCTTCGCGGATCAGCCTGCCCCGCAGCTCGACGTCCTGGGTGGCGCACCGGGTCATGTTGGCGACCGGTGAGGTGAAGCGGAGCAACTCCTCGACCGCCGACGGCATCAGCTCGGGATGGTCCCGCAGCAGCTGGAACTGGTCGGGGCGCTCGATGAGGGCCAACGTGCCGAGCGCGATGAGGTTGCGCGTCGTCTCGTTCCCCGCGACCAGCAACAGCAGGCAGAACTGGAGCAGATCCGCATCGGTCAGCCGCGCCCCGTCCACCTCGGCGGCGACCAGGACCGACAGCAGGTCGTCGGCATCGCTGAGGGCGCCGCGGCGGCGCAGCGAGATCAGCTCCTGGAAGTACTCGTACAGCTGGCCCAGCGCGGTGTAGGTGTCGAGTTCGACGTCCGGGTCGTCCATGCCGACCGTGGCATCCGACCATGTCCGGAACTGCTCCCAGTCCTCGTCCGGAGCGCCGAGCAACTCGGCGATCATCCGGGTGGGCAGCGGAGCGGCGACCTGTTCGGCGAACTCGGTGGCCGACGGGTCGATCGCATCGAGCGCGGTGCGCGCGAAGGCCCGCAGCTTCGGTTCGAGGATGGCCACCTGCCTGCGTGTGAACCCCGCGTTGATCAGCTTGCGCAGCTGCCGGTGCCGGGGCGGGTCGGTGAAGATCAGGCTGCCGTCGAGCACCGGGTTCTCGACCGCCGGATCCGGCACCGTGATGCCCTTCGCCGAGGTGAAGAGGGCGGGATTGGTCGACACGAACCGGACGTCCTCGTACTTGAGCAGCGCCCAGAACCCAGCCGCGTCGTTCCAGGACACCGGGTCGGCGGCCCGCAGTTCCCGGTAGGTGGGGTAGGGGTCGCCGGCGTAGAAGGTCGGCGAATGCAGGGTGTTCATGACGGTCTCCTCTGGTCACTCGTGGGCGCCGCGCGGGTGTGGTGCAGGCCGGCGAGGATCACGCGCAGCCCGTGCTGGAACAGCAGCTGTGCATCGCCGGCGCCGGTGCGACGCAGATGGTGCTCGAGCTGCACCGAGCCGAGCAGATGGATGTAGAGGACGGCGTGTGCTGCCTCGATATCGGTTGGTGCCCAACCTGATTCGGTCATGATCTGCCTGACCGTGCGGTCCATGGTGTCGGCCGCCCCGACGAGTGGGCGTTGCTGGATCAGGGCGGCGATGCCGGGGATGACGACCAGTGCCTGCCAGGCGTTGGTGTGCAGTGCCACGACGCGGTCTTCCCAGTCGCCGTCGACGGGGATCTCGATGCTCTCGAGGACCGAGTCGACCAGCAGATCGAGCAGCGCCGCCTTGTCCTTGACGTGGTAGTAGACCGACGACGGCGAGGTGCCGGCCTCGGCGGCCAGGTTGCGCATCGTCACGTTCTCGACGCCGACGCGGCGCGCGAGCTCGAGCAGATGCTTGACCAGGTGTTCGCGGTCCAGCGCGCCGTAGGGCAGCACCGATGCCATCCGACGGGTCCTCGCCATCGCCCCAGCTGTCCTTTCGAACGTTGTTCGGATTCGAACGCTGTTCAAAAGGGAGCATGCCGGCGTCCCGGGGTCAAGGGGGACGGTGGACTCCTAGCTAGACGTCTCGGCGAGGGGTGCGTGTCTGTTCGGCGGCGCGCCACCACGCCGCATCCTCTCCGAATGGACAGGTCGCGCCCTGCCCGGTCGTCCGCAATTGCGCTGCCCGACGATTCGGACTTCGCGCAACGCTGTTCCCTGGCTCACACCGGCGCGCCTAGGTTGAGGCCGAACGTACCTGCGCGCTCGCAAAACAGCTCAGAAAGGACGACCGCCATGAAGGTCGAGGATCTGCTCAAGCCCTTCCCCATCAAGGAGTTTCATCCGTTCCCGCGTGCCATGATGGGCCCCGGCGCACACGAGCTGGTCGGTCCGGAAGCGCTCAAGATGGGGTTCAAGCGCACGCTGCTGATGTCCTCGGGGCTGCGCGGCACCGACATCGTGCACAACATGGCCGAGTCGCTGAAGTGGCACGGTCTGGAGGTGGTGGTCTACGACCAGGTCGAGTCCAATCCCAAGGACTACAACGTCATGGACTCGGTGAAGCTCTATCAGGAGAACGAGTGCGACAGCTTCGTCTCCATCGGCGGCGGGTCCACCCACGACGCCTGTAAGGGCGCCCGCATCTCGGTCGCCCACGACGGCCGCAACGTCAACGACTTCGAGGGCTTCAACAAGAGCGAGAACCCCAAGAACCCGCCGCACATCGCGATCTCGACCACCGCGGGTACCGGTTCCGAGACGTCCTGGGCCTACGTCATCACCGATACCACCACCGACCCCGACAACCCGCACAAGTACGTCGCGTTCGACGACGCCTCGGTGACCACGCTGGCCGTCGACGACCCGGTGCTGTACTTCGACTGCCCGGTCGACTACACCGCACAGTGCGGCTTCGACGTGCTCGCGCACGCCTCCGAGCCCTACGTCTCGCGGCTGAACTTCGAGCCGTCGCTGGGCAACGCGATCCGCGCCATCAAGCTGACCGCCGAGAACCTGCGCGAGGCCACCTGGAACGGCCAGGATCTCAAGGGCCGTGAGGGCATGATGTACGCGCAGTACATCGCCGCGCAGGCGTTCAACTCCGGTGGGCTTGGCATCATCCACTCGATTTCGCACGCGATTTCGGCGTTCTACGACACCCATCACGGGCTCAACAACGCGATCGCGCTGCCGCGGGTGTGGGCGTTCAACATGCCGGTGGCCTACAAGAGATTCGCCGACATCGCCAGGGCGATGGGCGTGGACACCTACGGCATGACCGACGTGCAGGCCGCCGATGCCGCGCTGGCCGCCGCCATCCGGTTGCTGCGCGACGTCAACATCATCGAGAAGTTCACCGACGTCAAACAGAACAGCTACTCGAAGAACCGTCTGGGCAAGGGCCCGACCAAGTTCTACGAGAACTCCCCGGTGATCAAGGGCGACAAGGCCGACGTCGACCGCATCACCAACCACGTGCTCGGCGACGCCTGCACCCCGGGCAACGCCAAGGAATGCACATTCGACACCGTGCGGCCCGTGGTGGAGCATTGCATGAATGGTGATCTTGACGAGTTGCTGCCCTGAGCCGATGTTCACATCCGTTGAGGAGGTGCGCGAGGCGCTCGCCGGCGAGGGATACATCGCCGACGAGCGCCTTGCCACAACGGTCTTCCTGCAGACCCGCCTGGACAAGCCGCTGCTGATCGAGGGGCCCGCGGGCGTCGGGAAGACCGAGCTGGCCAAGGCGCTGGCGGCTGCCACCGGCCGTCGGCTCCTCCGGCTGCAGTGCTACGAGGGGCAGGACGAGACCAAGGCCCTCTACGAATGGGACTACGGCAAGCAACTGCTGTACACGCAGATCCTGCGGGAGAAGATCGGACAGCTCGTCGCCGACGCGTCCGACCTGAACGACGCGGTGGAGCGCATCGGTGCTCAGGAGAGCGTGTTCTTCTCCGATCGCTTCCTTGCGTCACGACCGCTGCTGGAGGCGGTGCGCTCCGAGGAGCCGGTGGTCCTGCTCATCGACGAGATCGACAGGGCCGACGAGGCGCTGGAGGCCGTGCTGCTCGAACTCCTCGGCGAGTACCAGGTCTCGGTTCCCGAGATCGGCACCTTCGTGGCCAAGCATGTGCCGTACGTGATCCTGACCTCGAACAACACCCGTGATCTGGCCGCCGCGCTCAAGCGCCGCTGCCTGCACCTGTTCCTGGACTATCCGGCCGCCGAGCGTGAGCTAGAGATCGTGCGATCGAAGAACACCGGCCTGCCCGAGGCGCTGGCCGCTCAGCTCGTCGACGTGGTGCGCGGGCTGCGGAACCTGGAACTGCGGAAGGCGCCGAGCATTTCGGAGACCATCGACTGGGCGCGCACCCTCGCGGTTCTCGGCGTCGACGAGCTGTCCGCCACTATCCTGTCCGACACCATCTCGGTGGTGGTCAAGTACGACAAGGACATTCGCAAGTCACTGGACGCCCTGCCGCGGCTGGTGGATCCCAACGCGACCGTCCCGGACTCGCTGCGTCCTGCCCACGGCCATTCCCACGACCCTGGCCAATCCCATGACCACCCGCACCACGACCACGACCACGACGATCACCACGACCACGACCACGACGACCACGACCACGGGTCTGACGGGCGGGCGGTGCGCGCAGCCAAGGATCAGCCAGGACGGTTCACCGACGGCTACTACGGCACACCGAAGAAGCCAGGGCAGACACCGACCTCGACACTCGGTCGGCGACGGGCGTTGTAGGGGCAGCGCGTGGAGGCCACCCTGCACCGCTTCGTCAGGCTGCTCCGCCTGGGCGGGGTCCGCGTCTCGATCCCCGAGGCGCTGGACGCGATGCGGTGCGCCGGGCAGCCCGGTGTGTTGTCGTCCCGGGCTGGCCTGCGCACCGCATTGCGCGTCGCCCTGGTCAAAGATCAGCGTGACGACCCGATCTTCGACGAGATCTTCGAGGCATTCTTCTCGCTGGTCCGCATCGGCGGGGAGGCCTCGGGACACGGGCATTCGCACGCGCACGATGAGCTCGTCGACTCCGGTGAGCTCGAATCGTTCACGCTGTCCGAGGAACCCAGCGAGACACCGGAACAGGGCCACGAACACGGCAAGCCCGCCAGCATCCGGGACTATTTCAAGCAGGAGGACCTGGCTCAGCGCTACAACCTGCACCAGGAGGCCAACAAGATCGACCTCGCCGCGCTGACCGACGAGATCGTGTTCTCCAAGGACACCAAGAGCGGTGCCGATGACGCCTACCGCGTCCAGCTGGCGACCGACCGTCTCAGCGGTGCGGGCGCCCCCGGGCGGCTCGCGACGACGGGCGGGACCCCGGTCGAGGCCGAACTCACCATCGCCGAACAGGAGCTGTTGCTCGGCTGGCTGGCCGACGAGTTGGACATCGACGGTGACGAGACCGACGCTGCCGCATTGCGTCAGCGCCTGGCAGGGGTTCTGGAGAACCTGCCGCAGGCGCTCAAGCGTCACCTCGAGGCGTTGATGGCCCTCGAGGCCAAGATCATCGAGACCAGAGAGCAGCGGGAAGCGCGCGTGGATCGCATCGGGGAACGCGAGCGCGCCGAGCTGGAGGACTCGCTGCGCCGGCTCGCCCGAACGTTGCACGGCGCGTTGACCCACCGCCGTCGTGTCGCCGCGGCGGGGCGGGTGGACTCGGGCCAGACGATGCGCCGCAACATGCGCTTCGACGGTGTGCCGTTCGTGCCGGTCACCGTGCGCCGGGCCGAGGACCGGCCGCGGCTGGTCGTACTCGCCGATGTCAGCCTGTCGGTGCGCGCGACGTCGCGCTTCACCCTCAACCTGGTGCACGGGCTGCAGGACCTGTTCACGCAGGTGCGCTCGTTCGTGTTTGTCGCCGACATCGCCGAGACCACCGAGCTGTTCCGCGACCACCCCAGCGAACGCGCGTTGGGGCTGATCTTCGGCGGCGACGTGATCGACACGGCCGCCAACTCCGACTATGGTAGTGTGTTCGGCGACTTCCTGGCCGAGCACAGCTCGGCGGTGACGCGCCGCACCACCGTGCTCGTGCTGGGGGACGGCCGCAACAACGCAAGGGATCCGAATCTCGCCGCGTTCGAGGAGATCACCCGCCGTGCCCGGGAGACGGTCTGGCTGACCCCCGAGCCGCGGTACTCCTGGGGACTGGGGGGCTGCGACCTACCGGCCTACGCGGAGTTCTGCGACCGGGTGCGGGTGGTCGCCGACCTCGCGGGGCTGGAACACGCGGCCCACGAGTTCGCCGCGGAAGCGGTGGGGCGGTAAAGGTCGATGAGCCGCCGAACTGGCATTCCAGCAGCAGAAAGTCGAGAGAGGCCCTGCTGGAATGCCGTTTCGGCGGAGGGGAGTCGTACGCTGGAGCGCAGGATGTTGTCCGGGTCACAGTCGGTGCGCCCGGACGGTGTTGGGCGAGGCGACATTGTGGCGAAACTGGGCGGCCGGGGCATGGCGGGAGGCGTGCTCGTCCCCGACCACGACCGGGGGCGTGCGGCGTCCTCGCCGCGGCTGCTGAAGTTCCACGCCCCCGAGATCGTGTTCGGCGTCGACTCGATGGTGGAGGCGGCGCACGCGGCGCTGCGCCTGGGGGCCGTGCGGCCGATGCTGGTCACCGATCCGGGCCTGATCGAGGCGGGTTGGGCCGACGAGATAGTCAGGCACCTCGCTGATCAAGGGGTGCGGGGCTGTCTGTGGAGTGAACTGACACCCAACCCGAAAGACCACGAGATCGCCGCCGGCTACCAGACGTATGCCGAACACGGCTGCGACGTGCTGGTGGCGGTCGGCGGCGGATCGGTGATCGATGCCGCCAAGGGCGTGGCGATCCTCGCCGCCAACGGCGGCGACATCCGCGACTACGAGGGAGTGGACAAGGCCGAGGTGCCGATCCCGCCGCTCGTGGTCGTGCCGTCGACGTCGGGCACCGGCGCCGACGTGTCGCAGTTCTGCATCGTCACCGACACCACCCGCAACACCAAGATCACGATCCTGGGCCGCGCGCTGGTGCCCGACATCACCGTCATCGACCCACGGCTGCTCACCACGATGCCCGAATGGCTCAATGCCGCGACCGGACTGGATGCGCTCACCCACGGCATCGAGGCGTTCGTCTCACTCGGCCACAACCAGCTGACCGACCACCACGCGCTGCGCGCCGTGCAGATGGTGACCGAGAATTTGGCGCACACCATCGAGCGGCCCACCGAGATGGCGCACCGCGTGCTGATGGCCCAGGCGGCGCTGGAAGCCGGGTTGGCGTTCACCAACGCGATCCTCGGGGCCGCTCATGCGATGAGTCATCAGGTGGGTGGTCTGCTCGATCTGCCGCACGGCGTCATCAACGGGGTGTTGCTGCCGCACGTCATCCGGTTCAACGCCGAGGCCGATCCGGAGCCCTACGCCGTCATCGCCGCCTGCCTGGGGGTTTCGGAGGCCGGCGCGCCCGCGGCCGAGGCCGCGGCGGCACTCGCCGAACGCATCGAACAGCTCGCAGGCCAGGTGGGTGTGCCGCGGGGGCTGGCCCAACTCGGGGTGCGCGACGACGACCTGCCGCGACTGGCCAGGACCGCGCTGCAGGACGCGTGCATGAGCACCAATCCCCGGCCCGCCGACGAGGCGCAGATGCAGGCGTTGTTCCGGGCGGCGATGTGACTCCCGAAGTGTCAGGCGCGACGGAGCGGCGTCGCGCAGTGAGCACCCCCGATCTGGCGCGGCTCACCGGGATCCGCTCGGGCAAGGGCAGCTTCTATCGCGAGTTACGGCTCACCGCACAGCGATTGGACCGCGTCGTCACCGCCCTGGACACCATCTCCCGGGCGCTGGTGCAGACGATCGAGGGCCCCGCGAACCTCGTCCGGGCGGTGGCCGAGGCGGCGCGGGCCAACCTCGACGCGGACTGGGTGCTGCTCGCGCTGGCCGACGGCGCGCTTCCCGAAGCCAGGGTCCGCCACCTCATCCTGGATTCCGCAGGCGTCGCGTACGCATTCGAAGGGCTCTCCGGTGCGCGCGATCCCGGCTCGTCGCTGCCCGACGCGGTGCTCAACCGGCTCAACGACATCCTGCGTGGCCAGCTCGCCCAGTTCCGGATCCCGGTCATCGAGGACCAACACGCCCACGTCCCGATCGAGCTCGACGGCGGGGTCATCGGCGCCTTCGCCGCGTGGACGCCACCACACCGCACGCTGGACGGGACCGACGCCGTGGTCCTGCGGATCCTTGCGAGTCAGACCGCGGTCGCGCTGCAGAACTCGGCGTTGTTCAGCAAGTCGGTCACGCTGCTCACCCAGTCCGAGGCCCGCAACGCCGAGCTGCTGGCCACCCAGCGTGAACTCGGTGCGGCCCAACGGCACCAGGTCCTGAACTCCGAGCGGCAACGCATTGCGCGCGAGTTGCACGACAGCGTGGCGCAGACGGTGCTGTCGGCCGGGATGCAGATCGAGGTGTGCAGGAGCGAGTTCGACCGACGGGACACCGCCGGTGACGTCGTCGACCGGCTGGATTTGGCGAAGGATCTCACGCGGTCGGCGACCGAGCAGCTACGGTCGGCGATCTACGCGCTCAACCAGCCCGCCGCCGCCCACCGCTCCAGTCTGGCCGAGCTTCTCGAACAGCTGGCGACCGTGCACATGCCCGAGGACCTCCGGGTGACGTTGCGGGTGAAGGGAACTCCCACGGAGTTGCCCGGCGACGTCGAGCATGCGCTGCTGCGGATCGCCGGCGAGGCGCTGTTCAACACCGCCATGCACGGCAACGCCAGGCGCGCGATCGTGCGGCTCACCTACAGCGACACGGGGGTCAGTCTGGCGATCTCCGACGACGGAACAGGTGATCCCGCCAAGCTGCGGTTGATGTTGCGGCTCGCCGAGGCCACCGACGTCGACGGCCGCCACCGCGGACTGGCCAACATGCGTGCCCGCGCTCGCGAGCACGGCGGTACGTTCGACGTGTACCGGTCACGCATTGGCGGGGTGCGTGTCGTGGCAAGGATTCCCCTGGCGCCGAACGAAATCCACGCGAAGGGCCGGGACACATGACACCGATCAGACTGGTACTCGTCGATGACCACGCGATCCTGCGCCAGGGGCTGCGGTCGGTGCTCGAACGCGCCGACGACCTCGTCGTCGTGGGCGAGGCGGCCTCCGAGGCCGAGGCCGAGGCGGTCGTGCGGGCGACCGGACCGGACGTCGTCCTGGTCGACCTGAAGTTGTCGGCGGGATCGGAGTTCGAGGGACTGAGTCTGTGCGCCAAGCTCTCCGGTGCCTATCCGGACCTGGGTCTGCTGGTGCTGACGACATTTCTCGACGAGGACCTCGTGGTGCGCGCCGTGCATGCCGGCGCGAGGGGTTACGTCGTCAAGGACGTCGACACCACCGAGTTGGCGCGCGCGATCAGGGCGATCTCCGCCGGCGACAGCGCGTTCGATTCGCGCAGTGCCGCGGCGGTGGTCCGGTCGTTGTCCGGCCGGGCCGAATCCCGTCAACAGCTCACCGACCGGGAGATCCAGGTTCTTCGGCTGCTCGCGGCGGGCCTGTCCAACAACAAGATCGGTGAGAAGCTGTACATCTCGGCCACGACCGCCAAGTTCCATGTCAGCAACATCATGCGCAAGCTCGAGGTGAGCAGGCGTGCCGAAGCCGTGTACGCCGCCAGCAAGCGCGGCTTGATCTAGGAGCCAGGGCTGTCGCACCGGCCCGGGCCTCAGCGCGCACTACCGGTCGAGAATCAGCCAGCCGCCGTGAAATTCATACGCACGGGCGCTGAGGCCGCGGTGGCGCCGGGTCAGTTCGCCGGCCATCTGCTGCAGCGCAGGAAGGTCGAATCGCTGGACGTGGCCGTAGCAGTCCCGCGCAACGTCCTCGAACGGCACGGCGACCACGACCCGGTGCCGGGCCAGGCGGACCGCTTCGTCGAGCACGGTGTCGGCGGTGTCGACGGGCAGGTGTTCGATGAGGTGCAGCGCGGTGACCGTGTCCGTGCTGCGATCCGGCAGCGGTACGTCGGCCGCGTCGCAGCTCAGCGTCGCCAGGGGGCGGTGCAGCCGGGCGCTGACCGACTCGAGCAGATGCATCGTCGGTTGGCTGAGATCGGATGCCAGGACGTCGATCCCGCGCCGGGCCAGGCGCAGCGGGAAGAACCCGAAGCAGGATCCGAGATCGACGACACGGTGTCCGAGCACCTGGGTCGCGGCCCACGCATGGATCGGCGCGAACGTCAGCGCCGGTGACGTCGCGTCCCTCTCGAGCCTGCGCAGGGTGTTGCGATAGAACCGCAGCCATGCCGCCAGTCCGCCGTCGACGGTGGAGCGGACGACACCGGTGAATACCTTCTCGAACTCGGCTTGCCCACGCAGGGCGCCGGTGTCGACCAACTGTTCCGCCAGCATCACGGTGAGCCCGTCGCAGAGTTCGCCGGGGCTGAGGTCGTGCTCGACGATCAGCGAGTCACCGGCACGCTGCGCGCAGAAGCGCTCCGTGCACACCGCGCCGGGAATGCGATGGGGGCGGTGGGGGCGGTGGGGTCCGCGCCGCCGACGCACCAGGACGCCGCCGCCGATCCAGACCCCGCGCGGTGTGGGCGCCAGGGGATCGAGCACCGCGGTGTCCATGCACGACCACACTATCGGGATCGGCACCGAGTCTGCGCGCACCGAATGGGCGCGATATCAGACCCGCCCGGATGGGTAGGTGACTACCCGGTCGGCGAGTTCCCCCGGGACGCCCGGTGTCCTAACGTCGGCAGCACCCCCTCCAGGCACGAAGGGATGTCGACATGTCCGCAGGTTGGTTCGAGACCGTCGCCGAAGCGCAGCGCCGGGCCCAGAAGCGCCTTCCCCCCAGCGTTTACAGCGCGCTGGTGGCCGGCTCGGAGAGGGGTGTCACCGTCGGAGACAACCTGACGGCGTTCTGCGAACTCGGCTTCGCTCCACACGTCGCCGGGTTGTCGGGCAAACGGGACCAGGCGACGACGGTGATGGGACAACAGCTCTCGCTTCCGGTCATCATCTCACCCACCGGGGTGCAGGCGGTCCACCCCGACGGCGAGGTGGCGGTGGCCCGCGCCGCGGCCGCACGCGGCACCGCGATCGGACTGTCGTCGTTCGCGAGCAAGCCCATCGAGGAGGTCGCGGCGGCCAACACGCAGACCTTCTTCCAGATGTACTGGACCGGTGGCCGGGACAAGCTCGTCGCCCGCATGGAACGCGCCCGGACGGCCGGTGCCGTCGGACTCGTCATCACCACGGACTGGTCGTTCTCCAGCGGCCGCGACTGGGGCAGCCCCGCCATTCCGGAGAAGATGGACCTGCAGGCCATGCTGCGCTTCGCCCCCGAGGCCGTCCGCCGGCCACGCTGGCTGTTCGACTTCGCCAAGACCGGCCGGGTCCCCGACCTGACCGCGCCCAACCTGGCCGACGGCGGCGCGGCGCCGACGTTCTTCGGCGCCTACGGCGAGTGGATGCAGACCCCGCTGCCCACCTGGGACGATATCGCCTGGCTGCGCGAGCAGTGGGGCGGGCCGTTCATGCTCAAGGGCGTCATGCGGGTCGACGACGCCAGACGCGCGGTGGACGCGGGCGTCACCGCGATCTCGGTGTCCAACCACGGCGGTAACAACCTCGACGGCACCCCCGCTCCGATCCGGGCGTTGCCCGCGATCGCCGACGCGGTGGGTGGTGAGGTCGAGGTCGTGCTCGACGGGGGTATCCGGCGCGGCAGCGACGTCGTCAAGGCCGTGGCCCTCGGCGCGCGCGCCGTGATGATCGGCCGCGCGTACCTGTGGGGCCTGGCTGCGGGTGGACAGGCGGGCGTGGAGAACGTCCTGGACATCCTCCGTGGAGGTATCGACTCCGCGCTGCTGGGCCTCGGGCTGTCGTCGATCCAGGAACTCGGCCCCGCCCACGTCGTGGTGCCCGACGGGTTCCGCCGCGACCTGGGGGTCTGAGTCGCTAACCGGCCTTGTGCGCGGTGAGCAGGAACGCCGGGAACTTCATCCGGCCATTCTCGTCGGAGTCGTGGGCGGGCATGGAGTGCGGTCCGTCGGGCACCATCCCCGCGGGCAGCGGATTGGCATGGATGAAGGCCGGCCGGATGTCGTCGATCTGCCAGTACTTTCCGACGACCGCCCGCAGTTCGTTCTCGGTCACCTCGTTGGGCTTCATCTCGGCCTCCGCGGGGAACGCGCCACGGGCGAACACCAGGATGAAGTAGGCCGCCCCGGGTGCGGCGGCCCGGTACACCGCCTGCTGATAGCCGTCGCGCGCCTCGACGGGCAACGAGTGGAACAGCGTCGAATCGATGATCGTGGTGAACCGGCCGTCGAATCCGGTGAACGACGTGATGTCGGCGGCGACGAAGGTGGCCCGCTGCGCCACACCGCGTTCGGCAGCGGCGGCGGCCGCGGCGTCCACGGCCGTGGGGCTGATGTCGATCCCGGTCACGGTGTATCCGTCGGCGGCCAGCGACAACGACAACTCGGCGTGCCCACAGCCTGCGTCGAGCACCTCACTGCGGACCTTGCCCGCCCGGATCAGCGCCGCCAACTCCGGCTGGGGTTCCCCGATGTTCCACGGCGGCGGCCCCTCGAACTCCCCTTCGCCGCGGTAGGCGTCGTCCCAGTCCATCACCTCGAGGTTGTCGGTCATGGTGCGACGGTACGCCGCTCACCCCTCAGGCCGGTAGGTCCCAGGTGTGCACCGGATCGTTGGAATGCATCCGCTCGCAGTACAACCGCAGCATCTCGGCGAGCGCCTCGGGTCTGCTCAGACCCCGATCCTGCAGCGCTTCGACGGTGGCCGACTGCCACGCCGCACCGTTGCGGCCCGTCTTGGCGCGTCCCTCGATCACCCCGAGGTAGCGGTCGCGCACGTCGGCGGCGACCTCCCATCGCCGCAGTCCCTCCTCGGCCATCGGCAGCAGCTGCCGCAGAACCAGTTCGTCGGGCGTCACCTCACCCAGCCCGGGCCAATACAGCCGCGCATCCAGGCCATGCTGGGCCGCGGCCACGAAATTCGACTGCGCTGCAGCGAAACTCATCTTCGTCCACAGCGGCCGGTCCTCCTCGGACAGGGCCCGCAGCATGCCGTAGTAGAACGCCGAGTTGGCCATCATGTCGAGCACCGTCGGCCCCGCGGGCAGCACCCTGTTCTCGACCCGCAGGTGCGGCCGCCCGCCCACCACGTCGTAGACGGGGCGGTTCCACCGGTAGATGGTGCCGTTGTGCAGTCTCAGTTCCGACAGGTGCGGGGTGCGGCCCTCGGCCAGTTCGGCCACCGGATCCTCGTCGGAGAGCTCCGGCAGCAGCGACGGGAAGTACCGTACGTTCTCCTCGAACAGGTCGAAGATCGAGGTGATCCAGCGTTCGCCGAACCACACCCGGGGTCGCACCCCCTGGGTCTTGAGCTCGTCGGGACGGGTGTCGGTGGCCTGGGCGAACAACTCGATGCGCGTCTCGGACCACAGGTGATGCCCGAAGAAGTACGGCGAGTTCGCTCCGAGCGCCAACTGCGGGCCTGCCAGCACCTGAGCGGCGTTCCAGTTGTTGGCGAAGTCAGCGGGGGACACCTGCAGGTGCAATTGCATGCTGGTGCAGGCGGATTCGGGCGCGATCGACGCGGTCTGAAGGCTGAGCCGCTCCGGGCCCGCGATGTCGATCATGATGTCCTCGCCGCGGGCGTTGAAGATCGAGTCGTTGAGCGCCTGGTAGCGCACCGATTCGCTCATCCACCGGCCGGTCAGGTGCTCGGGCATCAGGGTGGGCAGGATCCCGATCATCACGATGTGGGCCCCGTCGGAGTTCGCCTTGACCTCCGCGGCGTTGAGGCTGGCACGGACCTCGTTCTCGAGGTCCAGAGCAGCCCGCCCCGGCAGGCGGCGGGGCGGCACGTTGAATTCGATGTTGTAGGCGCCCAATTCGGTCTGGTAGGCCGGGTCGGCGATCGAGGCGAGGACGTCGGCGTTGCTCATCGCCGGCTGGTAGGCGTTGTCGACCAGGTTGCACTCGATCTCCATGCCGGTCAGCGGCTTCTCGAAGTCGAAGCTCGACTGGGCCAGCATGGTCTCGAACACGTCGAGGGACAGCTGGACCTTGCGCCGGTAGTCGCGGCGGTGCGCGTGGCTGTACTCGGTCCGCTTCACTTCCTCGCCCACATCGCCATTGAACGTCATCGGCGGCGTCCGCGGGGGCTTGCACCCGAAACATTGTCGATCGGCGCCACCATTCGCACCCTCGGCACAGCCCCCGGGCCAGATCACGCTGGTCCCGTCGTAGCTCCCACGCGCCCACCTTGGCCACCGTCACCTCCACGGATGCGCTGACGCCGCTGGATGCGGTGACAAGGGTCGCCTCGAAGGTGTCATCCCCGCCACCGGCGGTGAGCTGTTGCAGCGATCGGGCGAGGCATGGAAAGTGCGACACTAAAGTCTGAGGAACACGCAATTCTGGGGAGGATTGAACAGGGGATGCCTTCTCGTCCGACGTTCGCTGTGCTCGGGCCGTTGGAGGTGCGAGTCGACCGCGCTGTCGTCCCGGTCGGCACTCCGAAACAGCGCGCGGTGCTGGCGGCTCTCGTCATCAACCGCAACAGGGTGGTGGCCGCCGATGCGTTGATCGACGCTGTCTGGGGCGAAGAAGCGCCGGCGGAGGCCCGTGCCAGCCTCCACGCGTACGTCTCCAATCTTCGGCGGTTGCTGCGCAACGCCGGCGCGGACGGGCGCCAGCTGCTGGAGAAGGCGTCCCCGGGATACCGCTTGAACGTCGCTGAAGCCGACATCGATCTCGGCCGGTTCATCGAGGCGAGAAGCGCGGGCCTGGAAGCAGCCGCGGTCGGTCGATTCGAGGACGCAAGCGCACACCTCTCCGCGGCGCTGTCCGAATGGCAGGGCGAGTTCTTGGAAGATCTGCGCAGTTTCCGGTTCGTGGAGGCGTTCGCCGTCGCGCTGACCGAGGACAGAGTCTCCGCCCACACCGTCCGAGCTCAGGCCGAGATCGCCTGCGGGCGAGCCGCATCGGTCATCGGCGAGCTCGAGGACCTGGTCGCCGAACATCCCTTCAGAGAACCCTTGTGGGCGCAGCTGATGACTGCGTATTACCTGGCGCAACGTCAATCAGAAGCACTCGATGCCTACCAGCGGGTGAAGCGCGTCCTTGCTGACGAACTCGGCATCGATCCTGCCCCCTCGGTGCGCGATCTTCATGACCTGATCCTTCGGCAGGCGCCGCTGAACATCGAGCGTTCTGCCAGGGCGACCGCTGCCGACACCATGATCGCCACCATCCATCGGTCGGCGTCCGCGCCGATTCCCAGAACCGCGCAGTTGCGCGCCGCCACCGGGGAGAGCCATTTGGTCACCGGTACAGTCACCCGTATCGGCCGCCAATCCGACAACGACATCGTGCTGTCGGATCCGCGAGTGAGCCGCCACCATGCCGTGATCATCCACTCCGGCGCTGGGTACATCATCCACGATGCCGGCTCAGCCAACGGGATAACCCTGCAGGGCAAGAGAATTCCGGGGAGCAGCGAACTGGTGCACGGCGACCGGACCGTCGTCGGCGACAGTGAGTTCATCTTCGAGATCGACGAGAGCGGCTTGTAGCACCACCTGGGTCTTTAGAAACCTCCAAGGTCGGTCGGCGAGCGTTGCCTCACTCGCCGTGCGAAGGGTGAGGTCTTGGCACGCGTTGGGGGTTCGCGGTGCCGGCCGACCGGGGGACGGCACGCCTCCCCGACGCACGGCGAGCCAGGTCACTGATGCGGAGGGGACATCAGCGACCGGAAGGTCGGGTCCAGGGACGCGGGACACCCCGTCCCTGGACTCGACCGACGCTGCCCGAGCCTCGCCGCAGCCGCGCGCCGCGATCAGCAGTTCGCCGCGGCCGGGTTCAAGAAACTTCCAAGGTCGGCCGGTGAGCGTTACCACGGGAACGCGAGTTCGTCGCCGCGGTTGATCGCCTTGGTCATCGCGGAATCGGCAGCGGCTTGGTCCCCGTGAAGAATGTGGTAGATCGCCAGGTGTTCGTGGGCGAGTGCCACGACGTCCCAGGGAATGAACCACAGTTCTTCCATGCTGTTCTGGCCTTCGGCATCGAAGCCCGCGCTGGCTTCCTCGAAATGAGTTCGAGCACTGGCAAATTCGCCATGCATGAAGGTGACCATGCCGAGAATGCACGCGATCGCCGGACTCCACGATCGTCTCTGCTCCTCCGGCTTCGCCTGCATCGCCTCGGCGAGCTGATTGGCTCGACGTAGATCGGATTTGTTGATGTAGTAGCTGCCCACCGCGATCAGCGTCCCGAACACCTGGTCATCACGCAGATCCGAGCCGACGAGCTGCAGGCAGCGCTCTAAACTAAATCGGCTGCTACTGAAGGACTCTGATAGCCCTCGGCAGTGGAGGTGAGGAAGCCGCGCTCCAATCTGGGCTCGATCTCGAGGCGGTCCCGATCACGGCCGGGTGGACAGAGATCCAGTTGCGTCAGCGAATGAGTGAGATAAGTCCGCGCCTCCTCGAGGGCGCCGCGTCGCCGCGCGTTGGCGGACGCCTGACGGTAGGCCTCCGCCGCATCGGCATGTCGTTCGGCCTGTTCGTAGTGCGCCGCGACGAGTCGCCAGTCGGGCTCACCCGACGCCCCCTTGACGAGCACGTCGGCGGTCTTCCCGTGCAGGGTCCGGCGCACGCTCGGTGGGGCCAGCTCTGCTGCCACCTCCCTCAGCAGCTCGTGACGGAACTTCCACGCATCTGGACCATCGGGCTCGAAGACTTTCGCGTCTTCCAGCTCGTCGATGACGTCGTCGACCTTGTCCTCGCTCAACGCCGATACCGCCACCAGCAGACTGCGGTCCACGTGCCGTCCGATGACGGCCGCCGCCTCGACGACGGGAACCACGTCGGGAACGGCGAGCAGTCGGGCGAACAGGGGCTCGTACAGCGAATCGGGCACCGTGGATTGATTTGTCTCAGTGGATGATTCCAATCCGTTGACGACCTGTTCGATATAGAACGGGACGCCGCCGCACCGCCGCCGGACAGCGGCGCATTGGTCCGGTGCAACCCTGGGGTCGAGCGCCAGCACGAGCTGATCGGTCTGTTCGTCGGTCAGCGGGGAAAGGTCGAACACCTTGGCGGGCCACTCGTTCGACAGCCAACTGCCGTCACGGCCCGTGATCACGGCGAGAAATCTGCCGTTGGTTGCCGTCAGCATTGCCCCCAGCAGGTCCAGTGTGGACTGGTCGAACCAGTGCGCATCCTCGGCGAGAAGCAACCCCGGTCTGTTCCCGAGAGCAGTGAGCAGGTAGTTCTTCAGAGCGGCCGCGATCAGTTCCTGAAGCTTGCGGCCTTCAGCGCGCGGCGGCTCGTATCCCAGCGATGCATCCAGCCCGAGAATCGGTGCCAGGAGCGGAATCTCGGTGTCCGGGTTCAGGTCCAGGTTCCTGACTTCGGCTTCGAGCAGTTGCAGACGTCGAACGGGCTCGGTCAGCCGGGTGATCCCCGCGCGCCGTTCCAACAGTAGCCGGGCCGGATGCAGACCCACATCGGCGTGCACGGGTGACCCGACGAGTTCGAGAACGGTGCCACCGTCGCGCTGCACCAGTTCGGTGGCGGTCGCTGCGAGCCGGCTCTTGCCGATGCCTGCCTCGCCGCGGAACACCACGGCGGGAATATTCAACGTGCCCGCCTGCGCTCGTTGCCAACTCTTGTGCAACCGCGCGAACTCACGGTCTCGTCCCACGAGCGGCCCCATCGGCGCCACCGTCGCGTATGCGCGCTCGCCCAGGACGCGAAAGGGATTGATGACTTCGTCGCTGCCTGGCATCGCCGCGGCCGGCAGGCGCTCGAGTTCGAACGCTTTCCTGATCAACGGCTCGACGGAATGCGACACCGCCACAGCGCCCTTGGGGGCAAGGGCCGAGACCTGTGCGGTGAGCGTGACGGCCAACCCGTAGACGTCATCCTGAGTGTGGTCCAGGTACACCGGCCCGCGGTGCACCCCTATCCGGACCTCGACAGTGGCATCGAACCGGCGCTGCGCCTGATCGCTGAGCCGTTCGACGTCCCGCGCGATGTCCAGCCCGGTCTGCACCGCGCGGTGGACGTCGTCTTCGTGTGCACTGGGATAACCGAACACGACCAGCAGCCCGTCCGCCCTCGTCGACGCGACGTGCCCCTCGTAGCGGTCGGCAACCTCGCGGACGAGGTCACGAAACCGGCCGATCAGGAGACGGTGCGTTTCGGGCTCGATCCGCAGTGCCAGGTCTGTTGCGTCGACCAGGTCCGCCGACACGATGGTCAATCGGCGGATTTCACCGCCGTCGGTTGGCGCGCGCAACAGATCTTCGGCCTCGGCATTGCGGTGGTCGACAGCCAACACCTGGTCGGCGAGCGCGGAGGCCACCGCTCGGTCACCACGGTTGATCGCGCCGACGGCGCGATCGAGGAGGTCGTCGATCGAATCCCCGGTCCGTGACAGCTCGACGCTGTCGGGAGCGATGGAGTCCCCTGAGCTGAGTTCCGCGACAGCTGCGGGATCGGGGGCGGGCTCCACGACGAGCACGTCCTCTTCCAACAGCGTCGCGGCGATCTCACCGGGGTCGAGTCCTTTGGGTGTGGTGGGGGGCTGGATGCCAGGTTGTTGGATGACTGCCGCGCCGCCCAGTGCCCTGCTGGCGGCTTGAGCGAGATCCAATACGGTCTGGTATCGCTCGTCGGGGTCTTTTGCCATGCCTTTGGCGATGACAGCGTCGAACTCCACAGGGATGTGGGGGTTGACGACCGAGGGCAGTGGTGGCGGCGCGGTCAAGTGTCCCATCATCTGTTGTTCGACACTGTGGCCGGGAAACGGCGTTGTCGCAGTGAGGCATTGAGCGAGAACACAGGCAAGTGAATAGACGTCCGATCGGGTGTCGCACACGCCGTTGCGGAAGCGTTCGGGTGCCATGTACGGAAGGGTGCCCACGAGATGAGCGGAGTTGGTCAGGCCGGTGTCGTGGGATGCCCGCGCGACCCCGAAATCGATCAGATAGGCGAAGTCGTAACGGGCGATCAAGATGTTGGACGGCTTCACGTCCCGGTGGACCAGGCCTGCCTGGTGAGCAGCGTCCAATGCCATGGCGACCTGCTCGATGATCACGACGGCCCTGGCGGGAACCAGCGGTCCCCCGTTGAGGAGTGTCTGCAAGTCACTGCCGTCGATGAGACGCATGTCGACGTAGAGCCGCCCGTCGATGTCCCCGTAGTTGTGGATCGGCACCACATGAGGCTCGTTGAGTTGCGCAGCGGCGTGTGCCTCGCGGCGGAACCGCTGCAGGTACACCTCGTCCTGCGCCCACTGCGCCGCCAGCACCTTGAGCGCGACCACTCGATCGGTCACCGTGTCATGCGCGCGCCAGACCTCGCCCATGCCCCCACGGCCCAGCAAATCGATCAATTGATAGCGCCCGAATGGAGTCCCCCCCCCATCAAGCCTCCCCGCGTGAAACCAGCAACCCCCCAGTTTCTCTACATTAGGCCGGAAGCGTCAGCGACGCGATCGCTTCAGACCTCTGACTTCCATGTGGCCACCGCCACCTGCGGACT
>Ga0209347_1002113_pt1 | contig 27663 bp, 27 predicted proteins | sample AutmiccommuBRH23_FD_187382 | JGI IMG/M metagenome (GOLD analysis project Ga0209347, IMG submission 187382) | Deep subsurface microbial communities from Mt. Terri, Switzerland - Autotrophic microbial communities BRH/23 (SPAdes) (version 2) | ecosystem: Environmental > Aquatic > Deep subsurface >...
CCCGCCCCGACGAGCGTGTGCAGCTCGTCGATGAACAGGATGATGTCGCCGCGGGTGTTGATCTCCTTGAGCACCTTCTTCAGGCGTTCCTCGAAGTCACCGCGGTAGCGGCTGCCGGCCACCAGCGAGCCGAGGTCAAGCGTGTAGAGCTGCTTGTCCTTCAGCGTCTCCGGGACCTCGCCGTGCACGATCGCCTGCGCGAGACCCTCGACGACGGCGGTCTTGCCGACGCCGGGCTCGCCGATCAGCACCGGGTTGTTCTTGGTGCGGCGACTGAGCACCTGCATGACCCGCTCGATTTCCTTCTCCCGGCCGATGACCGGGTCGAGCTTGCCCTCCATCGCGGCCGCGGTCAGGTTGCGGCCGAACTGGTCGAGCACCAATGACGTAGAAGGGGAGCCGGATTCTCCGCCGCGGCCGCCGGTGCCCGCCTCGGCGGTCTCCTTGCCCTGGTAGCCGCTCAGCAGCTGGATGACCTGCTGGCGCACCCGGGTCAGCTCGGCGCCGAGCTTGACGAGCACCTGCGCCGCCACACCCTCGCCCTCGCGGATCAGACCGAGCAGGATGTGCTCGGTCCCGATGTAGTTGTGGCCGAGTTGCAGCGCTTCGCGCAGGCTCAGCTCGAGCACCTTCTTGGCACGCGGGGTGAAGGGGATATGGCCCGACGGCGCCTGCTGGCCCTGGCCGATGATCTCCTCGACCTGGCTGCGCACGCCTTCCAGGGAGATGCCCAACGACTCGAGCGACTTGGCGGCTACGCCCTCGCCCTCGTGGATGAGTCCCAGCAGGATGTGCTCGGTGCCGATGTAGTTGTGGTTGAGCATCCGGGCTTCTTCTTGAGCCAGGACGACAACCCGACGCGCACGGTCGGTGAATCTTTCGAACATCCGTGGTTACCTGCTCTCCATCGCATAGATAGGTGCCGCACGACGACCTTCGTGAGTCAGTGCTATGCACCTGCCGTCCACTGTAATGGGCGGCAGCCCCGGGTGCCCCGCCTGGAGGTCCCCTTCGGGAAACATCGAAAGTGACATCTCACGTAAGAACCGGCCTGCACCCGGTGCTGCTAGAGCAACGCGGCGAGGCGCTGATTCGTTTCAACGGCGGCGCCACGAGGAGTTCGCCGCTAGCGAACACCTGAAACGGCGCGGAGTGTGCGGGCTATCGATTACTAGGTTGCTGCGTGGAACGCGTCGATCACGTCAGCGGGGATTCTGCCGCGCGTGGAGACGTTGTGGCCGTTGCGGCGCGCCCATTCTCTGATTGCTGCGCTCTGTTCGCGGTCGATCGCCGCCCGTCCCCGGCCGGTGCCGACGGAGCGGCCACGCCTGCGGCCCCCTACCCGGCGGCCCGCATCGACCCATTGCTTCAGATCGCTGCGAAGCTTGGCGGCGTTCTTGGCGGAGAGGTCGATCTCGTAACTCACCCCGTCGAGACCGAATTCGACCGTCTCGTCGGCGGCGCCTTCACCGTCGAAATCATCCACCAACGTGACGGTGACCTTCTTGGCCATTAACCCCACTGCCCTTCGTTACACACTTCGTCATTCTTGGATATGACACCCACGCCACGGGCACCAATGTGCCACACGGTGCCAATCCATTCAACAACGGATGAATCGTGGCAGTTCAGTTGCCGTGTCGACGAACAATGGGGAACAAAACCGTGTCCCTAATCGACAGACCGGTCAAGGCCATCAACAAGCGATCGATACCCATTCCTGTGCCGGTGGTGGGAGGCATTGCATACTCCAGTGCCGTCAGGAAATCCTCGTCGAGCGCCATTGCCTCGTCGTCACCGGCCGCCGCCGCGCGCGCCTGCGCCTCGAACCTTTCCCGCTGAATGACCGGGTCGATCAACTCGGAGTATCCGGTCGCCAGCTCGATATGCCGAACGTAGAGATCCCATTTCTCCGTGACTCCGTCGATGCTGCGATGAGTCCGCGTCAGCGGCGTGGTCTCCAGGGGGAAGTCGCGCACGAATGTCGGCGCCCAAAGCTTGTCGCCGACGGCGAATTCCCAGAGTTCCTCGACCAATTTCCCATGCCCGAAACCGCGATCCCGGGGAATCTCGACGCCCAGGCGGTCGGCGATCTGCCAAAGTCGGTCCGCGGATGTCTGCGGGGTGATCTCCTCGCCGAGCGCTTCGGACAATGAGGGGTACATCTCAATGGCGTCCCATTCTCCGTCGAGGTCGTACACAGTGCCATCAGGCAATGGCACCTTGCGTGTCCCGATGGCCTCGTCGGCGACCTCTTGAATAATTTCACGCGTCATGACGGCGGAATCGTCGTAGGTGCCGTATGCCTGATATGTCTCGAGCATTGCGAATTCCGGCGAATGCGTGGAATCCGCGCCCTCGTTTCTGAACACCCGATTCAACTCGAAGACCCGGTCGAATCCGCCGACCACGCATCGTTTCAGAAAAAGTTCCGGCGCAATGCGCAGGTAGAGGTCTGCGTCGAGCGCATTGGAGTGCGTCACGAAAGGACGCGCCGCCGCACCGCCTGCCAGCGTTTGCAGGATCGGTGTCTCCACTTCGAGAAACCCGCGCCGTTCCAGCGCGGAACGCACCGCGCGCACCACCGCCACCCGCTGCCGGGCGATCGTCCGCGCCTCCGGGCGAACAATCAGGTCCACATAGCGCTGCCGGACCCTGGCCTCCTCGCTCAGTTCCTTGTGCGCGACCGGCAACGGCCGCAGCGCCTTGGACGCGATTTGCCAGGAGTCCGCGAGCACAGAGAGTTCGCCGCGACGGGAGCTGATCACCTCGCCGTGGACGAACACGATGTCACCCAGGTCGACGTCGGCCTTCCACGCGTCGAGTGATTCCCGCCCCACCCGATCGAGGCTGATCATCGCCTGCAGCTGTGATCCATCGCCCTCCTGCAGCGTCGCAAAACACAGCTTTCCGGAGTTGCGCGCGAAGATCACCCGCCCCGCGACGCCGACCTGCTGACCCGTTTCGGTGTCAGCGACCAGGTCGGGATAGGCCTCTCGCACCTCGGCGAGGCTGTGGGTGCGGGCCACCTCGACGGGATAGGGCTCGCGCCCCTCGGCGAGCAGCCGCTCGCGCTTGGCCTGACGAATCCGGAACTGCTCTGGAACGTCATCGCGGATCTCGTCGGAGTCAGGGTGGGAATCGGGGGGTGTCACGACGTGCCAGCTTAAATGAACAGATGGCTGTGCCCATCAACGCGCCGATCAACCGGGCGGCCGTCCGTGCGCTGGACGACCAGCCACTGGACTGGAGTTTCAAGGGAATCCCGGCACAGTGGTGGGGGCGCACGCCGGCCCAGATCGTCGCGCAGGCGCCCGAGTCGTTCTCCGACGGCGCCATCGGCCCGATGTGCGTCCTCCACGCCGAGGCGTTGTCACACAACCTCGCGGCGATGGCCGGGTGGTGCCGCGAGCGCGGGGTCGAGCTGGCACCGCACGGCAAGACCCACATGGCGCCGCAGCTGGCCACCCGTCAACTCGACGCGGGCGCGTGCGGGATCACCGTCGCCACCATCGGCCAGGCCGCGGTATACCGCGCGTTCGGTGTCGGTGAGCTGGTGCTCGCCAACGAGCTCGTCGATGACGCCGGGTTGCGCTGGCTGGCCTCCGAACTGGACGGCGATGACGGCTTAGGGTTCGTGTGCTGGGTGGATTCGGTGCGGGGAGTCGAGCTGATGACGTCGGCGCTGGCGGGCGCACGACGGCGCGTCGACGTGTGCGTCGAACTGGGGATGCCATCCGGGCGCAGCGGCTGCAGGACGGTCGACGCGGTGGACGAGGTCGCCCGCGCAGCGGCCGCGTCTCCCCGGCTGCGGTTGGTCGGTATGGCGGGCTACGAAGCCGCGGCCGGCCAGTCGCTGGACCCCGCCGCGACGGCGGCCGTCGCCGAGCACCTCGCCGGGCTGCGCGCGGCGGTGATCCGTCTCGCCGGGTTGTTCGAGGCCGACCGCGTCATCGTCAGCGCCGGCGGCAGCACGTACTTCGACTCCGTCGCGGACGCGCTGACGGGCTGGCCCGACGGCATGTCGGTGCGCACCATCCTGCGCAGCGGCTGCTACCTCACCCACGACCACGGGCTGTACGCGACCACGTCACCGCTGACCCGCGGTGGGCGCGCCGGTCTGCGTCCCGCCCTCGAGGTGCGCGCACAAGTGGTGTCGCGCCCCGAGGCCGACCTGGCGATCGTGACGATGGGCCGCCGCGACGTGGCGTTCGACCAGGGCCTGCCCGTCCCGCTCGAGCTGGCCGACAGCGAGGTCGTCAAGCTCAACGACCAGCACGCGTTCGTGAGGCTCGGCGCAGCCGACCGCCCACGGGCGCTGGTCGGCGCGTGGCTGCGGTTCGGCATCTCCCACCCCTGCACCGTGTTCGACAAGTGGCGGCTGATCCCCGTGCTGGACGCCGACGATCGCGTGGTCGACCTGATCCGCACGTTCTTCTGACTAGCGGGCGGGCCGGAGCTTGCCCCGCTGACCATCGCGGTTGCGTTCGAAAACCAGGCGCAGGCCGTCCAGGGTCAGGTGACGGTCATAGTGCTCGACGGAGCGCACGTCCTCCAGCACCAGCGGCGCCCCATGCCCGGTCGCGACCACCGCGACGTCGTCGCCCTCGCCGAAGCCGTCGACGTCCTCGCGCACCCGCTTCACCAATCCGTCCACCAGCCCGGCGAATCCGAACACCGCACCCGCCTGCATGCATTCGACGGTGTTCTTGCCGATGATCGACCGCGGGCGGGTCAGCTCGACGCGGCGAAGCGCGGCCGAGCGCGCCGCCGCCGCGTCGGACGACACCTGCACGCCGGGGGCGATGGCCCCGCCGAGGAACTCCCCCTTGGCCGACACGACGTCCACACAGATCGACGAGCCGAAGTCCACCACGATCGCGGCCGACTTGTACTTGTGATACGCGGCAAGACAATTGACGATGCGGTCGGCACCCACCTCTTTGGGGTTGTCGACGAGCAGCGGGATGCCGGTGCGCACCCCCGGTTCGATCAGCACATGGGGCACGGCCGGCCAGTACTGTTCGAGCATCAAGCGCACCTCGTGCAGCACCGACGGCACGGTCGACAAACCCGCCGCCCCGGTGAGCTGTTCGCCGTCGTCACCGATCAGACCGTCGATCGTCAGGGCCAACTCGTCGGAGGTCACCTCGGACTCGGTGCGGATCCGCCAGTGGTGGACGACCTTGGCGTGGTCACCGGAACCCGACACCAGACCGACGACCGTGTGGGTGTTGCGGACGTCTATCGCCAGGAGCACGCCATCACCTCGGCGACATCAGCCCGGAAGCGTCCGACGGCACATACGCCGGGTCGGCGCCGAGGTCGATCTGCCGGTTGTCGGCGTCGACGAACACCACCCTCGGCCGGTAGGCCCTTGCCTCCGCATCCTCCATCGTCGCGTAGGCGATGAGGATCACCAGGTCGCCGGGATGGATCAAATGCGCTGCGGCGCCGTTGATGCCGATCACACCGCTGCCTCGCTCGCCGGTGATCACATAGGTGACCAGCCGGGCACCGTTGTCGATGTCGACGATCGTCACCTGCTCCCCCTCCAGCAGGTCGGCCGCGTCCATCAGATCTGCGTCCACGGTCACCGACCCGACGTAGTGCAGATCGGCCTGCGTGACGGTGGCACGGTGAATCTTGGACTTCAGCATGGTTCGTAACATCAGTTCCTCCAAGGCAATTCGTGTTCGTCGAACTCGACCTGCGGGCCCGGACCCGACGGCACCCCAATGTCGATGGCGATGTTGTCCAGAAGTCTGGTCGCGCCCAGTCGGCCGGCGACCAGCATCCGGCCCATCCCCACCTCCGGCGCCGGACCCAGCATCGCGTCACGAACCTCCAGGTAGTCGACCTCGATCGCGGGCACCTCGTCGAGCACCGCGCGCGCGGCGTCCACCGCCGCCGCGGTTCCCTCCCCCGCCGCGTACATCCCCGCGAGCAGCGCCGCCGACAACGCGCCCGCCTGCTCGCGCTGGACGGCGTCGAGATAGCGGTTCCGCGACGACATGGCCAGCCCGTCGGGCTCCCGCACGATGGGCACCCCCACCACCTGCACGTCCAGGTTCAGATCCGTGACCATCTGCCGGATCAGCGTCAACTGCTGGTAGTCCTTCTCCCCGAAGAACGCCCGGTCCGGATGTACGGCGTTGAACAGCTTGAGCACCACGGTCAGGACGCCGGCGAAATGTGTTGGCCGCAGCGCACCTTCGAGTTCGGCGCCGAGCGAACCCGGCACCACGGTGGTGCGGGTGCCCTCGGGGTACATGTCTTCGGCGGTCGGGGTGAAGGCGATCTCGACCCCCTCGGCGCGCAGCGCGGCGAGATCGTCGTCGAGGGTGCGCGGGTAGGCGTCGAGGTCCTCACCGGCGCCGAACTGCAGCGGGTTGACGAAGATCGACACCACCACGGCGGCGCCCTGCACCCGTTTGGCGGCGCGGATCAACGTCAAGTGACCCTCGTGCAGCGCTCCCATGGTCGGCACCAACACGATCCTGCGGCCGGTGGCGCGCAACGCCCGCGTCACGGCGGAGACGTCCGCCGGTCGCGCATACACGTTGAGCTGCCCCGCGGCGAACTTCGGGGTACTGCCGGTGATCATGCCTGTCCCGCTTCCGCCAGGGCCTCGAACACCGCGTCCGGGGCCTTCGCACGTTGAGCCGTGCGCCACGAGTTGGTCCGGTACGCCTGTGCCAGATCGGGACTCACCTCGTCGAGCGCGCGCAGATGACCGGCCACCGCCGCCGCGTCGCCGCGGGCGACCGGACCGGTGAGTGCGGCCTGGCCACGCTGCAACGCGTTCTCCAGCGATGCCCGCGCCAGTGGACCGATGATCCGCTCGGCCAGCCCACCCGGGGTGTCGGAAACGGGCTCCTGCCCCAGTAGTTCCTGACCCCACAGCGCGGCGCGCAACGCCTCGACCGCGTCGAGCAGCACGGTGATCACATGGTTGCCGCCGTGCGCCAGCGCGGCGTGATAGAGCGTCCGGGCGTCCTCACGGACGCGGAACGGCTCACCGCCGATCTCGAGGACCAGCGACTGAGCGACCGCGTACCCGATCTCGTCGGCCGCGGTGATGCCGAAGCATGTGCCCCGCAGGCGGTCGATGTCCTCGTCCGACCCCGCGAACGTCATCGCCGGGTGGATCGCCAGCACGACGCACCCCTGCTCGGCCAGCGGCGCCAGCACGCCGATCCCGTTGGCGCCCGAGGTGTGCACCACGATGGTGTTCGCGCGCACGGCCCCGGTCGCGGCCAGGCCGGCCACGAGTGCGGGCAGTTCCGCATCGGGAACGGCCAGCAGCAGCAGTTCGGCCCGCCGGGCCACCTCGTCGACCGGCAGCACGGGGGTATCGGGGAGCCAGCGCTGCGCGCGCTGCCGCGAGGCGCTGGAGACCGCGCTGCAGCCGGCGACGACGTGTTCGGCGCGTTCCAGCGCGAAGCCCAGCGCGGTACCCACCCGACCAGCGGAGATGACGCCGATCGTGAGCCGGGCCGGGCGGAGTCCCTCGTGGGGAGGGTTCCCGCCGGCGGGGGGCTGCGGCATTGCAGACGACCTCGCAAATTCTGATGAGTACGTTCCGGTCCTGCGTCGCGGGTACCGGACGGTCGCTACGAGATTAGCTCAATCCTCGCGACGCCTGCGCCCGCCGCCTCCCGACGGGCTCGCCTGCAGTCGCGCCAACAACTCCGCGACGGACTGGCCACCGGTGTGGGCGCCACCGTCGGAATCCTCCTGCTCGGCGTCCTCGGCGTCCTCGGCGGCCTCGGCGGCCTGGGGCGCGGCAGGCGGCGGCACCGGCGCATCGGCATCCTCAGGGCCGGCATAGTGCCGACCGCGTGGCGGTTCGGCGGGTGGCGGTTCGGCGGGTGGCGGAGTCAGACCGGAGGCCTGCGGTGGTGGCGGCTCGTCGGGCACCCGCCTCCTGCCCACGTATTCGAGGGTCCCGTTGCCACCCGGGGATGCCACCCAGTTGCTGCCCGGCGCGCCCGGCGGAATCCACTGCCCCTCAGCCGGAACCGGCTCCCATTGAGCGGCCGCGGGAGCCGCAGGTTCAGGCGCCCGGGGCTGCGGCGTGGGCGGCGGCAACCAGGGGAACTGCGGCTCGGGCTGGGGTGGGATGTTCTGCGGTGGTGGTGGTGGTGGGGACGGTCGTGGCGCCCATTGCCGCCCCGCCTGCTCGTCGGCCCGGTGCGTCCTCGCCTGCTCGGCGAACCTGCGATGCGCACCTCCCGCCTGGTCGACCGGCGACACCCGCTCGTCCTCCGGGGGGTGCGGTTCGGCGGGGACGTCGATGATCGGGCTCTCCACGGTGTCGGGGGCGTGCGCGTCGACGTCGGGGGCGTGCGCGTCGACGTCGGGGACCTCTTCGGCGTCCTCGGTGTCGATCCGGCTGCTGCTGACCCGCCCCGCGGTGTCGGCGCCGGGAGTCCAGCCGCTGAACGCCCGCGCACCGGACCGATCCGTCTCGATCGCGTGCCGATGGGACAGGTCCGTGTCGAACAGGTACTCCAGATTCGCGCGCAGCGCGGCCAATTCGGCGCGCAGTGCCGACACCTCGTCGGATGCCTGCGCCTGCAACTCCGAGACGAGCTCACGGCGCAGCTGCGTCTCGACCGCGAGCTCGTACTCCCGCCGCGCGGAGATCTCACGCTCCAGCTGCAGGTCGTACACCAGCTTCAGGTCACGCACCTTCGCCTGGTCGCTGTCGCTCTGCCTGCGGTAGATGACGGACACGAACGCCGCCACGACCGCAGCCCACAACGCCAGGATGACCGCCAGCTTCAGCAACTCGACACGGTTGGTGAACACCAGGGCCGAACTCGCCGCGATGGCGAGCACCAGCAACACCGACATCAGGACCCAACCCGGCCGTCGACCGCCGCGCCGAAGGCGCGCGCCACGGGTCGGATCGGTCATGGGCCGACTGTACCTGTCACAGGTCATCCCGCGTGTCGACCTGTGCGGCGATTCGGCTGGCGCGCTGAAACCATCAGTCAGCCGGGTGCGGTGTCGGCGTTCTCCTGCGGTTCGTCGGGAGACCTGCAGCAATGCTGCAGCCACAGCCCCGCGGCGACCAGCGCGAGCGCGCACAACCCGGCCACCACCGCACCCGAGGTGTCCTCTGCCGCCACCCGCAACGTGCTGCGGCGCGGCAGCACGTAGGCCAGCACCGCCAGCCACCACCCCAGCACCACACTGCCCACCCATGCCGAGGCCTTGGCGATCACCACCGAACGCGCCACCGCGAGCGGATGCAGCCGGCCCTGCCCGACGCCGATCTCACCGTCACGAATCCTGGCACGCACCAGGAAGCCCCAGCCCGCAACGGCGATCGCCAGACCAAGCAGCGACACTCCGGTCCACGGGGTGATCGGCGGGAACCATCGGTACACCACGCGCACCAGCAGATAGCCCACCACCGCGGTAGCGGCCACGGCGGCGAGCAGGTCGCGGAGCCGGGTCGGTCCCATCAGCGTCCGTTCCCGGTACGCAACGCCGACTCGGTGGGCCGCACCCCGGCGCGTTCCGCCGGGTCGACGTCGCCGAGAAGGTGCGCGACGGTCCTCGCCCGACCCGCGACGGTCAAGGTGGCTCCCGGATCGGCGGCCAGCCACGGCACCAGGACGAACGCCCGCACGTGGGCATACGGGTGCGGCAGCGTGAGGACGTCGTCGCGCACCGTCACCTCGCCGCGAGTGTCATGGCAGGTGACGAGGTCGACATCCAGCGTTCTCGGGCCCCACCGCTGGTCGCGGACCCGGTGCGCGGCGTCCTCCAGTTCGTGGGCGCGACGCAGCCAACCGTGCGCGTCCAAGTCCGGATCATCGGCGAGGACAACGGCATTGAGGAACGGCCGCTGTTCGACGCCGCCCCACGCGTCGGTCTCGTACACCGGCGAGACCGCCACCGCCGAGCGGCCCAGTCCGTCGACCACCGACTGCAGCCACGCCATCCGGTCCCCGACGTTCGAGCCGATGGACAACACCACCGACGTCATCGCACGATCACCGGTCTGCGTCCCGGCCGCCACGGCGCGACCGTCGGGCCACGACCGCGACATCGGCGAACTCCAACGGGATCGGCGCCCCCGGCTTGTGCACCACGACCTCCACGGCGTGGACGCGTTCGTCACCCATCACGTCGTCGGCGATCTCCGCGGCCACCGTCTCGATCAGCTGCCGCGGGGGGCCGGCGACGATGTCGGCGGCACGCTGCGCGAGAACGCCGTAGTCCAGGGTGTCGGCGAGGTCGTCGCTGGCGGCGGCGGCGCGCAGCTCGAGCCACGCGGTGATGTCGACGACGAAGTCCTGGCCGTCGCGACGCTCATGGTCGAAGACGCCGTGATTGCCGCGAACCGTCAGTCCCCGCAATTCGATTCGGTCAGCCATGCTCCCCCGCCGCCTGCCAGGCCGCGACCACCGCCAGCGCGTCGACCGACGCGCGCACGTCGTGCACCCGGACGCCCCACACCCGGTGCCAGCCGGCCAGCGCGGAGATGACCGCGGTGGCCGTCTCCCGGCCGCCGGGCGGTCGGGGCGCTCCGTCGGGACCGGCGAGCAGCGTGCCGAGGAATCGTTTGCGCGACGCGCCGACCAGGACCGGGACACCGGTGTCGACGAACTCGTGCAGCGCGTTGAGCAACGCCCAATTGTGTTGTGCGGTCTTGGCGAAGCCGAGACCGGGGTCGATGATCAACTTGTCCGGGGCCACCCCCGCGCGCACCGCGGCATCGACTCCGGCCATCAGTTCGTCGCGCACCTCGACGACCACGTTGCCGTAGACGGGTGCGTCGTGCGGACGGTCGCTTCCCACCGACCGCCAGTGCATGAGCACCCACGGCACCCCGGCCTCGGCGACGACCCGCACCATGTCCGGGTCCGCCCTGCCCCCGGACACGTCGTTGACGATCGACGCGCCGTTCTCCACGGCGGTACGCGCCACCCCGGCGTGCATGGTGTCGATGCTGATCGTGACCCCCTGTCGGGCAAGCTCTTTGACGACGGGCAGCACCCGGGAGATCTCGACCCGGGGGGCCACCCTGGTGGCGCCGGGCCGGGTGGACTCCCCGCCGACGTCGACGACGGCGGCACCCTCGGCGACCAACTCGAGGCCGTGCTCGATAGCCCGGTCGCGGTCGAGGAAGAGTCCCCCGTCGGAGAAGGAGTCGTCGGTGACGTTGACGACGCCCATCACCTGCACGCCGTCGCTGCGCTCGCCCCCGTCTGAAGTCACCTTCGCAGAATCAGGTCCAGCGCCTCGGCCCGAGAGGCGTTGTCGTGCTTGAACTGTCCGCGCACCGCAGAGGTCGTCGTCACCGCGCCGGGCTTGCGCACCCCCCGCATCGCCATGCACAGGTGCTCGGCCTCGACGACCACGATCGCACCGCGCGGGTCCAGCTTGCGCATCAACGCATCGGCGATCTGCGCGGTCAGCCGTTCCTGCACCTGTGGCCGCTTGGCGTAGAGGTCCACCAGGCGGGCGATCTTCGACAGCCCGGTGACGCGGCCGTCGACCCCGGGGATGTAGCCGACATGGGCGACACCGTGGAACGCCACCAGGTGGTGCTCACAGGTGGAGTACATCGGGATCTCCTTGACCAGCACCAGCTCGTCGTGTTGCTCGTCGAAGGTGGTGTTGAGCACGGTGTCCGGATCGGTGTACAGCCCGGCGAACATCTCACGATAGGCGCGGGCCACCCGGGCCGGCGTGTCCGCGAGACCGTGGCGATCGGGGTCTTCTCCGACCGCGATCAGCAGCTCACGGACCGCGGCCTCGGCACGGGCCTGGTCGAAATCGGCGTTGGTGCGCGTGACCGGGTGATTGTTCGGCGACCGCGTCATCGAAGTCTCCATTTCAGGTGTCAGCCAGGGGTGAAGCTACGGGCTCCGCGGACTATCCCTTGCTGCTCTCGCGGCCTGGATCCTCGGTGGGTGTCGGTGCCCCGCCCTGGGGCGCTGGGTGCCCGGGCTGAGGGTAAGCCTGATACGGCGGATACCCCGGATAGGCAGGCGGCTGCCCCTGCCACCCCGACGGCGGCGGTGGCGGATACCAGGGCTGCTGATGTTGCGGCCCCTGCTGCGGAGGCCCGCCATGCTGTTGCGGTCCGCCATGCTGTTGCGGTCCGCCATGCTGTTGCGGTCCGCCGTGCTGGGGAGGCCAGCCTGGTGCATGCCAGCCGGCGGGAGCACCGTAGTCCGGCTGCGTGGGCCCGGCCGGGGCCGCCCCGTTCGCGCCGGAACCGTTGGCCCCGTTCTTGTGGGCTGCCTCGGCAGCCGCCTTGGACGCCTGGGCGATCGCGGTCTTGAACGCAGGCTCGGGGACCGGCTTGGGCCACGGCTCGCCGCGCTCGATCGCCAGTTCTCCCGGCGTCTTGATCGGGGGCTTGTCCGAGGGCACCCGGCCACCGAAGTCGTCGAACATCGTCAGTCGGGGCCGCTTCTTCACATCACCGAAGATGGCCTGCAGTTCGACGCGGTGCAGCGTCTCCTTCTCCAGCAGCTCACCGGCCAGGGTGTCCAGCACGTCCCGGTATTCGGTCAGGATCTCCCACGCCTCGGTGTGCGCGGCCTCGATGAGCTTGCGCACCTCGTCGTCGATGATCTGGGCGACCTCGTGGCTGTAGTCGGCCTGGGTGCCCATGGTGCGGCCGAGGAACGGGTCACCGTGCTCGGTGCCGTACCGCACGGCGCCCAGCTTGGAGCTCATGCCGTACTCGGTGACCATCGCACGGGCGATCTTGGTGGCCTGCTCGATGTCGGACACCGCGCCGGTGGTGGGCTCGCGGAACACCAGTTCCTCGGCGGCACGGCCACCCATCGCGAAGACCAGCCGCGCGATCATCTCCGACCGGGTCATCAGGCCCTTGTCGTCCTCCGGCACGGCCATCGCGTGGCCGCCGGTACGACCGCGGGCCAGGATCGTCACCTTGTAGATCGGCTCGATGTCGGGCATCGCCCAGGCCGCCAGCGTGTGCCCGCCCTCGTGATAGGCGGTGATCTTCTTCTCGTGCTCGCTGATGATGCGGCCCTTGCGGCGCGGCCCGCCGACGACACGGTCGACGGCCTCTTCGAGGGCCGCCCCGGTGATGACGGTGCCGTTCTCCCGGGCCGTCAGCAGTGCTGACTCGTTGATGACGTTGGCCAGGTCGGCGCCGGACATGCCGACGGTGCGTTTGGCCAGCCCGTCGAGGTCGGCGTCGGGCGCGATCGGCTTGCCCTGCGAATGGACCTTGAGCACCGCGCGCCTGCCTGCGAGATCGGGGCTGGAGACCGGGATCTGGCGGTCGAAGCGACCTGGCCGCAGCAGCGCCGGATCGAGGATGTCGGGCCGGTTGGTGGCGGCGATCAGGATGACACCCTGCCGTTCACCGAACCCGTCCATCTCGACGAGCAACTGGTTGAGCGTCTGCTCGCGCTCATCATGACCGCCGCCGAGACCCGCGCCGCGCTGGCGGCCCACCGCGTCGATCTCGTCGACGAAGATGATGCACGGGCTGTTCTGCTTGGCCTGCTCGAACAGGTCACGCACCCGGGAGGCGCCGACGCCGACGAACATCTCGACGAAGTCCGAGCCCGAGATCGTGAAGAACGGCACGCCCGCCTCGCCCGCGACCGCGCGGGCCAGCAGCGTCTTGCCGGTGCCCGGAGGACCGTAGAGCAGCACGCCCTTGGGGATCTTGGCGCCGAGTGCCTGGTAGCGGCTCGGGTTCTGCAGGAAGTCCTTGATCTCGTACAGCTCCTCGACCGCCTCGTCGACGCCGGCGACGTCGGCGAACGTGGTCTTGGGCATGTCCTTGGAGAGTTGCTTGGCCTTCGACTTGCCGAACCCGAAGCCCATCCGCCCACCGGACTGCATGCGGGAGAACATCACGAAGAGGCCGACGAGCAGCAGCAGCGGCAACATGTAGATGAGCAGCGTGCCCAGCATGCTGCTCTGGTTGACCACGGTGTTGGTCTTGGCGTTCTTGGCCTGCAGCGCCTCGAACAGCGTCACCCCGTAACCGGTGGGGTACTTGGTGATGATCTTGTCGCTGTTCTCGGTCTCGCCGTTGCCGTTCTTCAGGTCGAGCCGCAACTGCTGTTCACGGTCGTCGATCTGCGCGCTGGTGACGTTGTCGCTGTTGATCTGCGCCATCGCCACCGAAGTGTCGACAGGCTTGTATCCGCGGGTGTCGTCGCTGAAATAGAAGAACGACCACCCGAGCAGCAGCACCACGGCGATCACCGTGAGCGTGCGGATCACATTCTTGCGGTTCATATGTACCTAGGCCGGCGGCGGAACCACCGGCCAAATCCTTCCAATACGCGCAGCTGGAATAGTCAAGGCTACCGCTAGGTCAACGACTGGCAGTTCCCGGAGTTCACGGAGGGAACGATTGGGCCTGAGCCCGGCGGCGTTCTGGCGCCGAACGTGCATTCCCTGTCGCGATTCTGCGCGGCGCACGACGATAGGAGCACGTTCGGCGAAAGTGGGGGTCATGCGGTCGCGGACGGTACAGACGAACGGGGTCACGCTGCGCGTGGCCGAGGCGGGCGAGCCCGGGGCGCCGGTGGTGGTGCTCTGTCACGGCTTCCCTGAGCTGGCGTTTTCCTGGCGCCACCAGATCGCCGCCCTCGCCGATGCCGGCTTCCACGTGCTGGCCCCCGACCAGCGGGGGTACGGCGGCTCGGACGCTCCTGCCGCCGTGGACGCCTATACCGTCGCCGAACTCTGCGCCGACGTGGTCGGGCTTCTCGAAGACGTCGGCACCGAGCAGGCGGCGCTGGTCGGACACGACTTCGGCGCCGTCGTGGCCTGGACCGCGCCGCTGCTGCATCCCGACCGCTTCCGCGCGGTCGCCGGCCTGAGCCTGCCCCCGGTGCCCCGCCCGAAGGTGCCGACGACGCAGGCGTTCCGCCGGATCTTCGGGGACAACTTCTTCTACATCCTGTACTTCCAGGAGCAGGGGCCCGCCGACGCCGAACTCGCCGCCGATCCGGCGACGACGCTGCGGCGCCTGTTCGCCACCCCCGCCGCCGGTGACGAGGCCGCCGCTCTGCGGATGCTGGCTCCCGGACCCGAGGGCTTCCTGGCCCGTATCCCCGACCCCCGGCGGGTTGCCCGAGTGGATCAGCCGCCGGGACTTCGACGTCTACGTCGACGAGTTCACCCGCCACGGGTTCACCGGACCGCTCAACTGGTATCGCTGCTTCGACCGCAACTGGGAGCTGACCGCGACGCCGCCGGCCGCCACGATCGACATCCCCGCCCTCTTCATCGGCGGTGCGGCCGACGCCGCCCTGGCCTACACCCCGCGAGACCGAGCCCGCGAGGTCGTCACCGGCGAGTACCGCGAGGTGCTGATCGACGGGGCCGGCCACTGGCTGACGGAGGAACGGCCCGACGAGATAAGCCGCCTATTGGTCGATTTCCCCGTAGTGTCACTCGTATCACCAGTGGGTACCTGTAACGGGGGTTCGGGGCCGCTCGGCAAGGGGGAGGGAAATGGAGCTCGCAACAAAGAGCCGTGGCACCGGCGAGGATAGGTTGCCCGACCACGCATGCCTGGTCGCGTCCGCACGCGCCGCATTCGGCGACATCGGCGCGGGGGCTACCGTGGAAAAGATAGCCCAGAACGTCGGCGTCAGCGCGGCCACGCTCTATGAACGATTCGGCGACAGGGACGGGTTGGTCGCCGCGGTCCTCGACGATCTCCGCACTTCCCTTGGCGCGGAAAGTGATCCGGGGAGTGAGACCCACGACGCGGGCGCGCTGAGGATTCCGCGCCGTCAACTTCGGCAGGCTGTCCTGCCACTGGCCGCGATGGCGGCTCTGTTGCCGGTGGCGGCCGCGCCCACCGCGGCCGCGGCCGAGGAACCCGCGCCGCCGACGGTGTTGACGGTCTCCCCGCTGTGGCCCGTCATGCCCATGAAATGGGCGCTGGGCGGTTCCCTCTGCGAATCCGACAACTGCGACTCGGTCCCGTACGTGCCTTTCTGGACCGCGAACGGCGTGCATGCGCTCGAGAAGCGGCTGGCCACCATCGACGGCGGCGGCGGCGGCGGTGCCACCATCGACGGCCCGACCATCGTGTTCGCCTACAGCAACGGAGCGTTGGTCGCCGAGCGGTGGCTGGCAGAGCACGCCGACGACCCGGAAGCACCCTCGCCTGATGAGTTGTCGTTCGTGCTGATCGGAAACCCGAGGCGCGCCCACGGCGGCAGCATGCCGGCGATGCCGCCGTCCGAGTACCAGGTCATCGACGTCGTCCGTCAGTACGACCCGAAGGCCGACTTCCCGGACAACCCCCTCAACCTGCTGGCGCTGGCGAACGTCGCGCTCGGGATCCTGTCTCCGATGCACCTCAACTACACCGGAGTGGACATCGACGATCCGGCCAACACCAGGTGGACCGAGGGCAATACCACCTATGTGTTCGTGCCGACCGAGAACCTTCCACTGCTGGCGCCACTGCGACTGCTCGGGATGAGCCACTTGGCCGACGCGCTCAACGAGCCGCTGAAGGAGATCGTGGAACGGGCCTACGACCGCCCGTACCTCCCGACCGACGAACCAGACCCGGAGGTCGAGGCCACCTCCGCGGCTTCTGGTGCCCGCGTCGCGGGCTCGACGGAGGCAGAGGACGCCGAGGAGCCGCTCGGTGTCGACCCGGCAGTCGACGAAGAGGACACGACCGGCGACGGGGAGGACACGTCCGGCGACGAAGAGGACACCGCGGCGGACACGGAGGCTCGCGAGGTCCCCGCCGAGGACCCAGACGAGCCGACCGACGCGACCGAAGTGCCTGCCGAGGACACCGATCCGGACGCCGACGATCCAAACACCGACGACGAGGCGACGACGGACGAAGCGACCGAGGACGAAGCGACCGAGGACAAGGCGACCGAGGACAAGGCGACGGCCACCGAAGACACACCGGACAAGCCCGCCGACACTCAGCAGTCAGATGCGAAGGACACCAGCGGCACCGACGCCGGCTGACATCGACACCTCACCGCCGCGAACCAATTGCCGCACAACGGCATTCACCGGCAGCGCCGACGGTACCGGGGCTGTGGACGGGCGTGCGTTAGGGTGCCAGGCATGCCGATCGCCGCGCGACCGAAATCAGCCAGCACCAAGCTCATCGCCTTCGCCGCCGCGGGAATCGCCGCGGTGGCACTGACGTCCTGCGACTCGCAGGCGGGCCCGACGCTGACCCCCGACGCCGACACCCGGCAGGTGACAGTCGTCGGTGCCGGCCAGGTGCAGGGCACCCCCGACACGCTGACCGTGAACGCGTCGATGGAGTTCCTCGCACCGGACGCGACGGCCGCGATGAACCAGACCAACGAACGCCAGCGAGCCGTGATCGATGCGCTCGTCGCCGCGGGCATCGAACGCAACGACCTGGCCACCACGCAGGCCGATCTGCAGCCGCAGTACAACAGCGACAGCACGTCGATCTCCGCCTACCGGGCGACCAACTCGATCAACGTGACGATCCGTGACCTCGATCTGGCGTCCGACGCGATCGGCATGATTGTCAGCACCGGCGGCAACGCCACCCGGATCAACTCGATCAGCTACTCGATCGAGGACGACTCCCAGCTGGTCCGCGACGCCCGGGCCCGCGCGTTCGAGGACGCCAAGGACCGCGCCGGCCAGTACGCCCAGTTGTCCGGGCTCAACCTCGGCAAGGTGATCTCGATCTCCGAGTCCGCGGGTCCGACGCCGCCCCAGCCGATGCAGGCGCCCCGGGCCATGGAGGCCGCCGTGCCGCTGGAACCCGGACAGCAGACGGTCGGCTTCTCGGTGACGGTGATCTGGGAGCTGTCCTGAGCTAGGAGCCGACCGGCGTGACGGCCCGTTCGACGACGACGGGGATGCCGTTGAGCACGGCGGTACCCGAGAGCGGATCCAGCACCGATCCGTCGTTGAGCTGATTGACGTTGACCCCGGGGTGGGTGGCCGCCAGGGTCTGTCTGGTGCCGCCACGATCGTGACCCCAGCCGTGGGGCAGCGACAGCACGCCGCGGCGGATGTCCTCGGTGATCTCGATGGGCACCACCAGCTCACCGCCGGGGCCCTTGACCACTGCGGTGTCGGACAGCCCGAGTTCGGCGGCGTCGTCGGGGTGGATCTGCAGCGTGCACCGGTTCGTGCCGCCCGACAGCGCGGGCAGGTTGTGCATCCAGCTGTTGTTGGAGCGCAGGTGTCGACGGCCGATCAGCACGAACCCGTCACCGCGGCGACCCAGCGAGTCGCGCAACCGCGCCGCGTCGGCGACCAGCTGGGGCGGCGCCAACTCGATCAGACCCGACGGGGTGCGCAGCAGATCGGGCAGCCGCGGCTGCAGCGGCCCGAGGTCGATGCCGTGCGGTGCGGCCTTGAGCCGCTCCAGGGTCAGACCGTCCGGCCGGGCACCGAACGCGTCGCCGTACGCGCCGAGCCGCAACATCATGTCGAGTCGGCGTTCGTAGCCGGGACCGTCGGCGAGCATCGCGGTCATCTCCTCGACCGCGCGACCAGTGACCGGTGAGGCGTCGTCGGCGGTCTCCTTGGCCAGCGTGGTGGCGATCACCTGTTCGTCGACCAGTGCGGGATCCGCGTCGTGTCCGATTCCGTAGATCACCAACGCGATTCGCGACAGAATCTCGGCTTCGTCGGGGCGGCCCTGCAGCGCCAGAGCGGGCGGTGAATAGCGCACGTTGTTGCGCACCGCGAGGTTGTTGAGGGCGAAGTCGAAGTGTGGGCTGCGCGACGGCGGCGGGGGCGGCAGGATGATGTCGGCGTGGCGGGTCGTCTCGTTGAGGTACGGGTCGACGCTCACCATGAACCCGACGCCGGCCAGCGCGCGGTCGAGCCGGTCCCCGTCCGGCGCGGACAGCACGGGATTGCCCGCGATCGTGACCATCGCCTTGATCTGCCCGTCGCCGGGCGTCTCGATCTCCTCGGCCAGTACCGCCACGGGCAGTTCGGAGAGCACCTCGGGATGGCCGGACACCCGGCTGCGCCAGCGGCCGGTGCTGAACCCGCGGCCCCGCCTGGGACCGCGCGGGGCGGGCGCGACGGGCGACAGCGGGAACATCGCCCCGCCGGGCCGGTCGAGGTTGCCGGTGAGGACGTTGACGACGTCGACCAGCCAGCTGCCCACGGTGCCGAACTCGACGGTGGAGGTGCCCATCCGGCCGTACACGGCGGCGGTTGGGGCGGCGGCGAGTTCGCGGGCGAGCGTCCGGATCTCCTCGGCCTCGATCCCACAGTGGGCGGCCACGGTTTCCGGCGGGAAGTCTCCGGCCAGTTCCCGGACCTCGTCCAGCCCGGCGACGTGGTCGGCGAGCGCTCCCAGGGTCACCAGGTTCTCGTCGAACAGCACGTTGACGATCGCGAACAACAGGGCGGCGTCGGTGCCCGGCCGCGGGGCCAGATGCCGGTCGGCGATTTCTGCGGTGCGAGTACGGGCCGGGTCGATGACGACGAGCGTGCCGCCGCGCTTGCGCAGCCTGCGCAGCTTCCCGGGGAAGTCGGCGGCGGTGGCCAGGCTGCCGTTGGACACCAGCGGGTTCGCCCCGATGATCACCAGGTAATCGGTGCGGTCGAGGTCGGGCACCGTGAACGCCACCGGGCTGCCGAACGTCAGGCCCAGCGAAACTTGCTTGGGCATCTGGTCCAGCGTGCTCGCGGAGAACACCTGCCGGGTGCCCAGGCCGCGGATGATCAGCGGCGGGTACAGCGCGCCCGCGACGGTGTGCGCGTTCGGGTTGCCGAGGTACACCCCCACCGAGGCGCCCCCGTGGTCACGGACCGCGGCGCCGAGGCCGGCGGCGACGGCGGCGAACGCCTCGTCCCAGGTGGCGTCGGTCAGCACCCCATCCCGACGAATCAGCGGCGCACTCAGTCTGTCGGGGTCGTTGTCGAGTTCGGCGAAGCTCGCGCCTTTCGGGCAGATGAAGCCGGCGCTGAAGACGTCGTCGTGGTCGCCGCGCGCGCCGGTGACCCGGCCGTCGTCGATGGTCAGCGTCAGACCACAGGTGGCTTCGCAGAACGGGCAGATCCGAAGGGCTGTCTCGGTCATTCCCGCATTCTGCGCCGGGCATCGGCCGTTTGTCGGCCTTCGGCCTTAGTGGTTCTCGTACACCTTGGGGTCGAGCGTGCCGATGTAGGGCAGGTCGCGGTAACGCTCGGCGTAGTCGAGCCCGTACCCGACGACGAACTCGTTGGGGATGTCGAAGCCGACGTATTCGATCTCGACGTCGGCACGGACGGCCTCGAGCTTGCGCAGCAGCGTGCACACCCGCAATGACCGAGGGCGCCTGGTGGCGAGGTTGCGCAGCAGCCACGACAGGGTCAATCCGGAGTCGACGATGTCCTCGACGATCAGCACGTCGCGGTCGTTGATGTCGCGGTCGAGGTCCTTGAGAATCCGCACCACGCCTGACGACGAGGTGGACGAGCCGTAGGAGCTGACGGCCATGAACTCCAGTTGCGTGGGCAGCGGGATCGCCCTGGCGAGGTCGGTGACGAACATGACCGCGCCCTTGAGCACGGTGACCAGAAGGAGGTCCTGCTCGGCGGCCGCATCCCGGTAATCGGCGGCGATCAGCGCTCCGAGTTCAGCGGTCTTGGATTGGATCTGTTCTTCCGACAGCAACACCGACTTGATGTCACCGGGGTACAACTCCGCTGAATGCGCAGGCACGCCCACAGAGTAGCGGTGCCGCGCCGGGGCGGTGGCATGGGTGGCCGGGATCACGAACGCGAGCCCTCACACCGGTTCCCGGTAGAGCATCAGCAGCTCGGATCGGCGGCCGGCGAACAGCCGCGTCCGGGGTTGCGCGCTGGGCACCGCGACCCCGCCCTGGCCGCGCCAGGCGGTGACCAGGCCGTCGACGGCGCGGATCTGCTTGTCGGTCAACCCGACCGCTCCTCCGGCGAGCAGCCACCCTCTGATCACCCGGCGCCGGACCCCCTCCGGCAGCGGCGCCAGCGCCGCGGTGGGCAACCCCCCGGCGTCTCCGCCTGCGGCGAGCTTGGTGAGGATCTCCGCGGCGATACCGTCGAGGGTGTCGTTGTCCTCGCGCAGCGCGGTCGCGGTGCGGGCCAGCGCCTCGGCCACCCCGCCGCCGAGGGCCTCCTCGAGCGCGGGCAGCACGTCGGTACGCAACCGTACCCTGGTGTAGCGCCGGTCGGTGTTGTGCGGGTCCTGCCACGGCGTCAGCCGCAACTCGGCGCACGCCCGATGGGTCACCTCCCGCCGCACCTCGAGCAGCGGCCGGTACCAGGGCGGGTCATACGGCCGCATCCCGGCGATGGACCGGGCGCCCGATCCCCGGCCCAGGCCGAGCAGCACCGTCTCGGCCTGGTCATCGAGAGTGTGCGCCAGCAACACCGCAGCGCCCTCCCTGGCGTCGTCGAGCGCGCGGTACCGGGCGGCACGGGCAGCGGCCTCAGGGCCGCCCGTCGTGCCCACCTCGACGACAAGGACCTCGGCGCGAACACATCCAAGGGCAAGCGCCTGATCCCGCGCAGTCGCGGCGACCGACGCGGAATCCGGCTGCAGGCGGTGGTCGACGATCAGCGCGGTGGTGGGCATCACCGTCGCCGCGGCGGCCGTCAGCGCCAGCGAATCCGGGCCTCCCGACAGCGCGACGCACCACCTGTCCTCACCCGCGGCGTGGTCACGGGCGAAACGCGCCACCGCGGCACGCAGCTCGGCTACAGCACCCGGTCGATCCATCGCTGCGGCTCGTCGATTTCGCTTGGCAGCGGCAGGCTTTCGGCATCGGTCCAGATGGCGTTGAAGCGGGCCATCCCCACCCTGGAAACGACATCGTCGACGAAGGCCTTGCCCCTGGTGTACTGGCTCATCTTCGCGTCGATGCCAAGCAGTGCGCGCATCAGCCGCTGCAGCGGCGGCTGCTTGCGCTCCCGTCGCTGGTCGAACCGGCGGCGGATCGCCGCGACCGACGGCACCACCGCCGGTCCGACCGCATCCATCACGTGCTCGGCGTGCCCCTCCAGCAGCGTGCCGAGCACCAGCAGTTGATCGAGCGCCTTGCGCTGCGGCTCGGACTGCACGGCGCGGAGCAACCCGAGGACACCAGCCGAATTCGGCTCCGGCTCCTGGCCTTTCGCGACGCTGCGGCGGTCACGGAGATACTCGGCGAGCCGTCCGACGACCTGCGTGACGTCGTCGGGCGCGTCCTCGGTCAGCACTGCCAGCGCATTCGTCATGTGGTCGGCCAACCACGGGTTGGCCCGGAACTGCACCCGGTGGGTGACCTCGTGCAGGCACACCCACATGCGGAAGTCCGCCGGGTTCACCCGCAGCTGACGCTCGACGGCGATGACGTTGGGGTACACCAGCAGCAGTTCGCCGCCGCTGTCGGAGAAGGGGTCGTACTGCCCGAGGATGCCCGACGACACGAACGCCAGCACCGCACCGGTCTGCGCGCCTGCGATGCGCCCGCTGATCGCCCCCGGCTTGGTGTCTCCGTCGTGCCCACCACCGGTCATCGCCCGCATGGAGTGCGCAGCGGCGCGAATCCACTGGGGCCGGCTGACGATTCGCGCCTCCGGGATCTCGCCGCCCTCGTTCAGACCGGTCAGCTCGCGGACCGGGAGTTCGGATGCGCGGGCGGACTCGGTGAGCTGCTCGATCACCTGACTGCGCGTGTAGTCGGTGGCTGCGGGTTCCGGCCGCGCCAGCTTTCCCCCCAGCGTGGCGGCCAGGTTCCAGTCGACCGCGCGGCCGACGGCGAAACCGGACTTGGCGGGCGGGCTCATGAGCGGCATCCACACGAGCGCAGCGTCGCTGCGAAGGCGTCGAGCGCGGTGCGCCCCGATGGACCGGCATCGTTGGACAGCAGGGCGAAGGTCAGCACCCGACCACTCTCGTCGGTCACGATCCCGGCCAGCGAATTGGTCCCCGTCAACGAGCCGGTCTTGGCCCGCAGGTACCCCGCCGCGGCGCGGCCCTCCTCGGTGTCGAGGTAGCGGTTGGACAGGGTGCCGCTTCCCCCGGCGATCGGCAGCAGGTCGACCAGCGGCCGCAGGGCCGGACGCGCGTCGCCGGCGGCGGCACTGACCACGTCGTCGAGGGTTCCGGCGGTCAGACGGTCGTCCACCGACAGGCCGCTCGAGTCGAACAGCCGGGCCCCGACGGTGTCGATGTCCGCGTCCTCGAGGGCACTGAGCACCGCCCGCGTCGCCCCGTCGAAACTCTGCGGCCGGTTCAGTTCGGCGGCGACCTCACGGCCGATGGACTCCGCCATCACGTTGTCCGAGAAGTTCATCATGTCCCGCAGCCGCTGCATCAGCGGCGGGGATTGCACCGCGGCGATCTCTTCACCGTCGTCGACGGCGCCCGCACGCCCGGACGGCAGCACCGTGACCTTGGTCGGGTCGACCCGCAACGCCGCGGCCAGCGCGCGACCCGCGTCGAGGGCCGGTGTCCGGGAGCGCCGCGATTCCACGCTCACCGGCTGTGTGCGGCCACCGTCGAGCATCACCGGCTCCATCGGTGCGATGTCGCCACCGTCGATGTCGAGCGGGTCCCAGCCGGGCGCCATCGTCGGGCCGCTGTAGGCGCTGACGTCCACCTGCACCGCCTTCACGGTGACCCCGCTGCGTCGCACCTGATCGGCGAGGTCGACGATGCGCGCCGCGTCGCGGTACCAGGTGTCCTCGCCGCGCGGCGCGGCCGACAGAGTCTGGTCCCCCGCGCCGACCAGCACCACCACCCCGGGCTGGGCGGAGGACAGCACCCGTGTCGTAAACCGGGCGTCCCGGTCGAGGGTGAGCAGCGCCGCCGCGGCGGTCAGCGCCTTGTTCGTCGACGCCGGCTGCATCGGCAGCTCAGCGCCGTGTGACCACAACTCCCTGCCCGTCAGCGCGTCGGTGATGCGGCCGGTGAACTTGCCCAGGTTCGGGTCGGCGAGCACCGGAGCCAGCGCGGCGGTGAGGCCGTCGGCCGTCGGGACCTCCGCGGAGTCGGCGACCGGGACGACAGCGGGCTGGGCGGTCGCAGGCGGCGGAGCGGGTTCGACGGCCTGCTGGTCGGGGGTGTCTCCCGCGGTCAGCAACGCCGCCGCGGCAACGAGGACGGCCACCAGCATCAGCACCGCCACCCCCAGTGCCACGTGCGTGGATCGCCGCCACCGCGTGGGCCGCATGTCTCTCCTGCTCCCGAACAACTACCCGAGCCACCCCTGTACAGCAGGGTATCGCCCCCAGATTAAGGTGAACCCCGCCTGTCAACCCGCGTCGGCAGCAGGGGACCCACATGCCGAGCAGATGCGAAGGAGTCCCACGGTGCAGTTCGATGTCCTCATCGAGATCCAGAAGGGGTCACGCAACAAGTACGAGGTGGACCACGACAGCGGAAAGGTCAAGCTGGACCGCTATCTGTTCACGGCGATGGGCTACCCGACGGACTACGGCTACATCGAGGACACCCTCGGCGAGGACGGCGACCCGCTGGACGCGCTGGTGCTGCTTCCCGAGCCGGTCTTCCCCGGGTGCATCGTCGAGGCGCGCCCCGTCGGGATGTTCCGGATGACCGACGAGAAGGGCGGCGACGACAAGGTGCTGTGCGTGCTCGCCGACCCCCGGTGGGACCACATCACCGATATCGGTGACGTGTCCGAATTCGAGCTCGACGCCATCAAGCACTTCTTCGTGCACTACAAGGACCTGGAGCCGGGCAAGTTCGTCAAGGCCGCCGACTGGGTGGGCCGCGACGAGGCCGAGGCCGAGGTGCTGCGCTCGATCGAGCGGTTCAAGACCGAAGGTCACTAGGCGGCCTTCGACGCGACGCTGGCCTGCCAGGACCGACGCGCTCGTCTCGATGACGCGATCACCAAGATGGCCGCCGACAGCGAGTTCACCCCGGTAGTACACCGGCTGGGCTGCATCCGCGGCGTCGCAACGTTGACCGCCTTCGGATTGGCCGTCGAGATCGGCGACTGGCACCGGCTGAGCGGACGCTCCATCGGCGCTTACGTCGGGCTTGTCCCCACCGAGTACTCCTCAGGCGAGGGTCGCAGCCAGGGTGGAATCACCAAGACCGGCAACGGACACGTCCGCCGCCTGCTGGTCGAGGCCGCCTGGCACCACCGGACCCAGTACCGGCCCGGAGTCGAGCTGCGGCGCCGCTGGGATCTGGCCTCACCGGCGGCCCGCGCCCGTGGGCAAGCCGCCAACCGGCGACTGCACACCCGCTGGAGCGGTTTCGACGAACAGAAGAAGCGGCCGGTCATCGCCAACGTGGCGATCGCCCGCGAGCTGGCCGGCTGGTGCTGGTCATTGGCAGTCATGCCGGACTGACCGCAGCCCCACAATTGTCCAGATGAATACCTGCTGACGGGCGGCAAGCGTCCTGGGGTGATCCGCGATCCGGCTATGAGCAATCACGTTGTGACACAACTGATGACGCTCGACTCTAGACCCGCTGGTTAACTCTGATTCGAAGGTCCGTCCTGCGGTAACCAACCCGCGCATTTCAGACTGACACGCGTCGACACGACACGCTCGACCCAAACAGCAGAACTCATCTGGTCGAACGAAGCGGCGGCCACGACGACGGTCGCGGCCGCCGCTTCACCCTGCCCCTTGACAAAACGACCTACATATCAGCCGGACGACGATCAAGCGGCGAGGCACGAGCCGCGTTGAGAAGTCCGACCGAAGGTCACTAGCCGAAATTTGCGTGGCCGTAACACGGCGTAACGCAACCGTGTCCTGCACCTTCGATCATGACGGGGTGCTGCTGCATCAGGGAATCGGGCTCGACGCATTCAATGCGCTGCCGATGCGCCGCGCCGTGCATGCGGTCTTCGAGTGCTGCTCCAGCGTGCCGCTGGCCGCCGACCTGGCCCGCTCCCGCCCTTTCAACAGCCACGACGAACTCTTCCGCTGCGCCGACGCGATGCTGTTCGGGCTGAGCGAGGAATCGATCGACTCGATCCTGCAGGCCTACCCCGACGTCGGCAGGCGGCCGGGCAGCGAGAAGTCCCAGGCCGAACAGTGCGCCATCACCGACGATCGTCCCGAGATCATGGCCGAGCTGACATCGGCGTCGAAGGCCTATCTGCAGAAGTTCGGGTTCGGGTTCGTGATGTTCATCAACGGCTACTGCGCCGACGATGTGCTCGCCGCGATGCACGACCGTCTCCACAATGATTACGAAACCGAGCGCAAGGTCGTCCGAAACGAACTCGCCCGGATCAACCGCACGCGCCTCGAGAGGATGCTGGGACCCGAAGGCGGCTACGACAACTGGTGACCGCCGGTCCCTTAGGCTCGTCGCGGTGAGCACTTCGCCGACCAGCCCCGCGGGTCACTCCCACTCCCATTTCCTCTCGCTACCCGACCTCGCCGCCCGCTCCGCAGGCGCAGCGGTACTGTGGGCCAACGACGATCTGTTCGCCGAGAAGGAGAACCTGATCAAACCGGGCCCGGCCGAGCATCGACCGGCCACCTTCGGCCACAAGGGCCAGGTCTACGACGGGTGGGAAACCCGCAGACGACGTGGCGCCACGGCCGACTCGCACGACTTCGTCATCGTCCGACTCGGCGTGCCCGGCATCATCCGCGGGGTCGTCGTGGACACGGCCTGGTTCACCGGGAACTATCCCCCCGAGGTCTCCGTCGAAGCGGCGTTCATCGAAGGGTATCCGAGCCCGCAAGAGCTGGCCGACAAGGCTTCCTGGACGACGATCGTCAAGCGCCGCGCCGTCAACGGCGACACCCGTAACCCGTTCGCGGTCGAATCGCCGCGGCGCTGGACCCATGTGCGCCTGGCGATCTATCCCGACGGTGGCGTGGCGCGCCTTCGCGTGCACGGCGAAGGTCTGCTGGACCCGCGGTTCACCAAACTTCCCCTCGACCTGGCGGCCCTGGAGAACGGCGGCCGAATCACCGCCTGCTCCAACATGTTCTACAGTTCGCCGAACAACCTGCTGTTGCCGGGCGCGGCCAGGACCATGGGCGAGGGCTGGGAGACCTCCCGGCGCCGCGACACCGGAAACGACTGGGTGCAGGTGCGATTGGCCGGCCAGGGGGTGGTCACCGCCGCCGAGTTGGACACTTCGTACTTCGTCGGCAATGCCCCGGGATCCGCGGCGTTGCGGGGGCGCGACGACTCCGATCCCAGCGGCGAGTGGTTCGACCTGCTGCCGCGGACTCAGCTGCAACCCGACACCAAGCACCGGTTCCTGATCGAGGCGGACCGGCCGGTCACCGACGCGCGCCTCGACATTCATCCCGACGGCGGCATGGCGCGGCTGAGGTTGTTCGGACGACTGACCCCGGAGGGTCTGCGACGCGTGACGGAGCGCTGGCACGAAAGCGCATGATGTCGTCATGACCGACATCGTCCACGGCCGATGGGACGCCCGCTTCGACGGACTCGCGGCGGCGCTGGCCGAAGAGATCTCCGCCGCCGAGGAACTCGGCGCGTCGATCGCCGTCGACATCGACGGCGAGCTTGTCGCCGACATCTGGGGCGGATACGCCGACCGCGCGGAAAGCGTTCCCTGGCAAGAGAACACCATCTTGACGTCTTCCCCGCAGTGAAACTGCGAGGATTCCTCGTGCCGGCCGGCTGTCTCGATAGGCGCGTTCATGCGGCTATCGCCGTGGGCTGGTCGGTAGTGGAGGTTTGTGCCGAGC